>Ga0208321_1000123_pt1 | contig 90739 bp, 88 predicted proteins | sample June2015DPH_4_15_FD_184692 | JGI IMG/M metagenome (GOLD analysis project Ga0208321, IMG submission 184692) | Peatland microbial communities from SPRUCE experiment site at the Marcell Experimental Forest, Minnesota, USA - June2015DPH_4_150... | ecosystem: Environmental > Terrestrial > Soil >... | reverse complement strand
GTCCTGCCCACTGCGACGCGCTTTCGACAAACTTGACCGGGAGGTGACGTCCTGGGTCCAACAAGCCCAATTGGCTGCCTGAAAACTTGACTCATTTACACCAAGTTTCGTACTTCAAGATTTCTAGATGTAATCAACAAACCATACGAGTTCTGAAAGGGAGGTTAGCTTGCCGGAGCCGACTCGCCTTTGACACCGGCGTAGAATCGGTTCCATGCGGTGAGAAAATTGGCGATGTCGTAACCTCTTGCAAGGCGTTGCGCTTCCAGCCCAAGATGGTGCCGCCGTTCGCTACTCAGAGTAATGAAACGGGCCAGCGCGGCTTCAACCGCCTCGGGACTGAAGGCGTCGATCACAATTCCATTGACCCCATCTTTTAGGTATTCTTCTACCCCATATACGCGAGTGGCCAGTAAGGGCAGCCCGGCGGCGAGGCTTTGGATCGCGGCGAAGGAAAATGTTTCATAGCTGGAAGGCAGTACCGAAGCGTCTGCCGCCCACAAGTAGGGCCGTATGTCTTTTTGGAAACCCAGGAACGCGACTCTCTCTGTCAAGCCCATCTGAGTGGTGCGAGACTGCCAGGTGGTGAGAGCGCCCGCCTCCCCGCCCACCACGAGCAGTTTGACTGGAGCGTGTTGCAGCCGCTGGAGGGCGCTCAGGAGGAAGGGCAGGCCCTTCCGCTCAAAATGCCCAAGGGCCACGAAGAGAAAGACGATGTCGGATTCGGCAAGGTCAAGTTCTCTTCGGAAGGCTCGCCGGTCAAATGCTTGCGGAACGACCATGCCTTCCATGTCGACTGGGTTGCTGATTACACGTATCTTGCCGCCGACAAACGGGAACTCCCGCTCCAGTTCACGTTGCAGTCCCTTCGAAGGGGCAACAATCATGCGTACCCGGCGGTAGATCCACGGCTCAATCAGTGAGTGGAACCAGTGGTCCATCCATCGGAACCATCCCCGCAGACCGCTTGGGCGGGATTCCCGCCAGTGGTACTTCAGATAGGCCCTGTGGCAGAAACGCGAGTTCGACACATCTCCGAAGCTCAGGTTGCTCTCCACCATCTGGAGGAGGTCGAAGCGCACCCGGTATCGGACGCAATACGCCCAGTAGCAAATGGGCGCAAGCAGGTGATAGGCGACGAAAAGTAGCGCGAGGGGCCGGGTGGGGGCGGGAACCCGCACCCAACGGATCCGCTCGGCACAGGGATTTTCGAACTCCACAGAGAAGACCGTGAACTCGTGTCGTTGGCAAAGACCCTTCAGCATCCTCAGGTGGCAGCTCCCGACGGGATTGTTGGGGGTGACGCGGTAATCAAAGATTGCGATTCTCAAATTGCGGGAAACCTTGAGAAGGGGTTACTTGCGGATGGCCGTCAGCCGCTGGACATTCAGGTAAGCATTGGGGTTCACCTGGTGCTTGCGGCAGAACTGAAGCCACCCAAAATTGGCGTCGTCAGAAATCAGGACTCCTCCCGGCGAAATGTGCGCCCACACGAGCTCGTATTCCCATAGCATGTGGTTGGGGGTATGCAGGTCGTCGTGGAAGAACATCTCCACCGAGGGGAGGTCAGCGACTAATCGAGGCAGTTCACTTCGAACGTCGCCCAGTATAAGAACGTGCCGGGACCCGAGCCCTTGCCGAATCTCGCCGGGAATGGCCCACCCGACGCCCTTCTTAGGCCAAGCAAAAACGGCCCCATCAAGATGATCGCTCGAGGCGCTCTCCGCGGGCGGCAGCTCGATTGAGAACAGGGTCCCTTGCTGGTTTTCGACCAGGGCAGCACCAATGAAGGACGTCGAGACGCCGGCAGCCACTCCGGTCTCAATAACACGTTTCGGCCGCAAAGCTCGAGTAATACCATAAAGGATAATTCCATCCTCCAGGCTGACTCCACCCTGGCAGCCTGCTTCCTTCCAGACCGAGGAAACAACGCCTTCGAGTTTCGGTTTCCAGCGCTCGAACCCGGCAAGCGCACCCGTCAAATCCAGGCCGAGGCTTTTTGCCAGGAAATCCCTCGGGTCGGTCAACCGGTGCCGGGAAAAGACCAGCTTTGCGTATCCGAGGCGAAGCACTTCGAGAGGGTGAACCCTGTAGTAAGGTGAGAACAAGACCTCCCGGAGCGTCTGGTTGAGCACGTGGTTATCCTCGCTGATCACTGTTTTACGGAGCGGATGGTCGGCGGACAAGCCAACGGTTTCACAGCGTCCCCTGGCCCTCTGATGGTTTCAAAAAGTGTTCTTATTTACGATAGCATGCTGGGGAAACCCTCGAAGGCCCGCCTGCTACGCGACTACGGCGGCCGTTGGCATCAGGGGTTTTCGCAAAGCCTCTTCGGCCCCGCCGCTACTGGCTTTCGTCTACAGGAAAGCTCAGCTCGCGTTGAGGGGTGCGGAGCGCCCGGTGGGTCTTGATGGCGCGCTGGTAGATCTGCATCAGCAATCCGTAATTGCGCTCGGCGGTGTACTTGGTTTCGTACTCGGCGCGGGCCGCGTGGCCCATGGCTTCCATCTCGGCTGGATGCGTCCACGCCCATTCCACCTTTTCGGCGAGTTCTGAAGCGTCGCCAGGAGTAAAGTGTAGTCCGTTCTCGCCGTCTGCGATGATCTCTTCCATGCTGCCCAACCGCGAAGCCACTACAGGCAGCCCACAGGCGAACGCTTCGGCAATGGTGCGAGGAAAACCTTCATACCATACGCTTGGAACCACAAGCAACCGAGCCCCGTGCATGAGTGTAACGACTTCACTCGGCGAGACATGGCCAAGTAACTCCACGCTCTGCAACCCCTTGGCCTCTGTCTCTGCGGCCATTTCTTTGCGCATCGGACCGTCACCTGCGATCCGCAATGGGATCCAACTCCTAACCATACCCCAAGCTGCCAGCAGGACACGGAGTCCTTTTTCTTCCGACAGCCTGCCCACGTAGAGCGCGTATTCGCCGGCCCTGTTCTTCAGGCCCGGATCGGGATGAACGAAGTTTGGTTTAATGAAAAGCTTGTCGCGAGGAAATCCTGCCTCAGCAAACTTTCGAAGCGCAAAATCAGTCAGAGCAACATAAGCGTCCACTTTACTGGTCCAGGTCCGCAGAACATGATGGGTAAGAAGCATCGCCGCAACAACACCGGAGCCTAAATGGCTTCGCCTGTAGCATGCATGAACTACTCCGGGCCACGCGGTGCGGCGATTAAGGCAATCCTCGCAAGGGCGGCCTTTTCGGAACAGTATGGCATTGGGACAAAACAGACGGTAATTGCTGAGAGTCTGAACCACTGCCACCTTTTTCTTCTTTGCCGCGTAGTAGATAGAGGGGGAAACGAGCGGGAAGAAATTCTGCGCGTGAACGACATCAAAATGCGTCTCGCTAAGCCTCTTGAGAACTTCTTCATATATCTCCTGAGACCAGACTGCGCGTAGTGAGGTTTTGACTTTCCCAATTTCCTTGATTTGTTCGTTGCTTACATACAGAGTTTCGACATCAATTCCGTTATCCTTTAGCAGCGTTAGCTCGGCTTCCGTCGAAATATCCTCGCCGCCGGGCTGCAGATACTTGTTGTGGACCATCAATACGTGCATTTGCCTTCGCCTCTTTTGCGCTGACCTCCGTGAGGGTGCGCCAGCACGCTCTTGGTTCCCGCAACGGGAGGCTTAAGCCGATGCTCCTTGATAAATACTCAGGAGCTGCTCGTAATTGTGTCCGGCCGTGTATTTGGCTTCGTATTCGGCGCGCGCCGCGCGGCCCATGGCTTCCATCTCGGCTGGATGCGTCCACGCCCATTCGATCTTTTCGGCGAGTTCTGAAGCGTCGCCAGGAGTAATGTGTAGTCCGTTCTCGCCGTCTGCGATGATCTCTTCCATGCAGCCCAACCGCGAAGCCACTACAGGCCGCCCACAAGCGAACGCTTGGGCAATGGTACGAGGAAAACCTTCATACCATACGCTTGGAACCACAAGCAACCGAGCCCCGTGCATGAGTGTAACGACTCCACTCGCCGAGACATGGCCAAGTAATTCCACGCTCTGTAACCCCTTCGCCTCTATCTCTGGGGCCACTTCTTTGCGCATCGGACCGTCACCCGCGATCCGCAATGGGATCCGCCGCCGAACCTTGCCCCAAGCTGCCAGCAGGATACGGAGCCCTTTTTCTTCCGAAAGTCTGCCCACGTAAAGGGCGTACGAACCAGGTTCGTTCTTCGGCTTCGGATCGGGATGAACGAAATCAGGCTTCGCTATGATGCGTTCTGCCGGGAGCCCCCCCTCGATGAACTTGCGGCGCGAGAACTCGGAAAGGGCGATGTATCGAGTCACCTTCTGCTCCCAAGTGCCGAGCCCATGGTGAACCGCGACCATCGCGGCAACCGCCGCCGGAGCCGTCGCCGCATCCACGCGCACGGCCGGGACTTTGACGGCAGGCTAGCGTCGGCCCTTGTCCGCAACGGTTGCCCTGAAGAGTCGCGCGTGCTCTCTGGCGACAGCATCCCAATTGAAGTGCGTCTGAGCGCGGGCTCTCGCTCTTTCCCCAGTTTGTCTCACTTCGTCCGGCTTTCCGGCAAGTTCTTCCAACATCCTGGCGAGGTTCCCCGAGTCCTTGTTGAACACGTAGCCGATTTCCCCGACTACCGTAGTGTTAAAAGACACGTCTAGCACGACGGGCGCGGTTCCCGCGTGCATGGCGCGTAGAAGAGACGGGTTTGTTCCCCCTACCTCATGTCCATGGATATAGATATACGCCCCAGCGTAAAGGGCGTTGAGCTTTGGCTGGTCAGACAGACGCCCAGCGAAAATCACACGGTGATCGGCGAGTGTCCTCAGCCGGGCCATAAAGTCTGAGTTGTAGGAAGAGTCCCCGACAATGAGTAGCGGGAAATTCAAATTTGTTCTTGTGTATTCGCCTATCACCAAGTCCGTGTTGTTTTCCGGCTCCAGCCTGGCGACAACCAACAGATAACCATTGGGTTCGATTCCGAACTCCTTGAAGACGGAATCATCGACGCCGTAGTGGCTTTCTCCTCCATACGGAATACACACGGAGTCGACGCCATATTCCTGCCTGTAGTAACCCTGCATTACCGGATTGTCGGTGACTAGGGCCGTGGCGCTTCGCGCGCAGACCCATTCCACAATTTTGTAGTACCGGCGCGCGAGGCGGCCCCATTTCCGACGCTTCCATCCCAGCCCATCAGTATGGATGACGACCGGCTTCCCTAGCACCCGCAAGAGAGCGCAGAAGGGGGCATTCCCCGGGTCAAGGAAGTAGATGACGTCTGCGTGTTGTGCGAGTACGTGCAAGGAAGACAGAAAGGAATGAAGAAGGCTCTCAACTGCCTTGATGCGAGGCACGGGAATGTAAGCGAGTTGAACTCCCTCATATGACGCCGGCCGGGCCTTGTAGTAGGGCCTCCTGCAGTACACGAGGACCGATATGTCTTGTGAGCGCACTAATCGGAGCGATAACTCCTCAGCCAGCGTGTCGTACCCGCTGTAACAAGCCGGTATTCCTCGCGCTCCTAGGATGGCTATTTTCACAACTAGTCCGCGATCGGTTGGGCCTCCTCGGTTAAAGGAAGGCAGTCTGGCTGGCTTTGACCGCTACACTTATCCTTGGGCGCTTGCCCCGCCGTTGCTCGCTCGACATTAACCCTCGTGTAGAGTCCGCGTTTCACCAAGCCTCGCGACAGTTCATCGCCTGCCGTCTCGAATCCGCCGAAACGCGCCGGGATCCCCTTGATTCCGATCATGGCTATTCGCATTATGTATGGTTCCGAACGGCTGCAGTTGGATTTCGCTGCACTGGGTCCATGGTGAAGCGTCAGGCCAGCTTTTCCTTGGCTTAATGTGCATGGGAAAGAAGGGAGTTCCAGAAGTTCTTCAACCCAGGGGGTGGCTCTCTGCGTCAATCCGGGCGGAAATGCACGCTCAAAGCACTCGGAGACCGCTAGTCACGAAGGACTGTTTGAACGCGATCCGATCTGCTTGGTTTGTTCGTTGCACCGGGGAATCCTGCCCCTCCCGACAGGAGCTCAGTGTACAGATATTCAAAATCCCCCACGTATCGATCCACATGAAAGTGTTCCCATGCGCGGTGGCGACCTGCTGCCCCCATGGCAGCCATGAGGCTCGGACGTTCCGCAAGTTTTAGGATGGCAGAGGCAAGCGCCTGAGGATCTCTTGGAGGCACCAAATACCCTGTCTGATTGTTGACTACTATCTCTGTGGGCCCGCCATGCGCAGCGGCAACAACCGGCTTACCCGCTGCCATGGCCTCCAGGATCACAATCCCAAAAGGCTCCGGCTGTGTGGATGGAAGTACAAAAATGTCGAGCGCGCTCAAGACCTCCGGGATGTCCACACGAAAGTCACTAATTACGAAGTTTTGCCGCAAACCAGAGTTTTCTACCGCTTCGCGGAACTGGTCCATATAGAAGGTCTCGTCGTCGAAGACTCCGCCCACCGCGAGGAAATAGGTTCCAGGCCGCTGCCCCAAGACCAACTTTGCCGCTTGCAAAAATAGGAGCTGTCCTTTCCAGCGGCAAACCCTTCCTATCATTCCAACGAGCAGAGCTTCAGAGGGAATACCAGAATCCCTGCGAAGTTCTTGACCGTGGCCAGAAGTCGCAAACCGCTCTAAGTCGATGCCATCATGGATAACGTGAATCTTGTCCGAATGGCTTGCGCAATCCTTCAGGACGTGACTTCTCACTGCGCCGGAGATAGTTACGACCGCTTGTGAGAGATGACACGCTAGAAAGTGCATAGCCCTTCTTACGATAACTGGGTCGACGATGATCTCGTGCAGGTGCCAAACATGTGGGGTTCGTGTAATGCTTGCCGCAATCGCCCCGCACACCACGGCTATTGTGTTGCTGTGGACGAGAGCAACCCGTCTTTGGCGAATGAGGGCCACCAGGCTCATAATCCCGAACACAAAGCCTATTGAAAATCGCACAAGCCCCACCGGATGGAAATACTTGCGCCGCAGGATTCCCATCCGGACAAAGTGGTATTCGATTCCCTCTTGATCGAGGCATGCCGATAGACGATGAATGTGTTTCGTGTCTGTCGGAAGGACTACGATCGGACAAAACCTGTTGCGATCCAACCCTTTTAGGAGTTCCAACAGAACTACTTCCGCCCCATATAAATCATTATTGCCATGTACGAATAGGATAGTCTTCAGTCCATTAGAGTTCTTGGTCATCAGCTTTTTGTCTGAGAGGAAAGTATTGAATCCTCCAAGAGTTGCTTTGCGATTCCAGCCTGGATCGAATTCATGACACATCACCCGTCGCATTCGAGTGCGACAAAGCTGGGGTCGTTCCTTCCGGCAGCCTGGATCGGATAACGCGTGCCGGGGCGCCGACGGCGATGGAATACGGAGGTATTTCGCCGCGCACGACTGAACCAGCCCCAATCACGCACCCATGTCCCACGTGAGCACCATCGAGAAAAGTAGTGTTAGCTCCGACCCAGCAGTCGTGTGCGATCACAATTCCCTTGCTGTTCACACCTTGCAAGCGGATCGGGACGTCTGTGCGCTCGAAATTGTGGTTCTCCGCGTGAAACGAGACGTGCTGGCCCATGGCTACGCCATCACCAATGGTGATCAATCCGCCGGCTCCGATATGTGAATAGGGGCCGCAGGATGAGTTCTTGCCGAACCGCAACCCTGTCCCCATGCGGGAGAGCATGCTAGCCTGCAGGGTTGTGTACGCCCCAATCATCACGTTGTCGCCCAGTTCATTGCCCTGGAGCGAGAGGCCGTCGATAATCACTCCGCGTTCCAGCGTTACAGCCTTGCCAAAACGTACCAGGACAGCGTTGCGCAAATTGACGCCAGGCGCCATGAAGACAAAGCGGAACTTCCGTTCTGACAGGAGGCACTTCAAGATACCACGCAACACCCAGACAAGCCGACGGCAGCTCACACCCATCAGGACGCCAAACGGCACGGAACGATCGATCCGGTATCCATGCCCCTTGATACGGCTTAGGGTGTACTGCAGGCTACGGTAGAGGAGATCGCACATTGGACGGACTCCAGACACATTTTACCGAACTCAAGGAACCCTCTGAGCCCAAGTCCTGTGAAGCTCAATGAACTGAGAGAGTTTCTCCTCAATTCTTTTGTTTTTCGTCATCCGACACCAAAATCCGTAGACTAAGATTCGCGCGATTAGGCCCGCACGCAGGACAAGGTTCGCCGCAAATTGCTCAGTGCGGCTGGAAAACTTCTCGTGATATCGGCGGAAGCCGGCGTAGAGATGTTTCGTCCTGCTGACTTCAAAGCCGCCATAGTGTATGTACTTCGTGTCTGCGCATTGAACGGCAGCAAGCTCACGAGCAAGCGTTGCCTGACAAAAATCAACGTCATTACCGTACAGAGGGTTCTGCTCCTCAAAGCCGCCCACCGCCGCCCAATTCTCGGCACTCGTCATGAAGAACGAGCCTTCTACCCAGTCAACCTTGTATGCGTGAAATTCCTCGGGTCCGTAACGAACCCGTGGTCTTAGCCAGAGGCTACGAAACAACCAGAGCCGCCAAGCTCGCGGGAATCGTCCCGCCGAAGGGCGCGCTTTGTGAGAGGCGCTATACGCCTCCGCCCCCACAACACCAATATGGCAGTTCGACTCCAGTAAGCGTACCGCAGGCGCGACATCGGTCAACAGAATGGTGTCCACATTAAGCAGGAGGATGTGCTTGCCCCTCGCACTCCTCGCCGCGAGGTTGTTGCCTGCATTAAAGCCCAGGTTCGTCTCGCTCCGAATCAACCGTATCCAGGGGTGTTGCCCTGCAAGGTCCTGACATATGCTGGCCGTCGATCCGTTGTCGAGAAGAATGACTTCGAACGGACAGGAAACATTCTCCCGAATAGATCCGAGGCATCCCCCCAAGAACTTGTTGCTATCGTTATGGGTCAAGATAATTATCGAAAGCAACGGCTCCGTGGATGGCATGTGACCAACTTCAACGCCGGGTGTTCTCGAGCTCAAGGTGTTCCGCCAGTCGAATCGCTGTGGATGACGAATTTGAGCGCCACGACGCGGCTGAGGGGAGCACATGTAGCGTTCTTTAGCACTCCGCCAAACTTCACGAAACGCGGCACCCCTTGGCTCCAGGCACTTGTGCTATTCGTGCACTGAGCGCCACAAAACAGCGGGACGAGTACCAAGAAAAGCAGAATTAAAAGAGCCTCAGCGCCAGTTTTCATGTCTCTCTTCGCGCAACGCCATTCTCGCTGAGCGGAAGATCCAGCGCAGACTCCGCAACCTTCGGATAGGTGCGGTAGGCGATGTCTAGATCGTAGCCGTTCATTTTCGGCGCTCAGAGCGGCAATCCCACTCCGCCCTAGTGCGGAACATTTTGGCTGGACAAATCACGCGGCTTGACTACGATATAGTAATAGCTGTGGTACTGGCCCTCGCTAGGATCGTACCTCTCCACCGCTTGTACCCGCGCGTCCTGCCGGCAGATGAATTTCTCAACTTCCCGCCTGGGAATTCCGTTCATTTTTATTGGCGCCAGCCCAAGCTTCTTAAACAGCCAAGCATGAGGAATTCCTATTGCCGCGAGCAAGGACCAAAGCCGTCTCCTGCCCTGAATTCGCCGCCGAAGTGGAACTTCGTTCGGGAGCTGGAATACGATGGCAGCGTTGTCTTTCGCAATGCGGATGAACTCGCCAATGTAGCGCAGGATCATGCTCTTTGTTGCGAGGTGCTGGAGAACGAGTACTGAGAAAACGAAGTCGAAACTCTTGTCTCCAAACGGAAGGACAGCAGCGTCGCTGGCTACAAATTCGCAGCGCGGCTGGTCAGCGTTAAACTTCCTCGCCAAGCTGACCATATTCTGCGAAATGTCGATTCCAACGCACGACTGAAAGAAGGCAGAGAATGCCCTGGTCATTCGCCCCGCACCGCAGCCGAAATCAAGGAGCTTTCCGTAAGAAACGCTAATCCCATTGGATTTGCACATCGCCAGAACGCGCTCAGCTTCGCGCGCTCCAGTGCTGAAGAATTCCGCAGGGTCCCATTTGCCACCCTTTTTCTCCGGGTCAGAAAGGATCGCCCAGAGCGGGTCAAGCTCAGCCAACGCGTTCCAGTTAGATGACATGGTGTGGCACCCCTTGGCTACAGGCACTTGTGCTACTCGTGCACTGAGCGCCACAAAACAGCGGGACGAGTACCAAGAAAGGCAGAATTAAAAGAGCCTTAGCGCCAGTTCTCATGTCTCTCCTCGCACAACGCCATTGTGGCTAGGCCCCTTCATAAAGATTGCTGCCGACGCGAGAAGTCCCAGATGCACCCAGCAAAAAGCCAAGATAGTGGCATCGGTCGCCTGGAATGAAATGCCATAAAGCAAAGCTCCGGCCGAGAGGGCAATGAGCATCGGAACCTGGCTATTCCATCCGCACAACCGCCGTCGAATCCTCCGCCAAAGCGAAATTAGAAAGCCCACAAATACGGTTAGACCAAGAAGGCCGGTATCGTGGAGAATTCGGACGGTCACGTTTGATACCCAAGCCCCCTGCCCCGCCCCTCCCCCCAAGTCAAACGAGAGCCCCAAGCTATTCGTGCCGCTGCCTAGTAGAAGGTGCTGCGGTACCTCCTGCAAGGCGTCCAGAATCGGAATGACGCGCGCGGTAACGCCTCCCTCCCCCAAGCCTTGCTGGTAGAGGTTGCCAAATCTTTCTAGCAGCCCGCCGCCCGTCACACTGGCAGCCATGACCAAAATCAGTCCAAACGCTAAAATGAAAGTACTGAGTTTGTTGCGACGCGCTTTCTTGAGTGGGTGGGCCCCCCAAAAGACCCAACCAAGAGCTACCACAAAAGCGAAGAGAGCCCCCCGAGAGAAACTAAGGACCGTAGCCAGCAAAGCGACCAGGAAGCAAACCAGGCAGCCGAAGCGATGCTGCCCTTCACACAAATACAGCGCCAGAAACAAGACCGCGCAGCATGCTGTATACGCTCCGAACAGATTAGGTTCATACAACGAGCCATGGGGTACCGCGATGTTGCCCAGATACACATCAATATCCATCCCGGCAACGGTGCCTAGCACATGGTGCGATGCGTAGCAGAGTATCCCGTAGGCCGATTCGGCAATTCCCACGCTCAGTAGAATCCGGAAGGCTCTTCCAAGCGTTTCCAAGTCTCGGATCAGCAAGCGAATCAAGAAATAGGGAAGAATCGCCAGATTATTCATGAGCGCCATGCGCAAAGTAGCAGACGGCACAGAAGACCCGAATGCAGAGCTCGCATAGTTGATCACCACGTACGCTACAAGCCAATAATCCAATTTCTCCAACCGCATTTCTCGCTTGTGGCGCAAAAGCCAAAGGCCAACGGCTACGGAAACGATCGCCACAGCAAAGTGTTCCGGCCGGGCCTTCAAGCCAAAGATTTCGACGAAAAAACGGGGCATCGCACTCGCTCCGATTAGCACCAAGAGGGCCCCGTAGGGCCAGCGGGTCACGGTCAGAAGAAGTACTGCCGCCATCCCTACAAGCGCGGCGCTCCAGGGAGCATAGATGAATAGCGCGGCAGCCCCGGCTCCCACCATGCTCAACGCCAGCGCAGCCTTCCATCCTCCAAAGCTTTCAAACGGCTCACCCGAGACCGGAAGGCGCGGAGTAGGAAAGAGGCAGTCTTGAGTGTTTTTAGCCATGGCTTGCGGATGTGTCGTTCATCCAAATTGTGCGCGGTCTCAGCATGCGAGAGCGCGCCCCTCTCGCACTATGTCCGCATAAACTCGCGCCAGGAACTCTCCCTTTCTGTCCCAATCGAAGTGTTCCTCAACACGGCGTTGTGATGCATGGCCCATGCCGATTCGCAGGATTGGGTCGGTTGCCAGTCGAAGCATTGCTGCTGCCAAGTCGGCCACCACCTGGTCCGGTGTGCACGCTGGCACCTTTATCCCCGTCTCCTCTGTGACCTGAAGGGCAGGCCCGCCCAAGTCAAGACAGATCACCGGTCGGCCGCTCGCCATGGCTTCGAGACAAACATTTCCGAACGCCTCGTGTAGCGCCGGATGCACCAGAACGTCGCACTCTGCTAGCTTGCTATACACCTCCTGGAGTGTCGGCAGCGTCCCCCAAAAGGTGACCTTATTTTCGACTCCAAGCTTCCTGGCCAGAGCCTTGAGGTGGTTCATCTCAAGGCCGTTGTTAATGATCCAATACTCGCAATATGGATAAATCGCCTGGAGCTTGGCGAAGGCTCGGAGGCCGAGGTGAAATCCCTTCCAAGGGAGGAGGCGTCCGATACTGATAAGTCTGAACGGGCTCTGCCGTCTTATGGGCAAAAGCCGGAAGGGCCGTCCCTGTTCTCGCGTCATCGCGAATTGTGGGTGGACAATCACATGCCGGACTCCGAGTCTTCTCAGCCTCGCTGCGGTCTGTTCCGTCGCCGCCAGACCAAGTGTAGCCTTCCGCGCAGCGTGTCGAACGAAGGGGTCACACTCACCCATCTTGCGACCGAGGTCGCGTGCCAGCTCGAAGATCTTCCCTCGGAGGCTGAAAGACGGCCAAAAGACACGTGGCGCTGACTCGCCCCCGCCCACAGGCCCCCATATGAAGGGCGGCGGAAGGAGCGCCAAGAAACTTGGTCTCCAGTAGCAACCGAAGGTCACATGGTGCACGAGGTCGAAGCTTTCCCGGCGATGCAATTTTCGGCCGACGAAGTACGCGGCAATCTGCCATGCGTAGTGGAAGATGTGTCCGCCCAGCCAGCCCAGCCTCCTAATCTTTCTCCATCGTGGCAAATCCAGATAGACGAAGTGCGCGTTGGGGAGTGGGTGTGAGGACAATGCGCGTTCGATTGCTGGCTGTTGTTCCCCCAAGGCCACCACCCACACCTCATGGAACCGAGCGATCTGTAGCACCCAGTTCCAACCCACCGCGGGCTCTGAACCGCATCCGGGCGCGCACGCGTATGCCGAAAGAAGGACTTTCATATGCGTGTTATGCACCTCTCGCGGCGCACGGATCGCATAAGGAAGAAAAGCATGAGGACGCCCATAAGGACATAAGACACCACGAATCCTACGAGAGCCCCCCCGGCTCCCAAGCTGGAGGCAAGTGGAACACCGAGCGCAAGCGCGACGGCGCCACTTCCAACAGAGGACCAGAATCCCAAGTTTGGTTTTTCGAGTGCCCCAAGCGCCCCGCCCATGACGGTTGGGAGGCTCTGGGCGAAAGGAAGCAGACCCACCAGCAGCAGCGGCCACGAGGCGTACGCGGCGTATTTGCCGGCGTAGAGGAAGTGGAAGATCTGCAATCGGAATCCCCAAAGCAGCGCCAGGTAGCAGGCGGAACCCAGAAGGAACAAGGCGAGAGACAGCTTGATGGTTCTCTTCATGGCGCGAGGGCCGCCGCAGTCGCGGTCACGCACCAGGATAGGCAGAAGCAACACTCCCAGCGCGGAGATGCTCTGCAATGCCGGCATGGCAAGGTTCAGCAGGGCTTTCAGTGCGCCAGCTTCAGCGAGGCCGACCCAGGCGGGCAGTACGAGATAGTAGATATTGTCCGTGACCCAGCCGGGGCCAGCGGCAGCGGCACCCCATTTGCCGAAGCGCCAGTGGTCGGCGGCGACAGCGCGCATGGCGGATGAGTCCCTAGCCAACGTGGGTCGGAGCAGGACGAGAAGAATCAGGCAGGTGATGAGGCTTGCAGCGGCCATGGCGAGAAAGCCCGTGGCAGGCGTGAGGCGCCCGGCGGCGCGGAGCGTTAGGGCACTCGCGAGGAGGATCAGGAGGTAAACACCGCCGCCCACTGCTGCCCATCCGGGATTGAGCCGGACGTAAAACGCCCGGCGCAGGAGCCAGAGGAGGAGGATGAACGGTCCGGCAATCGCCAGCGCGAGGAAAGCTCGCTCGACCGCCGGAGAATAGAGCCATCTCAGCAGGAAGGCCGCCGCCGCGAGCAGGGCCGCGCCGGGGACCATCAGCGCGAAGTGGCCGCGCAGCAGAATGCCCAGGTATTCGGGAAAGCGCTCGCGGTATTTGCCCGGACCGAAGACCAGCATGGGTCCGGTGAGGATGGCGCTGTGGAAGACAAGCAGCAGCAGGAAGACGGAATACGCCAGGGCGAAGGCGCCGTAGTCGGCTGGCGCGAGCCAGCGGGCCAGCAGCACGTTGAGCAGGAAGTTCGAGCTGGCGAAGAGTCCTTGGTCGAGGACGGCGAGTGACCCCTTGCCCACCCAGGGCATCCAGCCTGTTAGCGAGGCGCGAAGCGGCTCGCGCCCAGAGGGAGTTTCTAACTCTGCTATTGCCAAAGACATAAGTTCCCTATGCGGCTCCCGCGCCCTTCAGAGCGGCGGGAATGGTTTTCGCCAGGATTTTGAAATCCATCCACAGCGACCACTGGCCGATATATTGCATGTCCATTTCCATCCATTTTTCGAAGGGGATGGAACTGCGACCGTTAATTTGCCACAGGCAGGTGATGCCCGGGGGGACGCTGAAGCGGTGGCGCTGCCAGTGTTGGTCGAATCCCTGCTAATCACGCACGGGAAGTGGCCGGGGGCCCATCCCCAGCCGACTGCGGGCTCAGAACCCAAACAAGGGCGGCACCCATATGCAGATAAAAGGACCTTCAAGAACCCTCCCCTCGGTGAACTGCGAGTACATTTCCTCGAGCGGGCGGCTCCGGAAGCTGGGCACACCCTCCCGCCTCGTCCACAGCGTAGAATTTGTAGTCAAATTCGGAGAGGAGCGACCAGGCACCATCTCCCGACAGGCCTAGACGCTGGGCTGCTTCCTTATTGGTTTCGAAGAGGACCGTTGGGTGAGAATGAGTTAAGGTTTGGAGGGCCCCACGCAAGACAAGCTCTTCCGCGCCTTCGACGTCCAGCTTAATGAAATCGATTCGCTCAATCTGCTCCTGGCTCGCGATGTGGTCAAGGGTAACTGTAGAGACTTCCTCAAAGGTCTCGGCACCGAGATCCTCTCGGCCCAATGAGAAACTCACCGGGCCGTGAGAGTGGTGATACAAACGTGCCCTCCCCATCTCATCGGAGAGGGCGAACTGGTATGTCTGGACGTTCCGTAGCCCGTTGAGGTCCGCATTCCGTCCGAGGATCGCAAATGAACGTCGTCCTGGCTCAAAGGAAAGGACCCGTCCTGACTCCCCAACCAACTTCGATGCTGCGAGGGTATAGACCCCCAGATTTGCACCTCCATCAACAAAGGTCATCCCGTGTGAAACGAAACGGTCCAAATGCTTCAGTTCCAATTCGTAATACTCACGGGTCGCATAGATCATCGTTGTACCTTCGCCGCCCCACCTAGGCGGCAGGAACATCCTCACACCCCATTGGGGCAGCTCCACTACCGCTGATCTGTTCAACAGGCAATGTGTGCGCCACGAAGCAAGTCTGAACAGGGTTCTGACAGGCGCATCCTCGAATCCGGGATGGGTCTTAAGTTGTTGCCATTTCGACCCGAGTGACGCGATGGCCACGAGATCCTCCTCAGCCTGAAGCCCTGAAAAATCCCTTCTCAATTGCTTGACGGTTTGCGGTGTCGGTCACCACCAAGTCTTCGTGATGGCGTGAATTGTGCCGGGTCCATCCTCACCCAAGGCATCCAGGCTGTTAGTAAGGCACGAAGCCCTTCGCGCACAAAGGGAGTTTCAGCTGCTGGTATTGCCAAAGACATAAGTTCCCTACGCGGCGCCCGCCCCCAATCACTTGGACAAGGAGCGCAGCACTCACCGATTCCGCTACCGACTCGTGATTCCCAAGTTCCTGGTGGTGGGCAACATATTTGACAACATTATCTGACAATCCGAAATCAAGTAGACCGAAATGACCGAAAAGACCAGTCAAAAGGAGATAGATTCCATACCCTTCTACACCCAGGTATCGGATGAACATCTGCCATCTGCATTGCTTTCGTTCCCAGGCTAATGTCCGGTTCCACGGAATACTTCCGGTATGGTCTTGAGCAAAATCTTCATGTCTAGCCAGAGGCTCCAGTTCTCGATGTAATCGAGATCAAGCGCCATGTTCGCCTCAAAGGACGGATCGCGCCGGGCGGTAACTTGCCACAGACCCGTGAGACCGGGTTTGACGTCCAGTCGGCGAAGATTTTCAAGCGTGTAGCGGTCATAATCGTCCACCGGGTGTGGCCTCGGGCCCACCAAACTCATGTCTCCAAGCCACACGTTGATCAATTGGGGTAATTCATCAATGCTGAATTTACGAAGCCATTGTCCACAGCGTGTGATTCGTGGGTCCTTTTCCATCTTGAAAAAAGGTCCATTGCGTTCGTTTGCGCCGCGCAGGGTTTCTTTGTGTGCGTCGGCGTTCGCCACCATGGTACGCAGCTTGTAGCAGCGAAATTTGCGTCCCTTCTTCCCCACCCGTGGCGCAGCATATATGGCAGGTCCGGGCGAATCGAGGCGAATCCACAGCGCCGCAATGGCGATTATGGGAGCAGTGAGAACTAAACCGAGCGACGCGACCGAGATGTCCATGGCCCGCTTGAGCGCAAGGCCTAAAGTTGGAATCGGCTGCCAGTGCAGGTCCATCACCGGGAAACCCCCGATCGTATGCAGCGGGGCTCGCCACGCGAGACCATCGTACAGATCGGGCACGATTTTCAGCCCAAGCCGCAATTGGCGCGCGTCGAGGGCCATCTCTTTGACAAGTTCCCGGTCAAAAGGCAGTGCTATGAAGAGCTCATCCACAAAATGTGCAAGGGCCACGGCACGCAGATCGCGTAATGATCCAAGCGCGCGGGCGTCCCCCTTGGGGTCGGCAACGAGAAAGCCGCGCACCTCATATCCAAGATGCCGATTCTCTTCCAGCCAGCGGGCCAGTGCGTGTCCTTGCCGCTCCGCACCAACCATCAACACCCGCGAAACGCCATGACCCGCTGCCGTCCGCCTCAGCAGAAACTGCCGTTTGGCGGCGCGCCATCCCGAAAGCGTCAAAACACTGATTGCAGCCGACCCGGTGATAGCAATTCGCGACAAACCTTTGTTTCCAGAAGCAAAAATGGAGAACACAAGAAGTGCTGTTGCCAGGCCCACGGCTTTGACCACTATTACGGTCTCAGTCATGAACCCCCGGTCACGCGGCGTACTGTAAAGTCTTTGGCTCGTGCAGCAGAGAACTACCAACGCCGAATAGAGTAGAAAGAAGTTCACATGCGTGCGGCCGAACGAGCTAGCAAATAATTCGTATCGCGCGCCGAACGGACGCCCTACCCCAAACCGCAGCCAGAAGATGGATACACCGCTAATTAATACGAAAAATGCATCTATAGTGGCATAGGCAATTTGCACTGAAAGCCCGTGCATCAAGCTTCGGCCCTTGGCTTGGCCTCGAAAAACCGGCTGTGGCGGGAGCATCCCTTCAGTGACGAGATCGTGTGGGCGCGCCTGCCCCGTCATCGGTGCGGCGGCAGAAGGGCGTGCGGCTGTGTCATTCATGGCAGTTTCTTCTCTCCTAGATTCCAACTCTTGTTGGGCTTGCGATGACAAAAACCAGTTCGTTCAAGGCGGCGTACCACAACTTCAGTGACGAATGGCAAGTGACAAGCGACGAGTTAGCACCTTGAAGGTCGTCAGTCCTCTATCCTCCGTCATCAGTGCTCAGTCTCCAGTAATGAGGCCCTTTTACTGGCAACTGACCACTAACCACTGACCACTACCATTTACAGCTTCGCCCCGTCACTTACAGGGGCATTTGTGACCTAACCGATTGTATTAAAGAGAGATACAGAAACTTCTTGTACTACTTGCCTACTTCTTTCTCGACGCCCGGTGGGTCGACATGACCCCCAGTTCTTCGACTCTCCGCACGAAGCCAAGAGCTATTTCGCGAAGCCCAAGGCATCGCCATCTTCACGGTATCGAAGACCTCTTGCGCGAACACTTTTCCAGGGTTGGACGGGTCCGTTTGCTCCCACATCCTGGCGCCAAATACCCAGGCCACTCCGCACGAAAGCGCCAGCATTGTCCCCAGTATCATGAACAGGGAGCGTGGAGGAAATGACTTCTTCTCCGGAAGGTTCGGAGGGTCGAGCACCTTCACGGTTGGGATTTCTTTCGCTTCTTGCACCTTGGCGAGCTCATACTCTTGAGTCAGCGCATCGAACACCGTTTCCTGAGCCTTGGTCTTGCGGTACAGGTCGGCGTAAGCGACGCCGAGCAGGGGCAGCTTCCTGATCGAGGGATAGAGCGAATCGCTCTGCGTCGCTTTTTCCAAGGACGTACTGCCGTATTTGCCGCCGACCTTCTGGAGTTGATTTTCCAGCTCGGCGACTCGTGCTTGCGCGGAGCGCACACGGACGTTGTTGTCCGCGTAAAGCTGCCTGAGCCCTTCGAGTTCTGATCGCGCGGCAATGTATTGTCCTTGGAGAAGCGCTGCCGCGTCGACCATGGCCTTACCCTGTTCCTTGATATCAATCGCCGTATTCTTGCTCGAAAGCTGGCTAAACTCTATCTCGGCTGCCTCCAAATCCTGCTTGACGGCTTGCAAACGTCCTTCCAGGAAAATCCGTTCGCGGCGCGCTGAGGACGTGCTCACCTCGACCACCGTTCGGTTCAGTTCTTCAACGTAGGCTTGGGCCATCGCCGCCGCCCTCTGGGGGCTTTTATCGGTTACACCAATCGTGATGATCTGGTTCTTGCGATCTACCGAAATGCCGGTCCGCGCCGCCAAATCCTTGCGCGCATCCTCCATCCGCCGGTCCCTGTAGACCTCTCTTAAGTCAAACTTCTGGATGAGCGTGTCTGCCACGGTGCGGCTGCTTAGGATGCCGACCAGGAGGTCGCTGGTGTTCTTCTGACCCAAAAGCTCGCTCACGATCCCCCCTAGCCCAGGCGCACCTCCTGCAAGAGCCACCGCGGCCTGGGCGAGGCCGGGATTTGACGGGTTGTCGGGCGGCATCAAACGCGCCACGGAGTCATAACGGTTGGGGATGAGAAACGCTATGAGCGTAGAAAGCAGCAGGCCAGCACCAGCAACGCGCCCCAGGAACCGGCGGCTCTCCCAGAGCAGGCGGAGGCTCGCAACCATTGGAGCTTGAGTCGCGCCCTCGCGGAAATCCTGCTGCGCCTTCTGCTCGCCCGCCATAACCTCGCCGTTTTCCGTGCCCACCGAGATCGGAGCTTCGAGGTCCGAAAGTCCGGCCGAAGTTTTTGGATCTGGTCCCTTCATGGATATCCTCCCTGTTTCATTTTCGCCAGCCCCAGCGCCGGGGCCAGAAGGTCAGTTGTAACGATGTCGTCACGTTGTTCTTGGCGCCCGGAGCGAGTACGGGCGCCAGCCATTTTTCGTACTGAACAGCTGAAGTAGCTTCGGAAAATCGCGAGCGGGGTAAGGGTGCGGCCCAGCGAGCCAACGAAGATCGCTATCCCCAGCGTCCCGGCAAGAACCCACACACACCCATCGATGCGCGTTCCCGCTCTCTCGAAAATCACCCCATGCCCGTCATTCCCGCGAAAAGCTTGCCCTGAGCTTGCCGAAGGGCGGGAATCCAGCTCGATGTGAACTGACCTGGACCCGCTTACGCGGGCGTGACAACACCGGCGATTTTCATCTCCTTGGGTGGGCCGCAGGCCCATGAGCACTCATGGGATGACCGCAGCCGTGATCGCACCTGCCTCCGCTATCTGCGCAAGCGCTATGAAATTTTTCCAGCGGGTGTCCCCGATGACCGGCCGCTCCGGGACCACAACAGTGTCGCCAGGGTGAGCCGCTGTCGAGAGTGCGCTGCCGGACCACCACCGACCCTGGTGGCAGCTTATCACTTCTCCATCCGCGCGCACAATGAGAATGGCGCCCTTCTCCGCCAGTCGCGTGGCGCCGCCGGCTTCGGAGAGATACCATCCGGCGTTCTTACCCGGCACGTAAGTTATGGCATTGCTATTGTACACCTGTCCGATTACCAGGACGATTCCCGGCTGCTTGGGGATCTCGAGTCTATCGCCATCGCGCAGTTCGATTTCCTGCGATGAATTCTCAAATCCCTTCAGACCCGGATGCAGCCGAATCACCCGTCGCCCGGAAATGGGCGCACGCCGCAACGCCTCCAGGGCGCGCTCGCGCTGTAGCGCAGCTTCCTGCACTAGCTGAGCTTGTTCCGTGCCGGTCGTCGTCAGGGAGGTCTTCAGCGTCGCGCCTTCCTGCTCAATGCGCTAGATGAGTTCTTGCCGGCTCTTTTCCTGGAGTTCACGGACTGCCCTGCGCGTAAAGATGGCGCCTTGGGGGTAGGCGGTCGGGAGCAGGCCTCCGGCGCGCTTCAAGACGGAGCTCAAACGCTCGCCCGGACGGATACCGTAAACGCCGGGGTTTGTGATCTCGCCGCTCACGCTGACGGCTGCACCCAGATCGTTCCACCTGGGCAGTTGCGGCACGCTGAGGACGTCGCCGTCCTTGGGGGGAAAGTTCAGGCTCGTATCATGAAATACAGCCGTCAGATCCACGGTCTGGTGCTTACCCCCCGGCGAGGCGCCGCTCATCGCGTAATACCGCGTCAGGTTGCCATTCTTGAGGTCGGCGCTGCGTTTTAGGCCACCCGCGGCCCGCAGCAGATCGGCGCCGCAAAGCACTACTATTCTCTCCCGCGCTTGCGGAAGAAACTGATTGATCGCTGAGGCCTTACCCTCGCGCCGCGGCTGCACCATCAGGCGAATTCGCTGCTCCCGGGTCGCCCAATCTTGCACGATAGGTTCGGTGCAGTCAGTACAGCCACTGGCGACGACGACAATCTCCGTCAGGGTTACCTTTGCCGTCCGTTGCGAAACTAGGGCCTCGAGCATCCGGCCGATATTGGCTTCCTCGTTATAGGCCATAATCCCAATCGAGCATGCGATGGACATGGGATGATCCTGCCTCGTCACAGCAATCTCGAATCATGTCCTGCTGACCCATCACGGAATGCCGCGCCGCACACCCTCTCGGCCCGACGAGGAAGTGTGTCCGGTCGAAACCAGCCTGCGGTTGCCGGCTTCGTCCCACACCGGACGGTCGCGGCGGAGGGTGGGCGAATCCCAACTCCGCCAGATGGCCGGCACGTTGAAGAAGAGGTTCCACGCGCCCCCCAGCGTCACCCCGGCGGCGGAGGCCAAGGGAATCGGCACCCCTCGCCAATTCAGCAAGAGCGTCAGCGATGCGTTAAGAGCCACTCCAGTGGTGCAGACCTTACCGTAATGGAGCAGGCGGCTGAGGACTCCGGCTCGAGGTTCCGCGCTGGGGGCTTGCGAAGTACGAAAAGTGAAAAGCCAGTTCCAGAAGAAGTTGTTCACCAGGGCGAGCAGGATGGCGACCGCCAATGCCCACCCGACCGGCCAAGCGCGCCGCTCGGCCAGAAACGCCAATACACCGACGTTCACCACCGCCCCGGTGAAGCCCACCCCCGCGTAACGGATCCAGCTCCGCAGTTGACCCGTGGAGTGGGCCAGACGTCCCAAGTGAGCCAGATATTGCAGGGACTCACGCATGCCAAGCTTGGAGCTTCCCAGGCTCCGGGCCTGGAACACGAAAGGGATTTCCACCAGTTCGCGGTAATGAGCCTTGCCCAGGACCTCGAGCAGGATCTTATAACCCGTGGGTTCAAGCCGGACTCCCTGGAGCGCCCGCGTGCGGACCAGAAACATTCCGGACACGGGGTCGCTTACCTCGGCCAGCGTCCGGGGCAGCACGCACGCCGCCAAGTGCCTCGCCGTCCATGAGGTTAGCCGCCGCCTCCAGCGCCAGTCTGCGGCTGAGCCACCGCCCGGACCCGCACGGGTGGCAATCGCCACATCCGCGTTGTAGCTGTGGAGCGCGCTCACGAGGCGGAGCAGGACTTCGGGCGGATGCTGAAGGTCAGCATCCATTACGCCCAGAACTTCTCCCCTGGCGATGCTCCAACCGGCCACCACGGCGGTCGCGAGGCCCTGTCGTCCCGGCCGCCGTATGACTCGCACGGGAATCTCGCTTGCCAAGGTTTGAGCCAAGTCTGCGGTGCGGTCCGGACTGGAGTCGTCCACCACAATAAATTCGTGGTTTTCCCCGGCCTTGCGCAAGGCTTCGGAGCCCCGGCGCAGGACTTCCTGAATGCTCCGGGCTTCATTGTAAGTGGGAAGCACGATAGAGATCATGGTTGGGAAAGTTTAGCACACTAACTGCCAAAGTCTATTCAGAAGCTCGGGACCGGGCGACGATTTCGGACGGGTATCCGAAATCGCATGGCCCTATACGAATTTGGGGGGGCGATGGCACGCCCCGTGGGGGGACATATCCAAGGAAACTCGAAATCGTCTGCCTCGTCTTTGTGGTTGTCGAGCGTCTGACCGGGGAGCACGTGTGGGCCTTCGTCGCCGGCGCTCTGTTCGCCCTGCATCCGGTCCACACCGAGTGGGTCGACTGGATTTCTGGGGTAACGGACCTCGAGCTCACGTTCTTCTATCTCATCACCTTCCTCCCTCCTTTAACGACCCGGCGATTCTGGCTTAACCACTGGTCCAGTTTTCGGGGCCCATCATACCACAGCGTATTGGAACTAATTCTCTGCCCTTAACTCCAGAGACACGATGCCCAACCCGAGGCGTCGGGCATCGGCTGACATACCTAACTCTGCTGGTGATATCGGGTTTTTAAAATTGAATTTGATCAATAGGTGCCCATTTTTCTCCAACGCCAGAGCCTTGGGTATCTTAACCACTCGCACCCCGCTATTAGATTGCAGGTCGTACTTCAAAGTGTCAACAGGGTGTCCGTTAACGAGGATATCGACTTCTTGAGACGGATGTTTATCCGTTAAGAAAGCATGACCATGAATCAATAATTCAAGATCGTTTTTGGGTATGCTAGAAAGGGCTAGAAGCAGTAAAGCCGAATCACCATCGGACCATGTTCCCCATTTTTCACCAAATGACCAGCCCCGCCAGACCGGGGGATTTAGCTCATTAAAATTAATCGCCCTACCCAGAACAATAGGCATTGGCGTTCCAACGAGGGGGTGATCCGAAGCCAAAATAGTAGCGCTTTCATATTTCAGTGTTCTCACTGCGGATACGAGCAATAAGGCCAGGGCCACGCCGCGGAACCAGCGGTGAGTGGTTTTGCCCTGCAACCCCTCCGGAAGCAGCATCAGCCATAAAGGGATCAAGCAGAACAAATAGCGCATGCCGCAGCACATCCCGCCGTAGACCCGGTTAGGGCCGAAGAAAGTATAGAAGACGAGCAACAACAAGCTGAGGAAGGCAGCAAGCGCTGCGAAGGCGCGTAGCGGGCTCCCTCGGGACCGGAGGGAACTCCAGACCCCCATCAGGGTGAAGATGAAAATCGGGGAGAGTGAGAGAATCCCGTCGTATCCGGTGAGCATGTGGAACAGGTACACGGGCCAGGGCTCATAGATGTTGTCAATTCCCTCCCTGCCCACCAGGCGACCTGATATCGGAGCAATCGACCAATAGGAGTCGGGAAATACAAAGGCTTCCATGTGCGTGTAAGCGGGTAGAAGGTCTCCGGTAACCAAGTAGCTCGTCCAGAAATGGCCTGCTATAGGGAGCAACGCAAAGGGAAGAAACCAGATTAAAGTCTGCCGCCGCGCCTTCCACGCCAGGCCGGCGCCCAGCGCCAACAGGAAGGCAGCGGCCGGGTATTCGTTCACCGCCGCAAATCCTGCGAAGAACCCTGCCACGGCAAAGAGCCACCCCGTGCGCTGCCCCTCGTACCAGATCAGGAAAGCTGGATAGAGAGCGAAGAACAAGCTGAAGGCCGTGATGGTGTGGTTGTTCAACGTGATGCTGAATCCCGTCAAAAAGGTTCCGAGCCCTGCGGCCACCATGGTGTAAGCCCGAATCCAGGGATCAGGGGCAAGCCGGTTGAGGAGGCGCGAGAAGAGACCCAGAAAGATGACCAGCGGCAGCAGATTTATGGTAGCGAGGATAATGTGGACGACACTTTGGGGGCTGTTGCGAAAACTCAGCCGGCCGAAGCTCAGTTCCTTCAGGAGCAAGCACTCGCCGGCGAGCAAAGTCGGCAGCAGGGGAGGCTTATCGGAATAGTAGTGGCCGTTGAGTCGGACCCGGTCGATCGAAGCAGGCCAGGGTGTTTTATCGATGTTGTAGGTGCCTCGTTCCGCGAGGCTGTAGACCGTCGCCCATCGCGACTGGTCGTTTGAGCTGTAAATGGGTGGGGCCAAGAGAATCAAGCCGAGCACGGCCCCTGCGGTCACGGCAATCAATATGAAGTCCAGTCGCCTCCTTTCAGCAAGAGTGTCGTCTTGTGCGTTGAGTCGTGTCGGAACGTTCGATCGCTTCCTTCTTTGCTTTTTTCGCCCTCTTCGTCTGTCGTCTTGGGCATTGAGTTGTGTCGAATCGTTCATCTCACGTTCTCCTGCGCCAAGATCGGCTTGCACTAGGGCATCGCGCCGCACTTGCCGCGTGGGAAGAGGCTCGACCGCTAGTTGGGATGCCGGCGTACGCATGCAGGGCACGGCGCTCTCATTGGCCAGCCCGGAGGAGCACCTGGTTAATCTCTTTGTCCACCGGAGGAGGCGTGCAGGGACCCGGCCTGCGATATAGACATACGCCGTTCCAGCATCCTGCTAACTCGAAACCGCCCTTGGGGTCAGGGAGACTTCCGTCGGTGACAAGAGCGTTAAAACTCCCCGACTCCTGCTCCAGTTCGGATGCTTGCCCAAGAGGAATGATCGGAACATTCTGATGCAAATGCACATAACCTGCGGTATGCGACCATTCAATTTGGTAGACTCCAACCCCGCAAAGAGTCGAGTCTCGGCTGAGTTGGTCGAAAGCGATCAAGCTGCCGGACCTTAGAGACCAATTGAACTGCGGGGCGAGAAAGCCGGAACTGAGCACGCAGATGGCCAAGCCGCTGACCACGATCGTCCTTGACGAGGGCGGCGATTTCCGCCCTGTGTTGAAGGCCGGTGCGACTTCCAGAACGCCGAGCGCAGCAAGCGTGATTCCAAGGGGCAAAAGAGGATAAAGAAAGCGGCCCTCCTTATGGGCGATCACGGAATGCGAGACAAGAATGATCAGCGCTACCCAACCCAGAAATGGACTCCGGCGTATTCCCATAACAGCGAGGAAAACTAACGGGCCCAGGTGTACCGACAAAATCTCCAGATACCAATACCAAGGCAAGACTCCATAGATCTTGGCTCGTCCCTCCACAACCTGCACCCAGAAATTAAGGAAGAATGACTGGAAGGGGTATGACCAAGTGATCTTATCTACCAAGCCGAAAGCAACCACCGGCAAAAGAAGCCCCGCGGCGACAGGGAGAATCCTCTTACGCCAGTTTGGGTAGCAAAACCAAAGAGCCGCGAAGGCCACCGCCGGAGCTAGCTGGATTCGCAGTGACATGGCGAGCCCACAGAAGATTCCCGCAAGGAACATTCGCTTTTTTCCTGCAACCCTTCACCATACACACCCAGATATAAACCTGGTAGGAGGGCGTGGCCGGCCACGATTTCGGTCAGCGCTTTTGGGGCAAAATAGACCAACTCGTACCAGGTCGCACGAGCTCCCGCGGCAACAACGGCGGCATACGTCCCGCTTGCGCGCTTGGCCCAGGCGAAGCCGAACCAGACAGTGGTCAGGGAGATCAGGGCGAGCACAAAGATAATCCCCCACACATATCCCTTTGATCCGCGGCCCATCCAATCAGTGGTTCGCATCACACCTGCTAAGAAGGCGGGAAACACCCAGGAGCGAATTCCCCGTCTCCATTCCCAGGTAACCACGCCGTAACCGTAGGCCAAGTGATGTGCGGGTTCTTGGGTCTCAAAGATTTCGTCCGGCTGAAGGATGGTCGGGAATCTTATGGCCGCGCCCACCCGAAGGAATAGGCCCATGAGCAGAAAGACAAGCAGGAGAAGGCGGGCGGAGGAAGATGATTTCATTTCAGACCAATCATGCCCATTCCGGAAACGGCTTCGGTTTCCCCGCGAGATCCGAAGTAGTTTAATGCAGCTTTGCGCCGCTTTCATATCCACGACGCGTCTACCACTATGATCTTTCACGTCGCAGCGGTCCGGTGTATAGTCGCTAGGAATGGGGAATCAAAATGGAAATCTCGGTTTAATGCACAAAGCTTGGAGGAGTCGCACGCTCTCTGCAAGTGGTGTCATGCTGAGGCCATTCGCTTCGCTCAGGCTAAACTCCGCGAAACATCCCGGCAGTTTGTGGCTGGTGCTCAGCGCAAAAAACAACTGCGGACTCGCCGCGGCGGGCTCAGGATGACAGACGGCTCCAACTTGAGTCGGGGTTAAAGCATATGGGACGTGGCCGCAAGCAGAGAAGTTCAGGCGTCATTCCCAAAACGGGTGGCCCGCCTGGCACGACAGAGGTGCTGTCCTCGAAGGGAACTTTCTCGATACCCGAAGTGTTGGTGTGGATTACATTGGCAATTTGTTTTACTTTTTCCCTCGTGACCTTTCACTATCCGATAGTCCGAGCTTTCTATCGTTTTCAAATCAAGTACAACGAAGGGTGGAACGTTTACAATACGCAGACCGCGATGCAGCATCTGCCCTTGTACTATCCGAAGTGTGGCTGGACCACGGTCAATTATCCGATCCTTTCGTTTTACTTACCTGGATATGTGTCGCATTTTATTGGCGATTACTTACTAACGGGTCGTTTGCTTTCTCTCGTCGCGCTTCTCGTCTCGTGCGTTCTGGTGGGGCTGATCGTTAAGAAGCTGACCGGCGGTTGGGGACCTGCGGTGTTTGGAGGCGCGTTTTGTCTCGCCCTCTTTTGCACACGAATGCCATCCTACGTGGGGATGGACGAGCCGCAAATGCTCGCCCATCCATTTTTCCTTTGCGGCTTGTGGCTCTATTTGGGGGCTCCTCCCAGCACGATGCGGATCGCTGGGCTCACATCTCTCTTTGCTCTGGGAGGCAACATTAAGCAGAATCTCCTCCCAGTTCCCCTTTCGGTACTCTCGGACCTTTTCATAAGCTCGTCAAGCAAAGCACTTCGATTCTTGGTATTTGGAGTCTTTTTCGTGGCCTTGTCAATCTTAGCCAACACATGGGTCGGCGGGCCATTCTTCATTTCTCATCTGTTGACTTCAAGAGCTTATTCACTCGTAAAACTCCGTGAAGATTTCTTTTCGTTTTATTCCCCACTAGGGCAGCCCCTTGCAATTTCTGCTTTTTGGTCACTCTGGGGGCTTCAAAACCGACAGGCGCGTGTGATCTCCTTCTACTTTTTCTCCTCGCTACTGATTGGCTTGGCCTTTGGAGGAGGCGCAGGAGTTTCCTCCAACACGTTTTGCGACAACTTCTTTGCTATGTCGATAGTTATGGGTGCTTGCCTGGATTTGTTGTGGAAAGCTCCAATCCCCGCTTTTGGGAAAGGCGGTCGGTGGAGATTCCTGGTACCGGTCTTGCTTTATTCGACTGTGGTCATGGCGTTTGTCCCGCGGAGCGTCGAGAATCCAAAATTGCTTTCCGACCTGCCCTTGCGGGAGAGGATGTTTGACCAGGAGGTATCATTCCTGGTCGCGCAACCGGGACCTCCAATCTGTGAGAGCTTGATTCTGTGTTACGACGCGGGTAAGCCGTATACTCTCAATTCGTTTGGCGTCGGCATCCGTGCGAGACTTGGGGGAGGGAACAATAACGCGCTCGTGAGTCAGATCGCTGCGAAAAAATATGGGGCCATCCAAACCGAAACTCCAGCGACTCAGAAGCCAAGCGCGCGGTTCCCGGACGATGTGCTTGACGCCATAGATCGATACTACGTCGAGGCGCTCAGGGGTCCCAATTGTCATATCTACGTCCCCCGCGTCGAACCACGGAGTGCCTTAAACCCGCATTAACAGTCGGGCACTCCATATTGAGACTACAATAGCTCCCCCTCCTCGGCTGAGGAGGGGGTGGTGGGTGCGGGAGCAAGCGAGCAGGTCAATCCGTCGGCTGACGGACCCCCTCCTTATCAAGGAGGGGAATCACGAGGAACCACATGCATGTCCCCTATTTTGATTTGAAGAAACAATTCTCCAGCCTTCGCAATGAGATCAGGGAGGCTCTGGATCGAGTCTGCTGTAACACGTCATTTATCCTGGGCGAAGAGGTTAGTGAGTTTGAGAAGGAATTTGCCGCCTATTGCGAAGTCAAATATTGTGTCGCTTTGAACTCCGGCACAAGCGCCCTGCACCTGGCCTTGCTGGCTTTGGGAGTGAGCCCCGGCGACGAGGTGATCACCACTTCGAACACGTTCATCGCCACTGCCGAAGCCATTTGTTACACGGGCGCCAAACCGGCGTTTGTGGACATCGACCCGAAGACGGGGAATCTGGATCCCGCTCTGATCGAGCGGGTCATAACCGGCCGGACCAAGGCCATCCTTCCGGTTCATTTGTACGGACGCCCTGCCGATATGGACGCGATCTTGGGAATCGCGCGAAAACACGGGTTGGTGGTCATTGAAGATGCCTGCCAAGCTCATGGCGCCCGCTACCGGGGCAGGCGCGTGGGAAGCATTGGCCATGCTGCTGCCTTCAGCTTTTATCCGAGCAAGAATCTAAGCGCCTACGGTGAAGGTGGAGCGCTCACGACGAATGACGCAGGAATCGCCGAACTCGCACGCTCGCTGCGCAACCATGGCCAGAGCGGGCCCTACACCCATGAGAGAATCGGCTACAACTACCGTATGGACGGATTCCAGGGCGCTGTCTTACGGGTCAAGCTGAAGCGGCTCGAGCAGTGGAACGCGCGCCGAAAGGAAATCGCCGCTCTCTACCGCAGTGTGTTGAAGGGCGCCAACGTGGAGATTCCGCTGGATGATCCGCGAGATGAAAGGGTGTACCACCTGTTCGTGGTTTACGTTGAGCGACGTGATGCCGTGCGCGCGGCTCTCGAAGCGCGCGGAGTGCACACCGCCATCCACTATCCTCGTCCCGTGCATTTGCAGCCGGCCTTCGCTGCGCGCGGATTTGGACCCGGCAGTTTCCCTCATGCCGAGCGCGCCTGCGAGCGAGTTTTGAGCATGCCGTTCTTTCCCGAAATGACCGATGAGCAGGTGCACTATGCTGCCGAACAACTCGCCGACGTTGTAGGAGGGTTCCCGCGAAAGCAGGAGTCCAACTCTTTCTGATCTAGTGTGGAGGGGATTTCCATTTGCCCCACGGGTCTCGCTTTTTTGAAGTATTCTGTGCCAGCGACATCCTGTTCCCGTGTGTTTTCAATGGGTTAGAAGAATGCCGGGGACATGCGGGCGCGCGCATGAGTGTGGCAATGTGGCACACTCCGCGGTTCGCCCCCGTAATGATACGCTACATTACTAGCCGATACTAGCCAAGGACAAAAGACAACTGCGGAGATTCTTCGCCCCGACAAGTCGGGGCTCAGAATGACAGGCGTGCGGAGATTCTTCGCCCGCAGCGAGCCAGGTGAGGGGTTGCTTGGTAATGTGGGCCTATGTGATCCCTCCTCATCGTGCAAGTGACCCCTCACCCGGCCCGCGTCCCGATGAAGTGCATCGGGATCGCGGTCCACCCTCTCCCCTCGGGAGAGGGCAAGCGCCAATTGCGATGCACTCCGTTTCTGACGTCATGGATAGCCGTTTTCGGCTATGCACACTCAGGATGGCAGTCTTGCAAGTCTGCCGCATCCGCCCAACCTGCCCGAAGCGCAGCCCGCCGAGATCCGTGTTGTTTCCTGAGTACTTTCGTGCTACAGATTAGAATTCAAAACTGATACACCATAACGCAGGAAGCCGCTCATTCTCTTGGACGCAAAGACCTCGTGAATCCTGAAACCATTCCTTCCACACAGCCGGTCGCGGCCGACGTGGCCGGAACCAAGGCCGGCGAGGCGCAGACTTCGCTTCTTAGCCGGGCCTTGCTTGCCCTAGCCGTGCTATTCGTGGTGGTACGAGCGTTGCCAATCTTGAGCTTTCCACCGGGCTGCGACCAGGGGACCTACCTGACCATCGGAAAGGGCCTGCTCGAAGGCAAGCAACTGTACCGCGACTTTTGGGACAACAAACCCCCGGGCATCTTCTACTTGTACGCCGGCATTGCCAAGCTTTTTGGCAGGGCAATGTGGTCGGTGCCAGTGGTCGATATCCTCTTGTTGCTTCTCATCTCCTACTTTCTTTTCCGGTTCGCCGAGCCCTGCGTGGGCCGCGCGGGCGCCGCGATAGCGGTGATGGTTCATGCCTCCTGGCATGGCGAAATGGGACACTTCTGGATCGCCCAACCCGAAACGTTTCAGGTGGCCTGTGTATTGGCTGGTTACTTGCTCATGAAACGCCGTGGACAGTGGTGGAGGGCGACTTCGTTTGCAGCCGGCCTTGTGTTTGGTTATGCGTTCTGGCTTAAATACAATGCCATTGCATTCCTGCCCTTTCTCCTCTTCCTGCCTTTTCTCGACACGAGTGGTCTTGACCGAGAGCCGCCTGGGGTTTCCCTCTCAATCCCCTGGCGGAACTGGCTGGCGAGGGCCGCCCTTCTGCTGGCTGGGCTCGTTGCTGCAATTGGCATTGTACTGGCTTGGATCGTCTTCAAGGGCGCTTGGCCTGCCATGAAGGAGATGCAATTCGAAGTCTTGCCGCGTTACGCGGCCATGGCATTTGAGCGCAATCCACACTACTTGCTCTCGGTCTTTGCTCGAACAAACTATTTTTTGGGCGTGCGGAATCTATGGGCCACTCTGGTGGCACTTCTGGTGGCGTGGATGCGCCGAGATTTGAGGCGGTTCGCCCCGGTCTTTATTGCTGCCCTTTTGGCTTATGTTGCTACGGTGATGCAGGTTCGTTTTCATGATTACTACTTTCAGACCTGCTATCCTTTCTTCGCCGCAATATGGGCGTACCTCGTGGTCAGCATCTATGAGGGCACTTGTGTCCTGGCAAGAAATCTCAGGCAACGGGGCTGGCGGCTCGCGGCTGGGCTGCTTTGGATTGTTTTTGCCGAAGCCGTTTTCTGGCCGCTTCCCGACGAATTTAACAAATTGACGATGCGTTATGAAGAACTGCGCGAATGGCGAGCCGATCCTGAGACCTTTTACGCGGGCTACTCACGACAGTTGCCATTCGAGCTTCTTCGCGGGCAATTCGACGTTATTCATTACCTTGAGAAGAATGCCAAGCCAAGCGACGGCGTTTATCTGTGGGGCAACAACTGTTTGATTTATTATTTGTCTGGCCATCAAGCCCCAACCCGGTTCGTCTCAAACTTGGGGATTGTCTCGCTGTGGGGGCAGCCTTCCTGGCGGGAAGAGTTGGTGCGGGACCTGAGGAATGCTCAGCCCCGTTTCATCATTGTAACGCGCCGTGACGCTGTACGTACCATCACCTATGTGAACCTGGACTCTGAGAATTATCTCAAGATCTTTCCGAAGCTCGATTCCTTTATCACTGAAAACTACAAGCCCGTCGCCGACTTTGACACTTTCGTCGTTTACCGGCGGCAATAACCCACTTCGACGATGAGATTCGGGGATGCGAACTACGCGTGGCACAAAGATCCGGTCTCGCCCCGGTCTCCACGAGGGGATCAGATTTCGAGGGTCTTTCAGCCTTGCCCAGATTCTCCTGGTGCCCTGGAAGCAGAACGTGTCCCCCACCATATCTTCAGGAGCGCGATGATATGGCGCCGAGCAATGCCGGGCAACTTTGTGGGGTTATAGACGCGGGTTTTTCCCGCAAGCCGCTCCCGGTGGTTGATAGGGAGCTCCTTTATACGGAACCTGTGGCGACGAGCGCGTGCGGCAAACTCCCACCAGAGTCCTTCTCTCATTGCCCCGAGTTCCGGGACTAGCTGTTCTACTACTTCTCGGCGCGCAAGAACGAAGGGGCAACTGGGATCATGTATGGGAATGTTGTAAATCGCTTGATACACGGCGTGAAACCCGCGCGAGAGAAACCTGCGTGCGAAGGGATCCTTCCGGTGTACCCGCCAGCCGATCAGTACCTCGCATTCCTGGCGCGAATCCCAGAACTTCCAGAAGTCCTTGGGGTCGCATTGACCGTCAGAGTCGAGGCACAGCAGATACGGTGCTTCCAACTGCTTCATTCCGTCGGTCACCGCCGGCGCATAGCCCTTGCGCGTCGGACTCATGATGAGCTTCATGGGAATAGACTGACTTAGCCGGGTAAGAATGCCTCTTGTGTCGTCTACGCTGCCGTCTTCCGTAATAATGAACTGAAACCGGAGGCGCGGAGATAACTCGCCACAAATCTCCCGGACGGTACGCTCGATACTCTCGGCCTCATTGTGCACGGGCAACAAGACTTCCAACTCGGGATTAGGGATTAACATCTGCTCGCTCCGCCGATTCGACAAATCATGATTTAGGCTCGTAAGCAAAGCTGGAGTCAGCGCAGTCGAAGATTCTAGTAATCTTGTAGTTCTCCTCGATGGCGTCCAGGACAGAGGGTGGCCAGCGCTCCTGGTTCGGGTCCTTTTTCATGATTTGAACATCATTGCCCACAATGATCAACTGGATTTCCCTCGAGCGGATTAAGTTAACGACCCGCGTGTCGGGCCATCCGTTTCCTAGGACCTCTCGCGTCCAGAGGAAGGGTTCGAATACGACCGCTGGCTTCCCCGCCATTACCAACGGACCCACATTCTCGGAAAGAATTTGCTCACCACGATAGCTCTTCACATACTCATAAGCCAGCCCACACCCTGAGAGCGTAAAGGCTGGAGGGCCTGTAGCCCACGGCGGAGTTGGAAGTCCGTGTACTTGAGGCCTACGAATGTTCGCCAAAGCGAGCGAGGCGAGCAGGCCGAGTATAACGGCAGGCCTAGTTCCCCGGTTTATGAAAAGCCTCCGCAGGAAGGCGTAACTGCATCCCGCACTCAGGCACAAAGCCGCCTCCCACTCCAAGAAGTAGTTAGAATTGCCGCCTAGTTTGCCAACCGCAGCAAGCGTGGTGAGAGCGGAAGCGGAAATGTAAAAGGCCGGGAGGCTAACGGCCTCCCCCAAAACCAGATAGTAGATGAGGGCAACTGCCGCGACGAGCAAGGGGATATCCAGCATCAACTGCGACCGGAAACGTTCGAGCCCACCCACGAAACTGTAGGGATGCCCCGCACTGGCCATGATCGTATGGAAGACAAACCAGCCCCCAGTTTCCCATTGAAGTAGCAAGAAAATGAGAGCGCTGGGTATCGCAAGACACACTGCAAACTTGAGCGCCTTCCTCCAATCCCGCTTGCAGACGGCATGCATTAAACAGGCCAAGGGAGCAGCCAGAAGTGTAAACTTACAAAAGAATCCCGCGATGAAGAAAGGCACGGATAAATACCAACGCCGCCGTTTCGCAAACAAGTACAGGCCGGTTAGAGAAAACGCCAGCCCCATCAAGTCGACTCTGATGATGAACAGCCAGTCTTGGAGCGGGGGTCTTGTCAGGAACAGTAGGCCGAAAGCCCAACCGACTGGGCGCGAACCGGTCCAGTGACACACCAGAAGTGCTATCAACACGGCGCACCAGACCCCTGAGGCCACAATGAACAATCTGGCCGCGGTGAAGCCTACCCCGAAAAGCTTCACCAGGGCAGCGAAGATATAGTAGGGAATTGGTCCGTAAGGGCTGATAAAGTAAGGGGCCTTGTCGGGTTGTGGGTAGGCACCCCACCCGTGGGCCACTCTTACGGCTGTACCCAGCAGGGGGCTTTCCGCGAACTCCAGATGGAAAGGTAATGGGACAGCAGACGCGACCCTCAGGAACGTGACGAGGGATGCAAGGACAATTGCCGCGAAAAACAGAATCTCGGATTTCTCGAACAATGTGCGACTGCTCACCTTGCCCCCCCCTTTCCTTCTCGCGCTGTCGGGTCGAACGACATATCACCTAACGCCAGCGGGGAAGGATTTTGAATGGGTCGAAAAAGTAAAGCGATGCCAGCAGTAGACAGGTCAGCGCGGAAATGACTGCCCCAGCCAGGAGCCCACTTTGACGATAGTAGAAGCGTAGAGCGTGCCTTCCCGCTGGTGTGTACACCGCACGGAAAAGTTGATTGGCGCGAAGAACCGGTACTTCCCGGCCATCAATCCTCGCGTGCCAATTGGAATCATAACGATCGAGCAGGACGACGTACCCCGGTCGCGAGAGATGGGCGGTCAGTGTCACCCTATTGGGCTGGCGTTCCGTGACTTCAACCCGGCCTGCGGGACCAGATCCCTGGACGGCAGGAGAGCCGCCAGGCTCTGCGGCTAAGATCACATTTTCCGAGGCATCGAATGCCGGTGTGGCCATCTGCGAGAGCGTCTCGAGCGGGCTGGTCGTGAAAATGGATGTGCCTGCCACGTAGGCACGAGGCACAAAGTAAAGGTTCTCATACAGGTAGCTCGGTTGCGGAGAACCGTTGAAGATTTCGCTGACAAGTTTTGCGCCTGAAATATCTGGGGCTGGGCGTATGACGTACTTCACATTAGTGCGACCCAGCAGGCAGTCGATCCGCAGAGCGTCTGGCGCTTGGCGAAGGATGTAAATCCATACGTCGTAAAGAAACGGCGGTAGTGAGCGATCGTCGAAATCCAGGTTCAGGCTTCCCTCGACACGTTGCACCATTGATCCCGTGGCCAATACGAGTTTCTGGCGAAATACCCCCTGCGCGATAGGTGGGATGGCCGCGGCCTCGGGGATGGATTGGAAATTGACGTATCCCTGAAGGTCGCTCGATGGGGCGGTAGAAAAGCGGGTCAGCGAAGCGACGCGGTATGTCCCCGGCGAACCTTCGAATCGGGACACAACGGGAGGCACATAATCATAGAAGCTGGGAGGAACCGAGGGGTTGGCGCGGAAGCCCGCCGCAACAAGCTGGATCATCCCTAGAATAGCGAAAATTGGCACCCCAATACGTGCCCAGTGCTTGTTCTGTATGAGGCCGGTCAGGAGCAGGAACCCGGCGAGAAGGAAGCCGGCGACTCCGGGTAGGTAGAGTCGCAACATGCTTTCCAGGAACTGCGCCATTTGGGAGGCTTCGTTCGCCGAACGGCCCTGCCGGAGGAGCGCCCACTCCGTGGGTCGCAGAGCGAGATTCGGCACAACGCAGGCAGCCGTCCAAATCAACAGGCAGCACCCCAGCAAGAACCCTAGTGGGAGGAGGGCACGGTTGCGCCGAGCCTGCCAGCAGGCAGCCTCCCCCCGGAGCGCGTCCAATCCCCATCCGGCGAGGATCGCGACGAGCATAACAAAGGGGACCAGCAGCTTTACGGGAAACCGCACCAGGGAGAGTAACGGGACGAGCAGGTAAGCGAGGGAAAAGAGCGGTGTAAAGTGGCCGAAGGAGAGCAGGAGAATCAAAATCGCGGCCCCGGCCACAAAGTTACGGCGGCGGTCCCGTCCGAAGGCCCAGCCGGCCAGGGCGAAGAACAGCGGCACGAACCCCATGAAAACGGAGATGAAGTAGGGGGCGCTGCCGTCGTCCGCAAGGGCATTCCAACTCGTCGGCGAGATCAAGGCGGGCCCGTAGAAATCAGGCACCAGCATTTCCATCAACAAGAGAGGGTGGAGAGACCAATTGGACGTCTCGCCGGACCGCAAACCCTGCGCTCCCCGGTATGAGCTGCTCAAGAACTCTGTCGAAGGCAGAAACTGGACGGCGCACAGCGCCAGCATGAGGCACCCAACCAGTGTGAATCCGGCTAAGATCCGCAGATTTGACCGAGACATCAAGGGGTGCCGCGTCCCTGCAAGGTAGAGCGCGTACGCCAGGCACAAGATGAAGGTGGTGATCAGGGTGAACGGCTCAGCGGCGAGGAACTGCAATGAGAAAACCAGTGTCAAGAGAATCCAGGGGCGAGCCGTTCGACCCTGAACGGCCCGGTCGGTGGCGAGTAGCGCCCAGGGCATCCAGGCCGCGCAAGCTGCGTGGTTGTAAAGATTGCCCAGCGACAGCAAGGGGCCGCTGAACGCAAAGACGAATCCGGCAAAGAAAGCGGCCTGGCGGCTCTGTCCCCAGCGCCGCGCCAAGAGGAATGTGCCGATACCGGCCAGCGCGAAATGCACGACGTAAAACAGAGGGTAAGCGAAAACGATTGGAAGAAGGATGATGAAGAGCGTGTAGGGATAGAAAAACAGCAGGTTTGGGTTCTCCAGCAGCGGCTGTCCGCAGTTCAAGTAAGGATTCCAATAGGGCAATTCGCCGTGCCGGCACATTTGTTGAATGAAGTGGGCGCAGGGATACGTGTAATTGGAGATGTCGCGAAAGAACAGCACGGAAGGAGTAAAGATGACCCTCCAAAACAGGGCCAGCGAGGCGAGCGCGAGGATGGTCGCCAACGCCAAATCAACGCGGTCAAGCGGCTCCCCAACTTTCGCGGAGGGGTCCGACGCTGAATCAATCTTCGCTTGAGCTTGGAGCGACGTATTGAGACTCATAGGCGTTCTGGAGTGCGGCAGCTTGCTGCCGCTTTGATCCGGCGAGCTTGCTCGCGGCCTCACCTGCCCAAGCACCGCGCACGGGTGCACGGCCAGCAAGCTGGCCCCGCCGAGCGGGACAAAGCGGCAGCAAGCTGCCGCACTCCAGACCAATTACACTACCGTATCTTACCTTCTTTGCGGCGTTAAAGAATGGTACTTTTGTAAGCGGAGGTTGACCTATGCATGCAGTCCGATTCCACGAGCACGGCGACGTTGATGTGCTGAAATACGAAGAAGCGCCGCAGCCAAAAATCCAGGCCAACGAAGTGCTTGTGAAGGTGAAGGCTTGCGCTTTGAATCATTTGGACCTTTGGCTCCGGCAGGGGGTCGGCGATTGGCAGCTACCACTCCCTCATATTGTGGGCAGCGACATTTCCGGAGAAGTGGCGGAAGTGGGCTCGCAGGTCAAGCGTGTGAAGGCCGGTGAGCGCGTCCTGCTTTGTCCGGGGATCAGTTGTGGGCAGTGCGAGATGTGTTTCAAAGGATTGGATAGCGCCTGCCGAAGCTATACGCTTTTCGGAGTTTTCGTGGACGGCGGCTATGCGGAGTATGTAAAGTCACCGGAGGTCAATGTTGTACGCATCCCTGGTGACCTGAGTTTTGATGAGGCTGCCGCAGTGCCGCTGGTTTTTCTCACCGCCTGGCACATGTTGTTCACTCGCGCTCAGCTCAAGCCGGGTGAGGATGTGCTGGTGATTGGGGGCGGCTCCGGCGTGGGCAGCGCCGCCATCCAAATCGCGAAGGCAGTGGGCGCGCGCGTGATTGCCACTGTCGGAGCGGATTGGAAGCTCGAGAAGGCGAGGGCCCTCGGCGCCGACGAAGTCATTAACCACAGCCAGCAATCGATTTCCGGAGAAGTCAGGCACTTTACGGGAAAGCGCGGCGCGGACGTGATTGTCGAGCACGTGGGCGCTGCCATTTGGGAAGAATGCTTCAACTCTCTCGCCACCTATGGCCGGTTGGTGACCTGCGGCGTGACCAGCGGCGGAGAAGTGAAGCTTAACCTGCAGGGCCTGTTTGGCCGCCAACGCACCATCCTGGGTTCTTTTATGGGCGGAAAGGCGGAACTGCTGGAGGCCCTCAAATTCATCGCCCGGGGCAATCTCAAGGCCGTGATTGACTCCGCTTTCCCGCTCCGGGAGGCGGCAGCCGCCCAAAAGAAAATGGAAAGCCGAGAGTTCTTCGGCAAAATCCTGCTGCACCCCTAGGAAAAGCAGAAATCAGAAACTTGAAATTAGAAACTGGAAAATCGAAATTGGAAACTGGCAGCCTTGTTTTCTAAGTTTCAGTTTCTATTTTCCAGTTTCGATTTTCGATTTTCCATTTTCGAGTTTCCATTTTCGCTGTCCCATTTTCACCACGCCGTGGGGCAGCGCTGCGCTGGACTTTGGCGTGGTCTCGGCTTATTCTGGCTATGCCTCAAAGCCCGCAGGGGGCTCAATTTGAGAGGCGGACAAGAGGTCAATATGAGTACTACCACGCAAAAAGCGATTCGCCTGGCCGAGCGTATGTCCCGGCTGGGCACCGAGACTGCTTTCGAAGTCCTGGTACGCGCCCGCGCACTGGAAGCACAGGGGAAAGAGATCATTCATTTGGAGATTGGAGAGCCTGATTTCTCCACTCCCCCTAACATCGTAGAGGCCGCCGCCCGCGCTCTGCGCGACGGTTGGACGCATTACGGGCCTTCTGCCGGCTTGCCTCAGCTCCGGGAAGCTGTGGCCGAGTATACCGCGGCGTATGCAGGAATTCCGGTTGACCCGAATGAAGTTGTCATCACGCCAGGCGGCAAACCCATCATGTTCTTTGTCATTCTGGCGCTGGTGGAGCGGGGCGATGAAGTTCTTTTCCCCAATCCCGGCTTCCCCATTTATGAATCCATGATCGACTTCGTTGGCGGACAGGCCGTTCCGTATGGGTTGCGTGAGGAGCGGGACTTCGATGTGGATGCGGAAGAAATCATCGACAAGATCACAGACCGCACACGCTTGATCATCCTGAATAGCCCTCAAAATCCGACCGGCGGCGTGATGAGCCGCGACGGGCTGAAGGCTCTTGCCGATAAACTTGCGGGGCGCGAAATCCCCGTCCTTTCCGACGAAATCTACCATCGGCTGATCTACGAAGGCGACCACTCGAGCTTGGCGCAGTTTCCAGGCATGAAGGACTGGACGATCATTCTGAACGGGTTCTCCAAGACCTATGCCATGACCGGCTGGCGGATGGGTTGGGGGGTGATGCGGGCGGATCTGGCGCGGTATGTGGCGCAGTTGATGACCAATTGCAACTCCTGCACCGCCAGCTTCAGTCAGATTGCAGGGATCGAGGCATTGCGAGGCGATCAAAGCTCCGTAGGCGTCATGCGGGAGGAATTCCGGCGGCGTCGGAGCGTCATCGTCGAAGGCTTGAACCGCATCCCTGGCTTTAGTTGCCGGCAACCACGCGGGGCCTTTTACGTATTTCCAAATATCAAAGAAACGAAGTGGAATTCCCGTATCCTGGCAGACACCATACTGAATGAAGCCGGCGTGGCGTGCCTGGGTGGGACCGCATTTGGACAGTGGGGTGAAGGGTATCTGCGTTTCTCCTTCGCTAATTCCGTGGAGAACCTTCAGAGGGCTTTGGAGCGAATCGAGACTTGGGTCAGAAAGAACAGGATTTAGGATTCAGGATTCAGGAATCAGGACTCAAGATTTGGAAGACTGGGCCCCATCAGTGAAATAGGACGGCAGGGCTTAAACCGGCACAAATCCTGGGCTAAGTTCTGCCGCCCGCCAATAAGAATGGCGGGCTATCTGAAGGCCTCTGTGGGCCTTTCGAACACTTACTTTCCTCTAGTGCACCCCCTGCATTCATACCTCTTTATTTTCCAACGCGGGGTTGTATAATGCAGTGCCATTCGGAGGGCCTTGCGCTTCGGGTTTTTCAGTAATGCTCAGAAGTCAAGAGATTATCGGTACGCGAACGCTCGATGGAAGGAGAGTCGCGCATGAAATATGGCGTCAATACGATGATTTGGACGACGCGCGTGGACGAAAGCCACGCGGCGCTGTTCTCCCGGATCCGGGAGTGGGGCTTCGACGGGGCTGAGCTGTTTCTATCCCCGCAGGAGCCTGCAGACATACCTGCGGTTCGAAAGATGCTGGAGAAGAATCAACTGGAATGCACGACGTGCAGCGTCATACCCCGCGAGTGCCATCTGGTGAGTCCCCAGCCTGAGGTGCGGGCCGGGGGAGTGGAGTTTCTGAAGACGTGCGTAGACCGCACGGCGGAGCTTGGGGCGCGCTTGATCTGCGGTCCGATGTTTGCCGGCCTGGGTGTGATGACTGGCCGCCGCCGCACTCCCGAAGAGTGGAATTGGGCCGTAGAGGGATTGCAGGTGGTTGCCCACCATGCTCAGAAGTTCCACGTGATGGTCTGCTTGGAGCCACTCAACCGCTTCGAGACTTACTTCCTCAACACACTGGAGGACGCGGCCCGCTTGATTCACGATATTGGCGAGCCCAACGTCAAGATTCACTTTGATACCTTCCACGCCAACATCGAAGAGCGGCATCCGGCAGAAGCGCTGCGGTCTGTCGCCAGTGAGCTAGGGCATGTCCATGCCTGTGAGAACGACCGCGGCATCCCGGGGACGGGGCACATTGATTGGCAAGGGGTGCTAAAGGCGTTGAAGGTTATCCGTTACAACGGCTGGATGACCATCGAATCGTTCGCGCAGCCGGAGCCCGGCCTCGCTGCGGCGGCGGCCGTCTGGCGCGACATTGCTCCCTCCGGCGATGAGTTGGCGCAACAAGGATTGCGCTTCATTCGAAGTTTGGCCAGGGGGCTGGGGATCAAGTGAGGACAGGTGTCAGGTTTCAGGTGTCGGGACTGGGTGGGGTGCAGGCCCTGCCCTCCTGACCCGTGGTTCTTCAAAGGCAGCAGGCGCGGGGACCCCCGGGAATGACACGTATGAAATCTTACCGATGATGGCTGACAGCACAACTGACTACTGACAACTGACGACTGACAACTTCGTTTTCCCGCGGCCAATTGGGGGTTTCTATGAGTGCGAATTTCGTTAATGTGTGTCGGATTTCCAGAAGGGCCGGGGCCAGGCTTTTCATCTTATTTGCACTTCTCGTCATAGTTGCGTCGGCCCTGTGGTTCATTCCCCGGACTGGCGCTCAAGGCTCGGATGAGATTCCCTTCCGCAAGCACACGATTGACTTGGGCCCGAGCGAGACCGTGGCCATTGTGGATATGAACCGGGATGGCAAGTTGGACATAGTCTCCGGGGAAAACTGGTTCGAGCAGGCGCCGCCCGCTGCGCCCGGCGAGGGGCCGCGCTGGATCAAACACAAGTTTCGCAGTCTGCCTTATACGGATTTCTACTTGGAAGACCTGAGCGATCTGGCTATCGACGTAAACGGGGACGGCTATCCGGACATCGTGAGCTGCTCTTACTGGTCCAAGCCACTCACTTGGTGGGAAAACCCCGGCGCGCAGAACAAGTCCTGGAAGGAGCACTTGATCGAGTCGCGCGCTCCGGTGGAATTCGCATTCCTGGTGGATATTCTCAACACGGGCAAGCCGCAGCAACTCTTGCCCCAGTTTGGTGATCCGAACTTTCCCTTGACCTGGTATGAGTTGTCGGGCAAAGGGGGTGATTCCGCGTGGATCCCGCACGTCGTGAGTCCAAAGAGTTACGGCCACGGCATCGGAGCAGGAGACGTGAACGGCGACGGGCGAACCGATATCATCACGCCCAAGGGATGGTTTGAAGCGCCTCCCGACCCTCGCCATGGCCAGTGGATCTTCCATCCGGAATTCGATTTGGGAGCCACGGGGTTCATTTACACGCTGGATGTGAACGGCGACGGACTGCCAGACATTGTCACTTCCCTGGGCCACGACTACGGAATCTTCTGGTACGAGCAAAAGAAAGATGCAGCGGGCAATCGAACTTGGATCAAGCATGTGATAGACAATAGCTGGTCACAGGCCCACGCCATGACCCTGGCGGACCTGAAGGGCGACGGGCACATGGATATCGTAACGGGCAAGCGGTACTTTGCGCACAATGGTCACGATCCGGGGTCCCGCGAACCGCTGGGAATCTACTGGTACGAACCTATCAAAGTGGGGAACGAACTGCAGTGGAGGCGACACGTCATCGACTACAGCACGCGCACGGGTGGTGGCATGCAGATCGCCGTGGTGGATATCGATGGTGATGGTGACTTGGACATCGTGGTGGCAGGGAAGTCCGGCCTGTTTCTATTCGAGGACCTGACCATCACGCGTTGACCGCATCACTCCGCCGTTCCATCCCCTCCCCTCGGCTGGAAGGCTCAGCCTTCCAGCCGAGGGGAGGGGAAGAAGCGGGGCGGTGTGCGCCGGAAAGCCAGAGGCTTTCCGCACAGCGGGCGGCAGAGCCGCTTTTCTCCCGACTTTGACGCAGTACTGAACACCCGGCAAAAATTCACGCTGCGGAGGCGCGTTCCTCGCGACCCTCCATGCGCTCGCGAAGCTGCAAGACGCGCGCGGCGATATGTTCGGCGCTCAGCCCGAACTCCTGAACCAGTTCCCAGGGTTTGCCGGAGAGTCCGAACCGGTCATTGACCCCGACCATATCGAACCACAGAGGGTGCTTGCAATTCTTGCGATGTCGCAGGATGGCGCCAGCCACGATGTTTCCGAATCCTCCCACTTGGTGCTCTTCGGCAGTGACGATCAGGCGCGTATGGTCGGCGGCCTGCACCAGCGCCCCCACATCGAGCGGCTTCACCGTGTGCATATTCACCACTCGCGTTTCGAGGCCGAACTCTTCCTTGAGCAGCCAGGCGGCGCGCATGGCCTCGGGCACCATCGGCCCGCAGGCGATGATGGACACATCTTCGTCTTCGCCCGCGTAATCTGTGGAGAGGAAGGTCTCGAAGGCATCCAGGAAACGCGGCTTCTCACCTCGATAGCGAATGACGTTGGCCACGCCGTACCGGAAGGGAGTCGCCGGGGTGGTGACGACAGGCGTAGCCTCCCGCGCAAAGCGAATGTAAGCCGGCCCAACTAGGTCGAGCAGACTGTAGAGTGTGGCGCGCTCCGTCTCCAGCGAATCGCACGGGGCCAGCACGTGCATATTGGGCAGGATACTCATCAGCGCAATCTCTTCCAGCGCCTGATGGGTGGCCCCGTCCTGGCCTACGGAGATGCCGCCGTGCGCCCCGGCGATTTTCACGTTCAGGTTCGAGTAGCAGATCGTGGTGCGGATTTGGTCCCAACAGCGGCCGGAGGCGAACACGCCGTACGTGCCGGTCACCGGGATCAATCCTTCCTTTGCAAGCCCTGCGGCAACCTCCATCATATTCTGTTCGGCGATCCCGACGCTGAAGACGCGGTGCTTGCGCTCCGGGTGCTTGGCCTCGAAATCCGTGATGCGGATGGAGCCCGAAATATCGGCGTGCAACGTGACGACGCGCTCATCGGCGCCGGCTTTCTCGAGGCCGCGCCCGAATCCCATGCGCGTCGCGTCCATATCCACTTTCATCGTCGAGCCTGCATTCCACCAGTAATCGCGGCGGAAGGTCGGCAGGGCGTCGTGTGTTTTGCGCGCTACCTGCACGCCATATTCAGCGGCCCTGGCAAGCAACGCCTCGACGCGCGCGCGAGGGAGCGAGGGCGAGGCCAGCTCCACCATGGCCTTTTCAAACTGCGCGCGGTTGGGCGCCACGCCGTGCCATCCCGCCTCGTTCTCCATGAATGACACACCCTTGCCTTTCACCGTGCGGGCGATGATGAGAGTCGGCAGGTCGTCCTTCGCCCGCGCGCTCTCGAAGGCCTCGAGAATCTTGTCCATATCGTGCCCGTCGATCTCCAGCACGTTCCAGTTGAAGGCCCGGTATTTCTCCGCCAGCGGGTCTACGTTCATAACGTCGCGCACCCAGCCGTCGATTTGCAAATCATTCTTGTCAATAATGCCGCAGAGATTATCCAGCTTATAATGGCCGGCAGCCATAGCCGCTTCCCAGATGCTGCCTTCCTGCTGCTCGCCGTCCCCCATGATGCAGTACACGCGATAGGGGCGGCCCAGCAGCTTTCCCGCCAGTGCATTGCCCACCGCGACTCCCAGCCCTTGCCCCAGCGAGCCGCTGGAGACTTCCACGCCGGGGAGTTCAAGCCAGTTGGGATGGCCCTCGAACCGTGAGCCAAGCTGGCGCAGCAGGACCGTGTCCTCCAGAGGGAAGTACCCGGCTTTACCCAAGGCCACGTAAAGCGCTGGCGCCTTATGGCCGGTTGACCAGAAAACGCGGTCGCGGTGGGGCCAGGCAGGATCTTTTGGGTCATGGTTCAGCACCCGAAGGTACAGGGCGGCAGCAATGTCCATGATGGAAAGTGTGCCACCGGGGTGGCCCGAGCCAGCGGCAAAAATGTCGATTATATCGTAGGCGCGCATCTCGGCGGCGGCGGTGCGCAGCTCTTCCACGCTCAGCCGGGGACCGCGTTGCTCGCAACTTGTGCTCATAGTTCTTACCTCCCCTCACTCCTAAGCGGGCGTAAACGCCCAATGGTGCGAAGATTGGCGCGGTAGCAGGAGCAAATGCGGTGAGTTGGATGTCGCCCCCAAGTAATCAGCTCAACTCGTGGCAATGCCGTAAGTCTTTTACTGTGAGTGTAATAGGCCTCTTCGAAGAGCCTCTTAATGGGGCCTTTCGAGGTGTCCTGTAGGCCGCGCGTCAAAGGCAATCCTCACTCTCGCCAGACTGAATCTGCACAATACCAGCCGAGGCAATCAGCCAGATCAAACCCCGTGGGGGAAAACAAGGGTCAAACCCGAATTCGAAAACTGGGAGCCGCCGGTCGAGCCGAATCACTTGATTAGAGGCCCGTTTGACGCAGATACCGGAGGAACAAAATGGTGCGGGGTCGGGCGTAGGGGCATCCGCCGCAGCGGACGCTGTGCCCCTACAAGATGTACGTCGCACATCCGCTAACTTCCGAATTCGGGTCAAAGCGGTCCGAGCTTCCAGATTGGCGACTTTAGGGCACAGGCTGGGGCTGAGTTCCCGCGCCATAGGCGTCTCGACCTAATGGACAAACGATGAGTCTTGCCGCAGCCGGTTTAGTCTTCCCTTAATGAAACGGGTTGATAGCGCGCACTGTGCCGTACATCCGATCGTGTTCGAAGTCCTCCGATAGCAATTCCGGAAGACCGTAGAATTCGGCGTAGGCCCACAAGTGCGCATCGAACCAGGAGAGCTGGTAAGCTACCGCGCCCCGCAGAGCGGTTCGAAGAACATCTCCAGTTGGGTAAAGGACCAGAAATTGACTGAGTAGCTCTTCGGCTTCCCGGTGGGCCTCGGCTTGGGAGAGGAGGGCCTCGCCATTGATGCGCGGGCGTGTCACAGCCGCGACGAATTCGACGATGGCTTGGTGGGGGATCCGAACACTGCGTTCCACCAATCCTTGTCGCAGCAGTTCGGTCGCTATTCTCCCTTTCACTGAATATCGCCAGTCGAACCGATAGACAAGAATGTTGGTGTCAATGAGAGCCGCCACGCGTGTAAAGGTCCTCTCGTTTCCACCCCCGGTCCACGGGTTCCTTCGTATTCAGCCGCCCGTCGTTGGAGAGTTTCCTCGCTCGTTCGCGCTGGCGCTCGGTGGCCTTATCGAACAGGCGCAGGCGGGTTTCGAGGTCGGGTTCGTGGACCGCTGGGCGGGCAGGAGCCACGCGGATCGCCTCCCCTGCGGGAACCCAATCGAGTTCGTCGCCTGGGCGAATCCCATATTTATCCGCGAGCGATTTAGGAATCGTCACTTGGAGTTTGCTGGTCACTTTAGCCATGGTCCTTACTTTAGCAAGGATTATTTCCTTGTCAAGTGGCTAGGTCTCGGTCGACGTCCGCTCGGCCGACGCTGAACATGCCCTGCTTGCCAGGTGACGTCGCTACGTATTGCAGGGCGTGAGCAGCCGACGAGCTGCGGTGCTTCCATCCAACGCCTCGAACGGCAACGCCAGTTGGGGGTGTCTCGCGGCCGGTGGCGGCTCGCCGTGATTGCCCTCGAGGCCGTAGCGGGCGCGGAGTTCCGCCAGAAGCTTCGTCACGCGGGCTTTGTAATCCCCATTCAGGTAGGCCGAGTGAGCGTAGAGTTTGCGGTACCGCTTGACCAGTCGCGGAAACTCTTCTTCCAGGAAAGGCATGAACTGTTTCATGGCGGATGGCGTCAGGAAAAGGATGTTCCCGTACAGGAACTTCGCACCAGCCTCGGACGCCGCACACGCCAGGGTTTCCAGTGACCTCTCGGAATCGTTCAGTCCGGGCAGGATGGGCATGGCATTCACGCCCACGCAGATCCCGGCTTCAGACAACTGCTTGACAGCTTCAAGCCGCTTTGCCGGTAACGGTGCCTTGGGTTCGAGCAGGCGCGCCAAGCGTTCATCTGTCGTGGTTACTGTCATGTGAACGCTGAAGCGGTGCCGGGCGGCGATCAGCCTGAGCAATTCGAGGTCGCGAAGGATCAGGACGGACTTCGTGGTAATGGAGAATTCCAGCCCTTCGAACTCGGCAAAGACTTCCAGCATACGCTTCGTAATCTCGAACTGCTTTTCCGCCGGCTGATAGGGATCGGTCGCCGTACCGAGCGCGATGGGCAAGCCCTTGTCCTTAGCTTGGCGGAGTTCCGCGCGCAACAGTTCCGGCGACCCGACTTTAGCATAGATCTTCCGCTCAAAGTCCTTTCCGTCCCACATCTCCATGAACTCGTGCGTGTAGCGGGCGTAACAATACTTGCAGCCGAACTCGCATCCTCGGTAGGGGTTGATGGTCCAGGCGAAAGGCATACGCCCGCTCGATTCGCGGTTGAGCGTGGAGCGGCAGGGGAGGGCAAAGTACTCCACCTCGGCGCGCTCGCGGACCCGGGGACTTTCGGCCGCCAGGCGAGCGATCCCCACGAATTGCGCCGCCTGGGTGGGTGGGGGAGGCACTATAGCAATCGAGGGCATCGAGAGGCTCCAAATATAGGATAAGCCAATATTCGCTTTTTCTTCGCCCATTGTCAAGCGATATATTGACGCAGGCAGGAGGAGTGGAAGTCACTGGTCCGCGCGCACCCATTTGTGAGCTGATGTGTTTTGAGCTGGAGTGAAAGGAATCGGCAAGAAAAGGTCGAATGGGGCAGCGTGACGGGCTGCCGCCCCATCCCATTTTCGTGGCGAGGACCGAACCAGGTCAACTGAAGATGACCAGATCTCACCTAAGTAAGAAGCTGGCCTGTGGGATAGAACCTATGGGCCGACCTCAAGCGCCCTGCGGCATTCCTGGAGCGCGCGGTCCACGTGCTCGATGGCCTTAGCCCGGTGCCCATGGAATTCTGCTGGGGCAGCCGCAAGCTCCTGCCTGGCTTCCTCCAGGTGGTGGATGGCCGCCTCAATCCGGGGATGACGCTGAGGCGCCGGACTAGCCGCGGCTGCGCCGGGAGTCGCCGCCAGCGCGCTAGGCCGCGGCGATCCAGGTTGCGCGTGAAAAACTACCGGCAGTAAAGTAGCGGCCAGCAGCGCCACCCCTACCGCCCACGAGATCAGTGTTCGTTTCATAGTTCCTCCATGCATTGAGATTTTGTGTACACAGCAATCGTCGCGTAAGGAAGCATTCCTCAACGTGACTTAGGTCTACACCAGATTTAAGCACAAGTCAGGAGCATTTGCACGAGTAATTGCTGAGATGATTGGCTATGCAAGGCCGGAGGGGCCCATCATTAACCCGGATTCCGAAGTTGGAGTCGTCTGTCATCCTGAGCCCCGGCTTGTCGGGGCGAAGGATCTCTGCAGTTGTCTATTGCACTCAGCATCCACAGACAAACTGCAGGGATGCTTCTCCCGCAGAGCGGGATCAGCATGACAGCACTCACGCTCAGCGTCTCGATTGCTCTCTTCTTTCCGAAAGGGGGGATGGGGCGTTGACCCTCAAAAGCGAATTGCTGCTAAAATGGTCTCGCCCTTTAGGGCTGAGGGAGGATTCATGAAAGTTGCTGTGGTGCAGATGGACGTCAAGATCCTTGAGAAACAAAGGAACTTGGAGAAAATTCTTGCCGGCCTTGAATCTGCCGCCTGTGCTGGCGCGGGGATCGTGGTGTTTCCTGAATGCGCGCTTACCGGCTATTGCTTCGCGGGCAGGGAGGAGGCCGACGCCGTCGCAGAGCCGGTTCCTGGCCCCTCCTCGGAGAAGCTATGGGAAGCGGCAAAGTCGCTTGATTGCACCGCAGTGGTTGGCCTGCTCGAGCGCGATGGCGACCGGATTTTCAATGCTGCTGTGGTGGTGACTCCGCAGGGAATCGCCGGCACTTTTCGCAAACTCCATCTTCCGTATCTCGGGATTGATCGGTTTGTTGCTCCGGGTGACAAGCCATTTCCGGTGTTCGAGACGTTGCACGGCAAGATTGGCATCAATATCTGCTTCGATTGCAGCTTTCCGGAGGCAGGCAGGGTACTTAAGCTCAAAGGCGTCCAGCTCCTGGCGATCCCCACGAATTGGCCCATTGACTCAGATTCCTGGCAACATACCACCAAGGTTCGCGCCACGGAGAACCATTTTCACGTCGTTGCGGCAGACCGTGTCGGCGAAGAGCGGGGATTCCGCTTCTCGGGCCACTCGCAGATTGTAGATTTCACTGGCAAGGTCCATGCCGAAGCGGGTGAAACCGAGGAGACAATCCTGATTGCGGACCTTGACCTGATGGGGGCGGACCGCAACCGGGTGGTCCGAGTGCCCGGGCAGTGGGAGTTTGACCGCATCGCCGCACGGCGGCCTGAGATGTACGGTCCCATCACCGAAGGTTTGAAACCGCACCCCTGAGATGGCATAATAGTGTTTGAAGGGGCGTACGATTCATGCAAACAAACGAATCATCGGGGTTTGAAGGTTTGATCTTCGCGAAGCTGGACCAGGCGGTGAATTGGGCGCGCAAGTCCTCGATTTGGCCCATGAGCTTTGGTCTGGCATGCTGCGCCATCGAGATGATGTCCACCGGGGCCTCACGTTTTGATATTGCGCGGTTTGGAGCGGAGGTCTTCCGTGGCTCGCCGCGCCAATCGGACTTGATGATTGTTGCCGGCCGCGTCGCGCAAAAGATGGTTCCTGTGATCAAGAAACTTTACGAGCAGATGCCGGAGCCCAAATGGGTGATCTCGATGGGCGCTTGCGCAACCTCCGGTGGCGTTTTCAATAACTATGCGATCGTCCAGGGCGTAAACCAATTCATTCCTGTTGATGTGTACGTTCCTGGATGCCCGCCGCGGCCTGAAATGCTCCTTCAATCCATCATCCTGCTGCAAAAGAAAATCATGCAGCAGCGAGGGACCTTCAAAGAGGCCGTCCTCCACATGAAGTAGTGCCCGCCCAATCGGAAACTGGAAATTAGAAACTGGAAAAGCGAAATTCGAAAATGGAGACTTGTGTCCTCCACCAGCTCTCACCTAGATTGGCTCGAAGTGCGCGAACATGTTCTGGAATTCTGGCAGGTTGGAAGGTGTCTCATACCAACATACCGCCTCGAAACGTTTCCATAAATCGAGGACGGCAGGATTCTTGTGAGCGCCAGCGATTGCTTCCTGAGAAACCCACTCGAAGATCTCGACGATTGTTCCATCCGCAGCGCGCATCACGATCGACGTGCGTTCAGTTACGAGACCCTGGGCGCGTAGCGGCGGGAGATGGTTGCGAACCAGCTCAAGCAGCGCTTCCTCGCAACCGGGCCTCGGCTTGTAACATGCGACTGAGATCGATCCCATAAAAGCGCCTCCGTGACCGATAGTGGAGAGGGATAGAATATCGGAAGGAGTTTACCATTTACCGGCGTAGATAGGAGGCAATGAAGATGATGACAACTGCAAGGCCGACAGCGATGGAGAGCCAGATTTGCCGTCGAGTGCGGACCCGGTCGAAGAGTTTGAAGGGCAACGTCAGCGCGAACGCAATGACGAAGACGAAGAGGGCGAGAACAATCTTTACAGTCAAAAGCGCCCAGGACTTGCCCCAGGCCATTTCCCAGTAATACTGGCGAATGCTATAGAGCCCTGAAACGAGCAACACGATGATCGCCGACCAACTTATCCATCGGAACCGGTCCATGACCTGTTTGGCGAGCAGACCGCGCTGCTCGGGGTCCAAGGCTCCGAGGGAGGGCATCAGGATGAGAAGCAGGAACGCCATCCCCCCCACCCCGATGACGGCAGCCGTCACATGGATCCATTGCACGATTGTGGACATCAGCTTTTTCCTTACGAAAGCATGGGCGCGATTCTATTCGCTTTCGCCCCCAAGAACAAGACACCAACGCGATTATTAACGTTGCGATCAATGCGGGATTTCCGATGTGTTAGCGCCAGGTTTTCATCAGTAAAGCTTGTCAATTGCTTCAGCCAGGTGGAAGTCCTTTTCCGTGACTCCCGACTCGCTGTGCGTCGAAAGAGTGATGCCCACCTGGCTGTAATTGATGGTGATGTCGGGATGGTGGTTGGCCTGTTCGGCGGCTTCGGCGATCTTATTCACAAAGGCGATGGCCGGCAGGAACGATTTGAAAGTAAACTTCTTGTAGATCGCATTGCCGATGAGCGACCACTCCGGCATATTCATCAGCCTCTCCCGAATTTCTGTTTTGCTCAGTGCTGCCATGATAGCTCCTATTCTCGCGTTGGGAATGAAGGGCCGAGAAGTATCTCCTGTTCCCTCGCCGCTGCGAGCCGTTCGCGAACGAAGCGGCTGAGCGCGGGATTCGACCACTCACCCGCCGACACCGGGAAGACGGGCTTGTCTTCGAGCATGGGGAGGGACATTCCCGGCCAAACGGGCGCCTTGAGCTCAGGTCCCACCCTGACGAATGCGTCCGCGCGGGGGAGGAACTGCCTTGCTGAAGCCTTCAATTCCCGCCGCGATTCATCAATTATAAACAGAAAAACCGCAGGTTTGAGGAAGGCGAGTATGCTGTTGCTTTCGATGATGACGTGCTCATCGCCCTCCAGAGCTTTGAGTAATCCTGGCAGCGCTTGAGCAAGTGTTCCTCCTCGAGCGCGCATCCACAGCGCGCGCCGCGCTCCCGCCGCGAGGTACTGGGAGGTGTCGTGGTGTCCATTGGGATCCTTTTCTTCGCTCCATAAGAAGTCAAGATGCGCCGGGAGGTCGTCCGCCGATTGCCTATCCTGCGAGTCGGCATCGCCGCCGTGATGGCTGATCTTTACTGCCGTCCAGGCAAGTGAATTCAGCCCCCGAATTAATTCGGCGATCACCGAGGTCTTGCCGACCTTCCGCACCTGCCCGCCCACCACCACCAGTTTCATTTGTTGCCGCACACCCTGCTCGCGTTGGAAACGAGTATAGAAGAGCGTCCCAGGCAAGTCAACGAATTCGAGTACAATAGTGGGGGGCGAAAGGAAGGCTAAGCGAGGATGATTCACGAGATTCTTCCCGTGGGAATGCTGGCCTGTAACTGTTCCATCGTCGGCGATGAAGAGACCGGCGAGGCCATCGTTATTGACCCGGGGGACGAGATTGAACGTGTCCAGGAAGTGCTGGCCCAGCACAAGCTGCGGGCCAAGTACATCGTCGCCACGCACGCGCATATCGACCATGTGGGTGGCCTCGAGGAGTTGAAACGCGCCACGGGAGCCGCTGTCTTGATGCATGCGGCAGATCTGCCTCTCTACCAGAATCTGGCCAAGCAGGCGGAATGGCTGGGTCTCCTCCCTCCGGGTGTTGTGGATGTGGATCAATTCCTGAAAGAGGGTGACGCTCTGCGCTTCGGCTCGCATGTCCTGGAGGTCCTGCACACGCCTGGACACTCTCCTGGCAGCCTCTCCCTCCACCTTCCGGGCGAGCAACAGAAGATTTTCAGTGGTGATACCCTGTTCCAGGGAAGCATCGGCCGTACGGACCTGTGGGGCGGGTCTTACGAGGAAATCCTGCGCTCCATTCACAACCGGCTGCTGATTTTCCCCGATGAAACGCCGGTCTTCCCTGGGCACGGACCTGCGACAGTGATTGGCGAGGAGCGGGAAACAAACCCCTTCTTGCAGGAGCAGCGTGGCTCGGGCGATTTTGGATTTTAGATTTTGGATTTTGGATTGACCCTGCCTACTGCCTACTGCTTCCTGCCTAGTGTCCTTCCCCAGCCCCAACACTGTTTACATAAGGGGTGTTCAGGAAACTCCTTCTCAGTTCGTTCCGGGCTGACCCCCTCACCCGGTCCTCCCGTCCCGCCTTGCGGGAGGACGGGACCACCCTCTGTCCCGCTCTGCGGGACCGAGGGTAATAAATTCAAATTCCCCCCTCGCCCCCTTGGGGGAGAGGGGCGGGGGTGAGGGGGTTCTAGGGTCGAACAGCGAGCAGCCTCCTTGAAAAAGCTTAAGTGAACAACATTGCCCCCAGCCCCCAATTCTCTCCCTCTTGGCCCATTCGCGCATTGGCTCAATTGGCTCTTTACAATAGGCTGGAAATGGCCTAATTTGGTCTGTTAACCTCAGACTGGAGATTCGGTCGCCGTGTTAGTGACACTCGATTCCAGCTTGCCCAAGCCTCTTTATATTCAGATCCGCGAGCAATTGCGCGAGCGGATCGTTTCCGGAGCCTTGAAGCCGGGAGACCGGCTGGAACCCAGCCGCGAGCTGGCCAAGCACCTGGGCGTACACCGCACGACCGTCGGCAATGCCTACGCCGAACTGGAAGCTGAGGGACTTATCCAGGGGAATGTTGGTCGCGGAACGTACGTCACGACTATGGCGGAAACGCTGCGATCCACTGTCCGCGCTCCGCGTCCGGCAGGCAACGACGTGTTCTGGGAGAGTTATTTTCCCGAGGATCCGCGCGACGACTCCCTGGGACGGTTGATGGCCAGCGCTTATGAGGCGGGAGTCATCTCCTTTGCGACTGCGCATGGCGCCGATGAGATGACCCCTCATGACCTCGTTCGGCGCGCCACAGACTCTGTGCTCCGCCGCGAGGGTGGCAGGGTTCTCCAGTACGGTTCAAGCGATGGCTACCTGCCGCTCAAGAATTATTTGCGGGCGCGCTTGCAGCGTGACGGAATCCCCGTGGAACTGGACGAACTGGTGATCACGAACGGGTGCCAGCAGTCGATTGATCTCCTCCGCCGCACCTTGGTTGCCCCCGGTGATGCCGTGGTCTCGGAGAACCCCACTTATACGGGACTCTGGAATGTCTTCGAGTCACCGAGCACCCGCTTGATCGGCATTCCCGTCACGGCGGAAGGGATGGACCTGGATTTCCTGGCAGTGGTGCTGGAGCAAACCAAGGTGAGGTTGATTCTGAGCAGTCCCAATTTTCAGAACCCCACGGGCTACACCATGCCGCTGGCGGCCCGAAAGAGGCTGCTGGAGCTTGCCGCGCGCTTCCAGGTTCCTGTCGTCGAGGATGATATCTACGGGGCCTTGCGTTACAGCGGGCGGCAGTTGCCCCCCTTGAAAGCTCTCGATACCACCGGGCTGGTGATTCATCTGAACAGTTTTTCAAAAGTCGGGTTCCCGGGACTGCGGGTGGGTTGGATCGCGGCTTCACGCCGCGTGATCGATCGCCTGCGCTGGGCCAAGCAGCGGGCCGATCTCCACACCAACCTGCTGGGACAGGCGGTCCTGGAGGAACTGGGAAGACGCGGCTGGCTCGACAAGTGGATTCGGCGCACCTGTAAGGTATACGAGCATAAGCTGGAGGTCCTGCGTCAAGCCGCCGCGCGCCACTTTCCGGAAGGTGTCCGGCTGGTTTTTCCGGAAGGTGGAATGTCCGTCTGGGCGGAGTTGCCGCCACAGCTCGACACCGCGGAACTTTTGATGAAAGCGCGGGAGCGAGGCGTGATCTTCGCGCCCTCGAAGTATTTCTATTTCCAAAACCCCAAGCACAACGCCTTACGTTTGTGCTTCAGCGGCCCAACGGACGGGCAAATTGAAAAGGGAATCACCATCCTTGGAGACCTGTTGAAGGCGGAAATCCGCAAGGCAAAGACGGGCCGGAAGCGCTCCACGGAGGGAGCCGGGGTAGCGCTGGTGTGAGAACAGTCGAGAAGTCGAGAGTCGAAAAGTCGAGAAGTGGGGTAGGGGCGCATGGCCATGCGCCCCTACCGCCGGGGTGGACTCTCGATCTTCGACTCACAGTCAAAAGGTCAAGGGTCGAAAGTCGAAAAGCGGGGTTTTTACTTCTCGACTCTCGACTCTCGACTCTCGACTATTAAGGAGACTAGCGATGTGGGAATACGATCAGCAAATGAAATTGAAAGTCGGCTTGGCGGAAATGCTGAAAGGCGGCGTCATCATGGACGTCACGACCGCCGAGCAGGCCAAGATCGCCGAGGACGCGGGAGCGGTGGCGGTGATGGCGCTCGAACGCGTACCCGCGGACATCCGCAAGGAAGGTGGGGTGGCCCGCATGGCCTCCATCAAAATCATCAAGGAGATTATGGAAGTGGTGACGATCCCGGTGATGGCCAAAGCGCGCATCGGCCACTTCGCGGAGGCGCAGGTGCTGGAAGCGGTGGGCGTGGACTACATCGACGAAAGCGAAGTGTTGACGCCTGCCGACGAGGAACATCACATCAATAAGTGGCCTTACAAGGTGCCTTTCGTTTGTGGCGCCCGAAATCTGGGCGAGGCGCTGCGGCGCATCGGTGAGGGCGCGGCCATGATCCGCACCAAGGGCGAGGCCGGCTCCGGCAACATCGTCGAGGCGGTCCGCCACCTGCGCGCCATCACCAGCGAAATCCGGCTACTCACCACGCTGCGGGAAGAAGAGCTGATGGCCAAGTCGAAAGAACTCGGCGCGCCCTACGACTTGGTGAAATGGGTGAGCCAGAACGGCAAGCTGCCGGTGCCCAACTTCAGCGCGGGCGGAATCGCCACGCCGGCCGACGCCTCGCTCGTGATGCAGCTCGGCGCCGAGGCGGTGTTCGTCGGCTCGGGCATCTTCAAGTCGTCCGATCCTGATAAACGCGCCAAAGCGATTGTCCGCGCCACCACGCATTACAGTGAGCCACAAGTGGTGGCGGAATGCTCCGCCGAGGTCGGCGAAGCCATGCGCGGCCTCGACATCCAGAAACTCGATCCCAAGGAGTTGTTGCAGACGCGGGGGTGGTAGGAAGAGCAGTCGACAGTTGACAGTCGACAGTTTAGAACCGGAGGGACGTGTTCCTTATTCCGCAGTCAGAAGTTGGCTGACTAAGTCATCTGTCCTGGGGCTGTCGTTCCCAAGCCCCGGTAGGGGTCCCGCAAGGCGGGATAGCCCAGGGCGCAAGCCCTGGGGGATGAAGCCCTCACCCCGTCCCGCAGAGCGGGACACCCCTCTCCCGCGCGGGCGGGAGAGGGGACGGGGGTGAGGGTTAGGCAACTGGCCCCCACGTCTTACGACGTGGGCTACTTTCTTTCGCCCCGACAAGTCGGGGCTGACCAAATCGACGAACTTATGACTAAGGACACTAGAAGCCCTACGAGCGAGATGAAATACGTCTTAATCGTCGAAGAAGGCGAGAACAGTTTCGGTGCCTACGTGCCGGACCTACCCGGCTGCGCCGTTGTGGGGGAAACGCGCGAGGAAGCCTTGCAGCTAATTCGCGAGGCTGTGGAGCTTCACGTCTCCAGCATGCGGGAACAAGGCGATCCCCTCCCGGAGCCGGCCTCCACCACGGAGTACGTCCAGGTCTGACAAAGCCAAGTGGCGCGGAATCGGGGCGGCCAAACTCAGCCTTGAAGAAATGCTGCTACTGATAACTGACTACTGAAAACTGACAACTGAATGATGACACTGAACAACGGACACAAACCCATTGGGGTACTCGCTATTCAAGGCGATTTTGCGATGCATGCCAAGATGCTGGAGCGCCTGGGCGCGCCTTACAAGCTGGTGAAACACGCTTCGGAGCTTGCTGAGGTTGGCGGCTTGATCATGCCGGGTGGCGAGAGCACCACCATGCTGAAGTTTTTCTCGAACGAAGGCATGGGCGAGGCCATCAAGGAATTCGTGACGGCTGGCAAGCCTGTGTTCGGGACGTGCGCCGGCGCCATTCTGCTGGCGAAGGAAGTTTTGAGGCCCTCCCAGGAGCGTTTGGGCCTTCTGGACATCACCATCGAACGCAACGCTTACGGCAGGCAGGTTGACAGTTCGGTGCGCCTAGGTGAATGTCCCGAACTCTCGCCCCGCCCGCTGGAGATGGTCTTTATCCGGGCGCCCATCATCCGCCGGGTGGGGGAAGGGGTGCGGGTGCTGGGGCGCTGCGATGGCCTACCGGTGCTGGTCGAGCAGGACAACATCCTTGCCGCCACGTTCCATCCTGAACTGACTGAGGACGAGACGGTCCATCAATACTTCCGGAAGAAACTGAATCATTGACTCATTTAATCATTGATCCATCGGATCATTGATCCATTGGATCATTAAATCATTGCAACAGACCCCTTGCTTAGCCCTTGGGTACATGAGTGGTTTCTTAAATGACTCAATGGAGAAATGATTCAATCAGACAATGCTCAAGGTTCTTTTCGTTTGTTATGGCAACTCCTGCCGCAGCCAGATGGCGGAGGCGCTAGTCAATCATCGCGGGGCGGGAAAAGTTCGGGCTTTCAGCGCCGGATCGCGCCCGCTGGGTGTGATTAGCCAGGGCACGCATGAAGTCCTGCGCGAAAAGGGAATCACGCTCGACGGGCACTGGTCGAAAGGACTGCGGGACGTGCCGATATCCGAGATGGACGTTGTGGTGGAGATGGGGTACGGGGTGACATGTCCTGTCCCAGCGGATTTCAAAGGGCGGTTGATTCAGTGGGACATCCCCGACCCTTACGGCCTGGACTGGGACCATTTTCGGGACGTGCGGGACTTGATCGAGAATGATGTTCGGACGTTGCTTGCTGACCTCGAGGGGGATTCCGGAAACGCAAAACGGGAAGCTGGAGATTCGAAAATGGATGCTGGAAACTCGAAAACGGCTAAGCCCGACGCAGGAGTAGTGTCCTAATTTGGGACGTAGGGCCGGGGCTTGCCCCGGCCCAGGCCGCCCCAAGGGCGGCCCTACATTCGATTTGAGACACTATTGACGCAGGGCTGGAGTAGCCACCCCTCATCTCCACTGAGAAGATAGAGGAGTGCCGATTGAGAAGAAACCTGCTGCAACACTGGCCGCTTTACGCGTCGGTCCTAATTCTCTCTCTCCTTGTTTGGCTGATCTTGGCCATTTCCCTAACCCAGAACCAGGGGCATCTGGTTTATGCGCTTGATGACGCTTACATTCACATGGCCATGGCCAGGAATTTCTCCCACTATGGCGTCTGGGGCGTCACTCGATACGGATTCACCTCTTCTTCCTCCTCAATCTTGTGGACGCTCCTTTTAAGTCTCACGTATTACCTGTTCGGAGTAAGCCAGATTGCGCCTCTGCTCTGGAATCTGCTCTTCGCGGTTCTTGTTTTGTGGGTAGCCTATGCCATCCTTACCTGGTACAAGCTGTCGGCGGCGCTGAAGCTCGCAGCGCTTCTGGCCATTGTCTTTTTGATCCCGCTTCCCACGCTGATCCTCGCAGGCACGGAACAGAACCTTCAGACGGTTCTTGCGATGCTTGTGACTTTTCTCGCAGCCCGGCTGCTTTCCGGTGAAGCGCCGAGTTCCGCCCCTCGCGACTCAATCCTGCTCCTCGTGCTAGCGCCGCTGGTTACTGCCGTGCGCTTCGAGGGAATGTTCTTGGTCCTTGCCATCTGCGGTGTGTTTCTTATCTGCAAGCGGTGGTTTTACGCCCTCGCCTTCGGGGTTTGTGGATTTCTTCCCGTGGTCATTTATGGGATCATCTCGGTGTCGCACGGCTGGTTCTGGTTTCCAAATTCCGTTCTTTTGAAGGGCGTGATGCCGGACCTGACCTCCTTGAGTGGCTTATTCCTCTCTCTGGCGATTAACGCATATGGCAATCTTTACCAGGGCCTGCACGTGTTCGTGCTTTTGATTGCGGTTCTCCTCTTTTATGTCTTGGCCTGTGGCAAGGGACGCGGGGTTTTTGATAGCCGCCAAGTCATGGGCGCGATTTTGCTCGTGACGGCATTTCCCCACGTGGAATTTATGCAGGTCGGTCCGCTGTTCCGTTACGATGCCTATCTCTTCGCCCTGGGCGCGCTCTTCCTGGCCTCGCAACTCCCTATCGTAGTTCCCAACCTGCCGGCTCGGACCTCCTTCAGCCGGGAGCTGGTTCCCAAATACCTTGCCGCCGGTGCGCTGGCGCTTCTGCTCTTCTTCCCTTTGGCTGTGAAAGGCTCGCGACTGCTCTGGCTTCTTCCACAGTGCACCACCAACATCTTTGAACAGCAGTATCAAATGGGGTCTTTCGTCCGTCAGTATTACCAAGGCTCAACCGTCGCGCTGAATGACATTGGCGCGGTCAACTTTCTGGCGGATATCCATTGCCTTGATCTTTGGGGATTGGCCAACCGCGATGTAACTTCGTTGAAACGCGAGCATAACTATCACACCAGGGACATCGCCGGCCTTTCCAAACAAGCCGGGGCGCGAATTGCGATCCTCTACGATTATTGGTATGCAGGGGAGGTGGGCGGCCTGCCTGCGGAATGGGTCCAGGTCGGTCAGTGGACGATCCGACACAACGTCATTCTGGGTGCGGATACGGTCTCCTTCTACGCGTTGGACCCTTCGGAAGTTTCACACCTGAGCCAGTGCCTGCGGGAGTTTTCGCTGAGATTGCCACGAGACGTCTTCCAAACCGGCAGTTATCTGGAATGGCGCAGAATCCCGGCCAGCCCATAGGCGTTAGACTGGGGGTCGCCTGGCGTGGGTGCAACGCCTACGGGCAAACTCCGACCCTACCGTTAGCCTCCTGTGATCGACCGAGGCGGACACGGTGTCTCTTGACAAGTGGAGAGAGGTAGGCTAGAATGGCAAGGTGAAGCCATGGACGCGGTCGCGGGTCCCCGGAACCGCTTGGCTGCCATGCTGCGCCGGCCCTGCGACTCGCTCTCGAAACTGTCCCAAGCGGGGCCCAAAGCGCGAAAAACTTGCTCGTTTCAAGTGGACAATAAGTCCGCACACGGGAGAAAAGGAGAAGAAGCATTCTTAAAAAATGAAGGAACGAAGCTGGAATGTCTATGAAAACAAAGGGTCGGTTATCCACAGCTCGATGGAAAGCGGGAATGTTGTAGAAAACAAATATAGTTACGCGTTGAAAGCGGGAATGTTATTGAAAACACAGCATGTTAGTCGTAAGTCGCCATTTCATTCTGCGTGGCGGGATGTGCCATCGCGCTTCAGGCGACCGTGTGCATCGGGCAGCCGGATAGAATTGCGGCGGACTCGTGCTATCATGACTGCCCGCGAAGTAATGAGCTTGGCGCCCCTTGGACATGAAGCGGTAGTGTGGACAATTGGGGTGACCAAGGGAGTGATTCAGGGAGGTGCACGTGCGAGAAAGTCCGGATCATTTCGATGCCGAACTGTTGCTGCGTCTTTATGAACTGCGCCGCGAGGAGAAATTGCGCCGGGCGCGCCAGTGGATGATGGAGAAATTCCAGGCCGACTCGGTGGAAGAGCTTGGCAGGCAACTCCCCCAGGGGTCTGAAGAGAACACGTTCTTTCGCATGGCGTTAAGTTATTGGGACATGGCTGCGTCCCTTGTGAACCACGGCCTGCTCAAAGAGGAGCTGTTTTTTGAAAACACCGCGGAATTCTGGCTGATCTGGGAAAAGGTGAGACACCTGGCGCCTGCCATGCGGGAGGCCCGCAAGAATCCCCTCGCCTGGAAAAGCCTGGAGACGCTGGCGCGCAAATATGAACAGTGGATGGCAACGCGCGCTCCGGAGGCTCTGGATTCTCTTCGCCAGAGGTTGAAGGACGCGGCGCAGAAGTGAGTGGCGCAGCGCGGCGGAGCCGCAACCAAAACAGGCTAAAGACACACCACCCGCTTGGGTAGACAACCTACCCTTGCAAACCCTCTGTTTATGAGTGCTCCAGACACTGCACCGAAAAATGCTTGCTGAGAAAACAAGGAATTACGACCTTGCAGCACAGAGGCGTTCCCCGGGTCTACGGCTTTTGCCGGGCCTTAGCGAGCCGCTTTTCAGCAATCCATCGTCCCGCCAAGCCGGGGTAGCGTTCAGCCATCCCGCCGCGGCGGGTCAGCCTTCAGCACTCCCACGGTGCAGGTCGCAGTATCTTCACTGCCGGCTGCTTCGTGCATTTGAGGAGCCCCCTGGACGGGTTGGGGCCCTGCGCTTGCTGCTCCCCTGAAACCTGACACCTGCCTTTCACCGCGCAAGCCGGCGCTTGCATTCCTCGAGGATGTCGGCGGTGCGGCTGGCGCCGACGCGTGTCACACCGAGGGCGCGGACCTCGAGCAGCTTGTCGAGATCGCGCACCCCGCCCGCAGCCTTCACCTGAACGTGTGCAGGTGAATGCGCCCTCATCAGTTTCAGATCCTCGATGGTGGCGCCCCCGCTGCCATAGCCGGTCGAGGTTTTCACCCAATCGGCCCGCAACTCGCCGCAGATTTCGCAGAGGCGGATCTTGTGCTCGTCTTTCAGGTAGCAGTTCTCAAAGATGACCTTAACCTTTTGGCCACGGTCGTGGGTAAGGTCAATGACCGCCTTGAGTTCCTTGCGCACATAATCCCAGTCGCCGCTGAGGACTTTGCTGACGTTTACAACTGTGTCCAGTTCCTCGCCGCCGTCGTCGAGCGCCTGTTTCGCCTCGGCGAGTTTGATTGCCGTCGTGTGGCCGCCGTGCGGGAAGGCTATGGTGGTGCTCGCCCTGACCGTGCTGCCGCGCAGAATTTCCGCACAGCGCTTCAAGTAATACGGCATGATGCAGACGCTGGCGCAGTTGTAATCCACCCCCTGTTGGCATCCCTTCTCGAGTTCCTTGTCTGTCAGGCCAGGATTCAGCAAAGAGTGGTCAATCATCTTCGCAATATCTTCGTACGTGTAATCCATCGCATTCTCCTTGCTAGTTCGCCTTGCCTTTCAAGGTGAGCAGACCATTCGACTTCTGCAATGCCTTGTCGATGCGAGCCGTCGCGTGCGCGATGGCGCTCAGGAGTTCGGATGGCGCGGCTTGTGGATTGGCGAGGCGAAATCCTGCCAGGTTCGCGCGGATGGCGTTCGCCGCACTCGTCGCTTCATGGCTGAGCGACCCGAGAGCATTCTGCCACACTTTCAACTTGAACCTTTCGCCCTTGGCCCGGAATTTCCACCGTTGGCGCCACCAGAACGCCGCGGTGGCGATGAGCACTGGAAAGAGCGGCGTCAAGAAGGCGCGGACCCAGGGATCGCGCTTGAACGAAAAAAGGGTTACAAGGCAGGTGGCGACGTACATGAGGAGGAAGAATCCCAGAATTGGGAACCAGCGCGTTGCGCGCGGCGCATCCGCAGCGCGGCCGACTGAGTCTGTTGCGGCCATTGATATGTCGCCCAAAGTTGAGAGTGTTACTTGGGAAATCTCTCGCTTCGGCAGTGATGGGGTTGGAACCAAAGTCCGCTCGTCACCATCATCTGGCTGGTTTTTGGCCACCTCTGCCTTACTCATGTTACGTTTCCTCCTGCGCGTAAAACACAAGACAGCACGCGAGGGCAGCATTCACGAAGCTACTCACTCGCGCTGCTGACTGCTCGCCGTCTTTTAGTCTTTTCGGCCTCAATGCCAGGCCCATTCTCCCGAGCCGTGAAACAAATTCAACGTCCAGCGTCCTCCTCAGCGGGACTCAGAAACCGCCACGAATCCCTGCTCAATTGCGACGCAGGAAAAGGGTTTGCGCGTGCTCGTTCAGGCTATCGACCTCGCGCACTTCTGCCTCGGACAATTCTGCAACTTGCCCCGATTCGGCGGCGGCACGAACTGCTCCTGTGGCAGCTACCAACTGAACCAGTTGGTTGGTCCGAGTCGCTCCGTCGGTTGCTGGGGACGCCTCACCAGCCCAACTTTCCGCGACGCCATCCGCTTCGGACAGCTCTTGCCACTGGTGATAATTGTAAACACAGCCAGGGTCTCCAGCCTGCATATCCCCAGTGTAAGCGAAGGCGCGAGCCCTGCACCCTCCGCAATAGTGACGGTAGTCACAAACCCCGCAGTGGTCGCCGCGGTCTTCACGGTCGGAGAGGGTTGCAAACAGGGGATTGTCCCAGATTTGGGCCAGGGTCTGCCGCCGAAGGTCTCCCACCTTTATTCCAGCGATGTAAACGCAGGGCGTGATTATTCCGTTAGGCTGGATGGCGCAATAACAGCGCCCCGTGCCGCATCCGCCAATGTAACGGGAGAGGACCATGGTCTTCTTGCCGGGTCCCCTCCCGGCATGCCCTGTAGCGAAGAGTCCTTCCTCGGCGCCATACAGGATGCAGGCGCGGCCAAATTGCGGAGCTGTGGAAACGACGGTGATTTTGCTTTCCGCGAGATGTCGCTGGAGTTTCTGCAGCAACACTTCACGCTGTCCCGGCGTCATGTCCGAAGCCATGATTTCCCGGCCGCGCCCCACGGGAATAAAATTGAAATGCGAGAAAGTGTGGCAGCCAAGGTCGATAGCGAACTTGACCATATCGTCCACGGAGTCGGCGGTATGGCGGGTAAAGCAGCAAGCCATGCCCGTGCGAATCCCTGCCGCCACGGAATTCCGAATGCCCTGGACCGTCCTTGCCCATGCACTCTTCATGCCGCGGAATTCATCGTGTTCCTCAGGATGCAGGCTGTCCAGACTTACCTCGACGTACTTCACGTTGGCGGCCTTCAGGCGCTGGCAAATGTCCGGCGTCAGCAGGGGGCCGTTCGTGGCCAGCGTGACGTGGATGTCGCGCTGGGTACAACGTTCAAGCACTTTCCATAGGTCGCGAGTCAGCAGCGGTTCGCCGCCGGCAAAGGCCAGGAAGGGAACATATTCCTCGCCCATCTGGTCGATCAGATTCAACTTCTCGTCCGTGGTCAACTCATCCGAAGCAGGCTTGTGACGCGCCTTCTGATAACAGTGCTTGCAAGTGAGGTTACAGGCTTGCGTGACGTTCCAGACGGGGAACAGCGGCGCGGTGTACCTTTGGGGGACCGTCAAGCCGTAAGTCCCGATGCTCTTGGCCGTAAGAGTCAGGGCCTTAACGGTGGGTGAGTGGTGAAACAATTTCTGCGTCATGGACTCTCTGTTCAATCCGGTCTTCCACAGGCCGAAGTCAATCGCCCAGTTGGGCAAGCTCCACTTCAGCCGCGTCCAGAAATCGGCCTGCGGATTCTCATAGTTCTCGCAGAGCCGGATGAAAAAACACTTGCCCTCAGGGTCGCGGCGGGTCATCCAAAGCAGAGCCTTCCGAACACTGGGTTTTGCAAGAATGTCTTCCAGGATGTGATGGGCGTCTGGAAGGCCGACAGTCCTCTTCTCAACCCCAGGTCGGTGGTGCGTCATCACCTTGCGCCCTGAGTTGTCAATGTACATTGTCACCCCTCACTTGGGCTTTTCCCCTCATCAGACCGTAGGGATTTGCTCTCCCCTGCAGGAACGAAGCAGGTCGCAGTCCCTTTCAATTGGATGTCAAAAACGGGGATTAATCTGCCTGGCATCCGTCGATTTGAACGGACAGTCCGAAAAAACATCTCATGAAACGAGTTACGGGCATTTTGGATACCAAAGGGTCTTCGGCAGTTTTGACTCTGGCGGTGATCCAGCCCTCCTTCGCCAAGCAAAGCTACGCGACGCATCCTCCCTAGTGCGCCTTCGGCAGGTCGTTGAAAAAGCCTTTTAGGTTGTTGTTGCGAGGGGTCATCATTGACAAACAATCTGGCAGGTGCTGGAATTCTTGTGGAACGAGATTCTTCACCTAGAATTACAAGGGCAAAAGGTGCCTAGCGGGATCGCCGTCTGAATTCTCGTTGACGTTGCGGCAATCTCAGTGATGCGGAATATCGGTGGCCTTTGTAGCGCGCTCACACGCGCAGGGAATCACTTTTCCGGCGGCTAGGCTCAGGTCCGTGCTAGAATTGGTTTCAGTGGATTATCTTAGGTTGACCAAAGTGACTCGACTATGGCAGCGCATCTTGACCTGAACGAGCTGGATTTTGGAACGGGTGCTTCGGAGCAGGAGCGATCCCTAAAGAACTACTTTTACAGAAGTCTAGCTTTTGACCACGCATGCCAGGATTCCATCTGCTTAATTCTAGGTTCGAAGGGATCGGGGAAGAGCGCAATTTTTCGAATGATGGATGAAGGTGGCCAGGATATTGCGGGCTTCAAGAATCCGAACATCTACCTTCCTACTGATGCTAATTTGCGAAACCATTACATACTCCTGCAGGCTAAACTTCGCAGCAGGGTCGATTTTGTTACTCTTTGGAAGTTCTACTTCGGTAGCATCGTTGCCTTCCAGTTGGCACAGACAGCTACAGGTGGAAGCGCGAAATTCCTCCTTGACTTCATAAAACACTGGGGTCTAGACCCAAGGAAGTTCCCGGGACTGTTCGGGGCGAGGCTCAAGATTCCCCTTAAGCTGGCAGAACTGGATATTAGTCGTGAGGGAGGAGAATTGCCAAACCCCCTACAAATCCAGGAGGTGTTCGAGGTTGCTGAGCAATTGTTGGTTGAAGACCCGAGGACACTGTGGATTTCAATTGACGAGCTAGACAAGGTTGCTATCAATGGGGGCACTGGCACAACCAAGAACCATTCAAGTGAATTGCTGAGCGCCTTGATGCAGGCACACTCGGACTTGTATCGGCTAGAGCATATACGGTTTAAGTTTTTTATACGGTCCGATGTCTATGAGGGATTGACATATGTTGATAAGGACCACTTCTCGAATGCGATACTGGAGCTTCGGTGGAAGCCTGAAGACCTTGCGATCATGTTGGCAATGCGAATTGCGGCCTCGAATGGGAAAGAGAACGGGGAATTGAATCTGACGGATTCGAATGAATTGATTAACCAGATTTTTGAGTGGCCGAGAGCAGTGCCGGATTTTGACAGATTGTTGAATGAATTGAAAGACGGAAACAGCTTTGTGACCCCCCGTGATTTGCTTAACTTTGCGATCAGGGCACGGGATTCGCAGCTACAGTTTAATCGGTACGGAACCAATCCTCCTCGTACCGGAATGATTTCGGGAGCCGCTGTTGAAGATGGACTGAAAGGAGCAAGTAAAGCAAAACTAGAGGATTTTCTTACAACTTTCCCCGAGATTTACAGAAGATTCCTGAACCTAAAGGGTCACGACGCGGTTACATTGACCCGTTCCCAGCTGCAGCATCTACTAAACATACCGGACGAGCTCAACTTCAAGATTGCCGCCGAGGAATTCTGTCGGATAGGGGCAATTGGCAAAGAAGATGAAAGACCAGTCCATCTGACGGAACGTTTCGTAATTCCACCGATATATCGCAGGGCGCTTAGTTTGAGGGAGGAGGCAACATGAACGATGATGAGTCCGTGACGGCAGGTCCATCAGGAACGGAACCCGGCTTGCTCGAAGAAGCTCTCGAGACCAAAGGCAAGACGGGCAAGAAAACGGCCAAAAAGCTTCAGGGCACGTATGCCTTACCGTTAGCCGGACCGAAGGCATTAGCTGATTTCTTGAAGGGGTACGTCATTGCCAGTAACCAGGGGGCGGAGGCCGTAACGTATAAGGATGTGGCTGTGGTTGCTAACGCGCATCCTACGAATGTGAGTAAGAATAACGCGTTTCTCGCTGAATCTGGATTCATATTGGGTGAACGATACGGATATTTCAAACCAGCTCGGGAAACAACGGAGTACGCGAAAAGAGCTCCTTGGGATGAAGAGGGTGCGAAGCAGCACATCAGAGCCCTGATTGACCATACATGGTATGGTGAAGTAATCCAAAAAAAGTTTCAAATGCACGGTACTCTGACCAAACAGGACCTTATCAAGGCATTTGGAATTAAAGCGACTCCTGACCCGTCTGACGCTGGCAACCTCGACCTCCTGTTAGATTTTCTTGTTTATTTTGACTACCTGCAATCTGATGAACAGGGGAACTACTTTCGTCCACGTCTGGAGGTCCTGTTTGAGGAGCCGGGGAAGACCAAGTTTGATGAGGACATGACAAAGGTCGTTTCGGGGACACCAGTCAGTATTGCTGTTGACAAGTTGCTCGCGGAGCCGGAGGAGGTAACGCGGAGTTTTTCTTTTGTTCCGCATGTGAATATAAACATCAACCTTACCGCTTCCACGTCCGAGGAAGATGTGAAGGAGCTCATTAAGAAGGTGCGTGCCGCGTTAGAAATGCTGCAACAATCAGCCAAGTAGACGTCCTTTTTGCAAATCCATTTCACCACGTCATTGAGCCAACTCAGACCTGAATCAATTTGCAGCGGTACTCTGTTTGGAACCGCTGGGCAGGAAGACAGACCTGCCGGTTCGCCGGCCCACACTACGGTAGCAATTCGCCTGGTTGTCATCGGAGTCAACCACTAAAGTGCGCCAATTGACTGCTGACGCTTGCAGGCGCCAGGCGAGCAGTGTTACCTTCGCTGGTGGTGGCATCAAGCGCCTCTTGCTCAAACTGGCCCACTACGGCTGGCGAGGCGCGCACCTTAGCGGAGGGAGTGATTTATGCGCTGGTCCTGGAGAATCGGAACAATCGCCGGCATTGGCGTGTACATACACGCTACCTTCCTCCTGCTCATCCTTTTCATACTTGGTCTCTATTTGCAGCAGGGACGCACGCTGGAGGGGGCGCTCGCTGGCACACTGTTTATCCTGGTCATCTTTGGTTGCATCGTGCTGCACGAGCTAGGTCATGCGCTGGCCGCGCGCAAGTACGGTATTCACACGCGCGATATTACGTTGTTACCGATCGGGGGGCTGGCGCGCCTCGAGCGCATGCCGGACGTGCCGATCCAGGAGCTTTGGGTGGCGCTTGCGGGGCCGGCCGTGAATGCGGTGATTGCGGGCGGGTTGTATGTGGGGGCCCGTATCGCCGGTATTTCCCCTCAGGTTCAGCCTTTCCATTGGTTGGGGGGAAATTTCTTGAACAGGTTAATGGTGGTCAACCTCTGGTTGCTCGTCTTTAACCTCATTCCCGCATTCCCGATGGATGGTGGGCGCGTCCTGCGCGCCATTCTTGCCACGCGCATGGAATACACACGGGCCACGGTCCTTGCCTCGCGCATCGGCCAGGCCATCGCCTATGTTTTTGGTTTCGTGGGCCTGTTTACCGACCCTTTCCTTCTTTTCATTGCTTTGTTCGTTTGGATGGGCGCTGAGCAGGAAGCCGCGATGGTGCAGGTGCATACCTCCCTCGGGGGCATCCCGGTGCAGCGGGCTATGCTTACGGAATTCCGCACCCTCAACCCGGACGACGCGCTCCAGACCGCCCTCGACCATACCCTCGCTGGGGGGCAGCAGGATTTTCCCGTCGTATTCGGTGATCATGTCCTGGGTGTGCTCACTCGGGAAGATGTACTCCGCACGATCGCTCAGCAAGGTTCTAACGTCCATGTCCGCGAGGCCATGAACCGCGAGTTCAAGCCGGTTGACTCACACGACATGCTGGAGAGTGCCCTTGCCGTTCTGCACGGCTGCAAGTGCCGTTCCTTACCCGTAGTCCATGATGGCCAACTGGTCGGCATGCTCACCACCGACAACGTGGGCGAGTTCCTGATGATTCAGTCGGCGTTGCGACGGGCCCGCCACGGTGAAACACCGCGGTGAAGTTCAACGCCGGACGCCGTTATTAAGCTTTTTCGCTAGAGTGTGACGCTGCGATCTGTCACAATTAGGTGGGGGACTCAGGGGATTTAACACAAGCTTGATCTTAAGCCGAAAATTTTGGACTGAGAGATTGTTGAAAAACGTGTGACAGGGAGCCGGAAGGGTGAGGCGGGACAGGTTCCACCCCGCCATTCCGACGTGCTCAAAGAGGTTTTTCAGCAACCTGGAAGAATATGCGACAGCCCCGCTGGTCCGAGCGGAAGCGCTCTTGTTCAATTCTATTTCGGCGCCCGCGCCGTGTAACACGTAGAACCAGTGAGATTGCGCTGCGTTCGCGAGACGCGAGAATGAGGTTCCTATGATTCCCTCTTCCACACCTTCGCGAGTTGCCTACTTCTCCATGGAAGTGGCCCTTGACCCATCCATGCCGACGTACAGCGGTGGCCTGGGAGTGCTTGCCGGAGACACGTTGCGGTCTGCCGCGGATCTCGGTGTTCGGATGGTGGCGGTGAGTCTCCTTTACCGCAAGGGGTATTTTGTGCAGCACCTGGACGAGCACGGCAACCAGACGGAGTCTCCGGCCACATGGAATCCCGAAGAGAAGCTGGAACTGATGAAGCCCGTGGTCTCCGTAAAGATCGAAGCACGCGAGGTCAAGATACGCGCTTGGCGTTACCTGGTGGAAGGGATCGGCGGGGATGTCGTCCCGGTTTATTTACTCGATACAGGCCTGCCTGAGAACTCTCCTTGGGACCAGGGGTTGACGGATCGGCTCTATGGCGGCGATCTCCATTATCGCCTTTGCCAGGAAGCAGTGCTCGCCCTGGGAGGCGTAACCATCCTTCCCATGGTGGGGCACCACCACATCTCCAGTTATCACATGAATGAAGGGCACGCCGCCTTGCTGGTTCCGGCCCTGGTGGAGCGGCGCTTGGCCGGCCGCAACGTCCGGGATGCCAAGCAGGATGACATTATCGCGGTTCGGCATAAGTGCGTGTTCACAACTCACACGCCGGTGCGGGCCATGACCAGTTTCACATCGACATGGTCCGCCAGGTGTTGGGTGAAGACCGAGCGGCCGCTCTTCAGTCCCTAAAGGTCTGCCTGGATGGGCATCTGAACATGACTTACTTGGCCCTGGCAGGTTCCCGCTATGTGAACGGTATGGCTATGCAGCATGGCGAAGTTTCGCGCCACATGTTTCCGAGCTATTCGGTCCGAGCCCTCACCAACGGCGTCCACGGACTTACTTGGACCACGCCGCCTTTCCGCGAGCTTTACGACCGGCACATGCGTGAGTGGCGGCGAGACAACCTTTACCTCCGGTATGCGATCGGTATTCCTCCCGAGGAGATTCGGACCGCCCACATGCAGGCCAAGCGTACGCTGTTGGACGAAGTTCACAAGCGCACAGGTATGCAACTCGATGATAAGGTTATGACCATCGGATTTGCCCGGCGGGCAGCGACCTACAAGCGGGCGGACCTGCTGTTCTGGAAGCCCGAGCAATTGAGATGGATTGCCCGCAATGTTGGCCCCTTCCAGGTTATCTGCGGTGGAAAGGCTCATCCAAACGACGGAGGGGGGAAGGATCTGATCCGCCGGATCTTCCAGGCGAGCGAGTCCCTTAAAGATACGATTAAGATAGTTTACGTGCCCGACTATGATTGGGCCTGGGCGCCCCTGATTTGTAGCGGTGTCGATCTTTGGTTGAACACGCCCAAACGCCCGCAGGAGGCCTCGGGGACGAGCGGCATGAAAGCCGCGCTCAACGGCGTTCCGAGTTTCAGCATCCTGGACGGCTGGTGGGTGGAGGGTTGTCTGGAGGGTTTTACCGGCTGGTCGATTGGTGATGGCGCCGGGACCATGGAAAACGAGGAGGCCGAAGCCGCTTCCTTGTACGCCAAGTTGGGAACGATCATTCTCCCCATGTTTTATGGCCGGTCACAAGCCTATGCAGCAGTGATGCGTTCCGCTATTGCCATCAACGGTTCGTTCTTCAATACCCAAAGGATGATGTCGCAATACATTTCGAACGCCTACTTTCAGGATAGTGAGTTTTGAGACGAGGCTGAAAAGGCGCAGTGGAACATGTTATAGATGTCGAAGGGGAAGATGTTGTCTTGGTTCTCGATAGCGGAGAGTCCGGCCTCGTCGATTGCGCCGCTTCGGATCTGGTGTACGAGACGGTTCAAGCGGTCGAGGTGCGTCTTGGTTCGATTGGTGGCGTACTCAACCGTTGTCCCCGAGCTAATCATGAATGCCCAATCACTCGCCTGCGCTAACACGAGCTCTCTCCCGGCCTGATTGAGCGCCCGCAAGGCCAGGCCTTCGGCCCGAGGATAGCTCTCGGCCAACCTTTCCATCAGGTCCACCGCCTTGTGAAGCTGGGGATAGATCCAGTCGTTGCTGCGATTAAGCCAGACATCGTTGAAACCCTCATATCCCCAACTCGACATGGCTGGCATAGCGACCTGATTCACCGGGTATTCCTCCAGATACTCGGAAAGCGTAACAAGGCGGATCGCCTCTTGTTTCCGAGCAATCTTGCGGACCAGGTAATCGAGCCAGGTTGGCCCTTCATACCACCAGTGACCGAACAATTCGGCATCGTAAGGTGCGACGATGACGGGCTTTCGATCCATCATCGACGTCAGATATTCGATCTGTTTCTCCCGGTTGAACATAAAGTTGGCGGCGTGGATCTCGGCTTTTCTTTCTGCCCACTCGGGAACGTAAGCCTCTTTGTGATCGGTTTTTCCGGTGACGCGATAGTACTTGATGCCGGTGTCGAACCTGATGCCGTCTTGATGAAGGTACGGCTTGAGGTAATCATCATCGAGGTCATACGCGATATCCCGGTAAAACTCGCGGTAGTCGTGGTCTCCCGGGTACCCTTCCACTGAGCTCCAAACCTGCTTTGATGAATCGGGGTCGCGTCCAAAAGCCACCACGCCCGATGGGCAACTGACGGGCGCAAGGACGCCGTATCGGGGTCGCGGTTCGGCGCGAGTGATCCCGTGCGTCTCCAAGATCGTGAAGCGGATGAGCTGCTCACGAAGCATTCGATCGACGCCGGGACAAAAACCACATTCGGGTAACCAGAAGCCCCTCGGCCGTCGACCGAATACCTTCTCATAATGCTCGATTCCGATTTGGGCTTGCGCTCGGACCGCGGCGGGGTTTACCGACAGCAGAGGAAGATATGCATGGGTAGCCGAGCTGGCGAGGATTTCAATTTTCCCTAACTCCTGAAGCCTCCGGAAAGCCTGGACCAAGTTGCGCTCATAACGGCCGAGGAATGCCTCTCGCACTTCGGTGAACCGCCGATGATACATGCAGGCCAAGCGGTAGAACTCGGGTTGTGAGGCTGTTCGGGCACTCTCCTTTTCTGCGAGCTCGATGAGACGCTCGATCCTTCTCAGGTATCGTGACTGCAAAAAGGGGTCCAAGAGCATCGAGACGAGGGGCGGCGTGAGCGAGAATGTCAAGCGAAAGTCGATGGCATCTTCGAGGAGGCCCTCCAAAACGAGGAGCAAGGGAATATAGACTTCCGTGATGGCCTCGTAGAGCCAGTTCTCCTCGAGCGATTCCTCATACTCAGGATGCCGTACGAAGGGAAGGTGCGCGTGAAAGACAATGGCCAGATAGCCCTGTTCCATTTTTCCTGCTGTGAGAATAAGCGGCCGCTCGCGGTCAGTGATCCCTTTTCAATCTTCAACGGTCACTGGGATCCGCATTCTCCTCCCTGGACGCCATCTTTCTGGAGGACATGCCGAAAAGGAAGCTCCTTTCGTTCATTGCGGTGAGATCCGTGTCATCATTTAGCTCGGATTCGGGGTTTCTGCCCCGCCATTTTCCGGGCTCGGAAACAAACTGGCGCCAATCTTGCAAACTGTATGGCTCAGTAGGTCGGTGCGCAATCTCGGCGGACTCGGCTGCGCCCGACGATTCTGATCGCATTCTCACTGGCCCCGGAACGTGCCCGGCGGGCGGTGGGACACCCTCGACTCGGTGGTAGTCTCCCTCAACAAGCATATAGGTCTCTTCCGCCCTTCCCGAAGGCCAGGCGCGAGGGGTCTCGGCGATATTGGACCGCGCCATGGGATGGAATTGGCCATCATCGGTCCGCAAACCCAGATCAACACAGTAGGACTTCGCGGGGCCTCCTAGGTGTACATACCAGTTTCCCGCACCAAGGTCGATGTCAACGTCGAACTGGCTGTGCGCATTCGTGCCGTCAAAAATGATACACGTGATATCGCAGAACCTCAGCACAGGCTGGGCTCGCAGACCAGGTCGGCCGAGAAGTTTCTTGATCTCCCTCAGGTCGTCTGGCGCCACCTCCCAGTAGACATGGACCAGGTATGGGTTAACAGGGAGGAGCACCACCCGCGTATGCTCATAGAAGTGCGGGAACTCGCTTGGCTTTATCGGAAGCCCGGGGAACACTTTGGAAATCTCAACTTTCTGCCCCCTGACTAGCTTCCTTCGGCGGCCGCCCCTCTTGGACTTGGTCGAATCTCGTTGGCTCACTCTTCGCTCGCTAGCCTGTCTTGACGCGCATTCGAGAGATTACCCTGCATTCGCTCACTCCAGCCAGACCGGACATCCGTTGCGCCTACCGTCCGGGCTGGAATGACTTCCATTCCAGTCGGCAGTCCGAGCACTTGAGTGCGCCATACACGTTATAATAACTGCTGTAGCCCGAACTCGTATCGGTTTTCGCAAGCGTAAACTCGTCGTGAATGTGCGCGTGCTGATGGCAAAGGCCCCCTACTGCACGCTGCGCAGGTTCCTCTTGCCTCCTGCTCGCAGAACCAACATTTCATACAGCATAGCCCCCTTCTTCCTAAATGACAAAAGCCTCTGTCTACGAGACCTCCACCTGCAAAGCACCCATTGCCGGCCCCGAGTCCGCTACTGCGCTAATCTGTTGATTTCGTCAAGCAATTGGCGAGAGGATGCAGGTTACCCGGCGGTTGATGCATATGCAGACCCAGGAGATGGTACACAGCGGGCACTCCTCATCCCTCCTTATGGCGTCGCCGCCTCGGTTATTGGCTCGTCACCCTACCCTATGCTCGTCGCGGCTAATGATAGTACACGTGCAAGGTCTGATCCGCAATCCGGTTCCAGGTGAAGGCGGCTTCGACAGCCATCCTTCCATTGCGGCCCATCCAGCGAGCCCATTCGAAGTTTGTAAACAGCGTCCCCAAGCCCCACCCGACGGAATTGGGATTGGGATGAATCTTGAGGCCATTAACAGCGTGCCAGACGTATTCATTGGGGCCGCCGTTCACGGTTGCGACGACCGGCTTGCCGGCACTCCAGGCCTCTAACACCACAATTCCAAAAGGCTCGTTGCGGCTCGGCACGCAAAGCACATCGCAAGTCTTATAGAGCTCGGGCAGTTCATGCCCGTTCTTGAAACCGAGGAACCGCGTCGCGTGTGCCACTCCAAGCTGCCGCGCGCGATGTTCAAGAGGTCGGCGCAGCTCACCGTCGCCGGCAAAGATGAATTTCACACTCGGATAATAGCGCAGCAGGCCGGGAATGGCTTCCATGAGGAGGTCGGGGCCCTTCTGATGCACCATCCGCCCTACAAACAGGACGACCGGGTCCATGGGACCGATTCCATACCGTGCCTTCACCCCCCCCGGATCAAGCCAGCCTTCGAAGTGGTGAAGATTGACGCCGTTGTAGATCGGTGTAACTTTCCACTCAGGAACTTGGTACATCCACATAATCTCATGCCTTAGGGATTGGGAGACGGCAATCACCCGATCCGCCCAATAGGTTCCCGCGCGCTCCTGGTAGCGAACGCGCGCGCAGCGGCCGGCATAGAAGCAGTTGCCGCACCGCCCGTACTCGGTTGAGTGCACCGTGAGAACGGTTTTTCGGCCACGGCCTTGCTTGATCCAGATCATCGCGTTGGCCGCCAACCAATCGTGCGCATGTATGATGTCGAACGGGCCAATGAAGTCCTCGGTGGCGAAGACGTAATGCACGAACGAGCGGCACATGTTATTGACTTCTTCGACGAAATCCGAGTGCAACTGGAAGGGGCAGCGGTGATAATGGACACCGTGAATGAGCTGATAATGTGATTGGCCCGGACCCATCCGCGTGAAGACATGGACTTCGTTTCCTTTGCGTTCGAGCGCCGCCGCCAACTCGGTAACGTGGGCGGCGACTCCTCCGACGGGAATGGAATGAAGAGACTCCCAAACTAGCATTGCGATTCGCATCGGCGTCATCCTATCTTGATTTGAATTCCCAGTATCTCTCCTGGGCAAAATGGACGTTAGGTTTCCGGGCCAGCAGGCTCGCGGATGGAGCCCACACCTCCCCGGCCCGTCACCACTTCCATGCGGCCCAGTTGTGCGGCCTGTCCCTTGAAAGCCTCACATTATGTTGTTCCCGCTGCTGCCCTGGTGTTTGACTTCTGTTATCGATCGGACGTTTCTATCGTATGCTCTTGACGATGAACCTTCTGGAGGCCTCGTGTTCTCATAATGTTAGATGTATTTCAATACAAGAAGGTTCGATGCGAACCCCCAAAAACTAAGGATTTCCATTCCACCCCTCGGAACCCCTTTTCTGCTGAACAGCCCCCTCAGGCGGAAGGTCTTTGCCATCCAAGAAGCACGCAGTCTGGGTTCACTGGGTTGGCGATCTCACGCTGGCGTCGAATGACGATCAGTAGGAGAGGCAAACTAACGGTTGGAAGGAAGGCCCTCAACAGGTTATGATGGTGGTCGGGGAAACAGAAAAAAACAGGATTTATTATCCAGGAGTGAAACGCATGCGTCTCGCGACCGATTTGACCAGATTGCCTCAATTGTCTGAGCTGATTGATGGAGTGCCTTGTATTTCTGGCTGGGAAGAAGAGGTTCGGGCGGTGGTTCAACGCCACGAATCTGTTTTCCTGCCCATTACGAATACGCGGTTGGACCAAGTCTCTGCGGCTTTTTCGATTGCATTACACATGCACCAGCCTACCATCCCCGCCGGATTCCAAGGGGAGATGATCGGCAACCTGCAATACATGTTTGAGCACCCCAACGAGGGAGACAATCATGACGCCGGACCCTTCGCCCATTGCTACACCCGCATGGCAGACATGATTCCGGAACTCGTCGCACAGGGCTGCAACCCCCGCGTGATGTTGGACTATTCAGGCAACCTCCTCTGGGGGCTGCGGCAAATGGGGCGAGGAGACATCTTGGAGAATCTCAAACGCATTACCTGTGATCCTGCTTACCAGCCTTACGTGGAGTGGCTTGGGGCAATGTGGAGCCATGCCGTGGTTTCTTCCACTCCCATTCCCGATATCAAGCTTCATATGCAGGCCTGGCAGCACCACTTCGCGGCTATCTTTGGCTGGGATGCTTTGGCCCGGGTGAAGGGATTCTCTCCGCCCGAAATGGATCTCCCCCGGCACCCGGACACCCTCTTTGAGTACGTCAAGGCGCTGCGGGAGTGCGGATATCGCTGGCTTTTGGTGCAGGAGCATTCGGTCGAGACTCCTTCCGGGCAAGGCCTTGCCTACAAGCATTTGCCTCATCGCCTGGTGGCACGCAACTCCAAGGGCGAAACACTCAGCATCACGGCATTGATCAAGACCCAGGGATCGGACACCAAGCTGGTCGCGCAAATGCAACCGCTTTACGAGGCGAAGACTCTCGCCCGTCAGAACCTGGGAAAGGTTTCAGTGCCGCCGCTGGTGACACAAATCGGCGATGGAGAAAACGGTGGCGTCATGATGAACGAATTCCCGGGAGCATTCCATAGGGCTTGGCATGAGATGGCCCAGCAGGGTGGCGGGGCATCCAGAGTCGTGGGACTCACGGGTACGGAATACCTTGAACTCATTGAAGCGGCCGGTTGTAAGCCTGAGGATTACTCTCCTTGCCAGCCCGTCGGCCAACACCGCATCTGGGAGAGAATTCCTTCCGGCAGAGTCGAACCCCGAGCCGTGGCCAAGGCTATTGAGGAGGTGAAACACCAGGACGCGAATTTCCGCCTGGACGGCGCCTCGTGGACCAATGACAGGAGTTGGGTCAAAGGCTATGAGGGCGTCCTGAATCCCATGAACCAACTCAGCGCGCTGTTTCATGAAAAGGTCGATCCATTACTGAAGGCAGAGTCCGAAGGTCGCCTGGCCGCCCCAGGAACCCCTCGATCGGGAGGAAACATCACCAGACAGCACCGCTGCCGGAATGCGTTGCTGCACAACCTCTTGCTCCAATCAAGTGATTTTCGTTATTGGGGCCAGGGCCGCTGGACGGATTACGCTCGCGAGATCTACCGGCGAGGCGAGGCTATCCTTCGCGCTGACTTCTAGCCCCTGGCATCCAGCTCCTAGTGTCCTGAATCAGAAGTTCGTTGGTGAATTCAGCCCCGACTTGTCGGGGCGAAAGAGGGTAGCCCACGGTCCCGCAGGGCGGGATGGGTACGCGAACCCTCCCTCTCCCCCGTCCCCTCTCCCGCCCGCGCGGGAGAGGGGTGTCCCGCTCTGCGGGACGGGGTGTGAGGGCTCCTTCCCCCAGGGCTGGCGCCCTGGGCTATCCCGCCTTGCGGGACCCCTGCCGGGGCTGTGGAACGACCACCCGAAAGGGGAAGACTTTGTCAGCTAACTTCTGACTCAGGACACTAGCACCCGGTCCCTAGCCCCCAGCCCCTGCTTTATTTCCACGGTGGCTTTTCGGGCAGCAACTTTTCGAACTCATCGATCAGCGAGGCTTCGTAGTCGCCTGCGTAGGTGTGATCGAAGAAGCGGTCGATGCCCTCGCCATAGAACCTCTCCCAGGACTGCTCTTCGTGCCCAGGGTTGATGGGGAAGAACAGGGCGGCGTTGGCACGCGCGGCGGCCAGGTCGCCTGGCGCGTCGCCTATCATAAGGGTGCAATCCTTCGGGTACTTGCCTCCCGCTGCAATCTTCAGGTGTTCCTTCTTGCTGCCCATTTCCTGGCCCGCTATGACGGCGGCGTACTTTGCGATATCGTGCTCCTGCCATTCGCGCTCCAGCGCTTCGCCGGGGGTAGCTGAGACGCAGATGACGTCGGCTTGCCGCGCAAGTTTCTCCGCGCACTCGCGAAACCAGGAGAAGGGTGGCACTCCCTCGACCAAATCGGCGATCGAGCGGTTGACGGCCTTACTCCATTCAAGGGCCTGCTTCAGCACCGGGTCGCCAGTTTTGACAACCTCCGCTTCAAGTGCGGGGTTTCCGAGTGTCGCGCCGGAATCGATCCAGGCCTGAAGACTCGCCACATCGGGAATCGGCGCGCCACGCCGCATCGCTTCGGGCCAGTCGCGCAACAGTTCGAAGGTCTTTGTCAGGGCAGGGAAGCGGTTGACGCCCCTCCACTTTGAATAGAGGTTGACGAACTCGGCCGCGGCACGCGCGTACTTCGAGATGGCTTGAAGTTTCCAGTACTTGATGATGTTGGGGATGAAGCACTCTTTGTGCTTGATTTCCATGCTGTCAAAAACACAACCGTCGGAATCAATGCCAACAAAAAATGAGTGTTGGGGTTTGAAGGCGTAAAGTCTTTCCTTGGGTGATGATTCCATTATTCCTCCGCCGAGTTCGGGTGAGGGAAAACCGTAGACCAGCTTGTGGGGCGCACCGGGTCGGCCCTGGAATTGCCCCTCACTGGGTAGAACGAGTTCGCCCGTTCCCGCCTTGTGACGCGCCATCTTAGCGCAAAACCGGAGGACTTAGGAAGGGGTAGGCATTAGTTCCCTTCAGGGGAGCCTGTAACGTGTAACAACAGGATTTTGGCGCGGGAACTTTTATCTGAGGGCTCAGATAGTGAAGGATAGTGGGCCAAGTAACCATCACGACTGCGTATGCCGATTTTGACCATGAGGACTTTGTGCGGTCCCTTCACACCTTGATTGAAAATCTCCGGGTCGCCGGAGATTCCTCCGGGCCAAGGCGGGAAACGATACAGACTTAGGCCGCGACCAGGTTTTGGGCGGCCTTGCATTTCGTTGCTTACAAGGTCTATACTTATCTTGGCGAACGCGCTTGGTGGGCGAAAGCCCACTTTTTTGTTAGTCGCGAATCTTGTCGGGGTTTCCCCCCATCGGATTCGGCAGAGGAGAGGAGTGCAAGGCGCACGGCGATGCTCGAGGCCGACTTGGAGAAGATCACGGAGATGGCCCAGCGAGTCGCGGTCTCTGAAGGGTTGACACTAATTGACGTGCAGCTCAAGGGGGGGCGCGGAAGCCAGCTCCTGCGCGTGTACATCGACAAGCCGGAAGGAATTTCCCATGCGGATTGTCAGCTCGTGAGCGAGCAGTTGAGCGCCATGCTGGATGTGGAAGACCCTTTTCCGGGCAGCTACACGTTGGAGGTATCATCTCCGGGTCTTGACCGAGAGTTGGTCAAGGCCAGCGACTTTGCGCACTTTGCGGGGCGAAAGGCGCGGGTGGTGGTGCGTGAGCCAGTGGACAATCAGAAGGTCCTGGAAGGACGCTTGGCGGGCTTTGAAACGGGTCGTGTTCGGCTGGACTTGGGAGACGCCGGCCTGAAGGAACTCGAACTCTCCAATATTCAAAAGGCTCGGCTCGTGGTGGAAATCTGAATGGGGATTAGGGACCGGAGCGAAAAGGCTAGGGAAGTCGCCCAGGGGCGGCAATCCCCGGCCGCTGGTCCCCAATCCCGGGTTCCAAGCAGGTAGGAGGACACCGGTGACGACAAGTCTCTTGTTCCAAACCATTGACCAGTTGAGCCGCGAGAAAGGTATTGACGCGCAAATCATTATTGCGGCGGTCGAGGATGCCGTCCTGGTGGCCACGCGAAAGTACTACAAGTCTTCCGAGGAACTCCAATCGCGTTTCAATAAGGCAACAGGGCAGGTTGAGGTCCACGCGCTCAAGAAGGTTGTGGAGGTCGTGCAGGATCCCGATCATGAGATCGCCCTGGAACAGGCGCTGAAGATAGATTCGCTGGCGGTGGTGGAGGGCGAGGTACGAATTCCCAAAGCCACGGATGTGCTGGGGAGGATTGCGGCGCAGGCTGCGAAACAAGTGATTTTTCAGAAAGTCCGGGAAGCGGAGCGCGATACCGTGTACGCGGAGTACAATCAGCGCGTGGGCGAACTGGTCAATTGCACCGTGAAGCGGGTGGAGGGGCCCGACGTTATTGTTGACCTGGGCCGGACGGAGGCCCGCATGCCGCGCAAGGAGCAATCGCGCTTGGAAACCTACCAGATCGGCGATCGCATTCGGGCGGTGATCACGCAAGTGGACCGCGCCGCGCGCGGCCCGCAGGTGGTGGTCTCGCGCGCCGACGCGATGCTGGTCCAGAAGCTCTTCGAGATGGAAGTCCCCGAAATCTACGACGGCACGGTGGTGATCAAGGCCATCGCGCGGGAGGCGGGTGACAGGACCAAAGTCGCTGTCTTTTCCAAGGACCCGGACGTGGATTGCGTGGGCGCCTGTGTCGGTATGAAGGGGATGCGCGTACAGTCCATCATCCGTGAGCTTCGCGGGGAGAAAATCGACATCATCGAATACAACGAGGACCCGCTGGTTTTCGCGGCGAACTCGCTCAGCCCTGCCAAGATCAATCATGTCTCGATTCTGGAATTGGAACAGAAGCATCTGGAAGTGATCGTGGATGACACGCAGTTGTCCCTGGCGATCGGGAAGAAAGGGCAGAACGTACGGCTGGCGGCAAAGCTCCTCGGCTGGCACGTCGATATTAAGAGCGAAGAGGAGAAACGCCAGGAAATCGAATCCCAGATGGCTGCGATGGCCTTGCGCGGCGCCTCCATTTCGGAGCTTCACGGTCTCGGCGACAAGACTCTGCAGCGCTTGCGGGAAAAGGGCATTGAGACGGTCGAGCAACTGGCCCAGATGACTCCCGATGACCTGACGCAAATCCCGGGTATCGGAGAAAAGACCGTGGAAAAAATCCGGCGCGTGGTGACGGATTACTTCGAGCAGGACGATGAATCCTCCGCAGCCCTGGCCACCGCCGCAGAAGCGGAAGCCGTGAAGATTGATGAACCACTCGGTGAGCATCCCGGCACCCTCGAGGCGGCGGAGATCCCTGAAGAGAAATCAAGTGCCGAAGGCGCCGCAGCCGAGGTTTCTGTTCAGGCGGGAGGCGCCGAGCCGGCGCCTGAGCAAGCTGAATCCGGCGAAGAAGAGGGATCAGCCGGAGGGAAAGGAGGAAAGGAGGAATGAGATAAGACTGTCAGGGTGCCTAGTGCTTCAACCCGCAGATTTCAGCCTGCCCGTCAACTGACGCGCGGGAAGCAAGGGAGAGTAATCAGGAAGACAGAATGGGCAACATACGAATCAACCTGTTGGCGCGTGAGCTGGAGGTCAAGAGCCACCTCATCCTGGAGTATCTTGCCGTATTAGGGATTGAGAAGAAGTCTCATTCCAGTGCGCTTGACGACGAGCTTGCCGACAAGGTTCGGGAACATTTCCGTGTCTCGAGTGAAGCGGGACAGGCTGCTGAGGAAGCTCCCGCTCCGGCCCCGCCGACTCCTGTCGTGAGCAAAGAGCCTCCTGCGGCGGTCGTGGAACCCAGGAAGCTCCCCGACATTATCAAGGCTGAGCTGCAACATCCTTTGACGCGTTCCCTTGAAGAGATTAAGCACGCGGCGCGGAGGGCGGTGATACCGCCGTCACCTCCAAGAGTGGTTCACGTTCCGGAGACGCTGGTGCAGCCAGCACCGCACGGGCTGAAGCCCTTGCCCCCTTCCCTTGCTCCTCATCCTCCCACTGTCCCGGCTGCTCCAGGTCCAGCCATAGGGGGGCACGTTGGGCCAACACCGCCCCAGGAGCCTCTTGTACGGCCGGGGGTCAGTCCCCCAGTTTCTCCAGCGGCGGCGGTGAGGATTGGAGCGGAAATACCTGCGGCTGCTGTGGCGCGTGGCGGCGCGGTGAGGGAAGGCCCACCGGCCCCACCTAAGGCTTCCGAAGTCTCGCACCTGGCTGCCAGTGCCATCGCGCACGGCAAACCAACGCGAGCCGCGCGGCTTGTGCGCCGCGACCCCTCGGCCAGCCAGCCGATCTATCCGCACGTCGTAAGACCTAAGGTTGCGCCTGTGCGCCCCGCGCTTCCCAGGAGGCCCGGCGAGCCACGGCCAATGCATCCCACGTCGGCTCGGCCGACAGCAAGCGCGGCGGCCGGCGCTCTTGCTACGGGCGGCGTTCCATCGGTACGGCCTCCTGTGGCGCGACCCTTGGGCCCGCCCCAACGTCTTCCGGGCGTGCCCCCACCGCTCGCACCCAAGCCGGTTCCGCCGGAAGAAGTTCCAACCACGCGCAAGATCACGATTACCGAGGGCATAGCCATCAAAGAGCTTTCTGCGAAGCTGGAAGTACGCGCCAAGGATGTGATCAAGCGCCTTTTGGACAAAGGTATCTTCGCGACCATCAACCAAACCCTCGATGGCCAGACGGCGTCCGAGATTGCGCGGGGGTTTGGAGCGGAAGCGAATGTGGTGAGCTACGAAGAGGAAATCCTCCAGGAAGAGGAGGGAACGGATCGGCTGGAAGACCTGCAGAGCCGCGCCCCTGTCGTCACCGTCATGGGGCATGTCGATCACGGCAAGACCTCCCTGCTCGATGCCATCCGTCAAACCAATGTTGCGGCGCACGAAGCCGGCGGAATCACCCAAAGCATCGGCGCCTACCAGGTAGAAGCGCAAGGGCGCAAGTTGACTTTCATCGACACGCCCGGCCACGAGGCCTTCACGATGATGCGCGCCCGTGGGGCGCGAGTCACGGACGTGGTGGTACTGGTGGTCGCCGCCGATGATGGGGTAATGCCCCAGACCCTGGAAGCCATTAACCACGCCCGTGCGGCCAATGTTCCCATCGTGGCAGCCATCAACAAGATTGACAAACTGGAGGCACAGCCGGAACGCGTCAAGAGGCAACTTACGGAGCACGGCCTGATGCCGGAAGAGTGGGGCGGGCAAACTGTAACTGTCGAGGTCTCTGCCAAGCTACGGAAGAATCTTGATTTGCTTCTGGAGATGATTCTCCTGGTCGCCGATCTCCAGCAACTCAAGGCCAATCGGAAACGACTTGCAACCGGAACAGTGTTGGAAGCGAAACTGGATCGAGGCCGGGGCCCCGTGGCCACGCTCCTGGTCCAGAACGGGACTTTGCAGGTCGGCGATTCTTTCATTATCGGCGCGATTTACGGCAAAGTGCGCGCCATGTTCGATTACCGCGGACGGCCGGTGATTGAAGCTCTGCCTTCCACCCCGGCGGAGGTGCTGGGCCTGGAGGGTGTCCCACAGGCCGGTGACCGGTTGCAGGTGATTGACGATACTCTCAAGGCTCGGCAGATTGCCCTTCACCGCCAAGCCAAACAGCGTGAGGCCGCGCTGGCCAAGAGCGCCCGCCTGACACTCGAGCAGTTGCACGAGCAACTGGCCGCCGGCGACGTGAAAGAATTACCGCTGATCATCAAGGCGGATGTGCAAGGCTCGGTGGAGGTTTTGGCGGACACACTGAACAAGTTGAGCACGGATAAAGTCAAAGTGAGGGTTATCCATGCCGGCGTCGGCGCCGTCACCGAGACGGACGTGTTGCTGGCCTCGGCTTCCAATGCGGTGGTCATCGGTTTCAATGTCCGGCCGGAGCGGAAGGCGACTGAACTCGCCCAGCTTGAACGGGTGGACATCCGCTTACACACCATCATTTACAACGTCACCGACGAAATCAAGAAAGCGATGACGGGCCTCCTTGCGGTGGTTTTCAAGGAGACGACATTGGGCCGGGCGGAAGTGCGGGACACCTTCCGCATCTCCAATGTTGGGACGGTGGCGGGTTGTTATCTCCAGGACGGCAAGATCACTCGGGAGGCGCCGATCCGCCTGATCCGTGATAGCGTGGTGGTTTTCCAGGGCCGTGTAAGGTCCTTGCGGCGGTTTAAGGATGATGTGGCCGAGGTAAGGTCCGGGATGGAATGCGGGATCGCGCTGGAGAACTACAACGACGTCAAGATCGGCGACGTGATCGAAGCCTTCGTGAAGGAAAGGGTTCCCGAACCTGCCATGGCCTGACGACCGTTAACGCTCAGGGGTGAATGCGATGCCCGTTGGTCTACTGACCCTGGAGATCCAGCTCCCTTACGCCCACTCCCTCAAGGAAAAGCGAGCCGTCTTGCGAAAGATGCGCGATAGGCTCCGGTCGCGGTTCAACGTGGCCGTTGCCGAGCTGAACCACGAGGACGTTTGGCAGCGCGCCACGTTGGGTGTGGCATCAATCTCCGATAGCCAGCCGCTGCTGGAATCCGTCTTCCGCCAGGTATTGGCCGAGTCAGAAAAGATCCTGGGTGAGGACGTGGCGAATCATTTCGTGGAATTCTTCTGAGCCATTCGTTTCCCCCTTTGGTCAGAGCGTGGTGTTTGATGCTTTCCACGAAGCCCCTCAACCACCTCCCAGAGTCGAGAAGTCGAGAGTCGAGAAGTCGAGCACTTTTCGACCTTCGACTCTCGACTTCTCGACTCGACTGTGGGGGATGGTGCTGGCCCCCGCGCGGTGGGTTAAGAACTTCTAAAAGGTGTATGTTTCAATGACGGTTCCCGGACATCGGGCAGAGCGATTGGCAGACCGGGTTCGCGCTGAAGTGGCGGAAATGATCTCGACAGAGTTGAAAGATCCGCGCATCGGGTTCGCGACGGTTACGGGGGTGTACATGAGCGGAGATCTCCACCACGCGCGCGTGTCCGTCTCGGTGCTTGGGAGCGCCGACGCCCAGCAGAAATCGCTGGAAGGACTGACTTCCGCCGCAGGCTATATACGCCACGAACTCGGCCACCGGCTCAGATTGCGGCGGACCCCCGAGTTGACCTTTGTGCTTGACCATGCCGCAGAGGAAAACGAAAGGCTTGAGATGCTCTTGCAGAAATCGAAGAAAGAGCAGTAGCCTGAATCGCCCGTTGTCCGTGGTCCCGCCGCGGCGGGTCAGTTGCTCGGAATGCGGACGCTGTTACGAGGGGCAACGGACCACTGACGACGGACAACGGACGTCCTACGTCATTGCAACTCCAGTGCCCGCAACTAACTTATGATTGATGCTCATGCTGGAATTACCGGGGTCGTTATCATTGACAAGCCCGCAGGGCTCACATCGCACGATGTCGTAGCGCGGGTGCGCCGGATTCTGGACATTCGCCAAGTTGGACACTTCGGCACGCTGGACCCCTTCGCCACGGGCGTGCTTCCAGTTTCGGTGGGAAAGGCGACGCGCTTTGCACAATTCTACCTGAAGTCGCGGAAGGCCTACGAAGGGACCATCCGGTTCGGGTTTTCAACTGATACCTACGACTCCACGGGTCAGCCGACCTCGGAAAGCTCGCCCGTGGTGCTTGATCGGGACGTTCTGGAAAAAATCTTTCGGGAATTCACCGGTCGTCTGATGCAGACGCCGCCGCCTTTTTCCGCTAAACACGTGGGAGGCGTGCGCGCTTATGAACTGGCCCGCCAGCAGAAGCCCGTTTCGCTGGCGCCGGTGGAAGTGGAAATCTACGCGCTCGAGCTGCTGGGAATTGAGAGGCAGGATGTCCAGTTCGCAGTGGAGTGTTCCGGCGGAACGTATGTCCGGTCATTGGCGCACGATTTGGGCCAGAAGGTTCGCTGTGGAGCGTACCTGGCAGGTTTGCGGAGAACGGGCGTGGCGGAGTTCAAGGAAAGCCAAGCCGTTACGCTCGACCGGCTCGCCGCAGCGGTCGAGGAAAAGAGGATAGAAAACTGCCTTGTGCCCCTCGAAGCTCTGCTGCCGGAATTTCCGGAACTTGTGGTTCGCGGACGCCAAGAGGTGGGCGTGCGGCACGGACACGCCTTCGAATTGGCGCAATCCACGCGCGCCAGCCGAGGCGCCAATGCCGGCTGTTCACCAGTTGCTGCTTTGCTGAAAATCCTGAATGCCGAGCGGCGTCTCATCGCTATTGCCCGCCACGTGGACGGTAGCGTTTACCATCCTGACCTTGTTTTGGTCTAACAGCAGGAGGCAGTGGGCAATGGGCGGTATTTGGATAATTTTAATCTGCGTAATATGCCTCGCCAGCCTGTTTGGCCTGTATGTCTACGCCTGGAGTATTCCCACCCTCCAGCTTTTCGGGCCTGCTCTTTTGCGTGGCCCTGCGGCTGGAAATCGAATCGCCCTTACCTTCGACGACGGCCCCTGCTCAAGCTATACGGGACAGATTCTCGACATTCTGCGCTGCCATGATGTGAAAGCCACATTCTTCGTCTGCGGGCAGAACGTAGAGCGCTGTCCAGAGATTCTGCGGCGCGTTCAGGCAGAGGGCCACACCATCGGGAACCACAGCTATTCCCACCCGTTTCCTTTCTTCCGGAGCCGCGCGTTCTTCGCGCGCCAGATTGACCTCACCCAGGAGGCAATTGAAAAGGTAACGGGAGAACGCCCAAAGTTTTTTCGACCCCCCTTCGGTGCGCGTTGGCTGGGGCTTCATCCCGTGTTGAAGCAGCGGGGCCTACGGTTGGTGAACTGGTCAGACACCGGGTATGACTGGAAGCTCGAGGCGGAACGAATGGTGCGCGAAACACTCAAGACTTTGGGCCCGGGATCCATCATCCTGCTCCATGACGGCCGCAGAGCCTATCCCCCAGAAAGAGTGGACCGGTCGGCAACCGTGAAGGCGCTGCCCGCCATCCTTGACGGCGCCGTGAAAGCCGGCTTCACTTTTGTCAGCTTGGAAGAGTTGCTGGCGACGGAGAGTTAAGCTGAGGGTGAGAGGCGCCTCTCTGAGATGCCGGCGTATCAGAAGTCAGCTTGGAGACTCACTTACGCTTTGCCTTAGCTTCAATGTAGGTGGAAAAGGAATCGGGTTTGCCTGGAGGCGCAATCTCGAATCTGAGGGTCAGGGTATCGCTGCCGGTTTTAACGTAGGTTAAGCGGAATCTGGGGTTGGAAGGCAACACATCGCTGACAAACTCGATCGTCTTCTGGTCCGGGGAGATCGTAATCGAGTAGTTTATTACGTGCCCTTCATTATCAAAGTAGAGGGCTCGCAGCGGCGCGCTGTCAGAGTCTTTATATACCACCGTCAGATCGTCATGCCGAGATGCAGGTCGGTCTTTGGTGGGCGGATAAGCAGCGTAACTTTTTCGTACCAAAATGCGGTTCTGCAAACCAGGATGAAATGAGAATTCGCCTATCCCTTGGCCGGGTTGCCCTCCGCCTTCGCCAACCCAGTTGCCTAAGAGGTACTCGAGGGGAGCCCAATCGCTCTTGCTTCCTTCAGTGCTGCTAGCGATGGTTCGAGGCAAAAGTCCGGCTACTGTAATAAGAAGTAATACGCGCACCGTGCGATTCATTATTGCGGCTCCTGATATCGAAAGCTTATCACAATTCGAGTCGGCAAGAGGAGTTCAAGCGGCCTGCCTCCTGAGGGCATCATGAATGAAAATGTTTGGATAGGAATAGATGTGGGCGGAACTAAGACAGCAATCGTTACTTCTGCAAACCCGCCGACTGTCTTGGGCCGAACGGAATTTGCCACCCTTCCGGCGAAAGGCGCGGATCGAGCTCTTAAGCTGGCCAAGGAAGGGATTCGCGTCCTGCTTGCTCAGCAAGGGCTCGAGATATCCGCCATCAAGCGGATTGGCGTGAGTTGCGGCGGCCCGCTGGACCGAATCCAGGGCGTTATCCAATCGCCCCCCAATCTTCCAACCTGGGATAACGTGCCAATCAAGGCAATTATGGAGGAAGAATTTGGGGCTGAGTGCCAGGTGGAAAATGACGCCAACGCAGGCGCCGTGGCGGAGCACCGCTTTGGCGCCGGCCAGGGAACGCAGAATATGGTCTTCCTAACCATGGGAACGGGCCTCGGCGCGGGGATCATCACGGATGGCCATCTTTATCGCGGCACTAACGACTTGGCGGGGGAAGTCGGCCACATCCGCCTGACGCGGACTGGACCGGTCGGACATAACAAAGCGGGCTCCGCCGAAGGGTGGGCGAGTGGTGGAGGCATAGCCCATTGGGCGGCCCGGGCGGTTGCCAGAGCCGCAAAGACCAAGCAAAAAACCACGCTCACCGAACTTCTTCAGTCCGGTAAGGCGCTGACGGCGCGGGATGTGGGCTTGGCCGCGCAGAGGGGAGACCGCATTGCCGTTGAGATCATCCAATCAACAGGCCGGCGGCTGGGTGCGGTGCTTGCCATTCTCGTTGACTTGCTGAACCCGGAACGAATCGTGATCGGAGGCCTCGCCATGCGGCTGGGTGACTTGCTGCTCGACCCGGCTCGTTCAGTCATGCGACGAGAAGCGCTAGCCCCTGCGGCGGCAAGCTGCGAAATCGTCCCAGCGGCGCTCGACGAACGCATTGGTGACGTGGCGGCCCTTTGTGTTGCCCTGGGCTTCTAGCTCCCAAGAACAGGTGTCAGGTTTCAGGGGCCAGGTGTCAGGGGAACTGTGAATTATGAATTGGGCAGTGCTTGGTGTTTACTGCTTACTGCGTACTGCCTACTGCTCTTCCCTAGCCCCTAGCCCCTCTTTCGACGGACTACGGACAACGGACTACTGACTTCTTTGCAGAGGGAATACATATGAGCCATGACATCGCTCTCCTGGTTGCTACTTCGATCCAGGAAAGTCTGAAAGTGAAACAAGCCCTGCTCGACGACAAAGACATCCTGAGCCTTATAGCCACTGTGTCAAAGCAATTCGTGTCGGCCTTGAGCCAGGGGCACAAAATCCTGCTCTTCGGTAACGGCGGCAGTGCGGCCGACGCTCAACATATTGCCGCGGAATTGGTGGGCAGATTCCAGATGGAGCGGACCCCTCTCCCCGCTCTCGCGCTGACGGTCAACACCTCTGCGCTCACCGCAATCGGCAACGATTACGGCTATGAGAATGTATTTGCCCGGCAGGTGGAAGCCCTGGGAGGAGAAGGAGACATCGCGGTCGGCATCTCAACCAGCGGAAAGTCTCCCAACGTGTTGAAGGCGCTGGCGACGGCGAAAGCCAAGGGCTTGGTCACCATTGCCCTTACGGGAAGAGACGGAAGCATGCTGAAGGAAGTGGCACGCTACTGCATTTGCGTCCCGGCAGATTCAACTCCTCGCATCCAGGAAGCACACATCCTCATCGGGCACATTCTTTCCCAGATCACCGAGTTGGAGCTATTCGATAAGTGAATGCGGAGGCGCCTTCGGAGAATTCGGTCGGAAGAGGGTAGGTGGTATGCGGTAGGTGGTATGTGGTAGGTGGGCCCTGCACCCCCACCTACCACATACCATCTACCACATACTGACGGTCACAGGGCCGCGCGTCGCAGCCTCTATGACCTCCTCCGGCGAAGCCGTGCCCGTACCTTTCTTCATGACGGTAATCGACGCCACAAGATTGCCGAAGCTCGCCGCGGCGACGGGGTCACCTGTCACCGCCATGGTTAGCGCCGTCCCGGCAGCAAAGCTATCCCCGGCGCCACAGATGTCCACCGGGTTCTCGACCGCGCGGGCTTTGGCCCACGTTTCTTTGCCTTCTTCCACCACCAGGGTGCCCTGGGGTCCGTGCGTCACCATCACCGCCCTGGCTCCCAGGTGTTCGCGCAGCCGCCTGAAATCGACATTCCCAAAAAGTTGCTCACAGGCCGCTTCGGCCTCCGCGCGATTAGGCTTGATCATCACTTTCCGGAACAGGTGCACTCGTTTTCGAGAGTCCGCTAGAAACACCTTGCTGGCATGCCTTCCCGCAAGCTCGATAATCGAGTCACGGACCGCAGGGGTAACCACTCCGCCGGCAGTCGTCTCTGCCTGGTCGGCGACAAGAACAAGGTCAAAACCTTCGATCGCGGAAACAAGGTTATCAATGATTCTCTTTTCCGCCTCCAGGGGAAGCGGCTTCGTGGAGATGAAGTCCACTCTTGGTTGGTCTTCAATGCCGGTTTGACTGTTCAAGAGCTTGGTGTAGGTGAATGTTTGCCAGCGGCCGATTTCCACCATCAGGCTGGCGGAGATTCCCCGCTCGTTCAAAGCCCGGACCAACTCAAATCCAAAACCATCGTCGCCGCGGATTCCCAGGACGGCTACTTGCCCGGTTCCCAAGGCGGCCAGGTTATTGGCCACCGTCCCGCCCCCGCCCGGAGTGACCTCTGTGGAGACGATGCCGAGCCGAGGGATCCCCGTTTCACGGGATGGTTCCGAGGCGGCGGGATCGTAAGTGCACCAGCGATCCAGGCAGATGTCTCCCACCACCAGTGCCTTGAGTTTCTTAAAGCCGTCCAGAATCTCCGCTGTCGTCATGTGAGCTCCAGTAAGGTGCGTCGCAGGGCAGGCACGGTCGCCCGATGGTCACCGCAGAAGTAAAAGCTTTCTCCCCCATCCGCCACAGTCCTGACCAGGATCGTCTTGTGGGGTCGGAAATAGTATCCGGGGTCACTCTTCGGCAATTCATGGTGGATGTCACCCTGAATTGGGACAAGGTCAAAGACCGCCGTCGTAAAGTGCGTGATCGCGTGCCCTCGCTGATGAGCCACGTTGCGGGCCATGGCCAGGGCCTTCAAATAGACCTCCGGTCCCATGATGGCGGAGCCAAAATTCAGCATGACTCCCCCTTCCAGGCCTTCAACCGACTTCGCGAAGATCAGGAAGTCACGGTAGCTGGCCGCGCCGAGGGCTGCCCCATCACAGTTCGGGTGCTCATGGGTGATGTCATATCCAATGCCCACATGCACCGTAGCGGGAATGGAAAGTCGGTAAGCCGTGGCAAAAATGCTCACGCTCTTGTGCGGGAAGGCGCTGGTTTCGATTCGCCGCCCAACGTTTTCACCCAGCCCCAGGGAGAGGTCCGCGGCTTCGCGAATCACCTCGTTCAACTCCCCTGTCTCCCGCCACAGGCCAAACTCGCCGCTTCGAATATAACGGGCCACGCTCTCGTTGGTCGCGCCGACTCGGGCCAGCTCATAATCATGAATCGCGCCCGCGCCATTCATCGCGATATGTGTCAAATAGCCACGTTCCAGCAGGTCGATAATGTAACGGCTCACACCCGCTTTAATGACATGCGCTCCCATCATCAGGATGCGGGCTGCCCCCTTCTCCTTGGTAGCGGCGATCCTCCGGGCCACCTCCCTCAGTTGGGGATGCGCGAAGTCCGGTGCCGGGCCCTCGAGGGGCAGAAGATCGTCAAGCTTCATGTCGTGGACGCGGTCGCCCAGAGGCTTGATCAAAAGGCGTGAACGGTCGAATGTTTCATACTTGGATTTCATGTTTTTCGACTTCTGCCCCTTTTCCGGCAACAACCGGAGGGATTGGGTCTTTGCCCTCTCCCCAAGGAAAGGGCGGCGCTTCCGACTTCGGCGCCCCTACGGAAGCCGGCAATCAGGAAACAAAGCCTTAGAGAGCTGTTCGCGACAAAGGAAATTCGGAACGATGAAATCTGCACCCGCCTTGACCAGCCGCTCCCGCTTCCACGGGTTTACGACCCCGCATTGGGGTTCATCCGTCGCCACACCCACTGCGACACCACCGGCATCTTTGACGTTCTTGATTTCAACGTATCCGTCGCCGAATCCAACCAAGTCTTCCCCACGGCACTCCATGGAAGAAAGCATCCTGCGGATGAGAGTCTCCTTGGAAAAGCTCTTGTAATCGTCCAGGGCGCCGTAAATGCGGCCGTCAAAATATTGCTCGATTTCCAGTAAGCGGGCTTCTTCAAGCGTGTAAACCTGATCCGTCCCGCTCGCGCAATAGAGTTTTAGACCGCGCTCTCTCATGCTCGCGAGGAAGGCGCGAGCGCCGGGGACGAGGTATTGTTCGGAAGAGACTTTTCCCTGGCGTAGCTCTTCTCTGCGATGCTGAATCTTCTGCATCAGGCGGTCGTGATACATGCGCTTGTATTGGAGAGGCGCCAGCGGTTTGCCACCCCTTTGTTTCACCTGCTGGGTCAATTCGATCATCTGGTAGATGGTCTGCTCGCCCGTGAGACGTGCCACGAAATCGACCACGAGTGCCCGCAAATCCTCTTCGCTCTCCCCGGTCTTCAGTTCCGCCATGATTTCGACCATCATGGGGACCATGACGTCCACCCAGCCCGTGCGAATCAGGGACAGTGTTCCATCAAAATCAAACACCGCTACCTTGGCACGGCCGGGCGAAACACTCTGACGGAGGATTTCAAGTGTGTCGATCCGGACGGTATTTCCCTCCTGATTATCAGTAGGACTCTCACTTTTCAATGTGCTGACCAACTCCCGTCCCTTTCCAGCCCAATACCGACGGGCATAAACTGTGAAGACAAAGGCGCCTGCTGCAAAGCGTCAGGGTTGGGAAAAGGTAACAAGGCCGATTTGACCGGAGGTGGTTCCGAGCCACCATACCCACTCGAAACCCAGCCTGAAGCTGAACTTGCGTCATGACTTACACGAGGGTCTTGAAATCTTTTTCGTATCTTCGGCAGGCATGGACCCTTGCTCGCAGCAGGCGGCGGGCGAACCCACGATGCCTCCGCCTCAAAATCAGGGGTGATGATACACCCACTGAAAACCGCATGTCGATACGGCGTATTGCGCAAGCTAAAATGTAACGGGTGGGGACGTGGGACTAGTACTACTACGTTAAGTTATTGACCTCCCACAGGAGAGGTGCTAAGCTCCGGTCCATGACCGAGAGCGAAATCGAGAAATGTCGAAAGCGCTTGGAACAATTCTTGGCCGACCTGCTGGAGCCGCTGGGGCGGCGCGAGCGACGCCATTGGAGCTCGGTGTACATCCGCGGCTTGTTG
>Ga0208321_1000121_pt1 | contig 91237 bp, 90 predicted proteins | sample June2015DPH_4_15_FD_184692 | JGI IMG/M metagenome (GOLD analysis project Ga0208321, IMG submission 184692) | Peatland microbial communities from SPRUCE experiment site at the Marcell Experimental Forest, Minnesota, USA - June2015DPH_4_150... | ecosystem: Environmental > Terrestrial > Soil >... | reverse complement strand
TTCATTGACTTGCTCCTTTGCAGGGGATGACTCCGCCGCTTTCTGTACGGCCGCAGTCGATGCGCTCGCATCGACGCTGGGCCCTTCACTCACGGCGACCCCACATTCTCTGCAAAAACGCGCGGATGGGCTTAGGGTTGTTCCACAAGACTTGCACAACTTTGTATCGGTCATAAACTCGGTTTACAATATCGCAACAAAGCAATAAAGCTTGTGTATTAGGGTGAGCTTCGAACCCGAATCAAAAGTCTGTCGTCGAATCTTAAAAAGAGGAAGTTAAATGATTTCTGTCGATCTTTCGACTCGCTCAGCGAGGGAGTGTGTCGAAAGTCATGAACAATGCGATGCCGATTAGGGTGTTGTTTGCAGGCGGCCTAAACTCGCACAATCATTTGGACACGGGAGCTCCAAACCGTTGATGATTTAGGTGCAGTCTCTTAGCAAACGCAGTTTGCAAGACCAGCCAAGTGATCGCGACCTCTTTGGCTAGGCCAGTGGCCCCTCAAAAGTCCATCGCATTCAATATGCGTTTGTTAAGCCGCGCACATTGAGCTTTGAGGTAGTACTTGCTTTGTGCAATCTGCTGCCTTAGGAGCGCTTCCATCTCCTCAGCAGTACGGTACGTAAACGGATCGAGTTCCTTTAAGCGCTCTTGCGGCAACCCCTCTACGTGTGTTGGTACGAGCACGCTGTCGCCCCACAGAGGGTGCGGCTCATAGTCAACTGCGCCACGCGTCGCTTGAATCAAGAATACCTGCGTCTCTTCGATGGTCGGGCCTGTCCCCCCCACCGGCTTCTTTTTGCCGTTCACTTCTTCAAAAAGAGTCTTTGCGAGCCAGACGGGTTCGTCGCCAAGGTGTGTGTCGACCCAGACATACTTGGCGCCGATGCGTCCGGTCGTGTTGATGAGATACGATTCGATCGGATCGTCGCTTTGCGCCCTCTCTTTCATAAAAGCATAGAATCGGTGGACGTGGGCGGCATTCCCGACGCCCATCGTGAACGGCAGACAATACCTTGATTCATACTTCTCACCGCCAACGCCCTCTCGGCCTTGGGCCGGGTGACCAATCGTTCTGCCGTCTGCAAGCACCTTTGCAGCGAACGCAGGATCGTTTAGCTTCACCCAGGCATAGTCCGAGATGTACCCGGGGCTAATGAACACGGCCATGTTGAGCGGTCCGGATGAGTCGACATTTCCGTCGAAGTAGCCGGTGTCCTCCAAGAAGATGATGCTCCGTGCGTTTTGATTCAGTTTCCCGTGATACTGGAGTATCTCCCCGCGGAAACTCACATCGCCGTGCTCGTCCCATTCCGTGTTTTCGTGGAGCGCGTTCGGCGACGTTCCGGCGTTGTAGATAGCGTGCTGCGTAACGTCGACGTCCTCCGTCTTAGTCCAGCAGCCGCGTTCCGGGCTTACAACGCGGTCTTCAAACACCGCGACAACGTCGTCGTTTCGAATGAGTTGGTTAGATATGAACTCAAGCGGGTTGATTCCAAATTTGTCAATATAGATCTGCGCAATCTTGTCATCATAGACGTAGTGCCCGTGAGTAGATTTTCCGCTGCCTGTTAATCCCCACACCGACATCACTATTTTCTTGCTTGTACCATCAACGCGCTTGACAGTAAACTCCTTTAGCGAAGCGTGCTCGCCTGTCCCCCCTCTCTTATAGATCTCATAAATCCAATGCGAAAGAAAGCCCTTCTTTGCTTCGCCCATGTAGGACGATCCGACGACGACCGAGTAATCGTGGAAGGGAAACCTGATGACCTTAAGCATCTCGTTTTTCCCGGGCACGTTAGGATTCTCGAGGTAGTGAGGAATCATAAAGAGCTGCACATCAGGTGGTGCGTCAGGATCGCCCGGGAAATTAACCGCTTGCCAACGATACGCAACGTCAGGAAATTGCGCGTCGCAATAGAGCCGACATTTCATTTCCCCTTTTGAACCCTTTTGCCCGAGAGAGGCATCTGCCTGAATCAGCGGTTGATCAAGAACGTGTTCCAGCACGCGGAGCATCAGCTGCTGATGCTCGATGCGCAGATCCTCCTCGCGCTCAACGACGACGCTCCCTGCAGCACTTCGGTTCCAGATGTTAGACGCCCAGTTCCAAGATCCGTTCTTAAACTGCGTTCCGTAGAGTTTTGCTCGCTCTAAAAGATCCGATGGATTATTCTGGATGGGCGTCAAACCCACCTTCTGCTTGGTTTCTATTATCTGCTCAAACAGCTTGGGAAAACTCGCTATCGTTATATCATCGGTGGAAATTGGCATAAAACCTCACCGCATCTAGTCGGCTGGCGCTTGCGGAACTCGTGCTTAGTACTTTACTAAAGAGTATATATCTTTCGTCAGCTGGCGCTAAACAGCTTCAACTACGCTTTTGACAGGCCCCATCGACTGCTTCAGCGTTTATGCGCTGCGCGGCTGAAAACGTCAACACCCCTAACCGCGACTTATGTCAAGTCCTGAGACAGGTGTGACTTTCATCCTTTCTTTCTGCATGGCAATCTCGTAAAGAAGGATGTGTTTTTGTGCGACGATAGACCACCCTATCTTTTTCTGAACGTACTCAACCGCCCGCTTAGAAAAACGCTCTCTCAACTCGTTGTCTCGAAGAAGTAAGAGCACAGCAGCCTTTAAATCTTCAAGAGATCCGAGCGGGACGGTTGCGCCTGCCTGACTTGCTTCGACTTCCGCCTTGAGGCCTTCAACCGCGGTCACCACTGCAGGCTTTCCTAAGGCAAACGCGTGTGCAAGATTCCCGCTTTGTGATGCGCGATCATAAGGCAAGACCACCAGATCAGCCAGGTTAAGGATTGAGTCGTACTCTTTTGGCGTGAATGCACCGGTGATAACCCGTATTTGGTCCTTCACTGGAGATTCTCGAATGGCCTTAAGCAGCTTGGGCTTGTAATAGAGCCCACTGGGCGACCCTGGTCGTGCGTCGCCTGCAATTATCAGAATCGCATTCTTGGCCTGTTCGAGAACGTCGGGCCATATGGTTACCACGTCTTCGAACCGCTTGTTTGGTTCCCACCACCCGATGCACAGGACGACTTTCTTGCCTTCATATCCTGACTGTCTCTTCGCCTCTCGAACGTCGGAGACGTCTGCAGCGACTGCGGTCTTTGCTCCGTGCGGGATGACGTAGACGTTGTTTGGAATCCTGCCTAAATTCGCCGGCAAAAAGATCTTCTGAAATTCTTCGTGCACGATGCCCGCGTCAACGATATCCAGGCTCAAACTCGTAAAAATGGCCTCTTCTCGACTGAGCGTGCTGTAGACCGAATGGTACGTGATCACGGTGGGAACTCGTGAGACGAAAAGCAGGAAGAGCAAATCGATGATGCTTATCCCATAGTCTCCCGCATTGGCGTATAGCCCGTATTCGTGCTGAATGTGTACGACGTCCGGTTTCAGTTCCATTATCTTGTCAAAAATGACGCGTTCCCAATCGGGCTTCGAAATATCTATGATGCCGAACACGTTTGGCTGTGATTCGTGCCCGCCCACGTGCTCATCCGTGTGACTGATCACGTAGACGGTGTGGCCAAAACTCTCCATCGCACTGATCAGCTCAGATGAGTATGTTGCGATTCCGTCTGGGCGCGGGGCAAAAGGAGTCACCATGCACACCCGCAACGGTGCCGCATCGTGCTCGCCCACATCTTTTGTAGCGATCATAACGTTTCAACTCTCGAGATTCGCATAAGGGTGCGCCCTCCGTCCGATTCGTGTTTAGCCCACCAGCATGACAGCGTTGATCCTGGAAGTATATTACAGTACGCCTTGCTCTCCTATGAAGTCACATTTCGCTGCAGCAGGCGTTTCTACACACGACATACCCGTGCAGAGAACAACAAGCCTGCTAGGCCTCAGAATCGCCGAGATATGGTGACGCACAACGCCTGCTTGAAAGCATAAAAGAAGACGGAACAGCGCGCTGGAGGAAAAAAATCAAGCGACTCCAACCGAAGACAATCAGCGAAATCAGCTTGTCTTGCGATTCAGCCAGTGACGCCCGATATTCGCACGGCCGGTGAATGCTACGCTGTGAGCTTACGTAGGTCCCACGGCGCTCGCAACGAGCGGTGCGGAACCGCGTGAGGTGACGAACAAAAGAAGAACGTTCAGCTGAAAAGATCTCCTTCGTACTTGGTAGCGCCCATGCCCAACGCCATTTCGACTGCCTCTTTGTCCTTCATGAGAAAGACCTTGTCGTCCCCCGTCTCTTCAACGTCGACGCTGTTTTTGAGAATCTCTTTGTGCTTCTGGAATCGGCCGATCGTTACGACGAACTCCTTAGGATTGTCGATGATGGTAATGTCATACCCTGCTGCCTGAAGGATGTCTTGAACCTTCTCTAGATCTGCCGCGGGGATTTCAAAACGATATTGTGCCCCGTTGTAGTAATCACCTAATTGCTTAAAGAGCTCACGATCGTTGAGGTACTGTTTGAAGACATAGTCGTTGTGGAGTTTAAACATGTTAATATTAGCCATTTTAACCACGAAAAGATACCTTTGCAAGTATTTAGCTCTACTTCTGATGGGCCCTTGAACCGTGCGGACGACGCCCTGCGGTGTCTTGATCGCTTTTTTAGTGATCCAACCAATACGCCAACACGAGAAAGGTTAACTGGTATCAACAACAATACCATCGATAAGCAGCTGCTTTGCTCCGTACTTAACTCGTCAAGATGATGTAATGATTAGAGACATCAATGAGTACTTTGAAAAACTGGAATCTGAACTTCAGACGTGTTTCACCATCGCCTCTGAAGCGCGGAAAAACGGCGAGGATCCTTCTCTTTCTCCTGAAATCCTACCTGCTCGTGACCTTGCCGAGCGCGTTGAGAACCTTATCGGCATCCCTGGACTGGCGCAACGCATACGGCAGCTTGACAAAACAATGTCCCGCGAAGAGGCTGCCCTCGCAATTGGTTTGGGCTTTGCGAACGGCGAATTCGGCTCTTACGAGAACAAAGCTCAAGTCGTTGAGAAGGCCGTCAGAACCGCGGTGGCAATGTTGACCGAGGGCGTTGTCGCAGCCCCCATTGAAGGGATTGCACGGGTAGAGCTCGGCAAGAATGACGATCGGACCGACTACCTGCAAGTATTCTATGCCGGCCCCATCAGAAGCGCCGGAGGAACCGCCCAAGCCCTCTCCGTATTAGTCGCGGACTACGTAAGACGCGCTGTGGGCATTGGCCGATATTTGCCGCGGGACGATGAAGTTGAGCGATATGTAGAGGAGATTCCTCTCTACAAGACGCTCGTGAACCTGCAATATACGCCGCCGGCTAGTGATATCAGAACCATCGTCACGAATTGTCCTATCTGTGTCAATGGCGAAGGAACAGAACAGGAAGAGGTTTCAGGCTACCGAAACCTTGAACGGGTGAAAACGAACGCGGTTCGTGGTGGCATGGCGCTCGTCTTGGCAGAAGGGCTGGCTCAGAAAGCGCCAAAACTGAAGAAGTACGTTACGCAGCTCGGACTAGACGAGTGGGAGTGGTTAGACGAGATTATTCACGTTAACGTGGCCGAAGAAGGAGGAGAGGAAGGGTCAAGAGTCGTTAAAAGGCGCGCCGGCGAGAGCACAATTGCCCCAAGCTGGAAGTACATGGAAGATATCATCGCGGGCCGACCAGTGTTCTCACATCCTTCGCGCAAGGGAGGCTTCAGGCTGCGATATGGGCGAGCACGCAACACGGGCTTTGCTTCTGCAGGAATCAATCCCGCAACGATGGTCGTGCTCGGCGAATTCTTAGCTCCAGGAACGCAACTGAAGATGGAGCGGCCCGGTAAAGCTGCAGGCATTTCCCCAGTCGATTCAATTGAGGGGCCGACCGTGAAACTGTATAACGGAAGCGTCGTCCGCATTGACTCGTACGACGCGGCCCTCAAACATCAAAACGATATCGACGAGATACTCGACCTCGGAGAGATTCTCGTCAACTATGGGGACTTCCTCGGTAATAATCACCCGCTGATTCCTTCACCGTACGTGCACGAATGGTGGATACAAGATCTCGAAGAAGCGGCAACGCGCTTGCACGAGCCGGTCCCTTCCGTAGATGCGAAAGAGCTCACTGCGTCAGCCGCGCTGGACCTTTCGCGGCGCTTCGGCATCCCGTTGCACCCCACGTTTACCTACTTGTGGCATGACATCACGCTCAAAGAGCTGGCGCAACTGGCAGAGTTTGTGAGCCAAAAGGGCAAGATAACGCAGGCCGCCTCGACAGTCGAGGTCGCTCACGATTCTGACGCGCCAGTCGAACTCATCGTGCCGTGTGATCCTAAAACAAAGGGGCTACTAGAAACGCTCCTCGTGCCTCACACCGTAGCTGAAGACAACGTGATGATTAACGACGCAGCGGCATTCATCACGAGTCTCGGGCTTAGTGAATCGCTGAGCAAGGAGTGGTTTTCGCTTAAAAGTCCGCGCGTTAAATCGACGATTGACGCGGTAACGCTCCTCAGCGGAGTCGAAATACGGAAACGCGCGCCTTCAAGGATCGGGGGGCGAATGGGACGGCCTGAAAAATCTCATGCCCGAGAGATGAAGCCGCCTCCGCATGTGCTCTTCCCTATCGGCAACGCAGGCGGGCGTGACCGATCCCTTCGAAGGGCAGCAGGATCTTCAAAAGCGGCCGCCGAAAACGCTTCGGAAATTGACGTCCAGTACCTTGGCATAATCGACGTTGACGTAGGCGTCCGCCGTTGTCCGACGTGCTTGAACACAACCTACCAAACGCGCTGCGAATGCGGAGCTTTTACGGAGCCCCTCACTTTCTGTCCTGCGTGTTCGCGCGATCTCCGGGACGGGACCACGTGCCCGAAGTGCGGCAGACAAGGGGTAAGTCATCGGATCCAATCCATCGATCTGCGAAAAGTCTACCAGCAGGCACTCACCCGGCTTGACGAAACGGCACGGTTCGAGAGATTTAAAGGCGTTTTAGGTCTAATATCTAAGAACAAGACCCCTGAGCCGATAGAAAAGGGTGTTTTGCGCGCAAAACGCGAAATCTTTGTGTTTAAGGACGGAACGTGCAGATACGATTTGACGGACCTGCCCACGACGCACTTCACGCCGCAGGAGATCTCAGTTCCAACGAGCAAGCTTTGCGAGTTGGGGTACGACGTGAAAGTAGACGACCAGGTCGTTGAACTGGCGCCGCAAGATATCATCCTTTCTGAGGACTGCGGGGAGTGGCTTCTCCGCGTATCCAAGTTCGTCGATGATCTCCTCGTCAAATACTATAAACAGCCCCCCTACTACGAGGCAGAAACGAAAGAGGATCTCATTGGTTCCTTGGTGATCGGACTGGCGCCTCACACAAGCGCCGGCGTATTAGGCCGCGTCATTGGTTTCACGCCTGCTTCAGCAGGCTTCGCTCATCCCTTCTTCCACGCTTCAAAGCGCCGAAATTGTGATGGCGACGAAGATTGCGTCGTGCTTCTTCTCGACGGACTTTTGAACTTCTCATTGTCGTATCTTCCTGATCGTCGCGGTGGCAAAATGGACGCCCCACTCGTCTTGACGACACGAATCGATCCGAAGGAGATCGATGCTGAAGCGCACAACCTCGATATAATCGATCGGTATCCGCTCGAGTTCTACCGCGCGACGCTTGGCTTTGAAGATCCGAAGCGAGTTCAAGTAGCGACCGTGGCGTCGCGACTGGGCACGAACGCCGAGTACACCGGCTTTCGGTTTACCCATGCGTCGTCGTCGATTTCGCTCGGCCCCTTGAACAGCGCCTACAAGGTGCTTGAATCAATGATGGATAAAATGGAGACGCAGCTTGAACTCGCTCGTCGGATCCGCGCCGTAGATGAACGGGACGTCGCAGAACGCGTTATCAAGACGCACTTCCTGCCCGACCTGATCGGGAACTTGCGAGCGTTTTCGCGCCAAAAGGTACGATGCGTGAAATGTAACTACAAGGTGCGACGGCCACCCATTAGCGGCAACTGTCCTAAGTGCGGCGGGAAGATCGTGCTCACCGTCCACGAAGGCACGGTAACGAAGTATATGGAACGTTCGATCAAGATTGCCAATGATTTTGGCGTCTCCAAGTACACGCGTCAGCGGCTTATGCTCCTTGAGATGTCGGTCAACTCGTTATTTGAGAGCGATGCCTCAAGACAGATGGGCCTGGTCGACTTCATGTAGACGCGAACGAGCGAGCTTGTGATAGCGCCGGCCGCGTTCTTGCCGCTCGCCATCCTTTTTACCAAGGCAAAGCCTTATCAAAGGACTGCAATGTAAACACTTCGAGCGAGGAGGAGCAGACAATAATGGCGGACTTTCCCAGACTGGTGCTAAACACCGGTCTACAGTTCCTGCGTTCGCCTGCAGGCCCCATTGACTGGAGGCAGGTGGCGAAAAACGCGGCAAACATCGGCGATGCGAAACGATGGGCCTATGCAGAAAAACAGCGGCTTCTGCCGACATACGAAGACTTTGTGAGCGAGCCCACACCGCAAATCATCGAGTTGACGGGGCTTCAGACACCGAGCGTCCGTCAAATACGGGTCTTTGACCGATATGATTGGATCAAGACGAACGTCACAGCGTTCGCGGATCAGCTTGCGCCCCTAGAGGAGGTGCTTATGATGCGTAAAAGTGATTCGCTCATAAGCAGGGGAGTGTATAAGTCGAACCAAGTCATCTCGACGGTCGGTTTCGGCCTTCTGCTCGGCTACATTGCAAAGAAGGTACTCGGTCAGTACGATCCAAGCCTTTTTGGTCGCGAGATTGTCAGTGGACAGATCTATTTTGTGGAGCCGAATATCGAAATAGTCGAGCGCCAACTCTCTTTTGCGGGAAATGACTTTCGACGATGGATTGCGATCCACGAGGTTACCCACGCTGTCGTGTTCGAGTCGGTGCCGTGGCTTAAGGATCACTTAAACCAACTCTTAAAACGGTATCTTGCGGCGACCAACGAGGGACTCACCTCAAATGGGCTCCAATCGCGAGCCCGCGCTGTGGCGAGTCATTACGTTGAGCGAAGACAATTCTCGCTCCTACACGCGGCTCTTTCTCGTGAGCAAGTAGGGCTTATAAATCAGATCCAAGCCCTCATGAGCGTGATAGAGGGTTATTCAGATTTCGTCATGGACAGGGTCGGCAAAGAGATGCTCACCACGTATGATCACATGAAGCGCGTGTTCGAACTGCGCAGAAGGCGCAAAAGCGGGAGGGAAAGGTTCTTTGAGCGCGCGACGGGGCTCGGCATGAAGATGGAGCAATATGTCCTCGGAGAGCGATTCGTCTCGCACGTGTGGACAAGTCGAGGGATCGACTTCGTTAACAGGGTTTGGCGCTCTCCAGGTGATATACCAACGCTTGATGAGGTAGCCCACCCTGAAAAATGGATCGTCCGACTAGAGGAGGCGACCTAAGGCTTAACAGCCGATGCCGAAACAAGAACAGCGGTTATGAATGAACGAGTACGCTGTTTTCGGTCCTTTGCGGACGATCACAGCGTTCGTCAAGTGAGCGGAACTTCTCCCGCCTTGCGTAGTAACCAGCACGTTCAATAAGTCCGCGAAAAGTCTCACTTACCATCGATCTTCACCGAATGAGCCGACGTGGCTATAAGGGATAAGCGCACGCCAAGAGCGCCGCGAAAGTATTAGCACCTCACGTCTGTGATGCCCCTTGCTAGACCCGGTGAACGATCGGGAGGGACATCCTGTCCTTTTCATCCGCTCACGCTTCAAAAAATCCACTAAAATTGAATTTTACGCACATATGGCTTCTTAATTGGCGCCATTCGCCCGGAGCAGAGAATACCTCCACGTACTGCAGGATAACATTAAATAGCATGCAAATTGACCATTTAACGATCGACGTGCCTCAGAAACTACCGTCAAAGGACTTACTGCAGTGGGATCAAACGCTCTTCAAGGACGAGCGCTATTTTGAGTTAGACTACATCCCTGAGCATTTCTCCCATCGAGATACACAGATGCGCGCCCTCAAGATCGCCGCCCGACCAGCGCTGCGGGGTGCCCGTCCAATCAACAGTTTATGTTCAGGGCCGCACGGCACCGGAAAGACCACAGCAGTACTGAAGTTATTCGAAGAGATTGAAAACTACACTGACAGCGTTGTACCGGTATTCGTAAACTGTCAGATCGATGCGACCCGATTTGCAATATTCTCAGAAATCTACAAGAAACTCTTCAAGTATACGCCGCCCGACTCGGGGGTTTCATTCAAGCGCGTCTTCAAAAAGATTACCAAATATCTCATCGATCAGGAGAAGGTGCTCATCGTCGCGCTTGATGATATCAACTATCTGTTCTATGAAAACACGGTCAACAAGGTCCTGTATGCACTCCTGCGGGCTCACGAGGTGTCTGCAGAGGTCAAGGTCGGTGTCATCGCAATATCAAGCGACCTCTCGGTCGAAATGTCGAAACAACTCGATCCACGCGTGATGTCGGTTTTCCTTCCTGAGGAGGTGTACTTCCCGCTCTATACCCGTGCTGAGGTGCGCGATATACTGGGAGACCGCGTGCGGCGTGGGTTCTATGCAAACGTGGTGCCTGAAGACGTGCTCGAAACGGTCATTGATCTTGTAGAAGAATCAAGCGACTTGCGGGTCGGGATCGACCTCTTGAGAAAAACAGGACTCCGAGCGGAGATAAGCGCTCGAAGATCTGTCACCGCAGACGACGTGGTGCACTCATATGAAAGATCACGCCTCGTCCACCTTACGTATTCCATACACTCGTTGCGCGAAGAAGAGCGAGACCTCCTTAAACTGATCGCAGAGCAAGAGGCAAAGATAAAGGCCGGGGACCTTTATAAGAAGTTCAACGAAGAGACGCATCTCGGCTACACGCGATTTTATGACATTGTCTCAAAGCTTGATTCGATTCGACTCATCAATACTGATTTTACAGGTAAAGGAACACGCGGACGAACGCGAGAGATTCAACTCAGGTACGAGCCAGAGGATGTCTTTAGCGTGCTTGCCGGGATGAATACGTAATGCCCGCGGCAAAAAACGATAGAATTGACGCGCTCATCCAAGAGGTTCGCGAGCTCAAGAGCGAGATCAAAGAGCTTCGCATGCTTCTAATGTATGAGCTCTTGAAAAAAGAGGATCAGCGATCGCGCGGCAGGTTTAACGATACGCTCCTCGCTTTCACCAAACAAGCACTCATGGCGGCCGTTGAACAGCTTGCCGACCTCGAGCGCAAAACCGACACGGAGGCGCGAGATGTGCCACGACCTACCAAAGTGCCGGTCAAAACTCGCAAAGAGGCGCCAAAGCCAATGGTCGGCGTCAACAAGGAGATCGCAATTTTGAAAAACGAGATGGCCACGAGCCTGCGAAACGCTGCAAAGGACATTGAAGATGAGCACGCAGAACAGGAGAAGGAGGACACGGGGTAACCCATGTTGCTTACGCTCTTCGGCGATTACGAAGCGGGTGCAGAAGAGGATAAGGAGCCTACATGGCAAGAATTTGAGGAACAAATCCGCGACGTCCTTGAGTGCGCCGGCTTCTCGACCGATTTCAGGAAGGTCTTCGTGGCAGCCGGTAGGCGCCATGAAATCGACGTCGTCGCTCACCGCTTTGACACGACCATACTCATTGACGCCAAGCGGTACGGCAAAGCGCGGCTTAGAAGCTCGTCCATTCGGGCACAGGCGCGAAAACACCTCGCCCGCTGTGGCGAGTTTGAACGTGCGTTTTCCGTCAGCAGTGTCCCCGTCATCGTAAGTTGGATAGACGATGCGCTTCTCAGTGAGGGTGGTTGCTTCATCGTCCCTTTCGACAAGCTTGAGGATTTTGTTGTTCACCTCGAGCGCTACGTCGATTCGATTGGCGAGCTTGACGCCGGTAATTCCATAATTGATAATATCAACGAAAACGGCATCTTTTAATCGATGCCACTCATAAGGGCACTATTATAAGGTTCGTCAATACATCTCTATAATGAAGCTCACATGCCGAGGCTGAGTTCTCGAGCGACGAATCGAAGGAATTGAGGCACATCGATGAAAGCGTGTATCATGTGTGGCGGCGCCGGGACGAGGCTCAGACCGTTGACCTTCGAACGGCCGAAGCCTAGTATACCGCTCCTTAACAAACCGTCAGTCGGCCATCTCGTCGAACATCTGTCCGCAAACGGCTTCAATGACATCGTCGTCACCCTCGGGTACCTGGGACGAAACATCGAGGAGTACCTTGGAGATGGCGTGAAGTTTGGAGTGGAAATAAACTACATTCGCGAGAGAAAGAAGTTAGGCACTGCCGGGAGCGTCAAGAACGCTGAGCGCCTCCTCAACGACGGGCCGTTTCTCGTTGTCGGAGGAGATCACGTGATGGACTTTAACCTTCGCGAGTTTTATCAATTCCACCGAAAGAATGATAGCATACTCTCAGTGGGAGTCATGTCGATCGATGATCCACGCGAATACGGTATCCTTGACATTGACGTCAATAATCGCGTGCATCGCTTTAGAGAGAAGCCGAGTTCCGGTCAGATATTTAGCAACCTAGCAAGTACGGGCATCTACATGTGCGATTCTGAAATCTTCAGCCACATCCCAAAAGAGCGATTTGACTTTGCGAAGGACCTTTTCCCAAGGCTGCTGAGCTCAAGTGAGATTATGTCAGCGTGGATGGCGCGCGGCCATTGGACCGACATCGGAAATGCGACCGCGTATCGGCAAGCGTCGAGGTGGCTGCTCGATAACTTGCGTGGAACAGAAATCGTCGGACACTTCCAGATTGAAGACGCGCGCCTGAACGGCCCCGCATCAATCGGAAATGCCGTGTCGATCGGGTCAAACTCAGCTATAGTCGGTCCAGTCGTAATCGGCGCAAACACCGTCGTCGGCGACAATGTGCTAATCAGCCCCTACACGACTATCGGCTCCGACTGCGACATCGCCGATGATACGTCGGTGCTTTCCGCTATCGTGTATGACGATGTTAAGATCGGTGCACATACGTCCGTTTCAGGTTCCATTGTCGACAACGGAACGAGAATAGGAGATCATTGCGTTCTCGAAAACAACACCGTCATCGGCCCACGAGTCGTCGTGAACGATTTCGTTACCGTGCACTCGGGCGTCTCTATTTGGCCTGAGGTCGTCATCGACGGTGGCGAAGTGTTTAAAGATGCGCTTAATGCCGCGTACGACACGCACAAAGACGGGTCGTGACGGACAAAGAAATTGTTCTTAAGGATCTTTAATAAAGGTGGAATAGTGAAATGCTTGACATTCAAAACTTGCACGTAGACGTTGACGGTAAGAGTATACTGAAGGGATTAGACCTCAGCATCAATGAAGGGGAGACTCACGCCCTTTTTGGCCAAAACGGCTCAGGAAAGACCACCCTTGTACTGACGATTATGGGCTTTCCCCGTTACCGCGTCACCGAAGGGCGCATCCTGTTTAAGAAGAAGGACATCACCCATCTGCCCGTAAACGAGCGGGCGCGTCTCGGGATCGGGCTCTCATTTCAACACCCGCCGGCCATTCACGGGGTGAAACTCAAGGATTTGGTCGAGATCGCCGCACAACACGGCAACCGACCTTTCAAGACCGCAGAAGTCGCTGAGACCATCAATATCCCGCAGGACTTTCTCGCGCGGGACGTCAACTTCGGGTTCTCTGGTGGAGAGGTGAAGCGCACCGAGCTGTTGCAGCTCCTCGCGCAAAACCCGGACCTCGTGCTCCTCGACGAACCGGATTCGGGCGTCGATCTCGAAAACATCGAGCTCGTCGGAGAGACGATCAACAAGCTGCTCGACAGAGACAAGCGCTCGCGCGAGCGACATAAGGCGGGGCTCATTATCACACACGCCGGAGGCATTTTGAAGATCGTGCAAGCGGACAAGGCGCACGTTCTCGTTGACGGTCAGATCGCGTGTTCCGGCAACCCAGGAGAGCTCCTCAACGATATCTGCGAGCTCGGCTATGAGGAGTGTGTAAAATGTCCAAGGTAGATGAGCTGACCGAACGCGCCGAAAAGGCTCGCGAGAAGAAGGCGGCGTACGGTCCCGACATACCGCTTGAGAGTTACACGTCGAAGGCCCCGGCCCACCAGAAAGTGCAGACGCTTAAGATGCTCCCCTCAAACTACCAGAACCAGTCGCTCGGCGTCGGAATCGATGCGAAAGAAGAAGAGCGGTCAGGCTCGTTTTTTCAGCTCGATACGAGCGTCGTTTACTCCAAGGCCTCGGCACAGAACGTCGAGGTGCTCAGTGTGACCGAAGCACTCGACAAGTACGACTGGCTCAAGGACTACTGGTGGAAAGCTGTGGCGGTTGACGCTGACAAGTATACCGCCCAGGCTGCTCTTGAGTTCAGCAACGGTTACTTCATCAGGGCAAAGGCGGGCGCGAAGACCGTCCTGCCAATTCAGGCGTGCATGTTTCTGGCCCAAGAGAGCCTGTCACAAAACGTGCACAACATTATCATTGCTGAGGAGGGCTCGGAACTGCACATAATAACAGGCTGCAGAACCGCAGACGAGCTCTTACACGGCATTCACGTCGGAGTTTCTGAGTTCTTCATCAAGGAGGGCGCGAAATGCTCCTTTACGATGATACATAACTGGGGCCCTGAGGTGGCTGTTCGCCCGAGGAGCGGCGCCATCATCGAGAGAGATGCTACGTTTATCAGCAACTACGTCTGCTTGAAGCCCGTCAAAAGCCTGCAAATGTACCCCCTGTTCCGCTGCGTCGGCGCGAACGCCACCGCGCTATCGTATTCACTGCTGTACGCGACAGAGGGCTCCCATATGGACGTCGGAGCTCGAGTGATCATGGAAGCGGAGCAATGCAAGTCAGACGTGATATCACGGGCGATTACGAACGGCGGTGAGATTATCTCGCGCGGAAACCTTACCGCGCTCCACCGTGATGTCAAAGGACATCTCGAATGCCGCGGACTGATACTGGGTGACCACGGGAGGATTTTTGCCGTCCCTGAACTCGATGGAGCCGTTCCGGATGTCGATATGTCTCACGAAGCCGCAGTTGGAAAGATTGCTGAGGAGGAGATCACCTATCTTATGACGCGGGGGCTCAGCGAAGATGATGCCACGTCTGCTATCGTGCGCGGTTTCCTCGACGTCGAGATCAAAGGGGTGCCGCCTGCTTTGCAAGAAGAAATGCGGCGTGCTATCCATACCACTGAGGGCATTGGCCTGTAGAACCGGCTAGTAAAAAAGCGTAAAAAGACAGTGCGTCAGGAGCGAGCGAAGCTACCTGTTACTTCAAAGTAACATAATATAACATTCGTCGGTCGATCCGCTTCACCCAGCGCGCTTGGTAGATAGACACATAGAGCGTGTTCTTGCCGATGGGTATGGCGACATCAGTCTCTTTAGGCGGGCTAATGGAAGTAGGCAAAATAAGAGCGCCGGAACACGTTGTCGTCACTCGAAAATCTTTCCGCTGCTTCTTGATATAAGCGGCGACCGCCTCGTCGACTTCGATCTCATCTAAACTCATCGCTAATGCAATCTACGATGTAGCTCCGATTATGAATATATATCCATCGACGTGTAGCTCGGTTGCTTGAAGCGTTTTGGCGCCTAATTTTCTTGGCTGGGTGAGAGCTTGGCTCAATGTGCTTAACTTAATAAACATCTTCTGACTCACTGTGAGTTATGAGCGGCAAGTACGTGACGAGCTGCTTGGCGTGCACCATTAGGAACGACCTCGTGCTGATGGTGAAACAAGCAGATGGCTATTGGGGCGGCCGATGGATACTGCCCGGAGGCAAGCTGGAGCTGGGCGAATCCTTAGAAGACTGCGCTGCTCGTGAGTGTTACGAAGAGACGAACGTGAAGGTCGCTGTTTCTCGTCAAGTAAAAGCGTACGTGTCCCATGACCCCAACACGGAGTGGGACAAACAAGTTCTGCTCATTTGCTTCGAAGCACAGTACCTGAGCGGGTTTCCAACCGTTGGACAAGGCGTGACTGGTGCCAAATGGATCGCACTCGACAAAGTCAAAGAGATGAACTGGCGCGATCAAGAGGTCCCTGACATCATCCTTCGCATGATAACCGATACGTTGGCGTCGAGAGACCAAGCCAGAAGCGCTGAGCCCCGCTAAAGCACTTACGATAACGCTGACTGGGACCGGCGGATTTCTCAACCAACCGCTGTTATCCCTACCCTTGGAGCGCCTCGGTTATTTCTTTTCACAGAACAACGCTGCCGAACTGACTCTGATCGAGCTCGAGCAATAGCTTTCGATGAGCCAACGGGATGGCCTGAAGTTGCTTATCGCTTCTTTATTGCTTGGATAAATTCGTCGATCGGTATTGCAGGCATGCTCATTATCTCGACCGTGCCGCGAGACCCGAGCTCGACTGAGGCCTTTAAAATGGTTTCGTTATCGGGCGCTTCAACTATGTTCACAAAGTCGTATGGCCCCACGACGGCGTGCTGAGATATGACTTTCACTTGCAACGCTTCCAGCATCTCTCGATCGACTTCCTGAATGCGATTGGGTCGCTCCCTTACCGTCTTCCTGCCTTCAGCAGTGAGCTTGGACAAAAGAATGTACGTTGGCATCGAACCACCTCCCTCTATAAATTCGTGTGAAAGACCTTCTGTCTTTCCCTAAAAAAAAGCTGCAAAACGCTACGTTTTTTGTGAGGCGATGCACGGGCTCTTGCGTAGCGTCAGTTCCTACTAGAAACTACGCGTAAGTAAAGAAGATCGAGCATAACACGCTGCAGCCCTTCACAGTTCGACGAGCTCATATGAGCTTGTTCCGAGCCCGATCTCCTCGCCATACTTGATCTGTATTGAACCTTCGGTCTCACTCCAGACGCCTTTGAACTTGTCCTCGCCGGGTTCCAGATTGGTCACAAGGCGAGTGCCTGATATGCCCTGCTGGGCGTTCACCAAGTCTACGCTCGCCGCGTCAATGGCGACAGGATCCAAGGAGGCAAGAATCCCTACGTCCGGGACAATGGGGGCGTCACTAAACGGAACACAATCACAATCAGGCGTAATCTGCAAGAGGAAGTTGAGATACCCCACGCCGCGCTTGCCCGCTATCGCGCCAAAGGCGTATTCGGTCAGCTTCTCCACAAACCGTTGAAGATCTTTTTCCCAGTCAAATCCGATAGAGGAGGTCGTGCACATAGGAATACACTCGCCACAACCAACACAAAGGTCGTAATCGATGCGCACAGCACCACCCTCAATCGTGATGGCAGATTGCGGGCACGCCTCGAGGCATTCCCCGCACGCTATGCACCACTGCATATCGACGATTGGCGTCATTCCTTTGTGTTGGTCCGTCTTCCCCGCGCTCGGAGCGCATCCCATCGCCAGATTCTTTATCGCGCCGCCGAATCCAGCCATTGCGTGTGCCTTGAAGTGCGTCATGACAATCATGCTCTGGGCAGAGACGACGTCACCGGCGATTTTTACCGTTTCGAAGTGTTTCTTGTCGATTCGAACGTCCTGGTAGTGGTCGCTGACGAGACCGTCAGAGATGATTAGGGGCGCCCCTAATACTGCGTAGTCGAACCCGTGCTCGAGCGCGGTGGCGAGGTGGTCAACCGCGTTGTGCCGACTTCCTGAATAGAGCGTGTTTGTGTCGGTGACGAACGGCTTACCGCCGCTCGCTTTTACCCGCTCGACGACTTGCCTGACGAACTCTGGGCGAAGGTGTGAATCGTTCCCGCGTTCGCCGACGTGAAGCTTGATAGCTGTTAACGCGTCAGCTTCGATCAGCGTGCCAAATTGCGCTTCATCAAAGAGCTGTCTGACTCGAGTGACCGCGCTTTCATCGGCGCTCCCAGCCTTCATGCGTGCAAAATATACCGTACTTGCCATTGTTATCCCTCGGTTGCTTACGTAATCTCACAATGTAACACCCCACCGTCATCTGCCGCGGTACTGACGTTCACATTCGTTCTATCTTCGTCGCACACTCCGCAGGCGAAGACTGAAGCGAACTGCCCGCCATGTGAAGTGCCGCCTCAGCCCTGATCTCGCACAAGCGTGGTCCATTCGCCTATCTTGTCCAACTTCTTCTTAAGTGGCAGCGGATTATGGACGGCCGTCGCCCATATGACGTGCACGCCGTCCAGCGATTCGCCAACCTCTTTGCTGAGCGGCTCTGCCTCTCGTCCAAAAACAACGGCTACGGGGGTGCTGCGTGACAGCGCAGCAATCGTCGCCAGATATTGCAGGCCCGAGTCCTTGTGAATGAAACCAAACGTGAGGTCGACGTCGAACGTTCCCTCGGCGATTTGGTCGATGCACTTGTCGAGGTTCATGTACGATTCGATGTACGCTTTTTTGGGGTCCGCGACTTTCATCAAGTTGACAGCGCTCGGTGTTCCCGCACATATCACCTCAAACCCCTGCGCTTTTAAAGCGTTCCCGATGTACAGCGCGAGGCCGGTTTGAACAGGAACCTCGGGACACCCCAGGAGGAGTAACGCCTTCATCACTATCGATACAAGAATGTCGACCTATTGTATTACTCTTTTGCAGCGCAAAAAAGCCGATCAACCTGCGCCATTTCGAGGTGGTCGTGCTGTTCTTCATCTCGTCGCCAAAAACATGATCAGCCGTGTTTTGTTGTTGTCAGACTATGGAGCAACAGAACTATTACCGCTTCCCCACAACTGTTAGCTATGACAAAGGCAGAAGATGCGGTTGCCCTTTTTCGGCAGAGGTTCAGCTGCTCACAGGCTGTGCTTTCGGTCTTTGCACAGGACTTTGGGCTTGACCGGGATGTGGCACTTCGGATCTCGCAGGGATTTGGTGCCGGGATCGCCAGCACGGACGGTATCTGCGGGGCTCTCTCTGGTGCGATCATGCTGGTCGGGCTGCGATACGGCCGCATACGGGCTGATGACGCCGCCGCGAGAGAAAAAACCTACGCAGTGGTCAGAGAGTTTCTACAGGAATTTAAAACGTGCCATGGTTCGGTAGCCTGCACGGACCTGCTCGGGTACAACCTGTCAAACCCACAACAGGTTGCGGAGGCGAAAAAGAACAACGCCGTGAAGGCGCGGTGTCCGGCGTTGGTCCGAGATGCCGTAACACTCCTTGAGAAGGTAGCTGAATTCTAGCCGGCTAGTGAGAGTCAGACCCTCGCCCCTTAAACCGGTCGTTTGACTTCTGGAGAGAGCATCACTGAGCAGCGCCGTACACACAAAAAAATACACCGTTCAACTTGCATTCGGCCCAAATCGGACAAGAGGGGCAAACACATCCCCTTTTCTCAAGGGTCTTTTCGCTTCTACCTCGAGCGCAGAACAGTCCACCCGTAAGACCGCTTCGATGGTACGTCGGACATCGTTCTGTATGGCACAAGCAATCCGAGTAGTTCTCTTTCGTGTTTTCCACTCGAGCACGGTTCTTTTTCACCATGGACCTCTATCGCTCCTTGTATCCTCCATCAAACTTAAGCATTTCACAAGCTTCGGCGGCAACAGCTAAGGCCGGCTTCGAATTATTACTCAGTGAGTTTAAGAGCGGTTGCAAACGAGCGTGAGGACATGACGGATTGCGGCGCCGAAAGATGCTCCACTTCGCAACTCGAACGGCCATTCGATTCACAACGCCTCGAACCTTCACCTACGAAGATGAAATATTTAAATAGGCAACGCCAAAATGCGATCAACCACTTAAATAAATCGAGCGAGAAGCGAGCGGAGAGATACTATGTCTAGCCCAGTTATTCACCTTCTAGTCGGCCTGGTGGCGTTGTTGCTCTATTTTGACGACCGCCACCGGATGTGGGCTCTTCTGTTGTTGCCCTTCGCCGTGCTTCCCGACCTCGATCATTTCCATATCGCATTTCTGTACGACCCCCGGGTCTACTTCCACAACGTGTTTATGCTCGTGCCTCCCCTCGTCGTTGGACTCTATGGGCTGGCGACGAAGAGAACCCTGGTACGCGACGTCGGGTTTATGGCAAGCTTCCTCTTGTGGACGCACCTCATGCTTGATTACTTTACTGGCGGGGAGGCACTGTTCTTCCCGCTGACGAAGAGAGAGTTCGCTTTCTCAGGCAGCAGAACCCTGTCAGAAGATGCCGTCGTGCTGCTCCCAAAGACGCTGCTGCCGTGGGTAAATTACGAGGCATTGGGCATTGTGCTGGTCTTCTTTGCCTTGGCTGGAATTCTAATCTTCAAGAAGCTGGTTCATTTAAACGCAGATGTTCATGAACGCGCAGAACAGATTGAAGGCTGATCTAGTGGCGCGCCCCTTGTCGTCGTTGCAAGAGTCTGCCTGATCGCGAGTGTGCTGCAGTGGGGCTGAGCGGCGTGCGGGAGGTAGCTTGGCTGCGTACGGTATATTTCGGCTGCTCTCCTAGCCCGTTTGATTCTTAAAAAAAGGATGTCACTGACGCGCTTTTAGCGTCTCGCAGAGCAGGTCGATTCGCTTTATCTTAACGTCGTCGAGGTAGTGCAGTTTGAAAAAATGGTACGAGCGAGCGATACAAGCCTAAGCCGCAGCCAACGAGGAAATATTTAAACTGGCAGTGCCAAACTAATGGCTACGTCCTAGCGAACCACTGCGCTAAGCAGCGTCAAAAGATACAATGCCGGATCCGATTACTCACATCATCGTCGCCGTTTCGCTACTATGGCTTTTTTGGGACAAAAAGTACCGAAACTACGTCCTTTTGCTGTTTCCCTTCGCTGTGTTGCCGGATTTGGATCATTTCCTGCCGCCCTACCACCGTTTGCTTTTGCACAACGTCTTCATCCTTGTGCCCTTCATCTGCCTTGCGTTGTATGCGCGCTTTCGGGCAAAGAATGACGTATTGTATAACGTTGCACTGATCGCGAGTTGCTTCCTGCTTTCACACCTGTTGCTCGACTTATTCACCGGCGCTGGCGTGCCTCTGTTCTATCCGTTCATAGGGACAACCTTTGGCTTCACATACGAGTTGATCATTGCCCACGGCTCTGTGGTATTACTTCCTGAGCCACCTGCCGCGTTCGTACAAAGCGAATTGCTCGGCATCGCGTTGACGTCCCTGGCGCTCGCTGTGATTGTATTCGTTAAGAACCGGCTGCCCTTCCAAGACGTGCTTCACGCCACAAAAACCTAGGTTTCCTTAGCGGCAGGCGATTGTTCCGAAACCTCCGGGCCTGCAACCTCATCGACGCTCCGCCATAGATGCTCAACTGAATGACGCTACCGAACGACTTGCAGCCATTTTGGCGCCCTTCAAGCGCTCAAACGCGGATGAAAGCACTTATATTTGAACGCTGACTTATGCGATAGGTGATCAATCGTGCGTTACTTGGTCTATTTTGAGATTCCGACCGAAGCAGGCAATCGCTTAGACTTCGAAGAAGAGGGGCCTGGGCCGATCCTCGGATATGTCATGGATCGGTTCAAGCCAGAGGCGTCGTATACGCAGGCCGGCATGCGCGATATTTTCATGGTGGCTGACCTGACTGAGGCACAGATGACGGAACTCATGCTTATCGTGTCGAAGAAGTTCGGCACATACCCAGAGTTCACGCCCGTCATTCCCGGAGCGGCGACACCAGGAATTGCTGCGAAGGCCATAGAAGGGGCGAAAAAGGCACCCTAGGTCGGGGATTTCTTCGCTTACTTTTTCAGCTCTCGCGCAGCGGGGACTGAGCACGCGCTCCTTCGAGGGCGACTGCACTTGACGACGTGACCGCGCGCTGCGAGTTCACACCAGATCGCGCCACGCATAGCGGTGAGCGTTAGCTCCTTGGGCTGCTTAACGCGAAAGCGCTACCTTGATGGCTTATCATCAAGGCAGCAGCTCAACCAATAGGTCACTCGATCAGCGCTGCTCGATGTGGCGCGGCAATTGAGAGCCCATTGCCTCTGCTCTCGCGTGTGGGAATGGCATTGGCTGTGGCATTGGCTGTGGTATTGGTTGTGGCATTGGCTGTGGCTGTGGTATTGGTTGTGGCATTGGCAATGGAATGGACCCCTTTAATCCGCTTTATTTTCAAAAATGATGTCGCCGACGCGCTTTCGCGTCTCGTCGAGCAGGTCCTCAATTTGCTTAGTCTTAGCGTCATCAAGGTAGGTGCAATTTGAAAAGATGGTGCCAACGAGCGAAGCAACGCGTTTGCCGATGCCAGGAAGTGAATTCCACGGGGCTTGCCCCAGGCTAGCGCTAAGTTGGTCCATCCGCTCACGATTTTCTTGAAGGAACTTTTTGCCCTCTTCCGTAAGTGCGTACACCTCCTTGTTTTCGTGTTCGCTTGAGGTCACGTAGCCCTGATCCTCGAGGAGCTGCAACGTCGGGTAGACCACAGCGGGGCCCGGTGCATGGCCATACTTATTTTCGATCGCTTTAATGACTTCATAGCCGTTGAGAGGCCGCTCTTGCAGGGTGAGTAGGACCAGCGATTTCAAGTGTCCGTGCTCTCTCCTCGGGTGTTTGAACCACGCTTTGTAGAGATGCGGCACGTGATGCCACAGTCCACACGGGTTCTGATATGTGTTGTAGTTCATTTAATCCTCCGATATATCTTTAGATATATTATAAGATATTATGATATTTAAGATTTTCTGTCGAAGATTTTCTGTCGTTACTTTTTTCTCACTAAAGCAACGGCGGAAATGCTCTCCGCTTTCTCTAACGCTTGAATAAAAAAGAAAAGGCGGGCACTCGCCCCGCCTGCGATGCCGCGCTAGATAGCGCCGATACCGCGGTCGCCAGTTCTGATGCGAATCACGTCGTCTACAGGGGAGATGAAGATTTTGCCATCTCCTATGTTGCCTGTTGTCGCAGTTTCCAAGATCGTGCGGACAATACGCTCAGCGTCTTCTGCCTTGACGACCATGTCAATCTGCGTCTTGGGCAAGAGATCGAGGCAGTACTCGCTGCCTCGGTAGACCTCCATAATGCCCTTTTGCCTGCCCTGGCCTTTGACGTCCGTAACCGTCATTCCAGGGCCGAGCTCGCGCATCGCGTGCTTTACAGCATCGAGTTTTTCCCGTCTTATGATTGCCGTGATTCTTTTCATATACTCACCTCCAAGCCGTTTCTTACCCTCCCAGTCCACGCGGACGTGGTGCGGGCAAATACTTTCAGCCACGGACAAAGAGGGCAGCTTCTTTTTCGAAGCTGCCTAGGCAGCTCAGAGCCCGTAGCCGCCATCGTACCCTCCTACTCCCATTTCTGGGACGTCCAGGCCGTCTACTTCGGTCTGCGAACCGACCCTCAGTCCGACAACTTTGTCTATGAACGTGAAGATCACAAAGGTTATCGCCGCTGCATAAACGCCGCATGTCGCCACTCCGATGCATTGTGCAGCGAACTGACTGGGATTTCCATAGAGAAGACCGGTTACCGCGCCCGAAGCCCCGTTCCAGCCCGCGCCGTACGTGCCATCTGCGAAGAGTCCGAGACTGAGGCATCCCCACGCGCCGCACACACCGTGCACGGCCACCGCTCCGACGGGGTCATCAACTTTGAGCCGTTTGTCAATGAAAAGCGCGGCTTCGACCACGAGAATCCCGGCGACCACCCCGATGAGGACAGCGCTTTGCGAGTTAACGAACGCACAAGGGCCGGTTATTGCAACGAGTCCGGCAAGTAGCCCGTTGCACATGAAGCTGACGTCAGGCTTATTGCTGCGGACGCGCCACATCCAGAGCGTGGCCATCACCATGCCCGCAACCGATGAAAGCATCGTGTTGACGGCGACGACACTGATACGGAGGTCAGTTCCTGCGAGCGTGGAGCCCGGATTAAACCCGAACCATCCGAATGCAAGGATGAGGCTTCCGAGCACGGCCATAGGGATGCTGTGCGGTGGTATAGCGCGGACCTTCCCATTGACGTACTTGCCGATACGAGGGCCGAGCATCCAAGCGCCGACAAAGCCGATCGTGCCACCCATCATGTGTACAACCGTCGAACCGGCAAAGTCGACGTATCCGTTGCCTAAGCCAAAGTTCGTGCCGAGCTGCGAAAGCCATCCGCCGCCCCATACCCAGTTGCCAAAGAGGGGGTAAATAATCGTCCCGATGAAAAGACCGTAGATGCAGAATGCCAGGAATTTCCATCGTTCCGCCATAGCCCCGGTCGGAATGGTGGCAGCGGTATCCATGAAGACGACTTGGAAGAGGAACAGGACAAATACGCCGACGTCATAGGCACCGCCCAGGGCAAAACCGTGAGCACCGAACAGTCCGAACGGATGTCCCAGTAGATTGACGGTCACCTCGCTGTTAAGTCCGGTAAATCCGCCCAAGGTGGGAAGCGACGGCAACCCGCCGAACATGAGGGCAAATCCGCAGACATACCACCCGAGCACGCCAAGCCCATAGATCAATATGTTCATGCCCATCGTATGGGCAACGTTCTTTGAGCGCGTGAAGCCGGTTTCGACGAGAGCAAACCCCGCCTGCATAAAGAAAACGAGGAAGCCGGCCATTAGCGTCCATACGAAGTTGATGGCTGTTGCATTATGGCCGACAGCACTGGCGAGCTCAGATAACGTCGGCTGACCCGTCACGTTTGCCGGAACGCCGGCAGCACCAATGCTGCTGCCCGTTGCGTCGGGTTGACTTCTGTCAGACAACGCCTGCGTAGCAGCAACTGGCGTTGACGCGTTTAGTGCTGAGTTTGTAGGTTGCTGGGCAGTTCCTGTGAGGTAGCCCGATTTTGCCATCATCAAACTTAAAAATACTAGGACTAAAAGGCAGTTTATTACCAATTTTTTACTCGGTTTCCATGTCATTTTGAGACCTCGCGTTGCGTGGAACTTAGGCAGGTGTTCTTGGCCTGTTTGACACAAACGGGCAAGGAGCGCACACGGAGGATCGAGGCGCTCTCGCCCGGTACTGTTATGTACTGCGCTATTAGTAGGAAGCTATATTTATAGGAAGTAGGATGCTTGCTTCCTACTGAAATTCCTAATGTAACTATCATATTTAAAAGTTACTCTGAACAAACCGCAGCGAGATAAGCTGTCACTACCAACGCAGAGCTTTAAAATGCAGCTCCGCAACATTTCACCCAATAAGGACAAATTTGCACTACTAGTCGCTACGGATCACGCCTTGAGCCACCGTAAAGGGCAAATGCCCCCTTCGCGCGTCAGGTGGACGTTAACCGCGCAGATATAAGATGCCCCACATCGGGGTGCCCCGCGTTACGTGAGCAATCTAGAGTCTCCTAAAGAGAGGCTGCACTGGCGATCGAGGCGCAGTGAGGCCCCAGCGACGGTCGACAAACGCATATAAAACAAGGAGATTCCGTATAACGGCATTTTAAGCGTTTCTCACTCATCGGTTCCAGTGGAGGCATTTGCGGCGCGAGGTCGCCTCGCAAATAGCCCCAAAATGACGCTCTCACGAAAAAATAACCGTTTTACCCCCGTAAAGAACCTTTGTTTCGACTCCAATTTCCAAAAGAAGTAAAAAATCGAATCGGAACCGTTAAATCTAATGGTGCGATGCTTTATATGCCGATTGTTTGGCTGCACATTAGCAGGAGCAGGGCGTCGCCGGTCTGGCCTACCTCACAACCGTCTCGTTGTTTGGCGAACCCGTGCTCCGCGCTAATCACTGCATTTGCGATGTGAGCTCCATTCGCGTGTCGAGCAGCTTGAATCGTCTTTTTTCTTTGTTGTTTGACCTTTCCGGGTTTCTGCAGCTCATCCTACACTCAAGGAAAGCTCATAGCAGAACTGTCCTATGCGTTATGGGAGTGCCACCGGACTCGCGCGACGCCTGCGGCTGTGCTCCTTTCATCGCAGCTGCGCATAGATCAAAGTGTATCGACACAGCAACGATCGATGATCCCGCAGGCATCAGAGCCTTCGGTTAGCCAATGCTACGGTGCTGAAACCCAATGAGGCCGACGATGGTGAGCACCAACGCGAGGATGGTGAGCCAGACTAGAGGCATCACAGACACCCCGCTGATAAGGAAGGCCGGTACGCGGTTAAACGGCGAGAGGTTCAGGATCGACTGGCTCACCTTCAACGTCTCGCCGATCAGCTCGAGTAGTACGAACGCTCCCAGTACCCCCCAGCTCATGAACGACAGCCGCGGTACGAGACCGTACAGCGCCATCGCGATTCCCGCCACCACCCAGACGGCGGGCAAGTACGCGAGCGTGGCGACCAGCATGCGCGGCAGTTCGTAGCCCACGTTGCCGGTGCTCAGCCCGTAGGTGAGCCCGGCCGAGAGGCCGAAGGCCGCAAGCACGACCGCCGAGCCGATGACCATGAGGGCGAGGTCGCTCGTCGCCCACCGCAGCCGGCTGACCGCAGTGGCGAGCACGTGATCGACACGCCTCTCTACCTCCTCTGACTGTAGCCGCAGCGTGGCCGTGATAGCGTATGCTGCGGCGATCCATCCCAGGAACGTGAGGGAGAGGGTAAAAAGGGAGTCGGTGTACGCCGAGGCGCCGCCAAAATGGGCAAACAAGTTTGCAAGCTGCGGGTTGGTAGCCAGTAGGTCCGCAGTGGTTTTTGCAAGATAGCCAACCATAACACCGTATATCGCAAACATCGCAGCCCAGGCAAGCAGCGTGAGCCGGTGCAGCCTCCACGCTAGGGCAAGTGGGCTGCGGAGCCGGGGCGATGCCCTAGCTGGGCCAAGCCGCGGCGTAAGAATGCCGGCACCGACGTCCCTCCGTGACGATAGTGTGTAGGCCATCGCGATCAGCACGATGACCGCACCGAGGAAGAACGCAAATACCCCCCAGCGTTCGCTGGCGAATGGTTTGACGAGACGCATCCACCCAAGCGGCGACAACCACGACAGCCAGGACTGCCCGCTCTGCTCGTTCGCATCGCCAGCGGCGCGCAACACGTAGAACAAAACGAAGATTGCCCCTGCGATGCCCCTTGCGACCCCGGCGCTTTCGGCCAGCTGCGCCGCCACGCCGGCGATCGCCGCGAACGTCCACCCGATCGCCGCGAACGACAGTCCCAGTGCGACCGACCCGGCGACGGGAAGCCCGAACGCGACCAGTCCCCCAGTGACGAGAGCAGCGATTGCCAAGTCGGCGCCCAGCGTCACGACCAAGCTCGCCGACAACGGCGCGCGTCTGCCCACTGCACCCGAACCCAGCAGCTCGTACCGTCCGGTCTCCTCGTCTGTGCGGGTGTGCCGGATGACGGTAAGCGCGTTCGCTCCCGCAACGATCACCGCAGCGAAGATGCTCGACCGCCACGCGGTCAGCGCACCTACGGTCGGGGCAGACACGGGACCGAGCAGTGCGACGAGTCCCGGACCGTTCACGATCTGCGCGGCGATCGTCTGTTGCGACGCTGCGGTGGGATAGAGACTCACGAATGCAGAGGCTACGAGGATCACGAAGAGGGGCGGCAGCGCGATCCAGATCGGCAGCAGGAGTCGATCCCGCCGCAGGATCAAACGAATGAGTGCGCCAGTGCCACTAAACTCGCTCACCTTCATCGCGCGTCGTCCCCGGTGTGGAGTTCGTAGTGGCGCAAGAACAGATCCTCGAGCGTGGGCGGGGCACTCGTGAGCGCGCGCGCGTCAAACGGGGTGAGGTGTTCCATGACGCGATTGATCGCACCGGCATCCACGGTGAAATGCGCGCGGGCGCCGTCGACGCGTACGTTGTGCACGCCCGGCAGTTCACTAAGTCCGGTGACGGGGCGAGCGGTTTCGACTGAGACCGAGATTCGCGTGAGGTGGCGCAGTTCGGCAAGCGTTCCTGACTCGACGATCGTGCCCTCATTGATGATGCTGATGCGATCGCACAACGCCTCAACCTCGGCGAGGATGTGACTGGAGAGCAGCACGGTCTTGCCGGCCTGCCTGACCTCCGCGATGCAGTCGCGGAAGACCGCCTCCATCAGGGGGTCGAGGCCCAACGTCGGCTCGTCGAGAATGAATAGCTCGACGTCAGAGACAAACGCGGCGATAAGGGCCACTTTCTGTCGGTTCCCCGTCGAATACGTCCGACATGGCTTTGTCGGATCGAACTTAAAGCGTTCCAGCAGCTCGTCGCGACGCGACTGGTCGAAGCCGCCGCGCAGCCTGCCTAACAGGTCGATGACCTCGCCACCGGAGAGGTTTGGCCATAAGCTCACGTCACCTGGCACGTAGGCCAATCGACGGTGGAGCGCCACCGCGTCGCGCCACGGATCAGCGCCGAGCACACTGACATGCCCAGCGTTCTTATGGAGCAACCCGAGCAGGATCCGCAAAGTCGTGGTCTTTCCGGCGCCGTTTGGGCCGATAAAACCGAATACCTCACCTTGTTCAACCTCGAGATCCACCTTGTCGAGGGCCAACGTTTTCCCGTAGTATTTAGTCAAGTTCTCAACGTGGATGACCGACAAATGAAACGCCTCCAATCATTTTGTTCGTATAGTTCATCAGCGGGTCGCCTGATACCCCGCATTGGCCCCTCTTGCCACCACTAGCACAGCGCCGCGCCAACGCTATGTGCTCTGCAACTTGGTGGCGAGCGCTACGACTTTTTTCGCTAACCCTCTGCACTCTTGAGAGGACCGGTCGTCCGGAGTACCGCTTGCCACGGCACCGTAGTGGCCTCCCGTGGAGATCGGATCGCCGCACACCACCATGCCATGTACGATGAAGGACTGCAGGAGCGCCATGATGGTGGTTTCCCTGCCTCCTGCACGGTGCCCAGAACTCACAAAGGCAGCGCCGACTTTGTTTTCGAGCTGTTTTCTCACGCTAATCGAGTCGTCGATAAACCTCTTGATCTCGCTTGCCGGCTGTCCGAAATAAACGGGGGAGCCGATGAGGATGCCGTCGGCCCAAACAAGGTCGTCGTTTGAGGCATCGGCCACCTCTTTGAGCCGAACCTGCGCCCCTTCTTTGCCTGCCGCTTCAGCTATGATTTCTGCCATCGCTTTTGTATTGCCTGTGCGCGAGTAATAGACAACGAGCACGCTGACCATTTGATCACCCCTGAAATAAGGCTGAATATGGTTCTTTAACCTAACGGCTGAATCAATCTGACATGGCACGAGCGTGTCATCGAATCTCTGTAACTGCTTTGCTGTGCGCTGGCGCACGATTGGTCGCTTACATTTGTGGTGGGCGCGTCGCCGACAATTTGCCTTGCGGCTAAGCAAATAGCTAATCCTCTTATCCTTTGGGCGCACATTCACATAGCTATCACTAAGACGACACAAGAGCGGAGACCGGCACCGCCTTAATCGAGAGAGTCGCCTGGCCGCCGACTGTCAATGACGCGTCAGGTTGCGAAGGTCGCGGTTCTCTTTCACCTTCCAAACGCCGACTCCGCTCAAAGGAGCATCAACGTGGCGCTCGGATGGAACAATGCATCGGGAAAGCGGCGCGAAGAATGCACGCTCAAAAAGATCCCGTTTCGTCGATCTAAATCACAGATGCGGCACGCGATCGGATCGCAGTGTCCGCTATGTGCAACAATAGTAGGTTTGCGATGAACGTTAACCCCCCCGCTTCACGTGGAGAGCTGAGGATGCTGCAGTTCGCAATAGCCGTGTATGTGTTCATGTTCGCCATCAAGCTCGTGGCGTACTTCCTGACCGGCGTTCTAGCGTTGCTCGCCGAGAGCGTGCACTCGCTCACCGATCTTTTCATCGCGACCTTCATCGTACTGGCGTTCGTATACTCCCGAAAGAGCGCCGACGAGGGGCACCACTATGGCCACGCCCGCGCCGAGAACATCGCTGCGCTCATTGCGGCGACCCTGTTTATCTCAGTCACGAGCGTACAGCTTTACCAAGAGGCGTTCAACCAGCTCGTCGGGCAGGTCCCCGCCACATACCAGCACCTCCCTCTCGCACTCGGCATCGTCGTGCTGTCGATGGTTGTCGAGTCGACGCCGCTGATCGGGTTGTTGAGACACACCTATCGCGGGCCTGCGGCCACGGCGCAGCTGACCGACTTGGTTAACGACGAGTTCGCCCTTGTCGCCGTGCTCATTGGCACCGTATTCCTTATCCGCGGACAACCGGTCGCCGACCCCATCGCCGTCATCATCGTCGCTACGATCATCGCTGCGCGTGGGGCCGTGCTGCTCCTTCAGAACGCGTCATACCTGCTCGGGCGTTCGCCCGATGCTGCCTACTTGACGCGCATCGCACAGATTGCGCAAACAGTCGACGGCGTAAGAGAGGTACACGAGCTCCGCGGCGAGTACATCGGACCTTCTATGGTGCACCTCGAGATGCACGTCGCCGTAGCACGGGGCACACCGATCGAAGACGCGGATCAGATCGCCGATGAGGTCGAGCGTCGCCTAGCGACCGAGGGTGGGTGCGAGTATTGCACGGTTCACGTCGAACCCGACAGAGCCTGACGGTGCGCATTCCTCTCATATGCCATGAGCACGTGAGGGCACCCTTCGACCAATAAGCCGAAGCTTAGCGAAGTTACAAGATCGTACCATTGTTCAGGCGTAGCTGGCTCCGCTCCTCAAGGAGTGCCTATTTACTGTCAACGAATGCTTTGCGACTAAGTGAAAATTATGGTCAAGATACCTGATGAAGTGTTCAACTCGATCAACAATGAGAAGAACTCGAAGATCATGGCAACCGTCGGTACGAACGGAGCTCCGCACGCGATTCAGGCAGGAAGCATCGCGGCACCATCGAACGAGATGATGATCGTCGGCGCTAACCCCGATCGGGTTGTTTCATGGCCCACGGAACCCACACGATGACCTCTATTACCCCCGCGACGACGAAAGATAGCAGAATGACCGCTATGTTTTGCAGAATGCTGAAGCTGCTTGCATAATAGAATAGCCATAGCGCGAGGAAAACGAGCCACACGAACGGCACGGCGATAGACTCGTATATCCTCCTCGGCTCTGGTTGTTGGTTGCTCATTTCTGAATCCCCCAGTGTTTTTTTAACACTGAATAGTTGCACGATATTGCTCCTTATACTGTTTCTTTTTGATGGTCGAATTGTTTACGCCGCAGCACGCGTTTCAGTTAGAAACCGCGGTTTTCAGAAGGGCACACATAGCTAGACTTATTCGAACACGTCTCACTTATACGGTTCCAATGAGGGCACTATTGCTGCGCGTCGGCATCGATAATGGGTGCGGAGGGACGCTCGGTCCCATATTTGACGATGGATCGTTTGAATTATCCCCGTTCCCAAGAGCGTCCCGCCCTGGGCGCAGCTCACTTGTGCCCGATAACGGGCAACAACGCTTCCGGCTGGTCGCTAATGGGCGGTGGTTTCAATCAACAGGGCGCGACCGATAGGGGAATCATCAGTTGATCATTCGATGATCTTCCGGAAGCTCAGTGAAGCCACTGCAAACATGAGGATATCAAAGAACGCTATGACGGCAACGTCAAGCGGAAGGAGCGCGAGATTACCAGTGATCATCAGTCCCCGCACCGCATCTACGGCATATGTCAGCGGGTTAAACGCCGCGACGAGCTGGAGGGCATGAGGCATTAACGCTATCGGGTAAAGGGCGTTGCTGGCAAAGAAGAGCGGCAGAATGAGCGCTTGGCCGATCCCCATAAATCGCTCCCTGGTTTTCAATAACGATGCTACGATGATTGAGAGGGCGGCGAACCCCCCCGAAATGACGAACAATATTGCGAGTGCTGCCACGAAATAGGCAGGGTTGGGGATGAAGCGCACGCCGAGGAGCAGCGCCACGGGTATGACGATTAGTACCTGGATGATTGCTCTGACGCCTGAAGACATCGATCTGCCTATAACCGTTGCATAGCGGGAAGCTGGTGCGACAAGAAGCTTTTTTAAGATACCAGTATCCCGCTCCCACACGAGCGTCAAGCCGTACAAGACGGCGACGAATAGGACTGACTGCAGCATGACGCCAGGAGTGATGAAGTCAATGTACGGTACCCCATTGGTTGGTATGGCGTGTATCTCACTGAAGACCGTTCCGAAAACCACCAACCACAACACAGGCTGAACGGCCCTTGTGTACACTTCCGTCCGGTCATTTCTGAGTCTCCGAAGCTCGAGTTCCATCATAGCAAGCACGACCCTTAAGGAGTCATTCACGGCGATTGCCTCCTGCCTCTCCCTCAACCCGCCCACTCGTGCGGGCGCCGGCGCCGGACCCGCGCATCGTTCCCGCATATCTCAAGAAGACGTCATCCAACGTCGGCTTCGTGGTCGCAATTCGAACGACCGAGATTTCCCCGCTTCTGAGCACATCCATGACGCCAGGCAGCGCGGTTTCTGCGTCCTCGACGGTCACGTTGAGCGTGGAGTCAGTAACAACGACGCTGTTTACGCGCTCCAGACCTCGTATCCGACCCAACGTATGCTCATCGACGCGGCGATCGGACAAGCTGAATTTGATGAGCTCACCTCGAAGTGAGTGCTTAAGTTCTTCAGCCGTGCCTGAGGTGGCCATCCTCCCCACGTTGATAATTGCAACCTCGTCTGAGTAGGCGTTCGCTTCGTCCATGTAGTGCGTGCTGAAAAACACGGTCGTGCCAAACTCCTCTTTAAAGGACGTCAGCTTCTCCCACACAGCGATTCTGGCTGCGGGATCGAGGCCGAGCGTCGGTTCATCGAGAAACAGAATCTTGGGCCTAATCAGCATCGCGCACGCGATCTCGAGCTTCCTGATCATGCCACCCGAGTAGTTCTTCACGAGCTGCCCCGCGACAGCGCGCAGCCCCATGCTCTCGAGCATGTCATAGATAACCTCCTTTCGTGACCGTGATGGCAGACCGTATATCTTGGCGTAGATGAGGAGGTTCTCGTAGCCGTTGATATCGCTCCAGACGCTCGTCTCTTGGGGGACGTAACCTATCACTTTCCTGACCTCTGCGCCTTCGCGAACGACGTCGAGGCCGAAAATGTGCGCTTCGCCGGACGTCGGTTTGAACTGAGTGGTCAAAATGCGCATGAGCGTCGTTTTCCCCGCGCCGTTGGGTCCAAGCAATGCAAAAATGTCGCCAGCCTTGACGTCGAGGTCGACGCCGGCTAACGCCTCAACGCTGCCTTTGTAAACCTTCTTAAGCCCTCTCGTGGCAATCGCAAACGTCATATATCATGTCTCTCCCATGCGCCTCGATTTCATACCCCACAACAACCGGTTGAACCGTCGTGCTTAGCAAATACTCGTTAAGACCAATTTCGCAAAATAAGCACGAACCGAGAGGCGACATCCAGCAGTTCAGGGTGTCAAAAGTCACCTGCACGAAACGATGTGATGGGGCGGTATTTATCTCTTCTGTTGCTGGGGGCAGACCGCTCTTGCGCCGACCTCCGTCGCTTGTTTCTCGAAAATGTTTAGCTGAAGGGTTTTTGTCCTTATCTACCGCTGATGAGTTCGAGCAGACAGACCTCCAAGGCCATCACACCGGGCTTTTTTGGACGCCAGCGTTGGCTCCCGGTGAGCTCCTTCTAATACGATTTTATCTTAATAATGGGGCGCGATTGCGATAGTAGTATGTAAACATACGGTCTGAGGAAACGACAAAAAGAACGGCAGCATTATGAAAAACTATTAATCAGCCGCTAATTCAACTGATGTTGAGGTTTTAAAAATGGTATCTGAAAAAGTACTGCATTTTCAAGGAAAAAACAAGGACCTAAATCAATTATCACAGCAGATTGTTCAGCAGCTATCAACAGAAGGCTACAAAACACAGTCATCCACTGCTCCTTTGGGAATAGTCATACAGGCGACGAAGGCCGGGATTTTGCGAGATATCATCACTGCAGACAGAGCGTTCAGCATCCTCATAACGGGTGAGCCGAATGATTTTTCAATCCACATAGGCATAGGCAAGTTGATCCAGAACCTGGCAGTGGCAGCAGTCGAAGTCATCTTGCTTTCTTATCTGTTTCTTGCTATTGACGTGCCCGAAATGCTGTGGACTGAACACGTAGAAAGGGGCATCGTTAAAGAAATAACGCAGATCGTAGAGTTAAACCAAAAATAGACTGCATTTTCCTCCTTTTTGAGGTACCTGTGGAGCGTAAAGGCACAAAGGACGGGAAACGGAGAAACGCGTTGGCCTCCGAAAAGAGCCCGTATCTGCTCCAGCACGCTGACAACCCCGTCGACTGGTATCCGTGGGGGCAGGAAGCGTTCGACAAGGCACGGTACGAGGATAAGCCTCTGTTTTTGTCGATCGGTTACTCGACGTGCCACTGGTGCCACGTGATGGCCCACGAGTCGTTCGAGGATCCCGAGATCGCGCGAATGATGAACGACGCGTTCGTAAACGTCAAGGTCGACCGCGAGGAGCGGCCGGATATCGACGACGTTTATATGGAAGTCTGTCAGGCAATGACCGGACTACGAGGGTGGCCCCTCAGCATCGTAATGACGCCTGACGCCAGACCATTCTTCGCGGCGACGTACATCCCAAAAGAGACGCGGTTCAGGCGAACGGGGATGCGGGAGCTCATACCGCGCATACAGGAGACGTGGCGCCACAAGAGGTCCGAGATCGACACGTCGGCAGCAGAGATCGTTTCCGTGCTAAGTGCGTCATCGCCCCAGCCATCGGCCGGGGATATCAACTCGTCAGCGATTCAGATAGCGTACGAAGAGCTCGTTTGCCTCTTCGATGAAGTGCACGGAGGGTTCGGGAGTGCCCCGAAGTTCCCCACCCCCCACAGCCTGACGTTTCTGCTTCGCTATTGGAATCGAACGGGCGATCGCAAGCCGATACAGATGGTGGACAAGACGCTTCAAGCGATGCGGCTTGGTGGCATCTACGACCACGTGGGATTCGGTTTCCATCGATACTCCACTGATGCTGAGTGGCTGGTCCCACATTTCGAAAAGATGCTCTATGACCAGGCACTCCTCGGACTCGCGTACGCTGAGGCCTTTCAGGCGACCGGGAACGATGAGTATGCAAGAGTCGTTCGGGAAGTGTTTTCGTTTGTATCGCGGGAGATGACGTCGCCCGAGGGAGGTTTCTACACCGCTATAGACGCTGACAGCGAGGGAGAGGAGGGCAAGTTCTACCTGTGGCGCCTCGAGGAGCTTCAGCAAGAGCTCACTGATGAGCAGACAGAACTCGCCCGCATCGTGTTCAACCTCAGATCTGCCGGCAACTACAGCGACGAAAGCACAGGGGGGCGCACCGGCAAGAACATATTTCACATGACGCGATCGGTCAAGGCGCTCGCCACAGAGCTCAAGATGGACGAAGAAACCCTCAGAGACCGCATTGAGTCAATCCGACAGCGGCTTTTTGAACGGAGGGAAAAACGTGTGCATCCTCTTCGGGATGATAAGGTGCTCACTGACTGGAACGGGCTCATGATCGCCTCGCTCGCCAAAGGCGCGCGCGTTGTCGGGGAGCCGGCATATACCGCAGCGGCAGCGAAGGCGGCAGATTTTATCCTCAAGCGTATGCGCGACAGTAAAGGTCAGCTTCTTCACCGCTATCGGGAGAACGAGGCGCGGGTCACCGCGTCGTTGAATGATTACGCGTTCCTCATCTGGGGCCTATCGGAGCTGTACGAAACCACCTTTGATACGCGCTACCTTGCAGCAGCGCTTGAGCTTCTCGAGCACGTGCTGAAGCATTTCAATGATGACGCAGGCGGCGGGTTTTACTCGACCGCCGACTACGCGGAATCGCTCATCTTGCGCACGCGAGACGTGTTTGACGGCGCACTCCCCTCGGGCAACTCGGCAATGCTGATGAACTTAACGTTTCTTGGCCATCTAACAGGGAGGCCGGAGTATTTGGATGAAGCTTCGAGACTGGGCCGGGCGCTCTCACACGAAGTCGACCGGGCCCCCCAAGCCCACACGCATCTTTTGAGCGCGCTTGATCTCGCCCTCGGTCCCTCGTATGAGACCGTTATATGTGGCGACTCGCGCTCAGAAGACGCTCAACGCATGCTAAAGGCGCTTGACAAGCATTTCCTCCCGTATAATGTAGTGGTTTTCCGGCCCGCAGAGACGGAGCATCCTGAAATCGCAGAAATCGCTCCTTTTACGCAGTTCCAGACGTGCCTTGACGGAAAGCCCACCGCGTACGTCTGTCAGAATTACACGTGCAACGTGCCAACAACGGATACTGCCGAAATGCTCCGCATGTTGGAAGAAGGGCATCGCGGCAATCGCTGAGTAGATAGGTTTCGTGAGTTAGTCAAAGCGAACAGATCTGGTTTTTCGCGTCCCTGCAGTCTCTGCGAACATCAAGTTGAGCGGGTCATTCACTTTAACTAACGATTCAAGTCTATTACCGGGTTGACCTTACCTGATAACTTCTTAGCGTGCGAACGGTATCTCTCAATCCATGTTTCTTTGATAGCAGTCGCCCCGTTCCTGCTACGGCTTGTCCGTAGGCACGGCGCAGTAGCGCATGTCGCTAATAATCTGTGATTGCTGGCTCATCAAATCAGCTATGTCGAATATCCCAGTGATGTCAACAACGCCGATGGCGGCTATCGCCGAACCTGAACTATCTCGTATCGGGGCTACGATAACCGGCACATTTGCGTAATCTCCCACTTCAGGTCGCGTTTTTATCACGTTATTCTCCACGAGAACTCTTTCGAGTATCGGTCCTGTATAGCTCCGGCTTTTCACTTCGCCTTCTTCAATTTTTACGCCAAGATTTGTCTTGCTGCGTATTGTTACGGGCAAACCGCTTAATACAGCGTGAACCGCCAACGCAATTGGGACCAAATCGCTGCTCGTGGAGTCTGCAGAAAGCTTAAATTGTTCCAAGATGATTCTCTCCATTTCTCAGGCTATGTCAGAAATATATAAAATCGACTCTGGCTAACGACGCAGCGTCGAAGCATCAAACCTTGTTCTCATCAATTGTCAACGTGCGGTAGCTGATAGCTGCTTATAACTCAGCTATAAAGATTTAAGGCTTTACTCTTGCTCTACGTTAGATAGACGTACACCGTAAGACCCTGCACTATTATTGTCATTCGAGAACATCGCACGTTGTTCCTAGAACAGACGTTCAAGACTATAGACTGCCGCAAAAAGCATTTAAACTGATGGATCGCACTAGTGGCGGGAAGGAACCTGCAATGAAGCCGTTAGTGGTATTCTATTCACGAACAGGATCGACCAAAAAGGTCGGGGAAGCTATTGCTCAGACGCTTAACTGCGATAGTGAAGAACTTATTGACACAAAAAAACGAGGCGGGCCTGTGGGCTTTGTGCGGTCCGGAAGGGATGCGCGGGAAAAAGCGCTCACCACACTCGCAGACACCAAGCACGATCCCGCATCATATGATTTAGTAATACTCGGCACGCCCATTTGGGGCGGAACGTTGTCAAGTGCGATCCGGACCTATGTCACCAACAATAAGTCGACGTTTAAACGGGTAGCATTTTTTTGCACACAAGGAGGCACCGAGAATAAGCAGCTATTTGACGAGATGCAAGCGCTCTGTGAGAGACCTCCGGTCAATATCCTTGCCCTCCAGGAAAAGGAAGTCAAGAAAGGTGCCTTTCAAGAAAAGATACGCCAGTTTGCGGATGGATTGCAGGCACAATAGTTAGAGAGCGGGAGTCGGCTTCTGGGCACGACTTTTCAGTGCCGGTAAGAACAACGAAGAATACCTTGAGAATAGACAACGTCAGCCGCTAGCGTGCTGATCGACAGCTTGGGGAGAGAATCGCGTTCAAGAAAGTGGCTACTTCGCACACTACTGTCTTGTCAATGCGATGATCGTGTCGCTAAACGACGGATAGGTGTGTATTAGATCGCTCCTGCGCCCGATTTCATTATCTGCAAATTCAAAGCCCGGAGCTACCGTTGTGCCGAGGAGGGCATATTTGCCTCCCTCTGCAAGCCGTGATCCGTGCCACGTCCCACGCGACACGACGGTCTGTAGCTGCGCGCCTCCTGCAATATCGTTGCCGAGTGTCACCACGCATCCAGAACCGTCGGGCAGCAATTGAACGAGTTCGACGGGGTCTCCTAGATAAAAATGATATATCTCGTCCGTTTTGATTCGGTGAATTGCAGAAAACGTTTCTGGCGTCAACAAGTAATAAATTGCCGTTCCATACGTTCTATTCCCCGTATAGCGCTCGGGCAACGCTCCCCCCCCGATGATCTCATCCGATCTGTACGTCTCTCTGTAGTACCCTCCCTCGGGATGGGACTTCAGGCCAAGCAGCTTAATGAGCTTTTCTGCGGTTAACATAGCTTGCTAATTCCTGTGACGGGCAAAACGGGAGCACACAACTAAGTGTGAATCGTTTTGTCGCCCACAAAGTAGAGCGCGGCAACGAGAACGACAGTCGCGGCCAAGACAGGCACAAAATCTTGCAAGGTGGCAGACTGATAGCCGAAGGCGATGATTTCCCGCACCATTGCCGTGAGACCGGCGCCGAGCAGCAGCCCCAAATTGATAGATTTGGTCTTCATATAGCCGATCACCGTCATCAGCAGCTCAAGGACGATTATCGCTGCGAAAAGATAGCTTAGTCCAACTATCGGGCTATCGGTCAGAAAGTAGCTAACGATGTTATCCATCTCTGCTACGAGTGCGACGACAGCAATGACGATAAGCAAAACACCGACTACGGCGTACAGTATGAGCTCGGCGTACTCAAAAGCCTGCACCATCTTCTCGGGGGCTTTTCTTTTGGGTGACTCAGCATCCATTGAGTCGTTACAGGAACGCTCCTAAGCTTCAACGTTTCTAATCGTGTCTCCGCTGAAACGGATTCTGCATGAAAGCAGTCGTTCAGCAAAAACCGGTAGAAAAAAAGTTGAGCATCTTAGCGTGACATAACAAGTTTCTAACTCACCTGCCAGTATTGGGATGCAATGGCGCTCTGCAACCTTACTCTCGCGCCGTAACTCACAGGTATTTTAAGCGACTAGCAGAAGGAGTGCTGCACGGCCCCTTTTCCTCTAACTAGCGGCTTTAAATACCGCTAGGATCTTCATCCAGAAGGTAACTCGAAATATTCTTCCTCGTACCAGGGTTTAAATCAAGGATACGTTTTTTTCGACCGATTCAATGGCTTCTCCCAGCACGCCATCTTTCGATTTCCCTTTCCTACCAAGGCTGTGCATCCGAAGCATCGGATAGAGCAACCCCAATTCCTGCTGTGGCATATCTCCTCGCGGTACGTGTTCGAGCTCTTCTTTTTCGATTTGCCTCATCTCTTTGAGACGAGACTTTTTTTGCCTTGTTGTGTTTCTTTTCGGATAATCCTCCCCGGCGACCTCCGCCATGTCAAGACGGGGGGATTTAGTGTCTCTCGTGGCGTTTTTCTGAATTTTTGCACTTTTTTTCGCAGCTTTGGGACTCGATGAGACAACGACAAGGAAGGCAAGTGCTCCATCGTGCACAGTCTGATAGATGCGCGTCGAAAGTCCTGCAAGCGACGAGAGATAATGAGGCAGCCGGATAGTCGGGTAACTGTAACCAGCTTTTGCGCAATGGAGCGATATTCTGCTGCGGTGAATCTGCAGCGGCTTGCGTTTGTGTAGCGCCACACCAGCAAACAGGTTTGAATATTGTTCAGCGGCTAGCATAGTGGTGCATGAGGTCGTCAAAGCACACTTAATCATTGTGATTGGCCGCTCGCGACTAAGCTTAGGTGCACAAAGAGACGCTGACATAGTTAGCGATTGAAAACTGTTTAGTGGGACTACACGTGCTCCTAGAGTGGAGAATGAGACTGCGCGTTCACGCGTAGCAAGAGTATGGGATAGTTTTACACCTGATGACGGCTTCGAACCAGCCCAAAGATTGATAAATGCTGGCTAGCATTTCTGCAACAAGACAGTAGAGGTGTTAACACTGACGACGGATTACTCCCGGAAAGAACGAGTTTTTCGAGTCCTAGAAGGCGATAGCAGCGATCGACTTGGACGAGCCGTCAACATTTTTTTTATCGTGCTCATTTGCCTGAACGTGCTCGCCGTTATACTTGAAACTGACCGGGCATTCCGTGAACCGAACAAACTCGTCTTTTACTCGTTCCTCTTATTCTCAACAATCGTGTTCACAGCAGAGTATGCTTTGCGTCTCTGGGCCTGTACGACCGATGCACGCTTTCAAAATCCGGTTCGAGGAAGAATGCGTTTTGCCATCATGCCACTAGCGCTCATCGATCTCATCACTGTCATACCGTTCTACTTGACGCTCTTTATCCAAGATCAGCCCATCGTGCGCGTACTCCGATTGCTTGTAGTGTTGCGCATTTTCAAGCTGAGCCGCTATCACTCCTCGTTTGACATCCTCGCTACAGTGCTCTCCAAGAAGCGCTGGGAACTCTTCGCGACGGTGGTAATTGGGGCGACGCTTTTGATAGTCCTTTCAACGCTCATGTACGTCGTTGAGGGCCCGGTGCAACCCGACAAGTTCGGAAGTGTTCCCAATGCGATGTGGTGGGGGACTGTAACGCTGACCACTGTCGGGTACGGCAACGTCTATCCCGTCACCGACCTCGGAAAAGTGATCGCTGGTCTGACCGCGTTCTTAGGCATCGGATTATTCGCCCTGCCCACCGCCATACTTGGCTCAGGATTTTACGAGGAGTTTCAATTGCGCAGGCGCCCGCCGAAAGAGCCTTCGACTTGTCCTTATTGTGGCAAAGCTATCGATGAATGATAACGAGTCATTAGATTCTAATGTGTCTAACCTAATGCCTTGTTACGTCACTTGAAAAAAGAAGACCGCTGCGTGCGTTATTGATCGATTTGAAAAAATTTCCTGCGCGACAACGTTCTCTTTTCTCGTTGTATTAAGTTGCGTATACGCGACGCTTAGTCTACCGTTAGCGGTACTTGGCGGCGCTATCGATGCGGGGGCGTGGGCAATAATAACAGCGTTATCGGTGAAATACACATCACAACCATGGTTCTGACCTAACGACGGGAATAATTCGTATAGTGAGTACAGACCTACTGCATTAATCCCCGTTTGATCTAAATGAGCAGCCACCACCCTAATAGGGCTGTTGATGTGACCTCCGTCTGATGTAGGCGAAAGCTGTTGTCGTTCTTCCCCGAGCTCGTTTTCCGCGATAATCAGCAGCCAAGCGCAGAGCTTTATGCTCAAGAACTTGCCCAGTGGCGAGCTCAGTCCTCAGCTCACCGCTTTCTTCACGAGCGCGCCGATCCTTGACTCTTCGGCGGCAGTCAACTCCTTCAGCGCGAAGGCGATCGGCCACATGTGGCCTTCGTCGAGGTTCGCTTCGGAGTTGAAGCCGAGCGTCATGTACCTCTCTTTGAACTTCTGCGCGCTGCGGAAGAAGCAGATGACCTTGCCGTCCTTCGCATACGCGGGCATCCCGTACCAGAGTTTCGGCGAGAGGGCTGGCGCGCTGGCTTTGATGATTGCATGGAGCTGCTCGCCCAAGGCGCGATCCGGTCCCGGCATCGCGGCGATCGTCGCGAGCACGGCGCTTTCCCCGTCCGCCTTGTCCGCTCGCGGGTCGGTTTTTTTTTGATTGAGGGTTGTTTCTTTCTTTGTTTTTTTCATAAGTCACCTCTTAATTGTTTCAGGAGGATTCACCTTGTTTTGTCGCTAATAAACTGGGTACGTGGCGGATAAGTCTTGTCCACTTTTTCAACGAGCTTTGCGGACAGTAGCGACAGGTTTAGAACTTTGCGTCCGATTTCTTTCTTTCTCCGTCTCGGTTAGATAATTGACGAGGTTAACGCTAGTAGCATCGATGAACAACGACAGCGCCGAAATAGACGAACTCTTGTTGCAGATGGTGGACTGCAAAAACGACTTCGTTGCTGTAGCCGCCGAAAGACTGGTACGGAATGCTCAACCGACTGGGACGCTTATCATTAAGGCTACAACCCCTTTTACCTCCGCCTAATGTAGGCGAAGACCTGGCACTGTTAAGCTGAAGTTGTGCAACTTGTTCTCACGGTTGCCCAACCATCTACTCGTCCGTGCTTATGCTATACAAGCCGCCCGCGTTCACGATGCAGCCTTCAGCCTCTAACACCGCTAAGCGCCGCTCAGCAACAGCCACCTTGACTCACGTGCCGTGCGCTACCTCGACAGCGCTGCATCCCGGGTAGTCTCGCATTATTTTTAAAATCAGCCGGTGTAGGTCAGATCGAGCCACGTGCATCGTTGGTGTGATCATCGCTCAGCCCTCCCCTAGGTAAAGGCGTAGCTTCTACTGTTATAAAGTGCCGGTTTAAGACAGCGTCGTCTGCGCGTTAGAAATATTCCCTGAGTTAAGAGATTTCCGGGCATTTATTATGCTTAAAAAAGAGGAAGGGGCGGTCAAAGTTCAACCGTTCTCTTCACGTCTTTTTTTACGAGTTCGAGCAGGCAATATTGATAAGGCAAGCCCTCAGGTTTTTCGTAGAATTTGTCCTGCAGACGTCGATAAATGTCTTCTATCAGGTCCTTATGGTCTGCGTAAAGTCCGATCCGGATCGACGATTCACTCCAAGCCCGGACCACGTGGGCCAGGGTAGCGGCAAGCTTGGACCGTTCCTGTGGGTCATCCAGCTTATCCTGCGCCTTAGTAAAATAGGCGCACGGGACGGTCAAGGGATCACAGGCGTTTACGGCAAAACACCTAAGATCGTTTTCATCCAGCGAACGTAACATTTCGTGGGGCGAGGCAAAGTAATCTGGTATGAAAATAGCGTTTAACTCAGCTTCGGAAAGCTTTTTCTCCTCACATAACTCGTGGCAAGTGTCTCTGAGGTTGTTATACCCGGGCGACGCTGACCACCGGTCGTCCCCCAGATTGGCAAGGTTGGCAAAAAATAAAGCACCTCCCGTAACCAGCGACTTCGAGCATTCGTGCAGAAACGATCGCCAATCCGCTTTCCATTTTTCCGCAAATTTTCTACGTTCCGCATCTGGTAACTGGTTGGGCTGTATGCAGAGGGGATGCTGAAAAAATTCAGGTCCAACCGTTTTGACATTCAGCCAGTGCAGCGCAGTGGACGAAAAACCGATCCGGAGTTTGCCTGTTAGCTCAGGAAATCGTTCATAAAAAGATCGCTGGATGTATTGGGCCTCTACATGCTGTAATTTCGCTAATGCCGAGGTTGCCCAGAACCTCTCGAAATTCGCCGGATCCGCCAGATCTATATAAACTAATTTGATGGTTAGCGTGGGATTCACCTCGTGAAGCTGGCAGATGACTGCTTCAAACAACTCGCTCGAATTCATGCCGTCTGCGGCGCCGTAATCGGCGATCACAAACACCTCGTCGGAGCTCATTTCGGCGATCTGCGGCGATATGCGCCGGATGTAAGACGCCATCCAGGGCAGTACCTCCGCATTCACCGCACGGGCCGTATCTGAAATCTGGCTGTAATCCTCGGTCATTGTCGGCGAATATTGTCGTGATGAAGCCATTTTTGCGATCTTCATGAGCTTTTACCTCAAAACTGTAATCTAACTGGTTTTGAAATCGCGCAGCGTTTTAGAGACTGCGAAGCTGGAAATAAGGAATCCGCTTATCTCGATCCTGGAGCGGCTAGGTACTTGCATCTTCCTGGGTTTACCGATTGGAATAATTCGTACTGGAAGCAAGCGCTGAGAACGTGTGTGGCAATCGTATTGAAGGGTAGCTGTAATCTGCTTTTGCGCGATGGAGAGAGATTTTGCTGCGATAAGTCTCCAAAAGGCCCATTTCGCCCTTTGTAAATCCAACGAGGTTGTTTGAATCATAATTAGCAATTAACATAAGGGTGCAGAATGGATACGAACACTTAATTGTTGTGATTTGCGGGAAGCGACAGACGTTTGCCACGGCCAGAAGCTATTGACGAGCACACGGACAAACGAGTTCCAGATGCGATGCAATTTGTGTACGGCGACACACTATGCTGGCTATACGCGAGAGAAGATGGTAGCGAGTCAGAAATTCCTTGATTTTGTGAGCGTGGGTCATCTATATGCATTGCGAGGCCAGCGTGGACTGGTCTCAACACAAACCGGCAGCCGTAAGGAGCAATACCTGCTAACCGTAGCTGCATCGTGACGCTTATCCCCTATTGTAACTGTGTTCTGGTAATCACCCCAGGATTGTGAGTACTTACTTCCTGCCAGTTTTATTACAAAAAGTGCCAAGTAATATATGGCTTTAAATAGGTGGCGTCTTTTCGCCACTTTGTAACGAAAAGGAGGTTACAGAACTATGCCTAGCTACATTGTGCTTATGAAATGGACACAAGCAGGAATACAGCAGATAAAGGACGATGCCCAAAGAATAGAACGCCTTCGTAATATATTAACGTCTGTTAATGGAGAGCTGAAAGCCCTCTACTTTACCTTCGGAAGGTACGACAAGGTAGTGATTGCTGAAGCTCCCAGTGACGAGGCAATGGGAAAAGCGCTGCTCATGCTCGGTGGCTTCGGAACGGTGAGCGTAGAGACCTTAAAGGCGTTTCCTGAAAAAGAAGGGTTAGAAATGATCAAGGAGCTTCCCTAACTCTGGAACATCACTAAGCATCTCCTTAGATCCACGCGAGCTTCGCAATAAGCACATCAATTAGGTGACTGATCTGCCTTCTGTTGCGAAGAAGATATTCACTACGAAGCTATCACTCCAATCTTCCACCCGCCACATACATATCTGTAGTCTCTCTGAACTGAACACGATATCTTAGTGGATATCTATTTTTGCGCAGATCGCTAACGCATCTCAGGAGCGCTGGGCTTCTTCCACCCGATCGAGCAACTCATTGACTAAACAGTTAAATACAGTTTCTTGTTCGACTTCCAAGCCGTGCCCGGCCCTATCCAGCACCGCGAAAGTCCCTCGGGAATAATTTCCCGTCAGTTTCAGCGAGTCACGATACCCGACAAACGCGTCTTGGCGGCCAACAAGGATGAGTGCAGGACGGTCGAATGGATGCAGTAGCTGATCCACGTCAAAGGAAAAGCTGTAACCGGGGGAGGTTTCAAATCGCTTGATAAACGCCTCATCTTTCGCGTTCATTCCTATGGTGTCCTGAGTAAAACGCTCCCATCGCCGCTTGTCTTGCACCGCTAGCGCGCGTTCAAGCCAATCCTTTTGCTCACTCGATGCGACACTCGCCAAATAAGGTTTATCCTTGGCGAACACCTGCCGAGGAGGGAGGTCGCGCCGGTTTCGATCGGCTATGATAACGGGGCAGATGAGAAGAACTCCGCTGAGACGCTCGGGTATGGAACGGACGAGGCCTCGGGCAAGATAACCTCCGTAAGATTCACTTGCGACTAGGAACTGGTCCTCAGGAAGAATGTTTTCACAGAACTTGACGATTGCGTCTAGCATCTGATCTGCGCTATGCAACCAACTAGGAGCACGGGTGCGACCCATGCCCGGTAAGTCGATGTAAATGCGCTTCCATCCCGGGCGACGTGAAAAGATCGGTTCGAGGCAGCCAGTCATAACGTGATGATCGAGGTAATACCCGTGGATCGCAAGCAGAGGAGTGCCTTCGCCGCGAGTCTCATAATAAATGTTAAGATCGCCTATTTCGCAGATCACAGTTAATGGTGGGGGTTCAAAGTAAAAAAATATATTGTGCTGTGTGTTCTTAGCGATTAGACTACTCAAACCCATCTACTTTACCTTCGGAAGGTACGATAAGGTTGTAATTGCTGAGGCTTCCAGCGATGAGGCAATGGGAAAAGCGCTGCTCATGCTCGGCGGCTTCGGAACGGTGAGCGTAGAGACCTTAAAGGCGTTCCCAGAAGCAGAAGGACTTGACATAATCAGGGGACTTCCATAAGTCGGAAACCTTCACGGCACTGCAAGCATCACAAGGATTCAAGATAAGGGGCATTTGACGCTCCCTTCCCTAGAAACGCGCTCAAATGCTGCAACATTTATCATTTATAGACGTATATGTACGCAATTTAATTTAGTGAATCGCGGCGCGGACGGTTGTATGAGGCCGTGAAAAGGAACTTAACCTGGTGGACGCTCTTAATCGCATCTCACTTGTAGGTTAGCGGTTCGCCTTTGTGAGATCAGATAGTACAAGTTTATGCTTTAAGAAGTCGATTGACCCAACGCGCGGTTACGCAGGCATGAAAAACGTGTATCATAGTTGATTCAAAGAAGGAGGACATAATGACGCTGCCCACTTAATCATTATGATTCGGCTTCCGCGACTCAGCTGCCGATAACTTGAGCAAGGCTAAGGTAAGAGCGGTCTCTTCCGGGTTTCCCGAAGCAGCACTTTTGTTAAGTGAAACTAGGCAAAAGGTAAGTTATCGGCAATAACGGTTGTGATTTTGAACCGTAATCTGCTTGCACGCCATGTAAGAAAGAACTGAGGACAAGTCGGCAAATTGCTTCGCCTAATTGTGTTAAAAATGTTGACATGTGGTCGGCACTGAGCACAGGGCATATAGTATTGTAGTGCGGCCTTTGCACTCATTATTTTTATGCAGAAGACACCATAACATATAACTCTACTTAATAACGTATAGGCAAAGTATGAATGACCCGACCACGATACAGGTAGACAAAACGACACGTACGGCGCTTAAGAATATAGGCGCGAAAGGTGAGACATACGACGCTATCATACGGCGGCTTATAGTGGCGTATGGAGGCGGACCGTGGGATACTGAGGGGCGCGGACCGTGGGATACTGGGCGTGATGGGCGCGATTAAACCTAAAGAGGAGACCAAGAAGGGCATTAGTCGGTCAAGCATATATAATCGAGCATAATCGACTGAAACAAAATAGAAACAATTTACATATTTTGAGAAGTGTCTAAGATCGCCACGCAGTTCCGAGGTTTTCACTCCCACGCGAGTGGTCGGATGCGGCTAAAGTGTTACGATTGTTGCTAAGTTGGCGGCTTTATGTCCCTGGTCACTCCCCAAAATACGACGTTGAGGTACCTGGACGCACAGCTTTTTATCTCAATGTGTTAGCGTGTAACGCGCATGCCAAGGCAGGTTTGATAACACCCTTTTTTTCGGATCATCTCATGCCAGATACATTCTGCGGATCGGTCTTAAGCGCCGTATCGATGCATTGAAGCGCCTCTTGGCGGCGGCCTAGGCAAGCGCAACTCCTTTGTCCGTCCACGCACCAGCGTTGTTCGGGCCGATCGGCGGTTCTAACGCCCGACCTTCGCCGTATGAAGGCGCCACAAGCTGAAGCAACGGTTTCTGAAGAACTGGCGTCAACCGAACACTGATGAAAAAGAGATCCCCATTCAAGAACGGGAACGTTTAATCCGTCACTTCCATGGCTCCGCTCAGCCTAGTGCTTCTCTTTAGAGCGTGAGCGCACTGGCGCAGCATTTTTAGCATCTTGTCGCTATCATCGAGATTCTGCTCTACAATCTCCGCGAATCTACTCCCCACTATCGCAGCGTTCGCTCCGTTATCAATCACCTGCCGGACGTGGGAAGGCTGCGAAAGGCCGAATCCGACTGCTAACGGCGCCCTCCCTCTTATGATGGACGCGGTTCTTTTTATAAACGCGATACTTTCATCCTGCACCGTTTCGCGCGCGCCAGTAACTCCGTTCGCTGAAACAAGGTACAAGAAACCCGACGAGGCCTTCAAGAGCTTCTCGAGTCTCGCCTCTGAAGTCGATGGTGCAGCGAGAAAGATGGTATCAAGGCCGTAACGCGTTGCTGCCTCCTTATACAGCCCCGCTTCTTCCACAGGAAGATCCGGAGCAATAACGCCGTTCACGCCACTTTGTGCAGCCGCGCTGCAGAATGCTTCTGCGCCCATCTGGTGCACAATGTTGTAATATGTCATGACAACGATCGGGACATCGTGCGTCCTCTTTATCGCGCGAGCGACATCAAAAACCTTCTTAGGGGTTGTTCCTGCTTCCAACGCCCTCACCGCCGCGCGCTGCAACGTTGGACCGTCTGCTATCGGATCGGAGAACGGGATTCCGAGCTCAACGATATCGGCCCCGCCGGCGACCAGCGCATCGACAATCGTAACGGTGTGCTTCGGTGCAGGATCACCTGCCATCACGTAAGCGATGAGGGCGCCCTCATTCTTTCGTCTCAAGTCGCGAAACTTTGCTGCGATGGCGCTCATATATTTGCCCCCACGTAACGTCCCACTACGTCCACGTCCTTGTCGCCCCTGCCTGAAAGCGTGACGACAATGATGTCGTCCTGATCTAAGGTAGGTGCGAGCTCCACAGCGTGAGCAACGGCGTGCGCCGACTCCAATGCGGGCAGGATGCCCTCCGTTCTCGACAATTCAAGGAAGGCCTCAAGGGCCTCAGTGTCAGTTACGGCGCTAAAGAGCACTCGCTGCTCGTGTTTCAAAAAAGCGTGTTCGGGGCCAACGCCGGGATAGTCGAGGCCAGCTGAAATACTGTGCGTCGTCTGAACTTGTCCGTCGGTGTCTTGAAGTAGGTACGTCAACATGCCGTGGAAAACTCCCTCTGATCCTACGCACAACGAAGCTGCGTGCTTTGACGTCGCTAACCCAGCTCCGGCAGCCTCGATTCCGTGCATCGCGACGTCATCGTCAAGGAACGGATAGAACGTGCCGATCGCGTTGCTACCACCGCCGACGCACGCGACGAGCGCATCCGGGAGGCGCCCGACCTGTCGCGTCATTTGTTCGCGTATTTCGCGCCCGATTACGCTTTGGAAGTCCCTGACGATCATCGGGTAGGGGTGAGGTCCCACGACGGAGCCGATCAAGTAGTACGTCGTGTGCACGTTGGCAGTCCAATCGCGTAGGGCTTCATTGATCGCGTCCTTGAGGGTCTTCGATCCGAGTTCCACCGGGTGTACTGTCGCGTTTAGCAGCTCCATCCGGAACACGTTGAGCTTCTGACGCTCCACATCTTCAGTTCCCATGTAGACTTCACATCTGAGCCCCAGTGCGGCACATGCGATCGCGGCAGCTACGCCGTGCTGCCCAGCTCCCGTTTCAGCGATAACACGCGTTTTCCCCATATGCTTTGCCAGCAGTGCCTGACCGAGCGTGTTGTTGATCTTGTGGGCGCCGCCGTGGGCAAGATCCTCACGCTTGAGGTAGATCCTTGCACCGCCGAGTTTCTGGGAGAGGTTCTCTGCATAATACAGGGGGGTTGGCCTTCCTGCAAACGTTGACAGATAGCCGCTGAGCCGCTGCTGAAATTCTTTGTCGCCTCTAAGACGCGCATATGCCATTTCGAGCTCTGAAAGCGCTGCTACCAACGTTTCGGGTACGAAACTGCCCCCATAACGTCCGTACTTACCTTTGACGGGATAATCGCTATAGTCCATACGTTGCCTCCGTCACTGCTTCGATAAAGGCGTGAATTTTCGCGTGATCTTTAATGCCGGGGCGGATTTCAACTCCGCTTGAAACGTCTACCGCATAGGGGCGCACCGTTTCGATGGCCGCTCGAACGTTGCCCGGCGTCAGGCCTCCTGCCAAGATGAGGGGGGTAGGCGCGATGCGTTCCCTGATGGCCCGGCTCACTGCCCAGTCATGAGGTACCCCTGTGCCACCATGTGCGCCTGGAACACACGAGTCGGCAAGAACGGCGTCACAGCGAGCTGCAAGGGAGAGAGCCGCTTGCGACACCGCCTGGTCATTCACCGCGATAGTGCCGATCACCCGAGCACTTCCGACTTTCTCATAAATCGAGTCATCTCGAGGCAGCTTCCCAGCCAATTGCACCGCATCAGGAGCAAGGCACGAACAGAGTGTCTCTAAGTGATCAAAGGTTTGGAAAACAGAAACGATGACCGCTTGGACGAAGGGCGGCGTCGCGTCGATAAGGTCTCGTGCGCGATCCAGTGACACGCTTCTCGGTGACTCAGGTACGTCCACGACGAAGCCGAGCGCGTCCGCACCGGCATCGACGGCGGTTTCGAGGTCCTCTTTATTTGTTATGCCACAGATCTTAACGCGCACTCGCCTCATACCGCCCTCACCAACCTATCCACGGCGAGACGCACGTCCGCAGCCCGCATGAGTGCAGAACCGACCAACAACGCGTCTGCGCCACAGCGCCTGAGAAATCGTGCGTCTTTGGGGGTCATAACCCCGCTCTCACTGACGACGGTCCTCCCGTCATCGGGAACTTTTTCCAGGATTTCCTTTGTGGTCATGAGATCGACGTTTAACGTCCTCAGATCACGGTTGTTGATTCCAACAAGGTCCGCGTCAGAGGATAGGGCACGCTCAAATTCGGAAACGGTATGCGCCTCCAAAAGCACTTCAAGTCCGGCCGCGTGCGCAAAGTCGATCATTTCCTCTGCTGCGCACGTCGCGTAACCTCGGTCAAAGAGCGCTTGTATTAACAGAATAGCGCTTGCACCTGCGTCTCGCGCGGCTTCGATCTGACACTCGCTGACAATGAAATCTTTCATAAGGAGCGGAACGGAGACGCTGCTTTGTACGTCGTGCAGCAAATGAGGCGAGCCCGTGAAGAAATCGGGTTCGGTCACCACGGAAATTCCGGTAGCACCTCCCGCCTCCATATGCCTCGCAATTTCGCCGGCTTCCACGTTGCCTCGCAGTGCCCCCTTCGTCGGGGACGCGGCCTTGACCTCCGCGATGAGGGGGAGATGCGCACACGTCGTGACGCATTCACTCAAACGGAGCGCGGAGGCGACGTGTGGAGGTTCATCGCGCTGTGTAAACGTGGCGTAATAACCTGCCTTGACTGTTTTTTGTGCGGTACGACACAGGACGTCGAAAAAATCAGGCATTCGACCCCTCCAACTCGTCGAGCACTGGAAGAGCACCGCCGGAGAGCTCGACGAGCGCTCTGAGTTTCCCGTAGGCTGCACCGCTTACGATCGATTCGGCCGCCAATTCAACACAATACGGGAGATCGTCGCCTAGACCGCCGACGAAAATAGCTGCGGCCGCATTGGCGAGGACAAAGTCCATCTTTGGTTCCCGAACGTCGGGATTCATATTGAGCAACGTGATCGTCAGACGAGCGCTCTCGTGCGGATCAGCGACGAGAAGCTGGCTCGGTTTGACCGGCTTGAGCGCGAAGTCTCTAGGACTCAGCTCGTGGTACGTAAGGCTCGTTCCCTTCACTCGTGCGACGACCGTCTTTCCAAAGAGCGAGATCTCGTCAAGTCCGCCGCTCCCGTGGACGACCATGGCCTCTTCGCATCCGAGCGCCATCAACGTCGTGGCAAGTGGCGTCACCCACGCCCGCTCGGCGACACCAAGGAGGCGCGCTTGAGCGTTTGCTGGGTTGACGAGAGGCCCGAGAAGGTTGAAAACCGTTCGCACGCCGATCTCCTGTCGCGCCCTAAGGACGGCGCGCATTGCCGGATGGAACCGCGGGGCGAACATGAACCCGATACCGATCTTTTCGATGGCGTTCTTGACCTCGTCTGGCTCTTGGGACAGGTTCAGTCCGAGACGTTCCAGCACGTCGGCACTGCCGCTGTTGCTAGTAACGGAGCGGTTTCCGTGCTTTGCAACTATGACGCCCGCGCCAGCTGCGACCAATGCCGCAACGGTGCTGACGTTGAAGGTTTTTGCGCCGTCACCCCCCGTGCCGCACGTATCGACCATCCGCCCTTTAACGTTCGGATTGATGGCGCGGCAGAACTCCTTCATAACCGACGCAAAGCTAAACAGCTCCTCCTCAGTTTCCCCTTTCATGGAAAGAGCGGTCAAAAAAGCCCCAATCTGTGCTTCTGTCGCTGCACCCGACAGCATCTCCACCATGACGGCACGGGCCTCCTGAGCTGTCAAGTTCGCTCCGCTGACAACCTTCGGTATGCTCTCTCTGATCATCCTCTCTCTCCTTTGAGAAAATTACTGATGACCCGCTTGCCGGCTGCGGTCATGATGGATTCGGGGTGAAACTGCACCCCCTCAATGGGGTACGTGTCGTGGCGAACGCCCATGATCTCCCCGTCGTCGCACGACTCGGCCGTTATCTCGAGGCATGAAGGGAGTGATGCGCGGTCCGCAACGAGGGAGTGGTAGCGAGTGGCGACGAAGGGATTTTCGATCCCGTCAAACAGCCCAGAACCGCAGTGTCGGATGTGGCTTGTCTTGCCGTGCATCATACGCTGAGCGGTAGTGATGCGACCGCCAAAGGCCGCAACGATTCCTTGATGGCCGAGGCACACACCGAGAGTCGACGTCGTCGGGCTCAGACCTTTCAAAATAGCGGAACACACGCCGAAAAAGCGCGCCTCTGTCGGGGTGCCAGGACCGGGCGAAAGGATGATCCGGTCGGGATCAAGTGCTTTCGCCTCCTCGAGGGTCAACTCGTCGTTTCGGTAAACGAGCGGCGTGCCGCCCAACTCGCCTACGTGTTGGACGAGGTTGTACACAAATGAGTCGTAATTATCAATAACGAGCACGTTCATCGCACACCGCCTCCTCCTTTCTCGAGCGCCTTCACCAACGCCCGAGCCTTGAATTCGGTCTCCATCCATTCATTCTCAGGCACTGAGTCAGCAACGATGCCGCCTCCCGTTTGAAGGTGACACGTGCCCTCTTTAGCAAACAGCGCGCGTATGGTAATAGCGAAATCCATGTCGCCGTTGTACGAAAAGTAGCCGACCGCACCGGCGTACGGCCCTCGCCGGACGGGCTCAAGCTCTTCAATGATTTCCATAGCGCGCACTTTAGGCGCGCCTGACACCGTGCCTGCCGGAAATGCCGCACGCAGAACGTCAAAACAGTCAGAACCGTCGCGCAATTTCCCGGCGACCATAGAGACGATGTGCTGCACGTGGCTGTAGCGCTGCACGTCCATAAAAGCAGGAACGTGCACGCTGCCGGCCTCGGCAACTCGGCCTACGTCGTTGCGCGCTAGATCGACGAGCATAACATGTTCCGCAATCTCCTTCGGGTCGCTAAGCAGCTCGTCCGTCAGCTCAGCGTCTCTTTTCGGGTCTCCTGTTATTGGGCGGCTGCCGGCGATAGGAAAGCTCTCGATCCTGTCACCGGCGACCTTCACGAGCGTCTCAGGACTCGTACCCATTATGGCGCGGTCCTGCATTTTAAGGTAGAACATGTACGGTGAGGGGTTCATTGCTCTAAGCGTAAGATACACCGGTGTCAAATCGCCCGTAAATGCAAAGCTGTACCGTTTCGAGAGGACGGTCTGAAAGATGTCGCCGGCGGCGATGTACTTCTTCGCCTTCTCCACCATCGATTCGTACTCCCGCTTCCCGACGTTCAGACGCGGAGGGCCAATGGAAAAGTCGCCCGGCTCGCAGGGCCCGCGCAAGAGGGTGCAGAGCTCTTCGTAACGGTTTTTCCCGATGTGAAAGTAGAACGCCTCACGGCGCAAGTGGTCCAGCACGATGCCGTCGTCGTAGATACCCATTTCGAGGTCAGGAAAATCAAGATCGTCAACGGCCGTTTGCGGGATGCGCTCCCAATATCGGACGGCGTCATAGGAGACATATCCGACCGCACCGCCGAGGAACCCGTACCGATGCTGTGCGTGACGCTTGTGGCTGATGAGCCTTTGAACAGCGTCTAAGGGATCTTGCACGCGTTCCTGACGTTCATTGACGGTGGTGATGCCGTCCTTGACACGCACAACGAGAGTTGGGTCAAATCCGACGTAGGAGTACAGGGCGGTGTTTCCCAGGCCAGTCCGCGATTCAAGCAGGAACGCGTAGTCGTGTTCTGCGCTCAGTTTAAAGAAAATTGAAACGGGTGAACTGTAGGGGATTCGCTGAAAACACACCTCATGTGGAGGCGCGCTTGCGGCCAAGCTGTCGGTATCGCCAAAAACATTCACCCATAATCAGACTCCTGCGTATAAAAGTAGACATCAATGTAATATAAATAACTTTGTAGTATATAGATATACCTTAACTCGAACAGCGAACCACAAACGGCTCTTTGACATTTCGCAAATCGCACGATGAGAGGGCTTCTGGAACACAAAAAAATCGCAAAAGCTCGTGATGAGTGGCCGCTTAAATCTTGTCGCAAGGCAAGAACTTCTAGCGACACCGTCTCAAAAAAGTTAGAAAGGTAAAAACCTTTTGACAGTTGGTTCAAGCAGGATAGGTTATTTCGCTAGGTAACCAGTATGTTATCTCGCTTTCTTTTAGATAGTCCTTCATTTCAGATGTCGATTTTAGGGATCTTACCTTGACTAGCACGCGGCTCATAGTCTGTTTGTCGATCTTTTTCCTTTCAAATTCTTCTGAGTAAAAGATGAATCGATGCCGCACGCAGATATTTTGCCTTCTAACATTCTTGTGATACTGCTTAACAAGCTCATCGGACCAGTCGTGATGTATGAAGTAATCTTCGCTCGTCTGCTTTTTTGAATAATCGAAATGATCGTACGTCTGATCTAGAGGGCGGTATCTACAATCTGAAATTTGTACTTTCCACTCTGCGCATTTTACTCTTTTAAGTTCCATCTCCTCAAAAGGAATGTCCCAGTTATAAAGCACGAACACAAATGTATCTCTAGACCGAGAGAACCCTGCTTCTGACAATATCCTCAGCTGGTTCTGAATTCTTACATGCTGATCGTAAGAGCCATCCCAGGCAATCCGAATATTTCTAAATCCGGCTTTTTTTAGCATTTTAGCGATATAGGGATTCTTTTCGAGAATTCTGCCATCAAATCCACTCTGAGCTTCGCACCACAGAATATGTTTTTCTTTTTTTAGCACTATCAGCTCGTTGAGGATATCAGCGATGTGTGGGTTTGCAAGCAGATTATTATCGTAAAATACTATGTTTCTTGCAACGATCTCTTCTTTGATTGTTGTTTTGTACCTAAACTGTGGCTCGATGATCCACGTACCGCAAAAAGAGCAAGAGCGGACACAGCCGCGAGATGTATGTATGATCTGATAATCGATTGGAGCGGAAAACGAATTTTCGAGCAGGTCGTACGCTGGTTCAACTTGCTCTGCTTCTTCTACAGTGCCTTGTATCACTTTGTCGCAGCCTGTATATTCTTTGCAATGGTCCGGCATCAATGAGGCATATATACCCCCAACAGAGATTCGGGCCGTTGGAAAAAGCATTCTATAGTGCTCCACAGCTTGCTTGACATGACGTGCCCAATACGTGAAAAGCGACGTAATCAGTATTTCGTCTGGGATAAACCATCGCGAATCACCATTCGACCTTACTTCAAGCTTGCTTTTGTTGCCGCGAATCAATTTTACTTTGTGGCCGCACTGTCTGTGCAAAGAAGCGAGTTTGAGCAAGCCGATTGGCAAGAAGTTCTTGTGGTTTTTGCTCTTATGAGGGATTGGAAAATTCGGTTCGACGAGCAATATCTTCATAGCTCACCCTTTCAATGCGCCTGCATGGACCTCGCTAAGATGAAATGTTGAGAATGTGACATCTTCTTATCTTATCTTCAATACTAGCGTCCATTTGATTGAGAAGATCAGTGCGACCGCTAGATACTCGCGCAACACAGCGGCCTATTATTTGTAGAGTTGTACCAATGTCTTTCCCTAATTCATTGATTAATTCATAATTTTTTATTAAATCTTGATGTCCGAGAAGTTTTCCTAACCCCAATAGACTCCCCGTATCTCTAAAAAAGTAGTGTTTATGTTCATGGATAGCTGAAGAACAGAGTGCAGCAAATGATCTTGGCTGCAATCTCACGCCGGCTTTTTTAGCAATATCAAATAGTTTAAGATATGTGACGTTTTTGCTTCCTTTACCAAAAATAGAGACCAATTCACTGAATTCGAGGAAATCGCTCCAAAAATGATCCGAATTTAAACTATAAGAGCGATTATTTGAAACGGTTTCTGGTATTTGAAGATCCCGACTACACTGCATTGCTGACCTAAGTGTGCTGATCAATGAAGTCTTCTGTCGGTCAGTAAGCCAGTAAAGAGTCTTCATCTTCTCTGGTGGGGAAATATCAGTCGTTTTGAGTGACTTAATTGCCTCGTAGAAAAGTTTCAGACTGGTTGCGGGCTCGAGAATATGCTCCAGTTGTATCTCTTTTTGGATTGTAAAGTCCCTCAGAAGGTAATTATCGACGCTTTCGCGTTCTGATGATTCTATGTATAATATTTCATCTCCTGTCGACAATTCTTCAACTGGGCATATCTCATAGTCCGCTCCAATCTTCTTCCTGAGCAGCGTTCCAGACTCAAAAGAAATATCCTCTATGCGATTGCCATCAAATGCGACGCGGAAAGTCATTTGGGATTTCCTATCGATTGTAAAGAAAATGCGTGTTCCGTCGCATCCCCACTCAGCATCTACTTTTTGTGGCTTTCTAATCCTCTCCCATATCCCTCTAAGCGTTATTATCTCCTGCTGCTCAACATAATTTGCAGCGGTTTGCATTACATTTTGTCTTATCGCCACGTCGATGGCGGTGTCACCTTCAATTTTGTACTCTGCATTATCTAGTACGCGACACGACTCTAGCATGGCCATTCGCTTTGACAAGGTTGTGTGTTTTAGTGAGAACCCGAGATCAATATTTGACGCCAGAGTGGGTTCTTCAGAAAAAATGTCGTTATAAGACCGAATCTGCCTTAAAATTCGTCTAAAGTTGTTTCCTGGATAGGCAAAAAAAACAATCCGTTCGAAGGGGAGAAGCAACGTATCAAAATGTTCACAAATCATTAACGCATCGTCTGTGATCGTGAAGAAAGGAATCGCCCCAGGAATTATTAGTTGACTGTGTATGATTTGATCTCGTGTCATTCTTTTAATTTGATAAGGCTCTAAATACACTAGGTTCAATTCTAAAGTCGATTCGTTAGCCGCATTAGAGGTTCTGAAAACCAAATCTACGATTATTTGCAGGCGGTTCAAATGCGGGTATCTTTTTCTGCGCAACCCTCGGAAAGTCAGCTCTCTAAAATTGTCACCTTGCCTTTTACTAGCCCTATAGAGGACCAACGGTCGCAGACGCCTCTTATTAACGCGCTGTTCGCTCTTTGGATCAAATTCAAAATAGCCGCTGTCTACGTCCAACGAAATAGTGACTTCCGAGTCGCGAGTGTGATTTATGTAATCCACAGAAACAGGAACGTCAAGATCGTGCGTAACATATTTCGCAAGTTTTCTAGAGTCAACCTCAGAAGCTTCAACGAAATAACTGGAACCATTCGTGTTTTCGAACCGCAGTTTGAATGCATCGTCCTCAATAAAAACCTTAGGAAGAGTGAGTCTATTGAATAGAATAGAGACGCTTTCAAGCAAGTGATCAATTGAATCTAAAAGAGATCCTCTGCTACCTAAAAGCGGGTATAGATTTAACATCACCACATTTCCATTATATTGAGGAGTCTCGTTGCCCGCTATTTGTTCGCACATCGCATCTATTCCTGTTTGGATGGCGTCAAGAACAAATTCCTGTAGGAGCGTTTTTTTGCTAGCTGCTGAATAAGTGGAGAGCCCTCTCAACTCATAGGAAAGATCTCTTGAATGCTGCAAGTCTTGACTTAACCCGCCATATAAACGTCGAATAGTACTTCCTTGTCCAAACTTTTCAGCTATGTAATCTTGCAGCGGAACATAGACGAAGTTGCCCTCGGGCCGTCGAAATCTAATTTTCACTTCTGAAGGATACAGAAATGAATCAATAGCAGGTGGGAAGAGTACGATATTTTCAGCAAGAGTGTCTTGGACTCTTTCAAAGACTATATGTTCTCTAATGCTTTGCTGCCAATTATCGTTAGTTGAGTCAAAATTTACTAAAGCATTTTCATCTAATTCAGGAAGGGGAGTATGGAACAGAGGTAGGAACACTTTATAGTCTAACTGAGCCCCCTTTCCAGGATAATAAGCTGTGTTCCAAAGTTCACTCTCCAACGAGATTGGAACTGCGAAAGGCGCTGGCTTTGTCAGGTAGTCCTGCCATTCAAGACATAATCTTTTTCCAAGATGAAACACAGCGACTTTTGAATCACTTTGATTCAATTGCTCGTTTAGAAAATTGTCTAGCCCTCTAAGATATGGCCACGAAAAATGGAGAATCAGCTTTTTCCCCATTCTTTTTATATTTTTAATCAGTGATGAGATACTTTCTAGGTTAAATGCGCCTTCATTAACTGATTCTAAAACAAGTAATCCTGGATCAAATAGTGTTTTGCGGTACTTTTCATTTTCGTACTTCAAAAGCTTTTGACCGACTACGCCGGCAGGAATACGTTGCGTAGGAATGAAAACAATGAACGGCTTTTGCTTTCCGCTTCCTTTTGTGAGCTCTTCTCGAATTTGTGAATCATATTTCTTCTTGTAAACGGTATTGCCGTGTTTAGGGTAAGTCTCAATGTTTAAATCTCGTAACTCTTCGTAGCTTTCATCTAGCTCCCCCTCGACCCACAAAACATCTTTGTAAAAAAAGAAATGGCTAGATTGCTCGTATAGTAATGAAAAAAAGGTCTGTGTGTATCTATCATATCTCTTTTTAAAGTCCTTGGCGGGTAATCCAACCAAAACATCGCGTTTGAAGTACCACGCAAAGATCGCAGATATCAGTGGCGTTAGGTTTAGTGGACCTTGCGAGAGAATTATCGTTACGGTTTTCGAGCACAAGCAGTCTAGTATATCTAAAGAAATAGGCGATAGGGTTCCCCCTGAACGATTGCACAATTCAAATTGACCCTGATTTGTCAAGATCTCAATGCTTGTGATGTGTTTCACCGTACCAGCTCTTCCCCGCCATAAACATTGCATCGAAAATTTCACACAATCCGATGACTTGAGGCCCTGAAATCAGACATCCTACTTCGAAGTTCGCGCTGAGGCTGTTTTTTCTAAGTTCTGCACTGCCAATATATGCCAACGTGGTGTCTGCAATTAAGAGTTTAGCATGTGTGCTTGAGATCACTCTTTTGTCCATATCTTGTAAATGATAATCAACGATGCTCAAATTATTCTGACAGTTGAGGCTTTTAGCAAGCTCGATTAGCCAATTCACTTCTTTATACCGATTGCCGTAGAGTTCACGTGATAGCAAAAAGACGTGGACTTCTCTAGCAAATGCCTCTGATAACAGATCAATGAGATCTGGAAATGCACTCCGATCATTAACATTTGACTGTACAAAAGGAGAGCATATTCTCAACGTTTGTCGAGCTGAACGAATAATTGCTCTGAAACACTCCACACTTTCGACGTAAGCATTGCGCAACTGCAAAGAGGAAAGCCCTAACTCTTGCCAACGTGGCTTTGATATTACAATTGAAAACGGATCCCTCTCTTGAACTGGAAAGGGATTTAAAAGACGGAGTTTGCTCTCCTGTGGGCTACTATCCTTGCAGGTTTCTTCTAAGTAACCCTCAGCTAGAGCGTTTTTGATAACGTTTCTAAATTCAGCTTCGGTGATATATTCGTGGCCGTCATAATTGTCTAGAAGATCTGTGATTGTGCCGTCTTTATTTATCGACAAGTATGACTGAATGAATTTTCGCACAATCTCTTCAACGTTAGGATTGACCCTCATGTAAGATATCCAAAAACGAAAGTCCCCCCACCAATTAATGTCGACCTATCGAGGTTTAGGTTAAATCTTTGGCAAACAAACTCAGGGACATAGCAACAAGCATTGCATGACCCGCCTTCATCTTTTATACAAGCAGGATCCTGCGGGCAGTTTGCTGCCAGGTCTTGTATTCTCGCAAACCAATCTTCTAAGTGATGATGAAATGTCGATTCGAGCCCGCCGACATTTATGCTGCTCGTTGAATAGATAAAGATTAACCTACTTTTGGCGTTAATGATCTCTGAAAGGCTCTGAACATCAAGCCCAGTATTGATTGTCGATTGCTGAATAATCATGTGTGAGTACGTATGGAGTAAGGTCTCGATGGCTTCCTTGCAGCGCTCATTTCTCAATAAATCTTCATAAGCAGCTTCAGATCCGCGTTCGTTGCTAATCTGAATGTTAGGATCAATGCAATTTCTGTTTTTGTCGATCCATTTGACTAGCTTGTCGCTGTCTAGTTGAAAAAGGATACCTTCAGTAAAGAAATTGCGCACAAATACGGTTGGATCTTTGCTCTTCCCCACAAAAATCGGACGAAAAAGCATCGGTTCTCTTCGCGTAGAGCCCTCTATGAGCCCTATTAATGCCTGCACTATTCTAACGTTAGGCTTGTGCTGTATCTCACTAAGTCCATAGCTTCTCAGCCAACTTGAATAAGATGCAGGCCGACTGTGAGGCAAAGAGCTACTGCTTGAATCACCCCCCCAGTCTCTATTTAGTAGCAAGAGATACGAGCCCTGAAGATCTTCTTCGTCAGGCTCAATTTCTTTGACATTATTCAGCGCTTCCGCAATGCAATCGAGTGGATATGATTTCTTAACGAGACTAGCGTCATTCACTCGTTTAATCCTTGAAAAGGCGTCTGTCAATATGATCTCAATTATGTTCAAAAAATCGAAAAACTTCCAATCGTTCTTATTTTGCAGCTCCAAACCTAGCTCGCTGCAAATCTGGATAACCTTATCTGATTTGCAGAACTCATCATTGTTCAAGAGCGCAATCTTAAATTCTGACCTGTAAAGCGAAGTCTCATTACGATCAGGAAAGAGTTCATGAAAAGCGTCAGTTACCTCTCGTGCGTCAGGGGGTATAGTTCCGGTGGATCCTCCTCCTGGTCTAACGAACTCTGGCAAGGAGATAACTTTTGGATGAACAACAGTTCCTGCGCGAGCAGGTACGCCCCTAAATCTTTTTGGCGGCAATCCCGACCGAAGCTCATCGTGAGTCGCGTCAAAATGTCTACATGGAAAGAAATACAATTGTGTATATTCTCCGCACTTAACACACTGAAGTTTGTAGGTGCCTAGATCGTCTTTTGAGTCCCAGCGTAATTTCAGTAGCGCCTTCTGTGCTTTGCATTTCGGACAGTTGTGTTCAAGGTTTGTCATGTAATGGAGGGGCAGTAACCAGCCACAGTCATCACAGAAAGCCAGAAATGTCACTTGGTCAAAATTGGTTTTGCTGTCGTGTCCACATTTTTTCCCTTTACTTATGGCAAAGTATTGGGAGCAGTCGTCCTTTGTGCAAATCGCACTATCCGGGTATAGCTCGTACTCGCCAGAAATTCCCTGATCCTCATCTTCGCTATCAACGAGTTTGATAGCTTTAACTCGGAGCTTGTCTTGTTCTACAAGTTCAAAGTTGCCCCCCTCAGTTTGGCGCAAGCGCACGTACGTGTTTATTAGTTTCGTAAGGTCTTTCTCAAGTTTTAAGGGGTTGAATTCCCCCTTTTTGGCTGGATCTTCATATAGCGTCCTTACCTTGAAACTAAAATTGCCCTTCGGCGAACCCTGCGAAAAAGACTGCCCTATATGTCCCTGAAAAAATGAACTGTTTTCTGCTATCTGATGCTTAAACCGATTAGTCATTATCAGGCCCCACACCCAATATTCGCTTTCCGGCGGTGTTTAAATCCAAAACAAGTTGCTGTTGAATGCCTCTCATGCCTAGTTGATTTCTATAGAAATAGTTGGGGCTATCGGCGAGCACTTTTGGAAAAAACTCCCGCGCCGGGTGGTGTGAACCCCTTATGTAGTCCATTCGTGCGTTAATCTCGTGTCCTATATCTAAATCTATTATGGGCCTTCTATACACGTTTTTGATGAATTTAGCTAAGTCGTCCAAATCAGTAGGCGTCAAATTTAAAACAGCACCTTTTGTGTAGATGGGGTACCCTTTCTTGTTTGAAAGATAATTTATCACACCGGCGCAAAACATCGAATTTATTGTTTGCTGAAGACCTAGGCGAGCTGCCCGGTTGATGGGTACCGGTCTCACTTGATGATCTAAAGTCTCATGAAAACGTTGGAAATTCCTGTAATAACTATCATCTCTTACCCTAGTGGGGTAGAACCAAACCAATACGATTCCAAGTTGTTTTCGACCTATCCGAGAAAGAGCTTGTATGTATTCGGAGGTCGAGTAGGGTAATCCCTGAAAAATCATAAAGTTAAGTTCTTCCAAATCAACGCCGTGTGAAACCACGGATGTCGCATGAAGAGACATGAGAGCTGCGGTCCCTTTACCGAGGCTATCTTGGTCGTAGTTACTTACAAAGCTCTTAACTTCATTCATCACGCTTTTGAGTTCTTCAAGCGTGCTGTCCCCCGTCAAAACATGTGATCTTATGCTGGTATTCCACTCGCGCAGCAACTTGTCAGTAACAACGGCATCTCGATATGTCTCCATATCTGTAGCATCGAGCTTTGTTAAGTGGTATGACAGAGGAATGAGAAATTGCTTAATTAAGCGCTGCGCCTGCTCTGTCTCTAGCAGATTGTATTGGTCACAAAAACTCTTGGGATCCCGGTTAAACCTTTTTTGGGCATCTATTATGAACTCTGCAAAATGCCGCACCGTCCTTAGAGAAGCGTAGTGATTGTCTCTTATGTTTGGCTTCAAACCGTAAATAATTCGTTTAGGAGCTTCAAATTTATCAAAGAAGACGTCATTTTCACTCCCAACGCCTTCCGGACATCTGCCCGGGATTATGAAACTGTTTTTCCAATAAAGTTCGCGAATTTGTTCGCTCGTTCGGTGCAGAGTTGCGCTCATAGCTAGATGTTTCAGGCAAGATCCTGAAGTATCTTCGACAAAAGATTCAATTAATCCCTCGAAATGCGAAGATATTGTTCCGAAGCCTTCTCGCAACAAGTGCATTTCATCTTGAACGGACAAGGTTGGCCCACGACTTGTCTGTTGGTTTAGCCCGACATTTTCACATTTGAATGCCTCGTCAGTCTTATTTTCACAAAAATCTCCAGAAGGAATAAAGCCGTGTCCGTCAGGACAATATGACCCATTGCCCCCCAATAGATTTCTAACTCGGCGCTGCTGCGATGAAGAAGCCCACTTATCAACTGTGGATACTACGACGGTAGGTCTCCAGCGAAAAATCTCCCTGTCGCTGATATAGATATGAAATTCTTCTCCGCATTTGTCACATCGATGCAATAACCTTTGGTGCTTAGCATCATCAACAAAGAAAAGTGATCCGCACTCGTTGATGCTACAGATTGGACAATCAGGCAAAATAATAGATCTTATTGGATTTGTTGAGTTTTCATCTGGAGCGTACTTAGACTTAGCCTGTTTGTACGAATTGGGGAAATCAATGCTCTGTCCGCCAACAAAATACCCAATCGAAAATCTCTCGCCTGGAAAAAGATCTCCATATTTTCGTCGCACAACCTCTGCTTGCATAATAATGCCCGACATTCTCCCAAGTTGATCAATAGAGACCATACGAAGAGGGAACTTCACTAAAGACGAGACGCCTTCAGATTTTCCAGAACCGCGATCATAGAACGCAGTAAAAACAATCAAAGCGTAATAAGCTTCAGATTTTCCTCCCCCAGTGTCAACATGAAGAATTGAGGCAGTATCCAGCTCTTTGCGCTCCACTATGGATCTTATGCTAGCTAAGAAGAATATGAGCTGAAAAACTCTCCAGCCAGCATCTGGGAGCTCTTTCTTTGCGTAGTACGAACTAAAAGTCTCATTAGTTTTTAGGAACGCGTTTAAGACGTCGGCTCTGGAATTAATCAAAGCCACCCCGTCTTCCACATATCGCAAAAGCCGTCGAAAATTATCGATGAGTGCTGCGCGCTCTCCCCACGTTTTTTGTTTTTGGCCTTCTCTTTCTTGAAATCCTTCTTTTTGGTTTGTGGGCAGGTTATGTTCGTAAATATCTAGATAAGAGCTCAACTTATCAGTTAGAAGGGGTAGAGTCTCACGAGTTCCTCTCTCTGATTGAAGATTGCAGAATCTCAAATCGGCGCTTTCAATCCTGTCAGCCGGACGCACATCGTCCTGCCTAAAAACGCCGTAATGGCCAGTATAGAATATTTTGCCGTGTTCTTGCCAAAAAGCTTGACAATTGACTGGACGAAAATCATAGAAGTAGCGTTGGTCGTAACCTTCGTAGGTATACCTATCTTCAAACTCAGCTACATCGATTCCATGTAATCTAGCAGAAAATCGGCAGTCAAAAAGGGTGGAATCAAAGCCAGGCCGTTCTATACTAGAATTTCTATAGGACACCGAAATCAAAGTTCTTTCGGAATCAAAACTGGAGCGTTGTACAGATAGTTCAGCTTGCCATGCATCATCTGAAACACGCTTAACAATAACCGGATCGGCATTAGCTTTAGCTGTTACGTCAAGAAAATCTATAGGCTCGACTGCGAGCTGTTTTGATAGCGTTGTAGTCCACAAATAAGTGTAACTTTCCCGTTTCCATCGCCTTTTGCGCTCTCTATCCTCTTCACTGCTAATGAACTCTTTATCAGTTTCGAGCCCCGAGTCAGGGCTTGCATTTGCACGCTGATCTTGGCGAATTTCGTAATAGACGTTGCCCGTCGCTTCAATTTCGATGTTGGAGTCTGGTTTAATCGATCTTGTTTCCGCAAGAAAAGAAACCCTAATCATTTGCGCTCGGACAGATGCTTTTCCAGAATCGGCGCTTTTTTTATGCGTTTTATTCGATTGTTTTGCAGCTAATGAACCTATAATAAAATTCCTGTAGGGCGCCTCTGTAATCACGCCATCTGCAGCGTGAGTTCCAGCGCATTTTGAAACAATATAATCAACCAGATCTTTTGCAAAGATCTCTTGTGAATCTGTTTCACTCGTTAGAGGAGCCATATGTTGTTGAGTACGTATCTCTTATTTGTCATCATTTCGACTTCAGGTTTATCCAGCAAGCAGCTGAACTTTAGCAAGTTTCATCTTGCACATTAGAATCTGCAGCCAATTTAATTTTTGAGGTTAGCTTTATATGCGTCTACTAAAAAGCTTTCCTGCAAAATTTTACGTGTCACAGTTTCGGATAGCTTTCATCAATAAAGGCTTTTAACCAGTCCGTTCAGACTACGTCACAAATGTCTCTAAAAGGAGCCCAGAAAAGGGCGGTCAAAGGGTCCGGAATACAGCTCATAGTCGCAGGCCCGGGTTCTGGAAAAACTCTCGTCATTACCGAAAAAATCTTGCATCTTCTCGCTAGCGGGATTAAGCCTGAAAACATTCTCGCTCTAACTTTCTCCAAGAAAGCTGCACAAGAAATGGTTGAACGACTTGAAAAAAGCATTGATCCTTCTGACCTAACGATCGGAACGTTTCATTCCTTTTGTTTCGGCGTTCTGCAAGACAACGTGCTCGACTCTGGCATTAGCTTTTCTTCAGGCCACATTGACAGAACCAATCAGCTTGTGTGGGCGCTCAGGAATGTCGATTCTTTTGGATTTGAACATCTGAAAGTAGGCAATAATGCTGCGAGGCTAGTTGAATCAATAATGGATGGGATCTCGGCCTTCAAAGATGAACTCATCACTATAGAAGGCCTTGAACGGTATCTCAACGAAAAGAATGCGCAGCAGCTGTCAGAAGAAGAGCGAAACTATCTTGACAAGCTCAGCGACCTCCTCAAAGTGTACCGAGCCTATGAGCCGTATAAACGCAAGGAGCAACTTCTCAATTATGACGATCAGATAGCTGGGGCGTCACAGCTGTTTGCTGAGAACCCACTGCTGCTCAAACGATACCGTCAAAGATATACGTACATTTTGGTCGACGAGTTTCAAGACACCAATTTTGCGCAGCTTTGTTTGATCAAACAACTAGCCGGAGACAACGTGTGCGTCGTAGGGGATGATGATCAGGCAATCTACCGTTTTCGAGGCGCCTATCTGACCAATTTCAAAGACTTCACGGATCATTTTGCGCCTCAAGAGATTCTTCTGGACGTCAACTATCGAAATTCGCGCAACATACTGAAGCTAGCGATGCAGCTAATGCAACACGCCCCTTACAGGAAAGAGAAGGCGCTTGTGACCCACAACCCTGACGAAGCGTTGATCACTGTTGCTACCTGTGAAAATGAGGACGCTGAAGCAGCATATGTGCTTAATGAGATCCAAAAATGCATCAAAACTGAGTTTTATCGCCGTTCCAGCGGTGAAAAAGGCCCTATTTCGTACAAAGATATCGCTGTCTTGAGCAGACAGCGAATTGCCGGAGTAAATGTACACGACATCCTGCAAAAAAATGGGATACCTGCTGAGTTTGTCGGAGAAGTCGACTTCTTTGCGTCCCAGGTAATACGTGATATAATCGCATATCTAAGGATTATCGATGACCCGCTAGTAGCCGGTGTTTCACTTACGCGGGTCATGAAGAGCCTCGGCATCACAGAGGCCAACATCAGTCATCTCAATTCTTACGCTAGGCAAGAGAAGCAAATAGACAATGTCACAGATGGGGTCTTTTACGCTATGCTTGAAGCGGGGGATTTCCTACCTTCCCAGAATGTGGAGATTGCAGAAATCGCACGCTTGGTCGAGGAGCTCCTAAGTCGAAAGGAGCGTGTGAGCTTAGTACAGCTCGTATATGAGATCCTCACTCACTACTCGGGCCTTTACAAGAACAACATTGACGGCGGCAATATCCGTAACGTGACGCTGCTCAACAGGTTCTATCAGCTAGTGCAAGAATACGCCTCCCTAACGAGAGAAGCCTCAGTCGAAGATCTGCTTGCGTACCTGGAACTTCTTAGCGGATTTGATCTCGAGATTGAGGACTATGAAGAGACAGACAGTGTCAAGGTAATGACGGTGCACCAGAGCAAAGGCAAGGAATTTCCGGTCGTTTTTGTTATTGATCTTGCAGCGAACAAGTTCCCCTCGAAACACCGATCGAAACCGTTCTACGTGCCGAGCGATCTTTCGAGGGGACTCAAGATCGAAGAAGACGAAAGCGCCCTCTACGTACAAGAAGAACGGCGCCTTTTATATGTCGCCATGACCCGCGCTGAGCACAAGCTCTATCTCACGTATGCCGAGCAGTATGGTAGTAACAAAAACAAATCCAAGCCGTCACCTTTTCTCTTGGAACTTGACTACGAAAATAGTCCCCTGGTTGAACGTTTATACGTTGAGCATGAGGAAGCCGCCCACATTTTAAGTGAGGAAAGCCCCGTTGAAAAAGCCAAACGTAAGCTCCAAGAGCAGACGGCTCAAGCTATCTACCAGATGCGAACCAAAACGGCGCTTCAGCACATTATGGACCTTGAAAAAATCCGCCTTTTAGAAGCGGGTCTTGGTTTGGATGCATTCAACGTAGAACAACTCTTGGAAGCAAACGTCAGCGATAGTTGGCTCGAAGATCTCTTGCAAGCAGACTCCGCTCCCTTGATCAGCGACGCGCATAGATTTTCTGCATCGGCGCTCAACACATATGACAATTGCCCGCTGCATTACAAGTTTACATATGTGCTCAAAGTTCCTTCAGCAAGCAAGATGTCCTTCAATTTGGGTTCTCTCATTCATGACGTGATCTACCAACTGACTTTGCGAGAACTGGAGGGGATCCCTCCCTCTGAAGGTAAGGCTTTTGAACTACTCGAACGTATGTGGTCGTCGGCTGGATTCAGTTCGAAACAGGAAGAAGTTGAGAAGCGGGTCGAAGCAGAACAATTGCTTACGACCTACATCGAGTGGATTCTCGAGAATGAGAATGAAGTCGTGGGTACTGAGGTCGAATTTCTCTTTCCGCTCAAAGGCAGGAACGTCAAAGGCTTTATCGATCGACTTGAAAGAACTAACGATGGACAATACGTCGTCGTAGACTTCAAGACGGGCAGCTCGATGGAAAGCAAGAAAACGATACTAGACAATATCCAAATGAACGTTTATTGTCTTGCTGTACAGAATAAGTTTGGGCAGCTCCCGGCGAGATGCTCACTGCTGTATCTTAAAAAGAGACGCATTGTAGATTATGAGCCAGACACACAAAACCTCGAAAAGCAAAAGGCTCGACTAGAAGGAATCATTCAGCTGGTCATAAGCGAGTCGTTCGATGCTCAGCCTTCTTACGATGCCTGCCTATTTTGTGGGTATAGCGAATTGTGTGACTCAATGGAGGCCGAAGGTTAGCTTGCGCTGCGGTTAAACAAACTCGAAGTCATACCGCTTAGGTTGCGCGTGATCCCGCGTTTTTTATCTCCTCAACCATCCATTTGACAACCGCTAAAAACCGATCCAACACGGCCTCGTCTCGCAGAAGTTCCAAGCGAAAGCTTGGACGTCGGTTTATGCGGTCTGGCGGAAGGCTAATACCTGGAATTGCATTGAGTTTATCCAGAAGTTCGAATCTTTTAGACTCTGAGCCAAAAGCTGGCTGTGTCCGCATCCATTGGAATTGCATCTCTATCGAGCCAGAAGTCCACATTGCAAAAGTCCAATACGGAATGTTATCATAGTCATATTGTGCGAAAAGGGAGCCGTCTCTCTGGCCTCCCCCGTATGCTACTCTGAATCCATTCGAATTTACCCATTCAAAGATTTTGCGAGCAATTGCGGCGTCGTTTGAGCCTCTGCGCGCTTCAAGCTCTTCGAAGAAAATTTTTTCGTCCCATTTTCGTTTCGGGACATTCCCACCTTTGATAACTTGAGCCTTGGTTGTCTGGCCTACGACACGCGGAACAAGCGTTTGATGGCCCTCTCCGACGTATTGTTTTATTTCGATAGCTAAAACCTCGGCTTTCATTTGCCCGTTTAAGAACTCGACAATTCGCTTTAGTTCATTGGGAACTTGATCGGCAACGAACAGCATACGAATCTTTCCAGTTTCGAGGTTGTCGCTCACATTTTGCCAGAACTGGTCAATCTCACTGATCCCGAGTTTCTCCATAATCTCTTGTTCAGGGTCGAGATTTGCTTCTTGGCAGCGTCTTTCAAACTGTGAACGGATTTCTTCCGCTTTCCAATAGAGAACTCCGTAAGCGGCGTAGTCGAGCATTTGCGCGACAACTTCCCTTCTCAGGCGCGTATCGGTGCTTCTCTTGACCTCAACAAGTGTTATGATCCCATCTTGATCAACAAAAAGGTTGTCAACAGAGAATCTGTCAGATCCATCTAGACTATCTGGAACCCCTCTCTCACGCGCTAAAGATAGCCATTGGCGTGGCGACTCACTGTTTATTTGATCGCCTGCAAGAAGAAGTGGGTATTTATCTAATATTCCTTGTAACAAATCCTCTGAGTCGTATGGCTGCTCGGTCATCGCCACGAACACCCCTTCATCTTTTATCAAGTAAATTCCTTGGGGCATAATATCGCAACGAGTTGCGCTTCTTGCAAGTTATAGTTTCCTAAACTACTCGCTTGAACGTAAACACTGACGCGCCGCCCGTGAGTTTATTGCCGGTTATTTTCTAGATATAAAACTTCTTCCTCTGATGCAATTGGGCCTTCGCTGTGTAAAGGCGGTTTCATAATCCATCAAATTACAAAACCGGAGCATCGCCGCAAGCTGACCTTCAACTAATCGTTCCAGCTGTCTTCCAGCGACGCAAGCATACCCTCAAAGGACGCTTCATCAATGGCTATCGACTCGTAATCAGGTAACGCCTCCACGAGCCCCAAGCGCTCTTCGCCGTCCTGCGCGTAAATCTCTCTAATTTCCACGCGCCCCTCAGCGTCAATCGGCAGCAAGCGGCCTTTGGTAACGCGCACGAGGTCACGAAGCTCCTCCTCCCACCCGTTCATCAGTTCCTCATATGCGGTGAGGTGGACGTCATTTTCGTCCATAAACTCCCGTGCCGCCTCGATCATCGTCTTCACGGTGACGGCAAGCTCCGTTGCCGAATTCGCCCACGCTTGCGCGATTTCCATTCCCCCCTCAGAAACGGCGATGTCAACGCGCCAATGCCCATCTTCTTCTCGCAATCCGAAGGTACCAAAGAAGCCCGCGCGACCGTGCGAGCCGATACGTTCGCGCAGCGCCCGCTTACCTTTTGCCTCGCCCCAGCTCAGCTCGTTTAAGAATTCCTCAAAGGATACCTGCTCCCTAAAGAGCGTAAACAAGCCTCCGAGGCGGGCGAGCTGTTCGCGCAGCCGCAGATACTGTACCTGCGCGTTCGAGACGTGCGCGTTCAGCACGTCTTCTGCAGCCAGCATCTTGTTGAAGCTGCGGCACTCCTCCTTGGAGTCAACGCCCTGTCGTAGCTCTGTCAGCTCGCCTGTTGTCACGAGGTCTGTGCGATACACCTCTCTGTGGGCCTTCGCGTTTGCCAACAAAAGTCCCTTCGTGCGCGCAGAGGCCTTGTTCAGCGCCCGCTGGAGACGCCTTGAGCTTCCTGTTGCCATATCCGCCTCCTACCCCCCGTTCCCCGCAAGGATACGCTCGACGCGCGCGAGCCGCTCCTGCAGCTCGGCATCTTCGTACTTTGCCAGTGCGTAAGCAATGGTCATCTTATGCGCTTGACGATCCAACTCTCTCAGCTCTACGGGTCGAATTTTGTCGCCCCACCACCGCATATCAGCAGCTCTGAAAATCTCGGTGACGAACGCCCTTTTTACCATTGTGCTACCCTCAGAAGGTCATTTCATACCCTTACGATGCGCGCTACTTAAAGTGCAATGCATTTAAACAAACTGTTACAGCTAAAGGCGCGGGATAGAGTGAAGTATATTGCAGCTTGAGTTCGTCCAGGAACTGCGGACCCCCGAGGCCAGGTGTGTTTCAGGCTCACAAACAACACAGGTCCTGTTCTTGGAGGCGTCGCACTCCGCCTATCACTTTCTCTGAGCTATTAGCTAACACTACCCCAGATATACCCCCTAATCATCATCGCTGCGAGAAAGCCATATCGGGCAAACCTGAGCTGTCACCTGTAGGACAAAAGCGGAAGAGTTAACACCACGGAGACCTAGGTGGCGGTGAGGCAGGGGCTCACGTATTAACGCATCACCGACTAGATGAGCCGATGCGGTGCGACGGTTGCTCGATACCACAGCTCCTGCATACGTGATTAATTGATTAAAGCGTGAAACTATGCGCCTCTCTCACTGTACCCGATGCGAAGCAAGACTTGGGCCCAGAAACGCCGAGCTCGGTTCAGACATGTGCTATCAGTGTCGGATGGAACAAATAGGGATACAGGTTGATTATCGCACAAAGCCACAGGCGACCGCGCCGCATGGGTACCAACAACTCACATATGAGCTTCGGCCGGCGACTACACTGCCCGGATATCTACAACTCGTATGTGAGCTTCGGCCGGCACCGCACTGGCATTAGCTCTCCGTCTGTCCGTGCGACGCTATACCGATAACCGTGCTTAGAAGCGGTTAGTTCCCCCCCCGCGCGGATAGGCTTCTTTAAGCCAAAATTGACCAAATCGCGGGCAACGTTTATTAAACCTGCGTCACCTCGTAAGCGGCTTTAAAAGTTGGGCTTATCATGTGCAGCGTTTCAGAGGTTCGTTTTTTCGCTTCTGTGCGACAACGATTGGCGAATTAGAGCGTTATAATCACTCAGCAATAGGGCCTTACCCTACTCGATATACTCAGCGGATTTTTCGGGTCTAATACTCCGTCAAGCCATTACTTTCGCGCTACTTCTTGGTTAGCTAGTTAGCGGTCCTTGTCTTCTAACAACCATGACATATTGCGCCCGCTGCGCCCTTTACGTGAGCTGTAAAAGACGAGCTGACCAAGACAGAGCTTTCTGCTGCAACCTATATCGGCGTCCTGGTTCGTGCAAGCCGCAAGGTTATCTGAACGCACTTTAACGACCAACTAGGCTAGTTCCGCCGTTCTAAAAATAGACATGGCTACCTAGGAGAGCTACTAGCCTGACCTGATGTAGCGCCGTAGTAACGATACTGGCCTTGCATTTTTGCTCGTTCTCGCTTTGCAATAGCGTAACCCTTCGAAAACACCCCACTCTAGAGCAGTATATATTGTATGAGGGATGCGTTGACGTTGATCTTCCGCCTCTATTGATTTAGAGGTAAGAGCGGACGATATAAAGAAAAGAGCAACCAGAGAAACCGCCCAAGTGGTTTATCCTGCCGAACGAGTCGTACAAGTGGAATTTCATCCTCGAGAAGTACGTCGATGAGGGCTCTCAGCTGGAGGCCACTGCAGAACGGCGAGGCGCCACACGAACAATTCACCATTTTACGGTGTAATTTTGGTGTAGTTTTGGTGTCGTAGTCACCGAACGCTGTCGTAGAGCGCGGGGGCACGATCAGAAGCTTTCGCTTGGCTTTTGAAGGCCCTCTTTTGCGCTACTTCGAGGCGGCCACGATATCTATATCTGCCGTTGGAGCGACGTGAAATCAATTCTGTCGACATAAGCGAGAAAACAACGTGTTTCACAGAACGGCCAACGGATGCGCAACACACCATGAGCCTGCTTTACCGTTTTAAGCCACAAAAAGATAGCTATCTGAGATCGATCGCCGCGCGGCTTGGTGGCGCCGGGATTACCGCAAACGAGGTGACCGTGCTCGGATTGTGCCTTGCACTAGCCTCTGGGCTCTTAGCATATCGCGGCCACCTCTACGCAGGCTTGGGCTTTTTTGCCGCGAGTGCCGTGTGCGACGCACTCGATGGCTCTCTTGCGAGAGCATCAAACAAGCAAACAGAATTTGGATTGTACTTTGATGGCATAGCCGATCGGTTTTCAGAGCTCTTCTTCGTCATCGGTGCCGTGTTGGGAGCAAATGTGCCCCTGTCGGCGTTTGTCGTTGTAGGGGGTGCTTTCGCGCTGTTGTCCGTGCGGGCCTATGGCCACGAGCAAAAATGGGGCACCACGACCACGACGTTTGGGAGGCCTGAGCGATTAGCCTTCCTTATAGTAGGGATCCTCTGCCCCACCCCAATTAACACACTACTTTTTGTCGCCGCTGGCCTGTGCTGCATCTTCTCCTCCGCGCAAATCCTCGCCTATGGGAATAGCGTCCAAGATGAACGGCGTGGAAGCGGTCTCCGTTTCAAAGACCTATGACTTCAACCGACAGGCCGCGAAAAAAGGTAGGAAGCTGATTTTGACATCCGACGAGGCTTTATTCTTGCTCTGTTTGGGCAAGTTCAAAAATCGATACGTTCTCCGGATAGAAGATGGCTTGAGCGTCGGTCTTTAGTTCGCTAATTTTTCCTTGCATAGTATCGGTCAGCTTGGACGTATCGTCGTGGTGGAGGCTTTGCTTGCAAACGGGGCACACAAATTCGTATCCACACGCGGAGCCGCTTGCCATGTCAAACGTGTAGCGGCTGCAGTGGTTGTCACACGTGTAATAGACGGTGTTCTGCTCTCCATCGAGCCACTTCTCGAGCTTAGAGACGAGCTTCTGAGCATCATCAGCGAGGTGATGCTCAATATCCTCAAAGTCTACGCGCCATCGATATAGCATCCATCCCGTCTCTTTGTCGCGCTGAAGCGTATAGAACGCGAGGCGATGCTCGTACAACGTGGATAGCGTCCGCCTCACAATGTTCAATTCAGAATCAGTTTCTTCTGCGATCTGCTGGTCCGTTAACTCATTTTTTGAAAGTCGCAGGACCATTTCAAGCCCCTGCGGACCAACCAACTTCTCGAGATACGCCAGCGTTGCTTTGTCTTTCTTCATCATGTATATATGGACCCATAGCAGCTTATAGCTGCTGCCACTTGCAGAGTTTTCCGACTGATTTCGCAGATTCGTGCTGTTGTCCACAGTCCATTGCAGCGCATCGCGTTTGTGCCGTTACTCATATCGTTCCACTTGGTTATCGCTTCTTTCGGCCCTAGGTGCTCCTCGACGCGCTTATGAACGGCGTCAGCGTGTCCTTCGCCTGCAACGCATGATGGCCCGTGAGCTGGTTTGTTGTGCGTGTGTTTCCTTCTATGCCAACGAGGAGTATTGCAAGGACGCCTAGCGCTACGCCTGTCTTTATTGCGTCTTTGATCGCTCTCCCCTCGGTTTCTTGACCGTTTATCGAGCTTTCATGCTCCACGGAACCCACAGCAGCGTCTCTATGATCAAGGCGATGACCACTGAGAACAAGAGAATAGCGATGTTTTGGATAATGCTAAAACCACTGGTATAATAGAACAACCAAAACGCTAAGAAGAGAAGCCATCCGAAAACCACGGCGATAGAGGCGTACATGATCCAAAGAGGGAATTGTTGTGATGGTCGTTTTTTTGCCGGTCGCTGCGATGGCGTGAGCGGTTCCTGTGCCATTTTTCAACTCCTACAAATGTCGTTTACTAGGCGGCAGCACAGAGCTTAAATGTGGTGTTGTGAACGGCAGCAGCGCGATGATCTACAGGCCTACTGACAAGAACGAGAGCGGCGGGCACTGTATCTTATACGAGATGATCGGCAGCTATTAACCTTGATAACTCGTCCAAAAAAAGATCTTGGAAACGACGCTAAGCCGCTGAGCGCGGGAGGTTACGTTACGCGGAGGCCTTGTCGAACACTCCATCAAAGACTTCGCCCATTATCAACGATCTGGTCATTCGGCTCTCGCGCTCGTAGAGCCCTGCCGCAGACATCAGGGCGCGAATTTCAGCTGGCGGTGTGCCGTGATCCGCTCGAGTGAACTCGCGAATGAACAGTCTGCCGCGCGGCTTTAACTTTCGCGCCAATATAGCCAATTTCTCTTGCTGCTCGTCCTTCGCTACGTGGTGCAACACGAAGTGCACTACCACAATGTCATAGGCGCCGTCAGCTATGTCAAGTGCAGCAATGTCACCGAGCTTATAGTCAACATTGGGGTACGTCTGTAGCCTTTTTTGTAAGGTCGCCATCCATACTTTAGAAACATCGACACACGTCAAGTGGCCGTTGCCTTGCGAAAGGCGTTCAGCTATGTGCCGCGCTATCCGACCCCAGCCAGATCCGTAATCCAGCACCATCTCATTGCCTGCTAGACCGAAGCTGTCTACGTAGCGCTTGTAAGGGCGTGACATCCTGTCTCCCAACAGCACCGTGAAAAATACCTGCAAACGATTCGGCTCACTGCTCAATCAAATCCACCCCGCTGAAGAGTCTTGCTGGATATGAAACAAGCCGCAACATAACCGTTCCTGTTCAACCCGATTCTTTGCTTTGCCCGCATTGTGGCGCGATTATAGGAGTGTGAGCAGGTCGCTAAGCGCTTCTATGGCACGCTCGTAGGTAGGCTGATCGCGATCGTCTCGGATACGACACACCGTGTGCATCCCCAATTGCGCTGCAGTCTCCAGGTTTCGCGGCTGGTCGTCAACGAAAACGCACCGGTATGGCGCTACACCAAGTGACTGCAGAAGGACTTGATATAGGCGACGGTCAGGCTTTCTGAAGCCGTGATCACCGCTGATAACGACTGACGTGAAGAGCCGGTCGAGGGCGAAGCGCCTTCTCAGATAGGCGGACCACTCGCTTACGTCGTTCGACAGCATAGCAAGCTCATAGCGCTTCTTCAGTTGTTCAGCGACAGCGACGAAGTCAGGATCGAGCTTCAGTTGCGTGTCGAGGTACTCACGTTCGGAGGCGGGGTAAGCACACCCAACCCGCACCCAGAACTCCCGAGACGACATCTGGCCTAAACTCGCGGGCAGGTACAGCTTTCGAATCGCCTCTCGGTTCGTGCAGCCGCACTGACTCGCGACATAAGGAATAAGCAGATTGCTAACGTCGTCGCCCTCCACGAAGGTGACACCCATCGCATCGAAGATTACGACATCGATGTTAGAAAACCGCATCGCGTGCTCCCGTGACGTACAGGGGTGCGCATCCTACTTGTGTTTCATGACGTTAGCGTCTCACGACTCAACTCACGCATTAGCCTTCTGGATGGGGCGAAGCATAGGACACAGATGCTTCAGATCATATGTGGATTTTGGATAGTGTCAGGGAGTTCGAGTTGCAATTCTTATTGCGAAATGCCGAAGTGCGACCCGTTTTCTGCACACTCTACAGCCAGCATTTCTCAATCAAGACCACTTAAAAAGACTGTTTGCCTTCGCACTGCCTCACGCTTTTCGAGTCCCCTTAAGTGCGTAGTCAAAGAACTTCTCAACAGTATCGCCCGATGTCCATTCCGCGCGCATCCTTGTTCGCTTCTCAGCTCTTCGCAACTCGGACAGGATCAAACGGTTGAGTGCCCGTGCGCTTTCTCCTTCAAGGTCGGCCTCAACGTCGAATCCTTGATCTGTTTGTCTTATAGTTCCCTTGTCAGCGACAATCTGTTCAAGAACGGGTTTGATGGCTGGCGGGTTATCGCTGCTCACGTGTGCTGATAATCTAAGCTTCATTTGCGCCATTAGACCCACTCAGACAACGCTTACAAGCTCTTTCCACATAAAAGTGTGCCTACAAGACGAAAATCGTTGAAACTGGTGACGCGGATTGAGGGCGACGATGCCGCAAACATGTTAAGCCGAATGGAAACAGAAATGAGATCAGAACACGAGGCTCGAGAGCTCTCGAGAAGAACAAAGAGGCAAAATGACGTATTGCAAAGAGTGCGGGCATAAACTGGGTTTTTTAGAACACGCAGCCGATGGCCTCTGCAACGGTTGTCGACAACGATTAGCGCACGATCAAGCGTTGAAAGCGCATAACGCGGCCATAGCTCCGTATACTAGCGCACAACTCCCGGTTATCACGGTTACTGACGCGATTATGAAAAAAGGTGAGACCGCGCACTATCGGACAGCGACAGTGCTCAAGGAGATCAAAACGGTTAACCTCGGCTATTCGGGAGGGAGTCACGGCGTCTCCATCCCTCTCCCGATAAAGGTGGGTGGTTTTCCTGTGCGCTATCGCGTTGGCCAATCGCGCGGGCACATCGTTAAACATGATGAGTTGCTTGAAACGTCGCGCGGGGACTTGATTGTAAGCAATCAACGCCTCTTTTTGAACCCGTTTGCCGGTCACAAGCCGTTGAGCGTACCGCTAGCGAAGATCGCCAGCTTTCACGTCTATGAGAACGGGCTTGAAGTGTGGCAGGACGGCAAGGAGCGTCCCTACCTGTTCGTGCTTGATGCGGCGGCGAGCGAGATATGCGGGCTTTGCTTGTCGAAAATGCTGGAGGTGGCGTAAGATGTGTGAACCGGAAATTACGACATTGCGCGGCGACGCAGGTCACTATGAGCCCGTAGTTTTGTTCTCAAAATCTCAACACAACGAAGCTAAGAGAGGGACGTTGCCAGTGTCCATGCTCGTCGACGATCGGCCGTCCGAGCGCATTGAAGCTCCAAGTTTGAGCAATGCCACACCGGGCAGCGATGCAGACTATCCCCCTGCTCGACACCTTTCGCCCTCGGTTATATATCCTTATAACAGGCCGCTGAGATAGGAGCAAACAGAGGCGATCGGGATCATGGCAAGTATTCTCATAACGGGCTGCAGAGGGGGCATAGGGCTCGATGTAGCGTGCAGGCTACTGAAGAGAGGACATAGAGTCTATGCAACCGTTCACAGGGAGACCTCAGTTGATGAGTTGCGATCTGTTTTGAAATCGTTTGGCGAGAACTTCGTAGTGGACAAGCTCGACGTGACCGAAGCCAAAGACATCGACAAGGTCGACGCGTGGGATATCGATGTCTTAGTCAATAACGCGGCTATCGGCAACTCCGGGCCTTTAGCAGAGATAGACCCTCACAGAGTTAACGCCGTGTTTGAGACAAACGTGTTTTCAACGCTGCGATTAACACAGAAAGTCTTGCCTCAGATGATTGCAAAGGGTGGAGGACGCATTGTGTTTATGGGTTCAATGGCAGGACTCATTCCCACGCCATTTTGCGCGCCCTATGCGATGACAAAATTTGCGCTCGAAAGCGTTGCGTACTCCTTGCGAACTGAACTGAAGCCATTTGGCATCAAGGTCATTGTCATCAACCCCGGAGGGTATAACACGGGCTTCAATGAGAAATTCATTGGGCAAAAATACGAGTGGATGAACGCAAATGGTCTGTACAAAGATCATATGGCCTACGTGCGTCAAGAAGAGGAGAAAATAATAAAGCGCGAGTTGCCAAGCACCCAAAGCATAGAAAAACAAGTGGTAAGAGCGGTAGAAGCCCGGCGGCCTAAGCGCAGGTACGTCGCTCCAAAACGGGAATGGGTTTTTCTTCCACTCGTTCGCAGATTTGGTTAAGTCCAAATCGTAACCCTTTCAAATTTGCCCGCTCTGAAATCCCTGCGCGAGAGCACACGGATTGAATTGTCGGTCGCGCGAACAGCAAAGATGAAGTGGTGGCGCCACGTGACATGACGGTTTAGAAGATAAGAAACAGTTATCATTCTTGGCGGCGGTTTCAATCACGTAATGGGCATATTATCAGATCTTCTCGTAATAGTGCTGCTCCTCATTATCGTGCTCCTAGCGATCATTATAGTCATCCGCTTGCTTCCCTTGTTGCTACTTGTCGTGCTGGTGCTCCTTGTGGTGTGGATCTTGTTTTTCCGAAATCGTCCCTGAAGACCGGTTGCGTATAAGTTTCGCGCTTTGTTTCGAGGACCCGAAAAAGAGGCCCGTAACGGACTTCGCGAGGGGTAGCTTAAGGATTTCACTAACGGGTTGACGTTTGATGGGGAGTCGACAAGCAACTCGACATAGGCGATAATGGCATATTGAAGAAGAGCTAGACAGCCCAGCAGAGACACAATGGTCTATGTAGCTGAACTATTCCCGACGACAACTGCGGCATCAATATTCTTAGTCGTGTACGCACTGTGGCTGTTCAGCGAACTCGTTATTGGGGGCATCATCCCGCGCTCGCGTCGCCGCGGCGCCCCGATCAGATACGAAGACAAGAGCTCCCGCCAGCTTATAACACTGAGCATGTTTCTGTCCCTTACGATCGCCTTCCTCTTTGCATCGTCTGGTATTGCGGCGTTGCCGAATGGAGCTTTCTACCTCGGGATCGCCCTGATGATCGCGGGTATTCTGCTCCGACAGTGGTCGATTGCCGTGCTAGGACGCTATTTCTCGCGGACCGTCGGCGTTCAAGAGGGTCAGGCGGTTGTGGACCGCGGGCCGTACCGACTGGTGCGCCATCCCGCGTATACCGGATCGCTCCTCACCATCGTCGGACTGGGGTTCGTGCTGCAGTCGTGGGGGGCTGTGCTCGTGCTTATAGCTTTTTTCGGCGTGGCTTTTGGCTATCGGATTCACGTGGAGGAGGAGGTTTTAACATCGAAGCTGGGCGACGAGTATGTCGCATACGCGAAGAGAACAAAACGGCTTATTCCGTACGTTCTCTGAACCCTTTGCGCAGCCTGTTCTTTTCTGCGACAAATGCTCTATTGGCGAGATTTGCACTTTAGGACGTGAAGGAGCGGCTGAGCGTACCAGAATTAAGCTGCAACGTTCTTTCGTGACTCATTCGAGATTACCGGAAACGAGCCACTACAAGCGGCTATCAGCATTTTTTTAAGCACCGGCAGCATATTCTTTTTTGCTACGGGCGCAGGCGCGCGTGATCGAGCCTGTAATGCTTGCTGCGCCTGCGATACGATATCGCTAAGGGACCGGTTGGACGAGGAGCGATTATAGCAAGCCTTGGACATACTTGAAACGAGGGGCGCAAAGGTGGGTGAATTAAAAACGGACCAACCAGACTACGGCAATTGGGTGTCGGTGAGAATACCCTACGCTTTGGGCGCGCTCGCGATTCTTCTACTGGGCCTCTCATTCGTATTTCCTCTTGTTATCGTCGGTGCAATCGCGTCCCTCGTAGCGTTTGGGTACTTCATGTATGCGCGATATCGGTTCTCCCCACGAGGTGGAGACCTGCAGGCGAAAATCCGCGAACTTGTGTTGCACCGTATCGAATGGGACGGAGAAGGCTACGCCCTCGACATCGGGTGTGGAAATGCCGCCCTCACCATTTGCGTGGCCAAACGCTTCCCCACCGCGCGCGTAACGGGCATCGATTACTGGGGTGGAAAGTGGGAGTATTCACGAGCCGTTTGTGAGCGCAACGCAACGATTGAGGGGGTGGCTGACCGCGTGAACTTCCAAAAAGCAAGCGCTTCGGCCTTACCTTTTGAAGCGGGATCCTTCGATGCTGCGGTAAGCAATCTGGTCTTTCATGAAGTGAGCGATACAAAGGAGAAGCGAGACCTGATCGAAGAGGCATTGCGGGTCGTTCGGAAGGGCGGCGCGTTCGCCTTTCAAGATCTGTTCTTGGTGAACCGACTGTACGGCGATGTCGAAGATTTGCTCGAAGTAATCAGGGGTTGGGGTATCGAAAGCGTTGAGTTTCTCGATACCGCTCATTCAGGCTCTGTTCCGAAGGCGCTAAGACTTCCCTTTATGCTCGGTGCGATTGGAATTCTCTACGGGGTAAAATAACATACGCACAAGGATCGAGCAGCGCCGCCTCCACTAGGTTCCTGCTGTCTGACTGAGTACGGCGGCTTAATGGAAACAATTAAGGCACGTGGCGTTCCGTTAACTTGTGTTTTTTGCACTGCGTGCACAGCGAATAGTAAAGGGGGGAAGAAAATGAAAAAGATGTATGTGGGCGCGGTCGTCGCCTTTATTATGGTTTTTTCAGTGCTCGGCGCTGGATGCACCCTTAATACCTCAACCTCGACACTAGGAGGTGCATCGGCCTCTCCGACGTCTACCCAGCAGCACGACGCTGTCCTCGAGGCACAGGTGCCTGCCATAAAAGAAGCATTAGGACAAATGGTAGGCAACGTCACCGGGTGGGACGTGACTTGGAACTCGCCCAACAGTGTTACTATAGTCGCTTCGACGATTGATAATGGGATTCAGTGGAGTTATAGAGAAACAGACATGAAGCTTAACACCACCGAAGAGGCAACGGCATATCTGAACGCCAACAACGGCGGCTACTCCCTCGTGTCATCAACGACCTCTTCGAATAACCCGTGGGTGATAGCAGCAGGGCGCTATCCGACTGTTTACCTGGACTATGGGACAGAAAGTGGGAGCACCAGTTCTGGCGATAAAATATATAATGATATTTTCCAATTCGACAATTACATCTCAGTTGTTAACCAAGAACAGCTGTCTCAAGGGACGCCTACGGCATCGCCTAGTTCGTTGTCAACCGAAGCCGCGTTTTTACAGTCGCAGTATACCGAACTAGGTTACGTGATCATGTCGAATTTTACGGACACCGGCAAGACTTATGACGGCTATCCGTGGTATTCGGGCGAAATGATAAAGAACGGAACGCAGTACGACATCAATATCGTGCAAGCCGACAGCCAAACGCATGCAATACAGGTGATGAACTTTAGTATCTCAAGTCTGAAAAACATCGGATTTACGGGCGATTACTCAAGTTCAACGAATTGGGACGGAACGAAAAACGATGCTAGTGCGTTGGTATTCGTTACTGACAGCAACTACGTTATAACGATATTTGGAGAGTAAAACTGAGGATGCACACTCATAACTGAACTCGGAAAAACGCTGACGTTGTATTTAACGGGCTGGATCATAGCATTGGTTTTGCTAATTCTATTTCTGCCCTTGGGTATAATCGCCTTGATTCTGTGGCTGCTCACTATTCGACAGCATACAGATAGGGCGAAGCAAGCAGTCGCTTAAACGAGGTGAGGGCAAGACCAAACCTATATTGGCGAGAGCCCTTAGCGCAAAAGGCGTGAACAGCTCGTCGTCACGAACCAGCTTATCCAGCTGCAGCCGACGCCGAGACACAAGCCGGCAAGCATACCTCTCAACAAGGTGCTGAGCCACGACTACTACAACAACGGAATTGAGGTGTACAAAGAGGGGCGTTGGAAGCGGTACTTCTTCTCAGTCAAGGACAGTGAGGCGGTCGAGCTTTTTTGTCCTCTGTCTTGGTTTCTTGCTCGGTGGAACTGCACAGTGAACGGCTGAGTTACCTGCACGTTCGTTGCCCTCAAGCGCCTCCTGCGCTATGTTGAGAGAAGCCGCTCGCGCTGCTACCGAGCAAACCTGCGAGAGAAACAGCTCAGATCGAGGAGGTCAAAGGGATCAAACTACACTCGACACGTATCGAACAGGCGCCCAAGAGTGGCTCGCACTCTGAGGATTCGAATTCACAAAGAGACAGAGAAAAGTGGCTCACACTAAATCTCCCACAGCTGCATCACCCACCCGTTGGCGGTGTCCTCCCTGACATACATGATCCAATCAGCGCGTGAATCGTAGCCCGCCCAAGACGTGTCATTCTCTCGCTGCGTGACATAACCCAGATCCTTCGCAGTTGAGATCCAATCTTCGTACATCGTTGCCGTCGCTTTGGCAGTGCCGGTCATTTCGATGTAGGCGGTGTAGATATGCTGGCCATTGGAACTGGAGACCGTGCCGTTGTATGCGTCATTGCCATCGTCTGCCACCTGCTTTTCGAATGGCCCGAGCACGATAAAGCCTTGGTCTTTCATCCAGCTGTCCCAAAAAGTGCTCAGGTCAGCGGATGACGGAAGCGCTGTGGGGGTGACGCGTTCAACGGTCACAGAAGGGGTTGCTGTCACAGAAGGGGTTGCTGAAGGGCTAGATGACGGCGTTCCTACGTTGAACGTACAGCCCGCCGTTAACACTGAAGCGAGCAGCACGACACCTATTAACAAAACGACGGATTTCTTGCCCATATAATTTATCGTCATACAATTATAAGGGCTGGTATTAGCTTTTTTCGGTTTGACCTGGCGCTGTCGCCGTTACACAGCAGCGCGCTGATTGCGACCGCGTTGTTGTCCCGCTCGCTTGAACACAACGCTCAGCAACGCACCTGAAACGATCAGCACTATGCAGTTTATCGCGATAATAGTCACTTCAAACGTGACAATGCCATATCCCAGCAGAGAGAGGCCGACAAACGATCCGACCGCCACGAAAAAACTTGCCACGAACAGCCATCGTAGCGCGCGCTCGAGTCTTCCCCCGAGCAAACACAGCGGCAACATAGAGGAGAGCTCCGTTCATCGCGAGGTAGCCGAGACTCTCAAGAGCGACGAGGATCCCGTGGGGATTATACTGCGTGAAAAGCGCGAGACCCGCCGTCTCCCCGCTCAAGATACTCGGTTCTATAACGATCCACTGAATGAAGTAGTCGATCATGATCACAGCCGCATAGACCACGGCGAACGACAACCCTATCTGACTGAATAGCTTCTTGTCATCGGCTGCATAGTAGCGGATGCACGCCACGAGGACGACGAACGTCGGTGCCACCAGAAATGCAGGATACATCCATAGGTAATCGACGGGAATGAATGAGGCAACATAGGGATAGGGGATGTTTCGCACGGGCGTCGCGATGCCGACCCCCCAAAAATGCGGCGGCGAAGACTGCCGTCAAGACCGCCGACCAGAACCCAAGCCGGCTCACCGCTGAGCTCACGATCCAACCTGTTCTATCTGTTGATTGATTCGCCAATTCACTCGTCTCCGTCTTTCATCTACGTCCTTCGGGGATTCCCAATGCCTTTTCATCGTGGGATTCGCTCTTACGCATAGCATCGCGCGATCTCTCGAGGCTGTTGCACGTGTCAGCCGTAGGTCGAAGCACCCGCTTGTTGCGCTACTTGATATTAAACGAGTCGATCATCTGCTGCGCCGTGCTTGCGTACGTGTCGTAGTTGTTGGGAGCTGCCTTGTACGTTATAATATACTCCTTTCCGTTTTTGACCGTCCAAATTTGTGTCAGCTTGAGGAGGTCTCCGCCAATGTTTGCCGTATACACGACCTTGTACGCCGGATTGCCCGCAAGATTCGTATTTACAGCCTCAATCTGCGTAAAGTCTGAAAAGCCTTGCACAGCGGGAAGTAAGACAGCTGTTCTACTTTGAAGCGTCTCGTTTGCGGAGAGATTCCACACTTGCACGTTTAAATTCTCGGTGTCGTTGTTCGTTGGCATCCCAAAAAGCACCGAAATCGCTCCATTTTTTGGCTCGTCCTTTGTCCAGTCTGGCGGGTACTTAATACTGAACCCTTTCGCGCTGTCATACGTGTTTGTCGGAGAAGCAGGGGCGGTTGGGTTCCCCAGATTGAAGGTGCAGCCCGCAGCGAGCACTGAAACACTTATGATGATGCCGATCAGCAGAACTACAGTTTTTTTGCTCATCGAATCGACCACCCTATGACTGCGCGTTTTGTGAGTTATCCAACAAATGTACTTCTGTTCTGCAATCGCCTAATCCAAGCTGGATATTGAGTTCAAATCAAGCTACTGCTTCGTGAGTAGGTTTTGATAGCAATCAGACTGAGCTACTTAATCTGGAACGAGTCGATCATCTGCTGCGCCGTGCTTGCGTACGTGTCGTAGTTGCTGGGGGCAGCTTTGTATGTTATTATATAGGCTTTACCGTTTTTCACCGTCCAAGTCTGGAGCAGTTTCAGCTGATCCCCGTTAACCGTAGCGGTATAGACGATTTTGTAAGCTGGATTGCCCGCAAGCGTTGTGTTTGTTACATCAATTTGCTTGAAGTCGGAGTAGTTCTGTGCGCCCGAAGTCACCGCATCTGTTACGCTCCCGAGTGTGTCTGCCGCAGACAAGTTTTGAACTTGCACGTTTAGGTTTTCTGTAGCGTTGTTTGTTGGCAAGGCGAAAAGGACTGCAAGAGGACCACTCGCTGGCTCATCCTTCACCCAGTCTGAGGGGTACTTAATCGTGAAGCCTTTCGCGCTGTCATACGTGTTTGTCGGAGAAGGAGAAGGTGTCGTGGTCCCTACATTGAAGGTGCAGCCCGCAGCCAGCACTGAAACAATCGTGACGACACCGATCAGTATTATTGCAGTTTTTTTGATCATGGGATCCCCACGCCATTACTGCGCGTGTTCTAATTAGTTTTTCCGGTCTGAACCGGCGACGTTGTCTGAGCAAACGAGCTTGAAAAGCGTCGCGTTTATTGCTAGCCAGGATGCTTGTCGGTCTCAAAGGCGCGGCAGAACCACGGTAGCAGCAGGTTACTGGCAGTAGCGCGCGTGAATCTCGCACGACAGCGGATGCAGTGGCTCACCTCACCACGCACCACTGTCAAGACGCAGGGCTCTTTGAGCGCAACAGAGGGACGACATATATATTTAGCTCAGCGCCTTTTCGTCTGTGAAGGAATGAACATGACACAAGAACGTGACAAGCACGACAAAGACAAGGCATTGACGTTATCGGTCGAGCACGCCGCACACCTCATAGGCATAAGCCGGGCGACTGCATATCGGATGGTCCGCTCCGGGGACTTGCCGGCTGTGCGAGTCGGAAGGCGCGTGCTCATTCTGAAGAAGCCTTTGATGGAAATGCTCGAGGCTGAAGAGCATGATTTGTGAGCCGGTGGCAGAACGAGGCCGTCACGCCTTTGTTACGAAACAAAACGAGGAGGCTACGTATTGCAGCACTTTAAGCGTTTCCCACTCGTCGGTTTGAGTGGAGGCTTTTATGGCGCGATGTCCCTTCCTGAATAGCCGCAGAACGGGCCGCGCGCGAAAAAATAACGGCTCTGGCGCACCGGTGCTCGAGTCAACGAGTTGCTCAACATCAAGCCGAGCGACGTCGAACTGTGTAACAACTTGAAGCTAGTAGAAGGTCAGACCAGCAGGGTGCAATAACTGGCGACAATCCTGGATCTGACTTTGTATTTTTAGACAACCAAGAGAAGTTTATCATGCCAAACTGGAAAGACGCAACAAGGTTTACCGAAGCAGCCGATAAAGCCCTGCTCAACGAACTGAGCTGGGATGATACCCAGGATTTTGAGTTTGCCAGCCGGGGCTTCATTGCCAGCTTGAACGAGCCGGTTGACCTTTCAAGGTTAGTAGTCGCCTGAGCTAGCTGGTCTGCCGTTCGCTGAGCGCTTCTGCAACGACCTTCAGCAGCTCGTCGGAGTCAACTGGTTTAATGACGTACGCGCTTGCCTCGAGCAACAGGGACTGCAAGGCGCTGTCCAGAGTGGCGTAGCCCGTGACCATGATCTTGATCATCGTGTCACTGACAGCATTTAGCTCTTTCAGCAGCTGCGTGCCATCCATGTCAGGAAGCTTGATATCGAGGAGCGCCAGATCATAAGAGCCTTTCTTACATCTTTCGATCGCCTCGTGACCGGTTGCTGCCGTTTCGACGTCGTAGCCGCGTTTTTTTAGGATACGCGCGAAACTTTGCAGTATAATTTGGTCATCGTCGACCACTAGGATGGTCGCGTGTGCCACGGATATCTCCCCCCTCTTTGATTGGTGGCGCATCGATTAGGGGCAGCCGCACGGTGAGCCGAGCGCTACTCCCGGCGGTGCTGGCCACGTCGATTCGTCCATCGTGTGCTTCTGCGATTCGCATACAGAGGGTCAAGCCCAGCTCGACCCCTCGCTCTTCGTGCAGCGACTCGACGATTTTGCTCGCCCGGTCATCGAGCAGCGATGCACTCGGGTGTGGGCAGTTCATAAGCGGGCTGTATTGCTCCTCGCTCTCATTCACCTTCCAGTCCCGCTCGGTCACCCGGTCTTCCATAACTGCGGTCTGACGACTCAGTCCCCCCTCGATCTGTCCTGCACGCCCCGGCGGGCTGCTATAGGTGGGCTTTTTAAAGAGTGACTTCTGCTGATACCGAAACATAATGATCAATCAGTTGTTGGCTCCAGGCAATCGCCTCTGGATTTTCGCTCGTTAACGTCGAGGAATAGTCAAATGTGTCATCTGTACGATAGAGGGCGAGCGCCATAAAACGATCGGTAACGACCGTAACGAGTTTGGGGTCGTCGTGCAGCACGCGAAGCGTCAGACGCTTGCCACCTACCCCCTTCAAGCGCGGCTGCCCTGCCTCGTCAATGAGGTGCTGCAAGACCGCATCGGTGAGCACGAGTTCAATCGACGTCTCTTCGGAAGCAAACTTCTCGAGCACGATGGCGTCGATGTTCGGAATATAGATCGACGACACGAATCTTACGGCGGCGCTGCCTTGGAGCAGCTCGACAAAACGACGCATGGCCTTAAAGATATCGAGCGGCGTGCCGGTGATGAGTGTTGCATCGCGCAGCGATCCGATCCTATCAAAAACCTGATCCGGAATGCCGCGCAAGTCGTGTTCGGACCAGAACGCGTCGTACTTTTTCAAGACCTCCATCGCACGACGAAAATCGATGACTTTGCGCACGGCGCTCCTGCCGATCGTGGTCAGTCCGTACTTCCTCGTTCGATCTTGGCGAACGAAATGGTTTCCCTCCAGCTCTCGCAACGCGTGGACGAGCGCGGGAGAGGGCGCTTTGAGCTCTTTCTGGAGATCGGCAAGCGGTTTCTCCCGTTCCATCAAGGAGAGGAGGAGGGCTCGCCGTTGCTCAGAGCAGATAGCAAGGCGGAGACTTTTGTATACGTCCGCGTTTTTGTCCATTTCAGTTTCAGGTCCTGCGGAATAACCACCTATACCCCGCGCTATAATCTGACTTAGCATTTGTCATTTTGTACCCAGGACGCACGCAAACGTGCTGTTGGCCAGCCCTTACGAAGCGACATTCACCTCCCGAGTTGCCATTTGTTTCTGCCCTGCCGATTCATCCTTGCGCGTTCTGCGGCAATCCCCGTCTTGCGCGCCAAATCGAGAAACGCGGCCCGCTGTGGGTGTGAGCTGCCTTTCTCGCCGCAAATGCGCTCAACGTTCACCATGCGCGATTTTGATCGAAACCTACAAGAAGCTTGCGTTGTAGACAAATTGGAATATTGCAACATGCTTACCCCATACACTACACCATCTCCGCCTGTGACCCGATAAAAGACGTCATATCTGTGACGCTTTCCAGCGGTAGCGGCCCTCCAAAGTCCTCCGTCGCTGTGACGGTTGCCGTGAACATTGTCGTTCATTTGGTGTTGTCCTTCCGACCTTCAATAGCTCAGCCGGATCGACTCGTCTCAAGACGTCGACATTCACCTGCAAAACCAGAGATCCTAGCGCGCAGTGCAGACTGGCATAGCGTGTGACCGTGATCGTTATCGTCTTGGGCTCGATTTCCTGCAACTGCGCCAACAGTGGAGTGCCACCTATATCGGGGAGCTCATGTCCGTGAGATCATACGAGCATCTTATCGCCGATCGTTGCGTCTGCCGAAGTCATCCTCTGTGATCCGCGCGCGTTCTTTGCCTTCACAAATGTTTCCAGACCATGAGAGTAGACCTAGGGCGTAACGGGCGTCATCATCGCGTTGGGCTGCGTGTGCGCTCACGAAGGGCGCTACCTCATCGTAAGAGTGCCCTCACAAGATATCATCGATGCTCTAAACTTGAGGAGGCCTTGCGGTTTGCCGCTGGGGTCCGCTTCAAATACCGTTCCGGTAGCGAGTCGGTCAGCTCGACGGCACCATCGACTTGAGCAGAGAGAACGAAACGGCTTTTGTCATTTCGTTTCACGCTGACTAGTCAGTCAAAAACGACATGGAATCCTTCCAGAACTGCACATCGTAGACGTGCTCAGGAAGCGGGCGAAGACGCCCGCCACGGCCGACGCTGAGCACACCCTCCACGGTCTCGGGCACCTTGAAATCCGGTACGTGTCCGGTCTCGCAGGGCTTTTCCGTGCACCTCAAGCGCAAGGTCAGGCGCTGATCGTGGACGAACGTAGCGACGAACAAGAGTACGCGCACCGGCGGATCGGTCTTCGTACAGCAGACGATGGACGTCGCACAGGAGCTACTCGTACCGCGAAAGAGAGACATTTCAGAGCTCACGCTCGATAAAAAACCTAAAGAAGCAGCTTGAGCCTGTACCTCTGCGATTGCCTATAGCTAAGGTTGGATCTGGGCCCGACTGTTCGGCGGCGGTAAAAAGAAAGAAGAATAGAGGATCCTTATCAGCCCTCAAACCATCCCGGCGACGTAACCAGTAAGCATGCCACCGCTGAGCACGGCAAACTAATCGCCACGCGCCCATTAATCGAAACTGACAAAGGCGCGCAGGTCATCCCTAGTCGCTCTCGATATGTTACCTTCAGTCTGCTTCTAAAAAGATTTGAGCAGCTTTCTTTAACCAGTCCGTCGTTTTTTGCAGAAGCGACAGAAAGTCAATTTTCTAAAGAGCAGATGAAGTGCAGTGCTTGTGAGGGGTTGCCGTGCTGAGCGCAACGCCCCAGAAATAGCGTGACGATGCGAAAAACGATGCTTTATGTACGTGCAACGTACTTTGTATGGAGAATAATCCGATGGTTCGTCTAATTCTCGTGGAAGATGAGTTTATTATCGCCACGGATATCCAGTCCCGGCTGCGTGGCACTGGCTACGACGTCGTCGGCATCGTGGCGACGGGAGAAGACGCGATAGCACAGGCAGGTGAATTGCGCCCCGATGTGGTGTTAATGGACATTGTCCTTAAAGGGGAGATGGACGGCATCGATGCGGCGCAGCAAATTACAGAACGTTTTGATATACCGGTCATCTTTCTCTCCGCGCATACTGACGCGGGTACTGTTAAGCGGGCAGCAGCGACGGCATCTTACGGGTTCCTTGTTAAGCCGTTTGATGAGCTTGAGCTGAGAGCTGCGATTGAAATGGCGATTTATAAGCATAAAATGGAAGCAAAGGCGCGCGAGAGCGAAAGACGCATCCGTGAGCTCACTGAGTCGCTGTCTGAGGTGATATTTGAAACGGATATGGCGGGAACTATCACGTTTATCAACCGTGCGGGGCTGAATGAGTTCGGCTACACAACAGAACAAGTCGAAGGGGGAATGACGCTGTATGACTTCATCCCCCCCGACAAACACGAAGAAATACGCGAAACCATCGCTCACGCGGTAATTGATGAGCCGTCCGAATGGATAGGACTTCCGGGGTTGCGGCGCGATGGGAGTACGTTCCCGGTCTCTGTGCGTGCTTCACTGATCGTTCGAGAGGGCGTTCCGGTAGGGATGCGCGGGATCGCCTTGAACGTTACTGAGCAGAAGCGTGCCGAGCAGAAACTGGAAGAGAGCGAGAGACGCATCCGTGAGCTCACAGACTCACTTCCGGATATCGTGTTTGAAACAGACGTCGGCGGCACCTTCACCTTCCTAAACCATACAGGGATGACAAGCCTTGGTTATACGGAAGACGATCTCAAAAATCCGCTGACGTTAGAAGATGTCATCATTCCCGCTGACCACGTGCGTGCACGTGAAAACTTTCGAAAAAGATTGGACGGAATTGCCTGGGAGTGGGTTGAGTATACCGTACTGCGGAAGGACGGGAGTACATTCCCAGCATCCATCCGCTCAACGGCGATTATGCGTGACGGTGCTGTTGATGGCTTACGCGGTATCACCGTCGATATTACCGAGCGGAAACGTGCTGAACAGAAACTGCGCGAGAGTGAACAACGCATCCGTGAGCTCACCGACACGCTGCCTGTCGTCGTGTATGAAACAGACGAAACTGGTCGCTTTGCCTTCGTGAATGCGACGGCCTTTGACCTGTTCGGCTACACGAAAGAAGAGATCGAAGCGGGGATGTCTATTTTTCAAATGATCACAGATCCCGACCAAGAGCGAGCACGCGCGGTGTTTCATCGGAGGGTTGGTGGGGAAGATGTCGGCCGGATTGAATACACCGGACTGCGGAAGGACGGGGGCATGTTCCCTATTTTGGTCCGTGCTGTACAAATGAGGCGAGACGGTGCAGTCATCGGGATACGTGGTGTCATCGTTGATTTTACCGAGCAAAAGCAGGCAGAAGAGATGGTGAAAGAGCACACGCACACGATCGAGATACTCAACCGTATCATGACTGCGGGAACACGAGCCGCCAGCGTGGAGTCATTTGCTGAAACCGTGACAACGTTGACGCTCGAGCTCATGCACTTCGATGCCGGAACGATCTACCTTGTCGACGAGGACGCTCGCTGCGCGAAACTGCGCTACGCAACCGGCATCTCCGACTCCGCCGTTCAGGCTATTAGGGAAATCCGCCTTGATGAAACGCCATACGCTGTGTATCTTATTGAAAAGGGACCCCTTTTTGTCGATGGTCAGGAGGCGTCGCGCGTGCCGCACGTCGTTGAATTGGGACTCAAGTCTCTCGCCGTGGTACCGCTGTATCGCTACGACGAGATTATCGGGGCGCTCACCGTTGGGAGTTTTAAACGCCATACCTTCTCTCAAGCCGAGAAAGAGCTGCTTACCACCATCGGCAACGAGGTGGGGACGGTGATTGCAGAGCTGCAGGCAGATGACGCGCTTAAGGAGAGTGAGCAGCGATTCAGAGCGCTTTTTGAGTCCTCGCCTATTGTACAGATACGCTATGACGTCGACGGCCATCCCGTTTATGTGAACCGCGCAGCCCTTGAGTTTCTCGGCATTGCAGATGTTGCTGATATACAACACATCAGCATATTTTCGAGCCCTCGTGTTTCTGAGGCGAACAAGGCGCAGCTACGGGCAGGGCACACCGTACGGTACGAACAGCGCTATGACTTTGATGAGATCAAAAAGCACGGCGACTTCCCCACGACCCAGATAGGCATTCGGTTCGTCGATTTCCACATTGCCCCTTTGTTCAGCGCAGGGATGGGCAAGGTCGAGGGGTACATCGGACAGGTCGCAGATATCACCGAGCGGAAACGTGCTGACCAGAAACTGCGCGAGAGTGAACAACGCATCCGTGAGCTCACCGACACGCTGCCTGTCGTCGTGTATGAAACAGACGAAACTGGTCGCTTTGCCTTCGTGAATGCGACGGCCTTTGACCTGTTCGGCT
>Ga0208321_1000120_pt1 | contig 91420 bp, 99 predicted proteins | sample June2015DPH_4_15_FD_184692 | JGI IMG/M metagenome (GOLD analysis project Ga0208321, IMG submission 184692) | Peatland microbial communities from SPRUCE experiment site at the Marcell Experimental Forest, Minnesota, USA - June2015DPH_4_150... | ecosystem: Environmental > Terrestrial > Soil >... | reverse complement strand
GGCTGCCGCAGCACTGTACATTGCTTGTTTGCAGAACAACGAGAAGAAGACACAGAAGGACATAGCCGAAGCAGCAGGCGTCACTGAGGTCACGGTGAGAAACCGCTACAAGACCCTAAAAAGGCAGTTGAAGCTAGAAGTACCAGACCAGTCATCTTTGCTTTCTTCCTCGTAGATTCAAACGATAGGGCGCGCGCTAAAATCGTCTAGAGGAGCTGCCTCTAAATATGCGTGAAAGGCTAGATTATGCTAAGCACTTGGTTTTATTTCTCCTCTGAAAACGTGGTAGCACCTGTCTGAGCAGAAGCCTTGAAAATCATTGTCTGGCATGAACAGGTTTCCACAAGCTTTACACTTCCGCTTAGCCTCTTCGTGCATTCACTTCTTCCCCAAATCAGGATATCCTCTTGATTGGTTATATGTTTAACCGAAGGTGAAGGCTACCTCTTCGTGCACAAAGCGGGCGCTTTGCTCAATTAACTTTGATCGATCGACCAATGTCTGGTGAAATGGAAAAGATACGGAAGAAGCTTGATGAATTTGAAGAGAAAATGACACACACGCGCGTCACTTCTGGTGGATTGAGATCTTCCGCATCAGCTTCCTGAACAGGGAATACTACTACAAAGGGAGATTGAATCTTGTATCTTGTGTCACTAATGTGCGCTTAAATCTAAGCGCTGACAATTTCAACTCAATGAAGCAAACAAGAAAACCTGGGCGACCACGAGAATGGGTCTTGAACGAAGAAATCATTGAAATTCATAAACTGTCGACTAAACTGAAAACACAAAATCCTAGGGCGCACTGGTCTGCCATCAACGACATGTTGAAAACTCAACTTGAGCAAATGGGAAGGAACGGCCTTCTGTTGAAAATAGACAAGCTGTGGGGTCTAATGAGACAGGTCATTCCATTACCCCCGAAATGCATCTGTGGAAATAGGATTTATTCTTACACCTACAACAAAATAGAAAATGAATATGAGCATTACTGGGAAATCTTTGCTAGATGTGTAAATCCAAACTGCCGTTACATAAGAAGATATTTGCCATCGGCAAGCTACAACTGGTCACGGCTCAAATCTATCATTAGAGAACTTGAGAAGACGCCAACTTTCTATGAGATGGACGGTCAGAAAGTGGAAGGAGAGGAATGATAATTGTGTACTGTATTATTGAGAAGCTGTGCGCTGATTTTGTAGACTAGATTTGTTAAGGTGCATTATTCGCGCGGACGCGATATGCCCTGTATATAGGAAATATGTTCGTCCAAGATGGGCGTTAAGTTAAAGAATGAGCAGAGTATATCATAGAAATAATTTGGTGCAGAGAGGGCTGGGAAGGCTTAAGTGGCTCGGAGGCTCGAAGAGATAAACGTTCAGAAATATGTCGTAGTTTATGACAAGGGCTATTCGATTTATGAGCTTGGAGCCTTTAGTGACTGTTCCTATACAGGAATGATGAAACAAAGGGGGGATGAGCGGTGGCCCAGACATTTGAAGAGATAAGCGCCGCCGACTTTTTTCTACCGCAATCGGGACATCGCTGGGTTTACTAATCCGTCCAGAGCCATTTTCGTGGCGATAAGAGAGTTAGTGGAAAACTCGTTGGACGCGGCGGAGAGTCAAAGGATACCGCCAGACGTCTATGTTCGCCTGTCTTATGAAGGAGAAGCTAGTCAGACAGGCAAAGGGTTCAACCCAGTTGCCAATGAATCTGAGAGAGAAAGTGAACATGCTCTTGAAGGAGAGGGCAGCGACCTCCAGAAACTGGGTGAAAGAGAAGTTACTCAAGAGAGTCAGGTTTACAAGTTAAGAGTTGAAGACAACGGCACAGGCGTCCCACCTCGCCATGTTCCATCCGCTTTTGGGCAGATCTTATTCGGTTCAAAGTACAAGTTGAAACAGCAGAGGGGAACGTTCGGTCTTGGCGGCAAAATGGCAATCCTGTACGGACAGATCACCACACATCAACCGGCTACTATATTCTCAAGCACGGGCATTTCGAAGATTTACATGTACAAGCTTATGATTGATATCCAGAGAAACCGTCCGCTAATAATGGACAGAAGAGTTCTTATAAATAAGGAAATGTGGCGGGGCACTGTTGTCGAGTTTACGCTTGAAGGGGATTATTTCAGGGCGATGCCCAAGATATTGGATTACTTCAAGCAGACAGCCATGGTAAATCCATATGCAAACCTTACTTTTGTTGATCCGAAAGGTAGGCTTTACAGGTTTGCCAGAGTTACTAAGGACATGCCGATACCGCCGAAGGAGACGAAGCCGCATCCGTACGGTGTTGATGTGGAGCTGCTTCAACGTCTGATGCAGATAACTCCTTACAAGAACATGTTGGAGTTTTTGAAGAACCACTTCCATCGAGTCGGACACATTACCGCCCAGAAGTTTCTGGGGTTCAGCAACATAAGCTCGTCTAAGAATCCGAAGAGGCTTGATCACGAGGAAATTGTCAGGCTCATGCACATGCTGAAGAAGTTCAAGGAGTTTCTGCCGCCTGACGCAAGCTGCTTGTCGCCCTTAGGTGAGGAGTTGCTGAGAACCGGCCTTTTGAAGGAGCTCAAACCCGAGTTTGTAGCTGTTCACCAGCGTAAGCCTGCGACCTATGCTGGACATCCGTTTGTAATTGAAATCGGCGTCGCTTACGGGGGAGAGATTCCAGCAAGAGGAAGCTTCATTGTCTATCGTTTTGCCAACAGAATCCCGCTGTTGTACGATGAGGCGAACGATGTTTCGCTTAGAGTGATTGAAGCGATGAACTGGCGAAGATATCACGTGACGCCTGAAATGCCTGTTGCCATCGCAGTGCACATCTGCAGTACAAAAGTTCCGTACAAAACAGTTGGCAAGGAGTTCATTGCTGATAGACCTGAGGTTAGAAGGGAGATTGCCAACGGGTTGAGAGAAGTTGCACGGCAACTTCAGCTCTTCATCTCAAGAAGAGAACACGTGGACAAGGAGAGGAAGAGGTTGGGTGTTTTCAGCAAGTATCTACCGAGGATTGCCCAGTTTTCCACTCAGCTGGCGGGCAAGAAAAAGATGCCAGATATTGAGAAGCTTTTGACGAGTGTGAGGAAGTATGGATCGGAAGAAGTATAAGATCAGTGTCAGTGAGAGAAAGAAGGAAGTTTTAGCAGGTCTTGGAAATCTTGGAACCACGATTTATGATCAGCTAGACAAAGGAACTTTTCCGGCAATTGACATGCCGAGCCGCTCGACGGACAACATAACATATGATGAAAAGCTCAGACAATTCATCTTAGGCGACAGAAGGGTCAGAAGAAGCGCACGCAACATCAGCCACGTGAAGCCGTTCACGCAGCTGGTTTGGGCTGCACTGTTTGCTAATGAGCTTTCTTCGCAACGTAAAACATCAACTCTAAGGGATGTTTATTATTCTGCGCAAGCTTATGAAATGACTTTCAAGGACCAGCAGGAATCAAACAATATTATAACTGACTTGGAAACCATTTTGGGCTTTTCACGAGAGGACTTTAACATCTTTCCGGAGGAGCGATCGGCGGTTTTCGGTGACCTGACAATAGAGTACACGGTGCCAGGCTACGAAGGAAAAACGCTGGATCTAACCTCGCACCCAGACGGCGTGCTAATCGGTCCGGCATTGACCTCTTCGGAATTTGTGAGAACGTCGGCGGACAAGGTCATAGCCATAGAAAAAGGTGGCTTGTTCACGCGGTTCATAGAGGAAAACGTGCACAAAAAATACAATTCTATTCTTGTGTTGACGGCTGGGCAAGCACCGAGGGCAACTAGGCACTTTATCAGAAGGTTAAGCGAAGAGCTCAACCTTCCTGTTTATGTTTTCACCGACGGGGATCCTTGGGGAATGCATATAGCCATGGTTATAATCTCAGGGTCTGTAAATGCTGCGCATTTGAGAGAGCTTAACACTCCTGACGCGAAATGGAGTGGAGTGTGGGCGACGGACATTGTCAACTACAAGTTGCCAACCGACCCGCTTGACGAGATGGACATGAAGCGACTTTATGAACTGCAGAAGGATCCGCGTTACAAGGATCCGTTATGGCGGCGGGAAATAAAGACCTTCATGAAAATCAAGAGAAAGGCTGAGCAGGAGGCTTTCAGCAGGTACGGTTTAACGTATATCGTCGACGAGTATCTGCCTCAAAAACTTGAAGAGACTAAGTAAAAAGAGGCGAAATTTAAAATAACCCTTTGTCGTTCTATGTAGGAAGCATAATGGAAGGATTCGACCGAAATGAGCGAAGAAAGCGGTTTTGGACTGAATTTGGCTGAGAAGTTCTTCGGCCTTATTATTCTATTGACGGGTATATTTGCCCTCTATTACACTGTTACGAGTTCTCAAGCCCTTGTGGCATACACGGGTTTTTTCGGTTTTCTAAGCATCATCCTAATAGTCCTAGGTTTTGTTTTGTTGATTGCCAAAACTGAATAGATTTATTCTCTTCTTTCGACAACTATCCTGCAGTTAGTGGCTAAAGCAGCTATTGCGCCCAATGCAGCAAGCCAAGGAGCAAGAAGCACTCCAATAACCCCTATAGTGGCAGGAATCTCAAGCAATGTTTTCCCTTTTTCATCCTTGATGATAATTCTTGTCACGTTGCCTTCATGAAGCAGCTGCTTAACCTTCTCAATAAGGTCATCAGAGGAAACTGTGAATTCCTCTCTAGTCACCTTAGCAGTTGCTGCACCGCAAACAGAACAGAATCTGTCTTGGTCGTTCAGTTTTGCTCCACATTTCCAACAGTAGGGCAAACCAACTCACTATCCGAATGAGTATTTATTAGAGCAAGAGCTTATTAATTTTCAAATGTTTCAATGAATTAGGCAACTTGCTCGACGCTCGGAAGACTGAGGGATAGACTGGATGCCAACCCGTCAACCAATCGTGTGCGTTCTTGGTCATGTTGATAGCGGCAAGACTTCTCTCTTGGACAGAATTCGTAAGACCAGCGTCCAAGCGAGGGAGGTTGGAGGCATCACTCAGCATATCGGTGCAAGCTTTTTCCCGGTTGAAACGCTCGGCCAACTGGTCGGCTCGATGCTTTCTAGAGTTAAGGGTGAAATAGAGATTCCGGGTTTACTCATCATTGACACGCCAGGACATGAGGCTTTCACCAACCTCCGCAAGAGAGGGGGCAGCGTCGCTGACATCGCAATTCTCGTGATCAATGTCCTACGAGGTTTCGAGGCTCAGACATACGAGTGCCTAGAGATTCTGAAGGCTCGGAAAACTCCCTTCCTAGTCGCTGCAAACATGATAGATCGCGTACCGGGCTGGAATTCCTTCACGGATGCACCGTTTTCGAAGACGTATCCACAGCAAGATCCTTACGTTCGAGAGGATTTGGACAACAAAATATACGATATCATAGGTGTTTTCTCTCGTTTAGGCTTTAAAACGGACCGTTTCGACCGAATAAAGGACTTCACCTCAACCGTGGCCATCGTGCCCACAAGTGCAAAGACAGGAGAAGGCATACCCGAACTCATAACGGTTCTCATAGGCTTGACGCAGCAGCATCTGAAGAAGCGTTTGCAGACAACGGAAGGCCCGGCTAAGGGCACAATTCTGGAGGTTAAAGAGGAACCCGGACTTGGCTTGACACTTAATACCATAATATATGATGGAGTACTGCAGAAAGATGACTTGATAGTTGTCGGCGGCAAGGAGAAACCAATTGTAACACGCATACGGGCGATTCTAGTTCCCAAACCGCTGGATGAAATCAGAGATCCGAGAGACAAGTTCTCCTCCGTCAATTCTGTGGCCGCTGCTGCAGGCATCAAAATCGTTGCGCCAGACATAGAAGGAGCCTTGGCAGGAGCACCTATATACGCTGTCCCTCAGGGCGAAAAACCTGAAAGGTACGCGAGGCTCATTGCCGAGGAAATCGAGAAAATAAGAATCACGACCGACGTTGACGGCATCGTTTTGAAAGCCGACACACTGGGTTCACTTGAAGCCATCGCAGACATTCTGAAACAAAACAACATCCCTATCAGACTAGCTGATGTAGGAGACATTTCAAAACGGGACATCGTAGAAGCGTCCGTGGTTAAGGAACATGAACCCTTGTACGGTGCAGTGTTGGCTTTCAACGTTAGAATCTTGCCAGATGCTGAAGAAGAAGCTGGAAGTAGGGGCGTTCAAATTTTTCGTGAAAAGATAATCTATCACGTGATAGAAAACTACCTGTCTTGGTTTAAAGGAAAACGAGAAGCTGGGCTTGAGCAGGATTTTGACATCCTTGTCAAACCTGCCAAACTCCGAGTAATGGAAGGGTACGTTTTCCGAAGGGCAAAACCGGCAATTTTCGGTGTTGAAATCTTGGCTGGAAGCATCAAACCCAAAATTGCCCTTGTCCGACAAGACGGTGAGGAAATAGGCGAGATTCAGCAGATTCAAGATAAGGGGGAGGCATTGCCAAACGCTCAACAAGGAATGCAGGTCGCAATTTCAATGGACAAACCGGTGTTTGGAAGACACATATTTGAAAAAGACCTGTTATATGTGAAAGTGCCAGAACGACAAGTGAAAGTTCTAATGACGACGTTCGCTGAGAGATTGATAGCAGAAGAGCAACAAGCATTGAGCGAGTATGTGAATGTCATGAGAAAGAAAGTGCCGTTCTGGGGAGCATAGAAACAAGACCTCTCAGGTCACAGGGGCAACGTTCTTCCAACATTTGCTTTCTTCGCTTCTCGGTAGACGTAAATGGCCGTTGCAATGTCTTCTATTGCCAAGCCAAGATTCATTGCCATTATTCGCTCCACTGGGCTTTCGCGACCTGGTTTGGCGCCTGTTGTGATTTCGCTCAGGTCTGCGTACACGTCTGGCAGATCGGCAAAGTAGCCTTGAGTTTTATAGTACGCCAGTTGATTTCGGTCGTCAGTGCAGAACTTGTGCACAGAATGCATGGCTTCTGGTTTCCAGTAGGAATCAAAATCCAATGGACAGGCAAGACCCCCGTCTCTGAACCACGACTCTTCGATGATGGGTTGCGGTTTTTTCAGGATAGGGCCGCTAGTGACTACTATGTCACAGCTTTCAACAGCTTTCTTGGGCGATTCGACGGGAGTTGTGCTTATTCCGTGCAAGGCAGTCATTTCTTTCACGTATTCATGCAGGTTCTTCCCATTAGTGTCATAGGCCTTAACATGTTCCAGATTCTTGCACACTACCATCAAGGCTTCAAGGTTGCTTCTGCCCTGAACACCACAGCCGAGAACGCCTAGGACTCTCGAGTCGTCTCTGGCCAAGTGTTTAGCTGCAACTGCAGTCGCTGCACCAGTGCGTTTGGCCGTGATCCACGTGCAGTCCATGACCGAGATTGGAAAGCCAGTCTCAGAATCGTTCAAAACGAGTAAACCAGAAATGTAAGGCAGGCCCCTTCTTGGATTGTCCGGAAAGCCTGCCACCCACTTAACGCCTGCCGCCTTCATTGTTTGCAGATATGCGGGCATCGCGTGGATGAAAGCGTCCTTTTGGAGATGGACTCCTAGCTTTGGAGGCATTTCAGTTCTTCCCGCGGCTTTTTCACGAAAGGCCTCTTCTACGATTCTAATTATCTCTTTCATTGGAATGTTCAGTTTCTCAATGTCAGCCCGAGAAAGGTACAGGAATTCACCCTTGGACTCCATAATTAACACACAACCAAAATCGTAGGTTAAACAGAAAAACTTGTCGAAAATGCGACTGGTCAGCCGCCTCCGACTGGCGGTATTATTGCTAGAACATCGCCATCTGAAAGCTTCGTGTTCAATCCTTCAAAAGATGATATGCTTCTGCCGTTAACAAGGAACTGCAGAAAACCTCGGACCTCGCCGGTTTTGTGGTCGTAAACGTATTCAGCAAAGCTTTTTCCGTGTAGCTCAACTAAGCGTTCAAGTGCACTGTCAACTGTTACGGTTTCTCTTCTAGAGAATTCTAGAGTCTCCTCTTTTTTGCCAGTCACTTCTCTCAGAGTTGTGAAGAACCGCACCGAGACACGCACGCCGTCATTCACCAACATTGAAGTTCTCAACCTAAAATTTAAACTGTTTCACAGCGAAAGCAAGGTTTTTGATCAGACTGTATGTAATAATTTGCATAGTAAACTTGGAGCAGGGATTATGAACAGAATTATCCACTGATCAGTTCGCCTCAAACGTTCACGGCGGACGAGCACGTCGGAAGATGGTTGGCAGAGGGGCGTGCTAATGTCAGTACTCTTGGATGTGAACAATCTTTCCTCAGCGCGCTCTTCTGAACAGATAAAATGGGGGACCTCTATCTTGTGAGCAATCGCCTATGAGTCCGCCGATTGTTGACGCAATTGCTCCGAAGACGGCAAGTATGATCGCTATGATTCCGACAAACAGACCAGCTAAACCGCCGAAAATTCCGCCTAGGATTCCGCCCGTAGCCCCGCCTACCGCCACAAAGCCTACGATTGCGAGTATTGCAATGATGATCCCGCCGAATATTCCCGCGAGGAAACCGGCTAACGCTCCTTTACCCATCCCTCCAGCTATGAGCCCTGCCACGAACCCACCAATGAACCCGCCTATCAGGTGTCCAATTCCTGGAAACATCCAGCCAAGAACCAGCGTCACGAGAAAGCCAACGAAAGCTCCCAGCCACAGACTTCCCATGCTTTCACCTTTGCCCCTTCAGATGAGTGCAACCAATATAAAAGATTTGTCTGAAATCAGCTTCAAAAGAAAAGATCTGCCGCGTACGAATGTTTGAAGCTTAAATATGGCTTGAATCATACAACACAATGGTGGAAGGCAAGGTGGTTGGGCTTATGGTGTCTCTGCCTGCGAAATGGGAACAGTTTCTGAAGCATTTGGTCGACGATCACGAAATTGATATCAACACCGTCGTCAGTGAACTGTGTGAGTGGGCCTTTTCCGACCCTGAAGACAAAGAACAGTTTAAAGTCTGGTTAGATGAGGCTTATCCCCCAGAAGGAGAAGCTGAAGAAGAAGCAAGAGCCGCAGGAGAAGAAGCCTCCGAGGAAGAAGAAGAGAACGAAGAAGAATCTGAAGAGGAATCCCACGAACATCGGGATTAATTAGGTGACAAGCGCGCTCTTTTTGTCAAATCATATTTGGATCATATATTGACCCCGGGGGGAGGTCATCACGCGCGCAAATCAAGGGAAACCTAACAAGGAAAAAAAGGAGCAGATAAAGGGACAGATGGATGGTTAACTCCTCGTGAGAGTGATAATCTCAATGTTCAGAGAATTGTGGCTCAGATCAAAGGCTGGCTCCATGTCGGCGCACAGCATGTAAGAGATTTGATTGGAACTGCAAGGTACAAAATCAGCGATGGAGATACTGATAACATTGTATGAACCTACAGAACAGATGAAACATGTAGCTATAGAAACCGAATACTACGAGTCGAAAACATGGGGGCACAAGTATCCGAAAATCCAGATAGTCACAGTTGCTGAATTGCTGAAAGGAATAAAACCAATTTTACCACATAGGCATTGATTTTTCACACAATTTCCAACAAGTTAACAGTACCGACTGAGGTAAAGATTTATATTTGTGGGCATTTTTTCTTGTGTTCAATAGGTAAGATTTTAGGTTTGAATGGAGGATTTGTATGGCTTACTTGACGACAACAGCGTCGGGACAACCAGTCCTAGTTCTGAAAGAAGGTACGACACGAAACAGAGGAAGGGAAGCTCAAAGAAACAACATAATGGCAGCACGCGTCATCGGTGAAGTGCTGAGAACGACTTTGGGGCCTCGCGGTATGGACAAGATGCTCATCGACAGTCTCGGGGACATAACGATAACAAACGATGGAGCGGCAATACTGAACGAAATAGAAGTCGAGCATCCAGCGGCAAAGATGATGGTGGAAATCGCGAAGACACAGGACGACATGGTAGGGGACGGTACAACCACTGCCGTAGTGTTGGCGGGCGAACTGTTGAAAAAGGCTGAGGAACTCTTGGATCAGAACATTCATCCAACCATAATCGTGAGCGGCTACCGCAAAGCAGCACAAAAAGCAATGGAAACCATAAACAAGATTGCGATACAAGTGGACATCGACGACCGGGCAACACTGAAAAAGGTTGCTGTGACGTCCATGGCAAGCAAGGCAGTCGGTCCAGCAAAGGAACACTTTGCGGAAATCGCCATTGACGCCGTGCGACGAGTGGCTGAACAACGCGGAGACAAATGGGTCGCAGACATAGACAACATCCAAGTGACCAAGAAAACTGGGAAAAGCCTCTTCGAATCGCAACTGGTTCAAGGCTTAGCGATAGATAAAGAAGTCGTCCATACAGGGATGCCAAAGAAAGTCGAGAGAGCGAAGATAGCCTTGCTTGACAGCGCATTGGAGATCGAAAAGACGGAGATCAGCGCGGAGATAAGGATACACGAACCAAACCAGATGAAAGCCTTCCTGGACCAAGAAAACAAGATGCTGCAAGAAATGGTTGAAAAAATCAAGGCTTCAGGCGCCAACGTCGTTTTCTGTCAGAAAGGCATCGACGACATGGCTCAGCACTTTTTGGCGAAAGAAGGAACACTGGCAGCCAGAAGAGTGAAGCAATCAGACATGGAGAAGCTAGCAAGAGCAACGGGTGGAAGAATAGTCTCAAATCTTACCGATTTGAGAGCTCAAGACCTAGGTGTAGCAGGCCTCGTGGAAGAACGCAAGCTCGGCGAGGACAAAATGATATTCGTCGAAAAATGCAAAGACCCCCGTTCCGTTGCAATCATCATACGAGCCGGCCTCGAAAGAATGGTTGACGAAGCCGAAAGAGCAATGACCGATGCCTTGTCAGTGGTCTCAGACGTCATAGAAACCAACAAGATAGTCGCAGGAGGCGGAGCCGTAGAAGTCGAAGTGGCCAAAGAGTTGCGAAACTATGCTACTGAAGTTGGCGGAAGAGAACAGCTTGCGATAGAAAGTTTCGCTGACGCAATCGAGATAATACCCAAAACCTTGGCTGAAAACGCCGGATTGGAAGCCATAGACATACTCGTAGCACTGAGAGCCGCCCACGGAAAGCCAGATGGACAATACAAAGGAGTAAACCTCTTCACTGGAAAAGTCGAGAACATGCAGGACAAAGGCGTGGTCGAACCCGTGATTGTGAAAGAACAAGCGATAAAATCAGCCACGGAATCCGCGACGATGATAATACGCATAGACGACGTGATAGCGTCCACAAAACCGAGAGAGGGACCAGGAAAACCGCCAGGTGGAATGCCCGAAAGCGAAGACTAAACAACTTCCCCCCAGTTTTTTCTATATTCAAATCTTTTTTTTCACACGTTAGGAAACGAAGCAACTCCATTGTTGTGCACTCTTTTTGACGGAAGAATTACGTTATTCTCACCTTCATACCGAGGCTTGGCCGACGAAGGCATACATCACTGCTACTCAACCAGTTTCAGGAAATCTTCCAAAATGTAATTTATGAACTCTTGCGTGGTGCTCTTGCTGAAGAGTGTCACAACGCAGTTCCTTGTAATCCCAACCATGATTCCGCGTTTCTGGGTTTCGAAGACAACGTACCAGATTTTTCCATGCTCAAGATAATCACGGTACACCTTCGTGTCAACAAGATCTGATCCTGCCAAGCAAAGCTTCTCTACTCCCGGGATGTCAACTTCATCGAACCATATCAGCTTCGTCGCCTGCGGGTTTGACTCGTGAAGCTCCTTAAGGGTTTCATGGGACATCCTAACCTCCAGAATAGCCTGAGAGTTGATGAAAAGAACTTTGCTCAGCTTGTTCGCCACGTAGTTTGTCAACAGCTTCTTAACCCCGCGAGCCACGGACGGCGCCGACACCACTAGAAACGTCTTTTTCTCAGAAGACACAATCCAAAAAGGAGCCTCCTCCGTAACAGGCGTTTCAACCAGATTCCGCCTGTAGAAACGCCTGCGCATAAAATCCCTGCTGAAGACTCCTTCCACCAATCCTTCTTTTGACTTCAAGTCCAAAATCTCTGTCACCAAACTCACGTTTTCACCGGCCTCGGTCTTGCAGAATTCCTCTTCCCGGAAGTCCTTAAGCTTCCACAGCATCAACCCGGGATCAACTTTCTCTTTGATCTCAAACACCTTAGCAGGCAGGACCAATCATCACACCACAAGACAATTTCCAACATCTGACTTTAAAGCATTCCACCATCATAGAGCGAGCTTTCCATCGAAGAGAACACCCAGACTCTACACCATCCAGAAAGAGAACCTTGAACACTCAGAAGAATTCTGACTTTGGTACGCAAAAGCAAGGGCCAGAATCCCAACACACCCATTCTAGCCGCGAGTCTATCTCCGCAGATCGAAGTGTCTCGACTCTAATCACGTGTTCTGCCTCTTTTTTCGTTTCATGTTCTAGTAAGGTTTAAATAAAATACGCCTTATTTCGTAGTTAGCTTTGAACAATAACATGGATGGCGATAGTAGGATGTCAGACGAGTTCCGCCATAGACTTCGAATAATAGACACTGATGTAGACGGCACTTTGAAAGCGTCCTACGCGCTGGCAAAAATCAAGGGAGTCGGCCCATTCCTCGCCGATGCTATGCTCAGAAAGGTAGGAATAAGTCCTGACAAGAGGGCAGGTTTTCTGACAGAAGCTGAGATTGACCGGTTAGAGGAGATAGTCAAGGATCCGGCGAAGAGTGGCATACCAAGTTGGTTGCTGAACAGGAGGAAAGAGCTGGAAACTGGAATAGACACGCACTTGATAAGCGCGGATCTGGTTCTTAGGACTAAGATGGACATAGAAAAGATGAAAGAAATAAAATCGTGGCGCGGATATCGCCACGCCTACGGACTGAAGGTGAGAGGACAAAGAACCAAAACGACTGGCAGAGCGGGTAAAGCGCTGGGAGTCAAGAAGAAGACGCTTATGCAGAGACCAGCCGCAACGGAGAACAAGTAGCTATGGGCGACCCTAAGAAACAAAGAAAGAAGTACGACACTCCACGTTTTCCTTGGCGAACTGACATCATGCAAGGAGAACTCAAACTTATCGGCGAGTACGGTCTGCGAAATAAACATGAACTGTGGCGACAGGAGACCATGCTGTCAAAGTTCAGAGGCATAGCTCGCTCGCTCATTGGCCAAACACTTGGAGAACGCAAGAAGATGGAAGATGAGCTCCTCGCACGCCTGAAAAAACTCGGTGTACTCGACGAAACAGCAGTATTGGACGACGTTTTGGATTTGACAATAGAGGATATCCTTGAACGCAGATTTCAAACGATTGTTTTCCGCAAGGGTCTGGCAAAAACAATGCAGCAGGCTCGTCAACTGATAGGCCATGGGCACATGACCATAGGAAATCGAAGAGTCACGACCCCCGGCTACATTGTGCCGAAACCTGAGGAAGATCAGATAACCTATACGCCCAAGAGCTCACTCGCGAACCCCGCACATCCACTGCGTCAAACAATAGCGGTCGCGCCGACTGCAGAAGCAAGATCAGCGAAATCGCGGAGTGAAGGAGAATAATGAGTTCAAGCAAAAGGACCGAAAGATGGGCGGTCGTGCACATATTCAGTTCCTACAACAACACTATAATCCATATAACCGACCTTTCAGGCGCTGAAACAATAGCCCGAACGTCGGGAGGAATGGTTGTAAAAGCTAGTAGATTGGAGTCCTCACCTTATGCAGCGATGCGCGCAGCCTCGCTGGCCGCGGATGTTGCCAGGGATAAGGGAATAACCGCAATCCACATCAAGGTTAGGGCTCCTGGAGGAGCGGGGCCAAGAACACCCGGTCCTGGTGCGCAAGCAGCAATCAGAGCGTTGGCAAGGGCGGGGTTCAGAATTGAACGCATCGAAGAAGTAACGCCTGTGCCGCATGATGGCACAAGAAGGCCTGGCGGCAGAAGGGGAAGAAGAGTCTAAGAGGTGCGTACGATCCTTCTTCTGATAGAAAAATTGAAATAATGCACCAATGTTCTATTGAGCGGCACAGTAAGGTGGAACACTGTAACGAGGTGTCCTAACAAGTGGAAATAAAGGTGCTTGAGAAAGACGAAACAAACATGCGTTTGCTCGTTCGAGGAGCCGATGTCCCATTCATGAATGCGCTGAGAAGAATCGTGACCTCTGAAGTTCCAAGCATGGCTGTAGACGAGATTGTAATCGTGGAAAACTCTTCCATAATGATGGACGAGACCATCGCCCACAGACTGGGACTTATTCCGCTGAGGACAGACTTGGACAGTTACAACCTGCCTGAGGAATGTCCGTGCAAAAGTGAATTCGGGTGCAACCTCTGCCGAGTCACCCTCGCACTGGATGTGGAAGCCAAGGGAGAAGCAAGAACAGTCTACTCGGGTGATTTAGTTTCAGAAAACCCGAACGTCGTGCCTGTGAGCGACAGAATTCCAATATTGAAACTGGCTAAGGAGCAGAAAATAAAGCTTGAGGCGTACGCAAGGCTTGGAAAGGGTAAGAGCCACGCGAAGTGGGAACCAGTTTCAATGTGCACCTACAAGTATTATCCAAAAATAGAGATTACAAAACGCTGTAGTGTCTGCGGGAAATGTGTCGATGTGTGTCCAAGAAGAGTTCTGGTGAAGAAAGGTGACAGCATCGAAGTTAATGATTTGATTGCCTGCACCCTCTGCCAAGACTGCGTTAAAGCTTGTCCAGAAAGTCCGCTGGCGATACAAGTCTCAGGAGAAGAAAACGCATTTATATTCAATCTGGAATCTACGAGTGCACTTCCTCCGGAAAGGATAATGGTCGAGGCCAGCAGAATACTGGATAAGCATCTGAAAGAACTTGAGGGCGAAATCAAGGTGAAAAAGAGTGAGAAAAGTTAAAGCAACAAACCCAGAACTTTTAGAACTCGTCAATTCTCTCAAGAAACAAAGCAGAGAAAGCAAAGCTGAAATCTGGCGAGACATCGCTGAACGTTTGGTCAAATCCAAGAGGAGACGCGTAGCCGTGAACCTCAGCCGTCTGAACAGATACACTTCCAAGAATGAAACGGTGGCGGTTCCCGGCAAGGTGCTGGCTACGGGTGAGATAACTCATCCGATAACCGTGGCTGCATTCACTTTCTCAGGAAAAGCAAAAGAAAAGATAAAAGCTGCAAGGGGAAAATGCGTGTCTTTCCCTGATCTTGCCAAGAAGAACCCGAAAGGTTCAAACGTCAAGATAATTGGGTGAAAAGATGGAGACAATGAGCGAAACTGCCACTGTAATAAATGCCGACGGGCTCATTCTGGGCAGAATGGCAAGCAGGATTGCCAAGAGACTGCTGGAGGGCGAACAGGTAGTGATAGTGAACGCTGAAAAAGCCGTTCTTTCTGGAAGAAGGAGAAGCAAGGTAAACGAAGCAAAGGAATTCCTTGATGTTGGAGGGGTAAATAGAGGGCCCTTCCATTACAGAAGACCAGATAGGATAGTCAGAAAGGCTGTGAAAGGCATGCTTCCAATCAGGCAGCCGAAAGGCATCCAAGCTTACAGAAGGCTCCAAGTGTTCATTGGAGTCCCAGATAATGTTAAAGACCAGAAGATGGATACTCTGGCAGATGCTCAAGCTAAGAAGTTGACTTGCTCATATTTCACAGTTGGCGAACTTGCGAAAGGAATAGGTTGGAATCAAGGGGAATAGATATGCCTGCTAAGAAAAGTTTAGTTGTCAGTGGAAAAAGAAAAACAGCCACTTCACGCGCTGTCATTAGGCCTGGAATCGGGAGAGTACGCATAAACAGAACTCCGGTGGAGATTTTCGAGCCGAACATCGCACGTGAGAAAATTATGGAACCGCTCATACAGGCCGGAGATGAAGTTCGCAGGCAGTTGGACATAGACGTGAAAATGTCAGGTGGAGGTTACATGGGACAAGCTGAAGCGGCAAGGATGGCAATTGCGAACGCCATACTGAAGTGGACGAAGAGTGCGCATCTGCGCACGGTTTTTGCTGAATACGACAGAACGATGATTGCTGGAGACACTAGGAAGAAAGAACCTAAGAAGTTCGGAGGACCTGGAGCACGGTCGAGGGACCAGAAAAGCTACAGGTAAAGAGGTTTGAATCTAATGATAATACCGGTGAGATGTTTTACGTGTGGCAAACTGATTGGAGACAAATGGGAGGAATTCGCCAGAAGGGTGAAGGCTGGGGAAAATGCTGGAGAGGTTCTGGACAGTCTAGCAATCAAGCGTTACTGTTGCAGGCGGATGCTTCTGTCGCACGTGGAGATATTTGATGAAGTGTTGAGGTTTTATGAAGAGGCTGAAAAACGGAAAGAGGCAAGAAGCTATTACTAGGACAATTGAAAGGGAAAATCATGTCTACAATTATTGAAGACATAATTGCAAGGAAGGTTTTCAACAGTCGAGGAGAAGAAACGATAGAGGTCGATATCATAACAACGTCGGGTTTTGGTAGGGTTGCAGCTCCTGCTGGGAAAAGTCGGGGGAAAGCAGAGGTTGTCTACTATCCGCAAGGCGGAGTGGAACAAGCGGTAAAAAAGGTCGAAGAACTCATAACGCCGGAAATGGTGGGATTAGGGGCTGATTGTCAAGAGGAAATTGATAAAACGTTGCATGATATTGATGGCTCAAAAGATTTTCGAGTAATTGGCGGCAACACCGCGTTCGCCATCTCGTTAGCGAGTGCCGAAGCTGCCGCAAACTCTTCCGGACTCTTGCTGTTTCAGTATCTGGGCGGGCATGTCGCGCATGAACTTCCGTATCCGCTTGGCAACACTATAAGCGGCGGTCAACACACTCAGGGAAAGTCTCCTGACTTGCAGGAGTTTCTGGTTCTGTCGTATGGGGCTGAATCTTTTTTGGAGGCTGCGACGGCCAACATACAAGTTCATAGAAAAGTCGGTGAAGCTCTGGTAAAGAAAGACAAGCTCTTCGGACAAGGAAAAAGTGATGAGGGAGCTTGGGTTGCCAACGTAGGAAACACGGAGGCTCTAGAGGTTCTGACAGGCGCCTGTGAGGAAGTCGGAGCAGAAATGGGTTTCGAATGCGGTGTGGGCATTGATGCCGCATCATCTTCACTCTGGAACGGCAAGAACAAAACTTACAACTATCAAAGAGAGAAGAAAACGAGAGACTCGGGTGAACAGCTAGAATTCATTCTCGAACTCATCAGAAAATATCATTTGGTCTATGTTGAAGATGCTTTCCACGAAGAAGATTTCGCAAGCTTCGCGGAGTTGACGAAGAAAACCAAGAACTGCTTGATTTGCGGCGACGACCTATTCACTACAAACGATGAAAGACTGAGCCGCGGAATAAAGATGCACGCAGCCAACGCCGTCATAATAAAAGTCAACCAGGTAGGCACCCTGACGGATGCATGGGAAACCATCGAAATGGCAAAGAGGAGTGGATACGTGCCGGTGATATCTCATCGTTCAGGTGACACGAGCGACTGGCACATAGCTCACTTGGCGCTGGCTTTCAAATGCCCAATAATAAAAACAGGAGTTGTTGAAGGTTCTCGCATTGCAAAAATAAACGAGTTAATAAGGATCGAAGAGTTTCTTGGAGACAGGGCCGGAATGGCCAGTCTTGAGATGCTTCAAGGGGGATAACGTTTGTCTGAGGATGAAGAGAGCAAGGAGAATATCAAAGAAGAAACCAGGGATGAAGAGACGATAGAGGACGAGGCAGAGCCGGCAGAGGAAAATAAAGCGGAGGCAACAGAACTAGCCGCTGAAACCGTTCCGGAAGAAGAGCTTCTGATACCGCGAGACACTTTGTTGTCCGCTGGAATACACATTGGAACCAGAATGAAAACTGGTGACATGGAACAGTTCATATACCGTGTAAGGGCTGACGGTCTGTTTGTCCTAGATGTTAAGAAAACGGATGATCGAATAAGGGTCGCCGGCAAATTCCTAGCACGGTTTGAACCCGGGAAAATTGCTGCCGCCGCGGCTAGGCTTTACGCGCAAGAACCGATAAGCAAATTCTGTCAAGTAACTGGAGCAACTCCTGTGGTCGGACGTTTCATTCCGGGACTTTTGTCAAATCCATTGTATCCTAACCGCATCGAACCAGAAGTGGTTATAGTGTCTGACCCCCGAGCCGATCTTCAGGCTGTGAAAGAGGCTGCTTCGGTAGGGATACCTGTAGTGGCTTTGTGCAGCACGGACAACGAGTTTAATGGAGTAGACCTTGTTATCCCAACGAACAACAAAGGACGACGGGCCTTGGCGGTCATCTACTGGCTCTTGGCAAGGCAAACACTGCGCGAGAGGGGCGAATTGCCCGTGGACAAAGACCTGCCTCTGACAGTCGACGATTTCGAAGCGAAGATTGCAAGGGAGGAGGAGGAAACCTAACCTGATGGTGAAGGTTCGGCGTCCATGCCAAGCCGGAGCCTTTTATGAGGGAACCTCTGAGGCACTGAAACGGCAAATAGAGAAATGCTTCACGGACAAACTTGGACCGGGGGAGCTTCCTGAAGTTGCAAAAACTGCCCCCAGAGAAGTAATAGGGCTTATCTGTCCGCATGCAGGCTACATGTTCTCAGGACCTGTTGCTGCGCATGCTTACTATAGACTTGCCCTTGACGGCAAACCTGATGTTGTAGTTATTTTCGGTCCAAATCACACCGGATACGGTAGCGGTTTGGCCGTCATGAATGAGGGTGTTTGGCGTACACCTTTGGGTGATGTTGAAATAGACGGTGAAATGGCAAATCAAATCGTGTATGAATCACGTACTGTGGACATTGACGATTCTGCTCATAGTTATGAACATTCAATTGAGGTTCAACTTCCATTCCTCCAGTATCTTTATGGTTCAGGATTCAAGATTGTGCCAATATGCTTCCTCATGCAGGACTTGTCTTCGGCGAGAGAGGTCGGGCAGGCTGTGGCTAAGGTTTTGCTTGACAAGAAAGCGGTCATCATAGCTTCGTCAGATATGACTCATTACGAGCCTCAGGAAAGTGCGGAAAGGAAAGATAAGAAGGCTCTTGAAGCAATCGAAGCAATGGATGAGGCTCGCTTTCAATCAATCATCGAAACCCACAACATTACTGCTTGCGGCCATGGGCCAATAGCTGCTTTGATTACTGCTGCGAAAATCTTGGGAGGACGAGAGGCAAAATTATTATGCTATAAGACTAGTGGAGATGTGACTGGCGACTACTCAAGCGTGGTTGGGTATGCCGCCGTGTGTTTCATGAAATAGTGGTGTAGAATGGGAGTCGTTGCCTCAGCTCCCGCGAAGGTTATACTCTTCGGAGAGCACTTCGTAGTCTACGGTGAGCCCGCCATCGTTTTGGCTATAGATCGACGAGCATATGCGACCGTCGATCGCCGCAACGACAAGCGCATCCATCTGCAGTCGGCAAACTTGGATTTCGCGGGCTTCTTCGAAAATGGGAATTTCAGGATTGAAAAGGGAGATGCCAAAGAGGCTAGATTGAAGTTTGAGGCAATCAGGCTGGCCGTGGAAAAAGTCATGAGAACGTGTGGGGAAGACGTTGGTCTGAACATTGAAATCGACTCAGCCGTTCCTGTCGCAGTGGGTTTGGGCTCTTCAGCAGCTGTGATAGCCGCTGTAACGGCAGCAGCTGGTTCTCTTCTCAAAGCGAAGATGTCGAAGGAAGACGTTTTCCGCATCACCTGTGAGGCTGAGAAAGTTGTACACGGCACTACCTCAGGAGTGGATCCTGCGATTTCAACTTTCGGCGGTGCACTCTTGTTTCAAATGGATACTGGGTTCAAGCCTTTGGAAGTGAAGGCGGACATCCCGCTTGTTGTAGGGGACACAGGCGTCGAGAGGTCTACACGAGTTCAAGTTGAGAAAGTGCGAGATGTGATGGATAACTATCCAAGCCTCTTTGAACCGTTGCGAAAGGTTGCCAGAGAAATCGTTCTCAGAGCCATAGATGCATTCAAGGAGAACGATTTGGCTACTCTGGGAGAGTTGATGAACATCAATCACGCCCTGCTTTATGGCATGGGAGTTTCCGACGAGTCACTTGAGTGGCTGATAAATGCTGCGCGTAAGGCTGGAGCGTTAGGCGCAAAACTAACAGGGGGCGGTGGTGGCGGGTGCATGATTGCGTTGGCAAGAAACGAAAGGCTTGAACAAGTCTTAGAGGCAATAATGAGGGCGGGCGGAAGACCGTTCATAGCGAGAAAAACAGATGAAGGGGTCAAGATTGAGCGAACCTAGGCTTACAATCTTGAAGATCGGCGGATCCGTCATTACCGACAAAGGTGGGGAGCTTGCGGCTCGAACAAAGGAAATAGATCGGTTGGCGGGAGAAATCCAGAAGGCCGGTGTCAAGAGCTTGATAATCGTCCATGGGGGCGGGAGTTTCGGCCACCCCTCGGCCCAAAGATATGCGATAAAAGACGGTTTAAAAGAGGATTCACAGAAAATCGGGTTCTCAGAGACTCATCACGTGATGACGGTTCTGAACGGCCTGTTCATGGATTCCCTTATTTGGCACGATGTTCCAGCAGTAAGTGTTACGCCGTCATCTTGCATAATCACCGAAAATGGCAGAATAAAATATTTTGAGGATGCATCGGTTAAAGCATTGCTGAAGCTGGGTTTTGTTCCTGTCCTTTATGGCGATGCGGTCATGGACGTAAAGTTAGGCTTCACCATCCTGTCAGGCGATCAACTTGTCTCATCACTTGCCATGAGATTCAACGCAGAGCGCATAGTATTCGGCGTCGATGTGGACGGGCTTTATGATACTGATCCCAAAGTTGAGAAAACCGCAAGAATGCATAGGCACTTAAGACCAGAAGAGCTGAAAGAGCTTCAGAGCAGATTGTGCAAGCCGACAGCCTGTGACGTTACAGGCGGTATGTTCGGCAAGGTGGTGGAGCTCTTGCCAGCCGTCGAACGTGGGATTCCAGTGACAATGGTGAACGCTTCGAAGCCTGGCTACGTCTGCAAGGTTCTTGAAGGAAAAGCGGTTGAAGGTACGGTGATAAAGAGGGAATAGATTTTGACTGAAAGGATGAGAAAACGGAAAGCAGAGCACATAAGCATATCACTAAAACACAATGTCCAAGCCAGAAAGGTGACAACAGGCTTCGAAGATGCAATATTCATTCACAAAGCCTTGCCAGAAATCAACAGGCAACAAATAGATTTGTCAACAACAGTTTTCGGTCACAAGTTTGCCGCGCCGCTAATCGCCGGCGCCATAACTGGCGGAACGCGAGAAGCCACGAAGATTAACGCGACAATAGCCGAGGCGATTGAGGAACTCGGTTTAGGAATGGGCTTGGGCAGTCAACGCGCTGCGTTAGAGGGTAAGAAGCTTGAGGAATCTTTTGCAGTGGCGAGAAAAAAGGCGCCCTCAGCCTTTCTGATTGCAAACATCGGCGGAGTGCAGCTCGTTAACGGATACGGCTTGAAAGAAGTCAAGAAGGCGATGAAGATGATTGAGGCAGACGCGTTGGCAATACATCTGAATGCGTTGCAGGAGACAGCTCAGCCAGAAGGCCAAACAAACTTTGCAGGAATCCTTGAAAAGGTGGGCCAAATCGCTGAAGAATTGGACAAGCCTGTTATCGTCAAGGAGACAGGCGCTGGCATAGCTGCTGAAGAGGCAAAAAAGCTGCAAGCTGCAGGAGCCAAGGGCATAGACGTGAGCGGAGCGGGTGGCACAAGTTGGGCGGCAGTTGAATATTACCGCGCAAAGGAGCTTCAAGACGCTTTCCGACGCAGACTGGGAGACCTTTTCTGGGATTGGGGTATTCCAACAGCCGCAAGCGTTGTTGAGGTTTCCCAAACAGTGAGCATTCCAGTTATCGCTTCTGGAGGAGTGCGTAATGGAGTGGATGTTGCCAAAGCGTTGGCCTTAGGTTCAAGTTTGACGAGCCTTTCTCAGCCTGTCTTGCGGGCTGCGGTCAAAGGGGTTCAGGAGACGAGGAGTATGCTTTCGCTTTTGATGGACGAATTGAGAAATGTGATGTTCCTCGTCGGTGCAGAGTCGATTGAAGCTTTGTGTAAGGCTCCGGTTGTCATGGTGGGTAGGACGTCTGAGTGGCTGAGGGTAAGGGGGTTCGATGTTGAGTCCTATGCGAGAAGAGGAGGGAATTGAAGTTTGGGTTTCGAAGAGTTTCTTGAAGAGAATGTCTCAGTGGTGAACAAAGCGATTGAAAGGTACATCCCGAGAACTTTGTCAAAGAACGCCATTCTTTTCAGAATCAATCAGCCGCGGTATGCTTACAACTTGAAAGCCTTGAACAAGGCAATTGTTGATCCGATCTGGGAGTTCCTTGACAGGGGCGGAAAGCGTTGGCGTCCAACGCTGTTCCTGTTAGTGTGTGAAGCACTTGGCAAGAGGCTCACCGATTTCGTTGATTTTGCGATAATTCCGGAGATAGTGCACAATGGGACCTTGATGGTTGATGACATAGAAGACGCCTCTGAATATCGACGGGGCAAACCGTGTACATACAAGATATTCGGGTTGGACATTGCCATAAACGCGGGAAACGCGATGTATTACCTGCCGCTTCTGCCGCTACTGGAAAACAGGGACGAGGTTTCACAGAGAAAACTCGCCCAGGTCTATGAAGTCTACGCTCAGGAGATGATTAATCTGAGCCTTGGGCAGGCGATGGACATTGCATGGCATCGGGGCATGGCAAACGCAGATGAAATCAGTGAAAAGGACTATTTGCAGATGTGCGCGTACAAAACTGGAACTTTGGCAAGAATGGCTGTCAAGATTGCTGCTGTCCTGTGCGATGCAGACGAGCAGCTGGTCGAAAAGCTTGGGTATTTCGCTGAAAGCTTGGGCATAGGCTTCCAATTGAAAGACGACGTTCTAGACCTGACGAGCGCTCAGTTCGCAGAGAAAAAAGGGGGACGTGGACAAGACATAACCGAAGGAAAGCGGAGCCTACCAGTCATACACACCCTCAAAGTTTCAAACATCAGGGACAGGAAAAGACTCGTTGAAATCCTCAACATGCACACTTCGGATCAGAAGCTCAGAGACGAGGCTATTGCCATAATGCAGAGGTATGACTCTATAGAGTATGCCAAACGGTTTGCCAGAAGAATTGTCAAGAGAAGCTGGAACGAGGCCGAGCAGCTTCTACCCGTTTCAGAGGCAAAGGAAAAATTAAAAGCTTTTGCAGAGTTCTTGATTGAGAGAAAAATCTAGATGATTGAGTGTAACACTTTGACGGCCAAAACTAACACGGAGCTCAAAGAGTTCATTCACAAGATGGCTTTGTTAAATGCAGTTAAGCACGAGGGTAAGGCACAAACCGGTCCAGTTGTCGGAAAAACATTGGGCGAAAAGCCTGAATACAGAACCCGAGTCAAGGAAGTGTCGGACCTAGTTAACGAGGTTATCCGAGAAGTCAACGGTCTTTCTTTGCATGAACAACTGCACATCATTGAGGAAAAATGGCCCGAGGCTCTCGTAAAAGAGAAGGTGCAGGAAGAGAGGCATCTGCCGCCTTTGCCGAATGCGGCGAACTATCAGCGAATTGTCACGCGTTATTCGCCGAATCCTGACTGTGTGTTGCATTTGGGCTCTGCCAGAGCCATAGTATTGTGCCACGAGTACGCTCGCATGTACGATGGCAAATTTATACTTCGGTTCGAGGACACTGATCCTAAGCTGAAAAGGCCTGTTTTGGAGTTCTACGATCGCATCAGAGAGGATTTGGCTTGGCTTGGATGTAAGCCGGATGGAGAGTACATCCAAAGCGACAGAATACCAATATATTACGAGTATGCTGAAAAGCTACTCAATGACGGTAACGCTTATGTCTGCACATGTGTGCCTGAGGAGTTTCGAAAGAGAATCTTGGCTCATAAGCCCTGTGAATGTCGCGATTGTCCTAAGGAAGAACATCTAGCAAGATGGCGGCGCATGCTTGAAGGAGGATACAGACAAGGTGAAGCCGTTGTCCGCGTCAAGACGGACTTGAACCATCCCAACCCTGCGGTGCGTGATTGGCCTGCACTCCGCGTTCTTGACACTGAGAAGTACCCTCATCCAAGAGTTGGAAGCAAGTATCGCGTTTGGCCACTTTACAATCTTGCAGCGGGCGTTGACGACCATCTCATGGGGATCACTCATATTATCCGGGGGAAAGAGCATCTCACGAATCAAGTTCGTCAGGAATACATGTACCTACACCTGGGCTGGAAGTATCCTGAGACCATACATTACGGCAGGCTAAAGATTACCGGAGCTTCCTTGAGCAAATCAAAAATTGTTCAAGGGATGAGGGAAGGGCTTTACAAGGACTGGGATGATCCACGTCTGGCAACTCTTTTGGCATTGCGGAGGCGTGGAATAACCCCTGATGCGATTAGGAAGCTGATGATTGACATTGGACCCAAAACTTCAGATGTTGTGCTGAGCTGGGAGAACCTGTACGCTCACAATCGCAAGATATTGGATCCGGTCGCTGACAGATACTTCTTTGTGCAGAACCCGATAGAATTGAGTGTGAAGCATGTACCCAAAGAGTTTGTTGCAAGACTTCACTTACATCCTGATAATCCTGAAAGGGGTTTAAGGGAATACAGGATAGTGCCTAGGGGAAACGATGGCAGTGTGGCTTTCTGGGTTTCGAGAAGAGATGTGGACTCTTCAAAGGTTGGGACGGTGCTTCGGCTGATGGAATTGTTCAACGTTAAGATCATATGTGCAAGCGTCTACGCGGCTGAGGCCTCTTTTGAGAGTGAGTCCTACGCGCAGGCAAGAGATATCAAGGCGCAGTTGATTCACTGGGTTCCAGTCGGCGAGGACATGCCCTGCCAGGTTGTGATGCCTGATGCAACGTTGGCCGAGGGCATTGCAGAGGGTGTTTGTAAAAGGTTAAAGAAGGACGATGTGATACAGTTCGAGCGGTTTGGCTTCGTGAGGATAGACAAAGTCAACGATAAGTTAACGGCCTACTACGCACAAAAGTGACCGAGAGGAAAGGTATGCGGCAGCAAGAGAAGATAATCATTTGGCCAGCTTACTTCGATTCAACCAAAACAAGAAATGACGGAAGAAGAGTGCCGAAGAATCTGGCTGTGCCTTCCCCAAGAATTGTGGAGGTGAAGGAGGCCGCGGAGAAGCTTGGTCTACCTCATGAACTTGTTGCCGATGTTGGTTATTCTAAGACGCCGTGGCTGAAAACCGGCATGATTCAGGTAAACAGAAAAGGTTCAAAAGGCCAGATAGTCCTTCTTATCGCCAAACAGCTTCTAAAAATGCGCAGCACACCTGGGTTGAAGTGAGGACTAGGTTTTTTCTTCTCCAGTCAGGACTGCATTCAATATTCCGTGCTGTCCAGGGCGTGACGTGATGCGTGCTTGACCCAAAGGTGTCTCTACCACTGCGCCCTTGGTTATTACGCCTCGACGGTCGTAGTCGATGTTTGCTGGGTTTTTTATGACTCGCACGACCTCGGTTTTCTCCGTCTTTCCAGTTTTGGGGTTGGTTACACACACCTGTTTTTCGCTCAGTATCTTGAGCTTGAGGTTTCCTCCTCTTCCTCTTGCAACTTTCCGTTTCTGTTCACCCATGAGGGTTTCTGCTGGAAATGTGCCTTGCTCGTATTTCCTCTTCTTTCTATAGCTTTTTTTTCTGGCTCCAGTCAGCCTTTTTTTGTGCGTGTCACCGTGCCAAACGGACATAGTTCTCTCCCTTGATGCTAAATTTGGTGTTCACTATCACCATTTGTTTAAATATAAACCTATCCATTTTCATTTCGAGGATTGTCTACTTTTGGAAAATTATCAAAAACATGTTTCAACTCTCTCTTCATCGATGCCGTGTCTTGGCTTAGGCCAAAGTAATCTGAAAAGTATTCGGTCGTCCTGATAATCATAGAGCGTCCGTTTCTTTCGCTGGCAATCAGGCCCATGTCCTTCAGCTCTTTGATGTGTCCATAAGCATGGTGGCCTCGTACGTCAACGACCCTTTTCTGGGCTACTGGTTGTCTGTAAGCTATGTAAGAGAGCGTTTTCAATGGGCCAACAGAGAGAAGCGGTCTGTTAACGAATCTCTTGACATGAGGCGTGAAATCACTCTTTAACTGCATGACAAATCTTTCATCTTTCAGTTTCAAGATTTCGAGGGCCGTGTTTCTGTTTAGGTAGTCTTGAACTAGCTTTTCCACAACTTTTCTGGTCTTGGTTTTTGACCGTGTCTTCAGAACCGAGCACAACTCGTTCATGTCTAGCGGGTGTCCAGCAACATACAATGCGGCTTCCACAAGCACTAGGTCATCCTGTGTTTTGTCTCTGCTTTCTTCTTGCCTAACACCTACATCAGAACTAATTGCCTGTTTCTCAGCTTTCTGCAAGTCTTAACTCTCCAACTGTGATGTAAATCTCCTCTGTCTCTTCATTCTGCCACAAGTTTATCTTCCCCTCTTGGGCCAAGAAAAGCAACAGAATAAACGTGCGGATAGCCTCCAGTCGTCCAGAACCACTTACTAGGGTTGAGAACTCTATCAAACCCGCACCTTTCACTCTGTCCGAAAGAGTGGTGTAGAGCTTTTCCATCTGGAGTTCAATTTCCATCAAGTACAGGTCTAACTCTGGAAGAATCTCTGAGGGCGTTGGCAGAACGTTTTGTGCAACCGTTTTCTCAAGGCGAATTAGTTTTTCGCCCTTCAAGACATCGTCTAGGACTTCCAGCAGGTTTCTTATTGTTGTTGAAGTCAGTTCGTGTCTGAGGGGCAGAAACAATGGTGGAGGCAAGAAATCCTGTGGTGCCTTGGGGGGTGGCGGGGGTTCTTCCAGCTTCAGCAGAAGCTTTGACTTCATTAGGTATATTAGGGCTGAAGAATCGAGGGCAACGCCAGAGGCTCTGAAATCGACTTGTCCTGTTTTTTCCATGTGCTCAAGGAATGATGTGAGCAAATAGGCAATGTTGACGTTCCAGGGGACAAGCTTCTCAAGTTTGTGGAACTCGAAGAGGATGTTCCATGGTGGAAGCAGGTAGAACGGCTTTCTGGTGGTTGTAGATGACATCAGCTTGGCACCTCTAGGAATTTTGCCGAAACGACGTTTGAGTTTCCATCGCGCATGTAGACTCCGTAGACTTTCTGTGCCTTGTTCACCATTTCGGGCTTTAGTGTGATAACTATGAACTGGGTCTTGTCCGACTCTTCTAGAAGTAGATCCGCTAGTTTTGAAACATGCAGTGCGTCTAGGTGCGCATCTACTTCGTCGAGAACATAAAACGATGCGGGGGTGAACTCTTTCAGGGCAAATATGAATGCGACAGCCGCAACTGAGCGTTCGCCGCCGCTGGCTCCACTCACCACTATTGAGGGTTTATTCGGAAATGTTACGATCATGTCTATACCGCCTTGGAATGGGTCTTCGGCGTTTTCAAGCGTCAGCGTAGTTTCGCCTCCTCCGGTGAGCTTTGAAAAGTACTTTCGCAAGTTTTGGTTTATCTTGTCGAAGGCTTCTGTGAAGACTCTGCGTTTTTTGCGTTCAATTTCATCCATGAACTGTAGTATTGCCTGTTTTTCTTTTTCAAGTTCGTTCATTCTCATTGATAGTTCCTTGTAGCGCGAAATCTGATCTGCGTAGTGAGACAGGGCAAGTTGGTTGACAGCGCCTATTCTTTCAAGTTCGAGCTGCATCATTTTTATGGAAGTTTCGGCCTCTTCAACCTGCTTGGGCGTCACGGTTAGTGGTTGTTCGTAGCCGAGAAGTCTGAGCCGGTTTCGGTGCTGTTCGAGTTGCAGCAGGGATGTTTGAACGTTCAGTTGAAGTTGGTTCAGAAGTCTGTCAACTTGTTCATATTCAGGGTCAAGTTTCTTGAGTTCTTTGTCTATGTCGTCAATTTGAGCCGTGAATTTTTTGGATTCTTCTCTTGCTGAGAAAACACTCTTCGAAAGTTGGACTCTGCTTTTCTCGAGTTCTCCCAATTCTTGCTTCAGTGATTCTCTATCTTTCAATGCTTCTTCGACTTCTTTCTCCACTCTTCCCAGTTGCTGGTTGACTTTTGAAACTTGGATCTTTGAGTTTTGATATCCAACCCTTAAGACGTTGTCGAATTGCGACTGAAGTGTGGATGTTTCAGTCTGGGTGGCGCCGAGCTTCTGTCTTAGGGTGATCATTTCTTCGGCGAGTTTTTCTCTGTCAACTTCCATTTCCTGGATGTGTCCGGGATCTGCTTTCCCTCTTAAGGATGTCAACTCAGTTTGGAGTTTCCGCATTTCCTTCTGGATTGTGCTTCTTTCGGCCCTGTGTATCCACATCTGTGCCTTTTCATTTTCTATTTCTTTGTCTGTCCGCGTAACGAGGTGATCAATTCGTTTTACGTTGGATTTTGTTCTCCTGATGTTTCTCTTGACTCTGATTATTTCTCTTTCCAGTGTTGTAATGGCTTCTGACAGACGGGCGATTTCAACGCGGGTCTTTGCAATTTCCTCTTCGAAACCTGTAATGTCGCTTCCTCTTCTTGAGAGGTGTTGTTGCAGCGCGTTGACTGCCTCGTCTAGACTTTTGATGGCTACTTCGCTTGGGATTATCGTGGAGAAGTCTATGGGAGCGCGGTAGTATCCGCTTTCAAACGCGCCGCCTACCTCGTAAAGGTCTCCGTTAACAGTAACTGCTCGGTGGCCTTGGGCGGACAAGGCGAATGCGGTCTTGTCGTCTGAAACGATAAGTGTGTCTCCGAAAACAAAGTTGATTGCGGGCTCGTAGTTTTTCTCGTATTTCATGAAGAGTTGAGCTGCCCCGTTTATTCCTTCTTTTTCTGGAACCTTTGCGGGTTTGACGTTTGTTGCTTCTTGAAGCGGGATTATCTTTATTCGCCCGAGTTTCATTCTTCTTAGTGTCTCTGTGCAGGTGAAGGCCGAATCAAGGTCTCTTACGATAAGTGCGTCTAGCCATCCCGTGGCGGCAGCTTCTATTGCTCGCTGGAAGCTCTTGTCTATCTTTATTAGGTTGCGTAGTCTGCCATACACGCCTTGGATTACGCCGAGTTCGCCCAGTTCTTCTATGCTTCTCAATGCTTTTTCTTCTGCTGCGACGGTTTCTGCGAGTTCTCTTTGTGTCACAAACTCTACGACTGCCTCGCGTGCTGAATTAGCAATCTTTCCTGCTTCTGTTATTTCCCTCTCAGCAGCCTCTTTCTGTGCGAATCGTCGTTCGCGTGTTCTTTCTAGGTTTTTCAGCTGTGTTTTCTGTTCTTTCTGAACTTTTTCCAGCTCGAGGAATGATTTTTCCAGTTCACTCATTGTTCCCGAGAATCTTGCTTTTCGGTCGTTTAGATCTTTAAGTCTTCTACTACGCACACTGATTGCCGTCTGGTTTTTCAGATATTCCGATCTTAGGAATGCAAGTCTCTTGTAGTCATCTTCGAGTTTAAGCTCGATTTCGCGGATTCTCTTGCTGTTTTCGCCGAGGTTTTCCCATAGCTGAACAGTTTCTTGTGCGAGAGCATCGTGTTCAGCTTGTTTTTGATTTGTCTGGTCGGAGATTCTGTTGTATTCGTTTCTTGACTGTCTGATTCTTAAACGGTTTTCATGTATCTCTTTTTGAATTGTTTGGTACTGTTCAAGATTGTTTTCTTTTATGCGCCTTAGGCCTTCGAGACTTGTTTTTCCAGAACTTATTTTCGTGGCCAACTCTGTTAGTTTCGATTTGAGTTCTCCGATTCTTACCTGAACTTTCAGTACTTGTGAGCCGCCTTCTTCGACTATTTCTGAGCTTAGTTTTCGCCATTCGCCTTCAACTGCTCTCCTTTTGGATCTTCGGTCATCGCGCAGCTGTCTCAGTTTTTCAAGTTTGCTGCCGATTTTTTGGGCTTCTGAGGAAGTCTTCTCCACCTTCTTCTGCGTCTGTGCCATTTCGCACGAAATCTTGACTGTTTCGAACTTTCTTATCTCGCCGTGAATGGAGTTGGCTTTCAACAGTTCGTTGCGCTCTCTTTCGAGATCATCTAGCCTATTCTGCACTTCATCTATTCTTCCCATGGCCGTGCGGATGGAGATGTCTGCTGCTCGCAGCTTTTCTTCTGCTTGGGCTTTTTCGCTGTCATATTGACCTATTCCCACTAAATCTTCGATTATTTTTCGGCGTTCCATGGGTGAGATGTCTGTCAGACGGGTTATAGCGCCTTGGAGAATTATGTTCTGGCTCGTGGAGCTGATTCCGGCCATGGAAAGAATCTCTATGTTGTGCGCTCTTGAGATTCTCCTTCCATTGAGTCTGTAGACGCTCTGTCCGTTTCTGTAGACTTCACGTGAAATTGTGACTGTGGCGGTGTCAACAGGCATGCGTCCATCTGAGTTGTCAAATTGTATCACGACCTTTGCCATTTTTGCCCTTTCTGGGTCGGCTTTTTCAGATCCGTGAAATATGAGTTTAGCAGCAGTTTCTGCGCGGAGCCTTCTAGTGCTTAATTCACCTAGCGAGAACAAGAATGCGTCCAAGATGTTTGTTTTTCCGCTTCCGTTTGGACCTGTGATAACTGTGAAACCTTTATCTAGAGCTATCTTAACCCCTTGCGGCCCGAATGATTTGAAGCCCTTAAGCTCTATTCTTTTAATGTAGGGCATTCAGTTTGCACCCTCGCTTTCTCCGGAACATGCCCCTATCTCATCATAGACATCTGTTTCGCGTTTTTATAAAAACATTTACTGTGTCTCCAAGCTTTAACAGTTACGTACTTTTCAGTGTTCTTTTCCAGCTTTCGACTTGTACTTTGCAGCGATCTTCTTGACAAAATCTTTTATGACCGTGTCTGGGCCAAAGACAAGCAGGCATCCATCGGTTTGAACATGGTAAGAGAGATTCGATTCATTTGCAAGAGTTTTCAGTTTTTGGAGGGGCAGTTCTCTTGACGGTGTGAGACGGATCCACTTCTGTTCTCTGGGCAGGCTGGAAATGAACCTCGTTTCCTCTTCTTCTTCGTCAACGATTTTTCGGCCAGCTTGGTCTGTCCGTTCAAGCCATTCATCAACGTATGCTTGGCCGACCCTTTTCAGCCCTTCAGAAACTAGGTAGGATTCTACGTTTCCTAGGTATTCCTCAATTTTCAGAATGTTTTCTCCGCGGCTTGGGTCAGCTTTCGAAATGCTGATTATTGTCTTTGCGTTTTTCAAGTCGCCAATTATGTCTACTGGAACGGTTATTCCCTTTTTCTTGAAATCGGTAACCATTTCCTCCAGTACTTTCCAGACTGCGAGATATCCCATGCACTCCTTCCTTGTTCCAGTATTATTTTAGGCAATTGTAGTTATTTAGGAATTGTCATGATTGAGTGGAGCAAATGAAAAATTTGGGAAAATGTTCAGAAGCCCAAACAGACTTGGATGGTTCAGCGTTTTCCAAACTTCTCTTTATAGACTATGTGGCGCAGTTCCTTTCTGTCCTTTTTCGGAATATCGTTCTTAACGTGACCGATTGGTAGAAGTGTTATCATACGGTGGTTTTTCGGGATGTCCAGAATCTTTTTCACTTTGGCTTCGGCTGAGTTTCTCTGGTTCTTCACGTCAAAAATGCCAATCCAAGAGGACTGCAGTCTCAGACTGTGAACGGCGAGGGCCATGTTCTGTGTGGCTATGGCTCCGTCTTCCACAAAGTGATACGGGTCTTCATCAGTATCGACAGTGACTGCGATGCAAACTGGCGCTTCTTTCAGTCCTTGAACAAAGGTTGTAGGAACTACCTCGCTTAGTTGTTCTCTCGTTTTCAGATCTCGTATGACTATGAAGTTCCAAGGCTGCTTGTTAAGCCAGGAAGGTGCCCACCGTCCGGCCTCCAGGATGTCTTCAATCTTGTCCTGCTCTACGTCGGTGCTTTCGAATCTGACAACTGTTCGCCTTTTCTTGATGGCATCCAAAACTGGGTTGTCCATGGGTTCATTCTTCCTTTTTAGTATCTAATTAAAAATAGTATTTTATAAGCTTAGCGCGCGCTTTAGCACTTTTGACCGCCTATCTGTGACGAAGGTCTGCGGAGCAGAGGTTGATTCTACTGTGTGAAAAGGAGGGTTTGGACATGATTTTCTGGCGGTGTTGGATGAATTTCCGATTCTGCTTCTGAATTCATAAATGTTTAATGTTTCAAGAAGTCAGTTGTGTCTGCAGGGTGAGTTGCCTTTGAACGAACAAATCTTTCAAGCTTGCAAAGAATTGATTGACGACGCAAAGCAGGGTTGCGCTGATTTGGTCTTTAAAGAGGTCTGTCTCGAAATTCTATCAAGAGCGAGTCACGTTTTGACAGAGCGCCAGTTCAAACAATTGGTTGCGTACACGTCAGAAAGAATGAAAGAGAGAGTGTCTTTTGAATTTCAGCAGGAACTAGCTATGAACAAGTAGGGCATAGCATAGCTTCGTACATTAATCGCCTTAGCATCTTAGCATCTTAGCATCGATTCACGCGTTTCAACCTTCGTTGAGGCTGTATCCAAGGGCATCTTCGCCCTGCTCTGTCCTTTTCCACAACAGTTTTTCTTACAGATCTGGCTTGAAACGAATTGCATGCTGGGAGCCTAGTTTAGCTTGTAACCTATTTTCCGCAGAAACTCCTTCCTTTCTTTGATGTCTCGCTCAGTTTCTATGTCTTTGCTCTTTGATCCGTCAACTACGCCGATTATTCCCCTACCTTGCTGTGTCTCTACAATGATGATTTCTAAGGGGTTTGCTGTTGCGGCATATACTGTGCAGACTTCTGGAACTTCTTTAACCTTGTCCAGGACGTTTATGGCGTAGGCGTTTTTCAGAAAGATAATGAAGCTGTGGCCGCATCCAATTTCAAGTGCAGTCTTTGCTGCCAGTTGCCTCAACTCCTCATCGGTTCCCTCGTGTCTCACTAGGCATGGACCTGAGCTTTCGCAGAAACCTATCCCGAACTTTATGTTTGGAACAGCGTTAACCAATGCTTCGTACAGGTCTTCAACAGTTTTGATGAAGTGCGCCATGCCCAGAATCACGTTGCAACCTTCACGTGCTTCGATCCTGACAGTTTTGAACTCCGACATGATGATTTTCCTGCTTACTTTGCTAATTGAAGATGGAAGTAAGGTAAATTATTTTCCATGAAATCCACCATAAAACCTAACTATAACTTACAACAAATATATGATTAAGGTAAGTCAAGGAGGTTTTCAGCAGTGGTAAGTAGAGACAGCGGAGACCATAAGGCTCAGGTTAGGGAGTGGGTCCAAACTGACGGGTTAAATGACAGTTTAGTGGGGACAATGGCGAATTACCTTCAGTCTCTTCACAACTTGTCGGACGGAACCAAAGAAGCATACCTTGTTAGACTCAGAAGGTTCGGATTATGGCTGTTTGACCAGGGTTACAACGCCTTTGAGGATGCTGATAAGGAAGCAGTAGATAGGTTCCTTACGACTTTGAAGAGTCATAGCACAACTAATAGCTACATAACGACCCTGAAGCCGTTTTATCGGGAGTTCTTGAACAAGGAAGCTGTTGTAAAGGGGATAAAATACTACTTAGAGGAAATCCAACCGATTTCTCCTAGTGAACTCCTGACGCTAACAGAAGTCATACAGATTGCTGAAGAGTGCGGTAGAAGGCGAGAAATGTATATGATAATCCCATTAACCCTGTTTGAGTCCTGTGCGAGGAAAATGGAAGTGCTGAATCTGAAGTTGGGTGATGTAACCTTTACATCGGTTCTGGATAGGGAGAATAAGAGGAGACTTATTGCTACTCTCCACTTCAGTCGTAGTAAGGCAAATGTTCCTAAACAACCAGTGACCCTTGTGATGTTTGCCTACGAGATGAAGCGATACTGTGACAACCATGGTGGCTCCCCTCAAGATTGGCTATTTCCATCGCCTTATAACAGGTTGAAGGCGATAGGAAGCAGTGTCATTGAGGAGCTTTTGTATGAAAGTGCTAGGAAGCTAGGGATTAAGAAGCGAGTTAATCCGCATTGGTGGCGCCACTCAGGATTGTCATACTTTGCGAACAGCAGAAACTAAAAATCAAACACTTTTCATGGTCAGGAAAGTTGTATGTGGTTAAAGTAAAAACTAAATCCTTCAAGCTCCCATACAATCTGAAGAAAGATTAGGCACTTTCTATCTGGAAACTGAATAGCTGGGTGAAATCTAGTTTGAGTGCCTAGAAGGAGAATAAACAACTATCTTAGGGAGAACCCCCAACCCAAACTTAAATCACGGATTCAGAAGGCTCGATATTCGTTTAAGTGAAACAGATTAAGTGAAAAAGTGAATTAATTAATCAGTTGATTAGAAAAGTCTTTCCAAGTTTCGAGACATGTCGAAAGTGTGGAACGAATATTTTTCTCAAATCAATTTTGAGAGAATAACTGAAAGAAACACAGAGATGACGACTACCAAAACATTGTCTCTTAATCCCCTCATTCTTTGCCTTTCTTGCCTAATTGATGCGTAGTACTCATCAATGTCTTTCTGTGCTTCTTCAAATGCAACTTTATCACAACGTGAAGCGACAGAATTCCAAGATTCGAAGAATCCTGAAATCTCAATCAAGTCAATTGGGTGTTTAAACGAGATTGGAGAAAATGGCTTCGTCTTTTCAAAAAGTGTATCTCCCAAATATGTCATAAACTGGTCAAGGGCTTCACGGTCAAACGAATAAATTTCGCCCGTTTCGTCCTTATGCATTTCTTCAAACTCTTGTTCCAACTCCGCTGGGGTGGGCTCTAGGCTTTCATAATAATCCAAAGTTTCTTGGTGCTCTATCTCTTGTGCTAGGGAGTATAGTCTCTTGGGTGGAAATAGCATTTTACATATTGAATTAAAGAAAATGTCAATCCTCTTCTGAACTCTGTCCAATTCATAATTGTATATCGGTGGCGAAAGTATTGCGGAAACGTCTATGAAATCTTTCAGATTTGTGCGGACCCTGTTTATGTCAATCTGAAGTAGGCGAATATCCCGTTCGTTCCCTTTTTTTCTTACACGGTTTATGTCTGCTCGAACGTTAAATAGAGAAGTATTAAGTGATACCTCAAAGAGAATCTGTGTTAAACTTCTCCATCCATAAGTGATTGGAAGAAACAACAAAAAGACAAAGAAGCCAAGATAAAAAAGCTGGTTAGCCAAACTCGCAGGATATACGTGGTTAAGAGTGTATGAAAGCAGATAAAGCAACGAAATGACTAGACCCAAATCAAGAAAGAGAAAGACAATTCTTAACCAAGCATTATACAATATCGTTTTCAGGTTTTTCAGATTCCATTCTGTCAAAGGATGTCCGAACAGTTTCGTTTTCAGCCTCGAATATAACTTTCCGAAAAAACTCGGATGTTTAGCCTTATCACTCATCTTAAAGTCAACTTGAAATTGTCACCTATTAAGCGTTTTGATTAATGGAACCATCCTTGTATTGTCAAAACAGCTAATCTTAAATCTGCACAGCAACAGAAGACACACTAATCAAAGCTGGTTGAAAAGTTGACAACAAGCGACACGTCAGATGTCTGGAAGAAACTTACGATAGAACTCAACAAGAAGTGTGAGGAACAGAAAGTTATCTTTCTTGAACTGTATGACTGGATTCTTGATTCGATGCAGAAAATTGACAAGAAGAACTTTGACTATTATATTACTTCTGGACCGACGCGACAGGACCAAAGCCAAAAGATTGACGTAAGCATACTTCTCGGAAGAAGGATGTACAGTTTTACTGTATCTCAGCTAGCCGAATTTCCGATAAAGAAAACATTCTCTATCTTCTCGCTAGGCAGTTCTATGCACTACTTGGAAGAAACTACGAAAGAATCTATTACATGCACGTTTATTTTCACTGAACTACTTTCCTTCTTTATCATGGATTCTGTAGCCAATTCTGATAGGCTTAGAGAATTTGCTCGCAAGATTCTGGAATCGGCATGGGGTAGATAATGAGTCCAGTATCAAGAAAAGAAGAGATATGGGGCGAAATCACTAGATGTGCTACCGAGATTCAGAATATCAAAGATGACATTAAAGACCTGACGCAACAGTTGGTGGAACTCAGAAAGGAAAGGAAAGATGACAAGAATCGGATGAGTGATAGGAGACTTGCGATTTATATAGGAATTGCCTCATTTTTAAGTGCAATCGCAGGTAGCGTGATTACATGGGTACTAACAAAGCTGTAAGAGTGATGACTAGACAGAGAACAAATGGAAAAGAAGGAATTCGGCTCTATCAGTCACGGCATAGAAAAGGCTCTAGCAGATTTGCACACTATCCTCTATTGCTTTGATGCTTGTGAGAATTATTCGGCAGTTCCACCAGAAAGTTACCATAAGTTTGATGCAAGACGGATAAACAAATAATATACCCGTGTTCCGAAGGATATTTTGCTAGTATACGGCCTTTGGACTTAATCTTATTTACGTTTGAACCTTGCAACCTTCACGGCGAAGAGAATTGTGCCGAGCGCTAGGATTATTGACGATGCGTAGAACGTGTTCACGTAAGCTGCATATGCCGATAGGCCGAGGCTTTTGACTTGAATGTCTGCAAGTGGGCCTCCTATTAGGACTCCAGCCGGTCCCCAGCTTAAAGCCATGACCGCGTTATACCGGCTGAGCAATCGTCCTCTTCGATGCTCTGGAATGAGGTCGCTGCTGAACACGAAGCCTACTGTTTGTATGGTCCAGAATGACACGCCGTTTATTCCGTAGACCAAAGCCATCAAGGGAACACTGTGAGCAAGGCTGAAAAACAAAGGCGTGAGAATTGCTAAGACTAGCCCTAGCAACAGGACTTTGGCTCTTCCAATCTTGTCCGAAAGTCTTCCTGCAGCAAGACTGGCAATCATCCCGCCTATGGTCCATGCAGTCAATATTAGGCTCATTTCAGGGTCTGTGGCGTTCAAGCCTCCTTTGAGTGGTAAGAAAAGAAGGAATATCTGGTTTATCGAGGCGGCGCCCAGGATTATTACTACGAGAGCGACTAGAAACCAACGGTATGTTCTCGCGTCTTGTTCGTTGCGTTTGCCGTTTGTAACTTCTCCGTTGTTTGTCGTTGCTTGTTCTTCACGGGTGCTCTTTGCCTTTATGCCTCTGGAGATCAAAGTCATCAATGCCGCGCCTATGAACAGAAGAATTGTTACGATGTAGAAGATTGTTCCACTTCTAAACCCTCCACCGTCATTGTAGAGGAAGCCTGCGAAGAGTATGCCGACCATTCGGCCTGAAGAAGCGATGAAGTTCATCATGCCTATTATTCTGCCTCGTGTTTGAGGAGTTGTAATATCTGTGAGCAACGCGGCCCACCCTACATCTGACATTGACCAGAAAAACTCTAGGATTGACAGTCCGATTATGATCGTCAAGCCTGCTTCAAAGTTGTTTCCAGCTGCAATTAGCGACCTATGTGCCCAGAACACAATTATATACGAGAACGCTGCGATTGTTTCCCCTGCCACTATCAGTTTTGCCCTCAGTTTGTAGCGATCGCATATTCTTCCCCACAGCAGGTTTTGGCCTATTGAGGAAGCTATCATGTTCAGAGTTCCAAGCGTTGCCGTTGATGTGACTGTCCCCATTAGCAGGTACAGGTAGTTTATCATGAAAGTGTAGAAGACCCCTCTTCGGAGGAATGTTAGGAACTCGAAAAGGCTCAGGTTGAAGAACGTTCCTCTGGAGGATGCTTGTTCAGCATTCTCGGTTTCGGCATTCTTCATCGTAAGAATCACTGCGTTGGCACGTTGTGTTCTACCAAGATGATGTTTTGAAGTTAAAGAAATGGTGTACTATATGAGAAATTTGCCGTTTTTGTAGAACGGTTTGTCGTCTGCGTGTATCTCTCCGTCTTTTTTCATGTCTTTGAGTATGTCCCAGTGGATTGCTGAGTGGTTCTTGCCGCCTGATTCTGGGTATGAGTTGCCCAGGGCCATGTGTACTGTGCCGCCAATTTTTTCGTCGAAAAGCATGCTTTTCGTAAATTTGGTTATTCTGTAGTTGGTTCCGATTGCGGCTTCTCCAACATGGTCTGTGCCTTCGACCTTTAGGAGTTGTTGAAGCAGCTCGTCACCCTTGGCTGCTGAAGCCTTTACTACTTTGCCGTCTTTGAAGGTGAGTCTTATGTCTTCAACCTCTCTGCCAGAGACTATCCCTGGGAACGTGAACCTTATTGTCCCGTTCACAGAGTTTTCGACAGGTGCCGTGAAGACTTCTCCGTCTGGCATGTTCTCTTTTCCGCTGCAGTTTATCCATTTTCTGCCTTTGACGTTGAAGGTTAAGTCCGTGTCTTCTCCGATAATGTGAATCTCTCTTGCTTGGTTTAGGAAATCGCAGATTCTCTGTTGTTGCTCGTGCACTTTCTTCCATTCTGCAGCCGGGTCTTCTTTGTCGACGAGGCAGCCGCTGTAAACGAAGTCTTCGTATTCTTCAATCGACATGGCGGCTTCTTGTGCTTGAGCGTCTATCGGGTAGGGCAGGCCTGTCCATCTGAGCTTGCCCTCTGCCACTCGGTTGAAGAAGATTTCTGCTAGTTCTTTTCTTGAAGCTGACCGCATCCTTATTCTATCTGGGTCTATGTTTGAGAGCCCTTTCGGGTTTGGTTCGCAGAATATGCCTATGCTGACGTCAAAGTTCTCTAATACGAATTTTTCAAGGGGTGAGACGAATTTCAGTTGATGTTCTCTTGCGTACTTGTAGAACGTGTATTGAACGTTAAGGTTTGGAATGACAGTCGGGTAGGCGTCGCTCAGCAGGCATTCTTTGTAAAGTTCGTTGATTAGTGGAAAGGCTTGTTCAGTGCCTTGTATAAGGACTTTTTCGTGTGGTTTCACGTTGACGCTGTAGTGGACGGAGAGTTGCGCGAGTTTTTCGATTCTTTGATCAACCATCTGCTACACCGTTTGGAAGAATCCTAAGAATGTGGGATTGTATTTAAAGGCTTGCCGCTAATGAAGGGAAATAGGCTTGGCGAATTCTTGTTTTCAGATTATCTCGCTGTAGCGGGGGCATTTTGTCCGTTGTCGTCGGAAAAAGTGGTTAAGAGTTAATAGCAACTCGAATGCGCTCAGTTGCCATTCCTACGAGGTACTGTTAAGTCTGTTGTGGTGAAAAGTTTTTCCATTCAGCCAATTATCTCAACAACCCAATTTTGACCAAATAGAACAAAATGAAAACCACAGTAACTATTGCAACCGAGAACCATTGCAGTCGTTTAAGCTTCTTGAAGACAGACCGAATCAGTGATTCAAGTTCGGGAAAATAAAAACCATAACCATATTGCTCCTTGACTATTTTGTTCTGTTCATAAAGATAGAAACACTTGAACAAACTGTAATCGATCCCAAACAGAAGCCCAAAATAAACAGCAGAAACAACAAGACCGCTAAAAAATCCGTTAATACTTTCAAATTCAGGCAAAAGTTCTATTATTCCAACGACACAAGTAAAGAACAAAACTGCAAAAAATACCATAAACTCTCTAAGAAAATCCGAAACTCGTTTCCGCCCTTCCTCTATCGTCCCTTTATCCAAACTCATTATCCTATTCCCTATTCTTCACAAGCGAAAGAACTATTTTTCTTTTGTGAGTCCTATTGACTTATTCGTCTAGATGGTTGAAACGCTGGCACTCATAGATTCTATTTTTTTCTATTGAGATGTTTGACCCAGAAAAAAAGAGGAAGGACTAAGATTATTAGTCCTTTCTAATGCCCTTTCGGGTTTAACATCTTTCCGAAAACCCAAAGCAAGATAGAAGCTATCACTACAATCCATCCGTCATTGGCTAACGTAGGGTTGGAGGTGATGGCATCTAATCCACTTCCGATAAGCACCAGAACCATTCCAAAGAATAGGAGTAGTTCTGGTAAGTGCTTTGGGTTTTCCAATTTCAGCGTTGTCTTCATAGTTTTCGCTACTCTTTTTGCGAGTGGCTCAGAAGTCATTCTTTCCGCCCTGACTGTGCATAAGTTTAAATGCCGCAAGCGGCATTATCGTTATTTGCTAAATAGTCCAGAGCGGCGATGATATGAGCCACTCGCAGTTTTCTAGTTTCGCTGTTTTGGTATAAATGCTTTCGTTAATTGTATAGTAAGTCCTCCCCGTATCTGACTTGCAACGCGGAATCTTTCTGTATGCATGGCGCATCCTCCCACTTCTAAAACGCATCCATAACAGATTTTTCTTTTGTGAGCCCATATTGAGTTATCATAGGCGTCCTTCTCCTAAGCCTTGGCTTGTCGTTAGAAGAAAAGGCAATAGCATTATCCGTGTTGTTGCTGGAGAACGTTTCAGGACTAAGAAGAAGGCTGAGAAAGAAGCTAGAGAATGGAACAAGGCGTACAAGGGTTCTGACGTCAAATTCATGGTTCGAGAGGAAGGATGGAGAAGAAAACGCTGGCACTCATAATAACGTTAAGCTTAACTTGTCAACTAGGACGATAGTGCGGTACTGTTAGGTTAAGTTACCCATGAAAAAACCCTATTGAGAGCGTACCTGTCTCAACAAAAGGCTCAAACAAGTGCAAAAAGTTTTTACATTTGAGAACGAAGAATCAGGTTAGGGAAAGCTTGACGCAAAGAACAGAAATCTACTCATGTATGGATACGTCTTTTCTTCGTGAATTAGCAGAGAACATAAACTTGTCCTTTCGTTCTCATGCTGAAACAGACAGAGAAAGTTTGGTAAGGTTGCTTGACAAGAAGATTAGTGCAGAAAAAACTGATACTGTTTTTAAAATGTATCTTACATGTTTCGATGCCAAATCCGTCGCTAATGCTATCAAACCAAAGGGAATGGAAGAAATCGTTCTCGCAGTAAAGAACCTATTTCGCTCTTCCGAGTGCTTGTACGAGGTCACAGTAGGTTCCAATAGATGTGATATGGTGCTGTTTTTAGATGACCAGATAATTGCTGTTGAAGTAAAATCTGCACAAGACAAGATAAGAACCGTCCAAAGTCAGCTTGACTCCTATACAATGTGGGCAAACAGAATATTTCTGGCGTATGACACCAAACACGGAAAAGCCGTAAATCAGCTTTGCCTTAAGGAAAAGGGAATAGGATTGATTGAGTTTGAAAAAGGAACTGCAAAAGTTGTGCAGGATGCGACTTATGCGAAAAAAGATGTGGAGTATCTGCTTTCATTAATGACTTATAATTACTTAAGAAGAAGCACACAGAAACTCAAAATTGCCTCCGCAGGACGAAAGCAAGATATGGCTAAACATTTCGTCGAAAAATTGACTGAAGAAGAAGCGACTGAGGTTTTTAGGGAATACTTGCGTACAAGAGCTTTAAGGTAAAAACGAAACATATGCTGTTTTTTCAGACCTACCGAATTTATCTTTTAATGCCACATTGAGGGGTACATCGGTTTTTCTTAGTTCCTGCATTTCCATGTTTTTTACGAGCAAGAAATGAACTTTCCTAAAGTAATTCCATTGCTTCTTCTCAATTTTCGTGAAGGAGCCAAATTCATCGCAAATTTCGCAGTGACAAGGCAACTTGTAGCTTTTCGCCCGAATCTTGTCTGGAAAATCTTTATATGAATAATCTATCATGTCTATGGAATGATAGTAACTTCCTTCATGCGGAGCTTTTTCACTTCCTTTCTTTCGTGTCATATATGGCGATTTGGCAATCGGCATCGAAATGGCACTTGCACCGTAACAAAACGTCACATAACCAAACTCTCTTACATTAAAAACGACGAGAGGTTTGCCACTGCTTGAAAGCAACTTCAAAAACTGGAGCAAATTCTTGGTTTCTGCCGAGTTTTTCTCGTCAAGATTCATTAACCTGATTCCAACGATGTCAGGATTACCCTGTAAAGTTGCATCCAATATATTGTCCAGATTTGCAGACGTTAACACAGAAGGACTCAAAACTGTTAAATTCATCAAGTCTCTTTCGTCTTTATACCGTGACAACACGGTATCCAACAAGACCCTTCCTTGTCTGTTCATTTCTCGAGTCTTTTCTGTTTGGTCATTAATCCTCCGTGGACTAGACAGAGGAACTGAGGGAGTTATCAAAATGTCAGCATTTGCACGTATCTGAAACTCAAGCAATCTTTGAATCAAAACTGCATCGAGAAATGGATAAATTTGCTTAATAGACTGATCAATCTTTTCCCTCATCGACTTTATTTCTGCGATACTATTTACGATGTTTGCAAGTTTCGGCGTCCATTCTTCTATTACGCTACAACAAGCATCTTTATCCCTTTCTAACCCTGAAAACAAAAAATGAATCGCGGGGTCAACAAGGCGTATTCTCTTATCAGTGGAATAGAAATCTGGGTCTAAATGTGCGCGTATGTCAGGAACAAGAAAAGGTGCAATTTTCGAGTGATCTCCGCTTGAAATAACGATTCCATCAATTTGATTTATTCCGTTGTTTGCTTTGTTTAGCGGGTAGCGAATTACGGTTTCCGAAATTAGTTTTCCTTCAATTTTGGTTCTTGCATTAATAAACAGTGAAGGGGTTTTCAATGTTTTGTGGCACTTTAGGAGTCTCTCGTTTGTAGTCAAGTCATCACGAGCTTTTCTTTGATGCGTCTATGTCTTTATTGAAGGCACTAATAAAATTTACAAATTGTTCAAAATCTGCCAATGGTATTAGAATCCCGCCACCTATCTCCTCTGCAAATTCCGTTTTCTTTTTCTCTTGAATGAAAACGAACTCCCCCATTCGGTTCTGGAGAATGTATGCTAGGTACTCTCGGTTTTTGATTGCAAAAGCCTTTTTTTTAGCATGATGCATAGGTATGCTATTTGGTAAATACAGTGGTGTGTTGCCAATTTTTACAGAGTATATCTCGTTAGTGCATGTTAAAACTGAAAGGTGTTTTTCTATGGTTCTTGAGTCAAAAGGCAATTGTTGCGCTAACATGCTTGCTGTAACACCATCCACGTTTTTGCGTACTGTCTGCCTGAGAATTTCCCTTACGTAAAGCTCTCTCTCGCTCGGGGGAAGTTTCAGGTATTCGTTTTTGGGCAAGACTTCGGGAACTTGGATTTCCACCATCTATCACCAATGGTATATGGTTAATGGTAATTAACTATATAACGTTTGCGTCACGTTCCAGAAAATGTTATAAGGCTGTATCACATATACCACTAAGCATTAACCAATAGGTGAAAAACAGACTCTGCGACAGAAAAAATCAAAATGTGCCGAGGTAGTTTAGCACGGATTGAGCCACCGCCCGCTAAGCGGAAGAACGTGGGTTCAAATCCCACTCTCGGCACCTAAATGAATTAGAGGTTATCCGAATATATCTGAATTACGGTTAAGTTGGTATCTTACGGGGATACCACAAGCTATAAATACTAATTGGTATCTTATAGTATATCTGTGAGAGCGTGAAACTGATGAACTGCAAAAACTGCAACTCCGAGCAAGTCCGAAAGTGGGGCAAAGTAAGAGGAAAACAAATCTACAAGTGCAAAGACTGTGGACACCGATTCTATTCTGACGGCAAATTCTCAAGAATGAAGAACGACAAAAACATTATCGTTGCAGCCTTGAACTTTTATTATGATGGTTTGTCACTTAGAAAGGCTCAGAGAAATCTGGGACAGATTTTTGGAGAAAAAGTCTCTCAGGTCACAATTCTGAACTGGCTCAAGAAATATTCAAGACTCGTAAAAGAGTACATGGTTGCTCAGGTTCCTCAGCTTTCAGGTTTGTGGCATGAAGACGAAACAATGCTTCAATGCAAAGGACGCAGTGTCTGGTTCTGGGAGATGATAGACGAAGACACAAAATTCATGGTAGCTTCTCACATTTCAGGAACTAGAAGTATGGAGGACACGATAGCGATTTTCCAGAAAGGATTTGACCAAAGCAAAGTAAGACCAAAAGCAGTCTTCGTAGATGGCTCTCACGTTTACAGTAGTGCGTTCAATCACGTTTTCTATACAATGAGAAAGGACACAAGACCCGAATTAGTGCAGAGAGTTGGGATAAGAGCTAGAGAAACAAACAACATAGTCGAAAGATTGCATGGCACACTCAAAGACAGAACAAGACCAATGCGAGGACTCAAATCTTTTGAATCAACGAAACTGCTACTCGAAGGTTATGCAGTTCACTATAACTGTGTGAGACCTCATCAAAGTCTAGGCGGAAAAACTCCTGCACAAGCTGCAAGGATGGAAGTGCCTAGTAACTGGAAAGGATTGATAGATCAAGCAACCAAACAAGAAGCAGAACTTCTTGTCAAAGTTGTGAAGCAAAAAGAGGAAAAACAAGAGTTGAAGGTGATAAGTAAATGAAAAAAATCCTAGTCAGTCTCCCCGATGGAATCGTTGAAACCCTAGACAATGAATTGATAGGCAGGATCGGACAAACTCGCTCTGATACCCTTCGCACGATAATCACGAATTGGATGTCAGAACAAGGTTACCTTGCCAAAGGTGGAAAACATGAAGAAAAGCAAAGTTAAGCGAGAACCTGCCGAGGAAATAGACCTTCTAGACACAATGCTCTCTAGTCTTGTTGAGTTGCTAGAGGAAAAAGGCATCTTGACGCAAGAGGAATATGAAAAGCGAATCATGGAAAAAGTAAAAATCAAATAGCCAAGACAACCAATATCACATATGGAGCTTAATGCTAATTCATGAATAAAGATGATGCAAAAGTCCAACTTCAAGTTTTGCTGGAGAGACATGACAAAATCGCGAAAAAAGAGAAGGATATTAAATCTAAAGAAGAAGAAATGACCAAAAATCTTCTTATCCGTCCGCTTTTTGAACATGTACTGGGCTGGAATTTTGAGGAAGACGTGACAGGAGAGGAGAAGATTTCAAAGGGCTGGGTTGACTATGGTTTTAGAATAGACGATGTTCCAAAGTTTTTCTTGGAAGCAAAGGGTCTGAGAGAGAACCTAGATAGTTCGACCTTCTTTCAGCAAGCATACAGTTATGCCTACTACAAAAAGTGCGCTTGGGCAGTATTAACGAATTTTGAGACCATAGAAATAATAAATGCTGAATCAGAGGCTCCATACAATCAGTACAGTCACATGACAATCAAATGCAATGAATTTCTTGACAAATTTGATGATTTATGGCTATTGTCGAAAGAAGGTTTTGAGAAAGGCTTGTTGGATAAGCTTGCTGAAAGATTTGTTAGACGACCAAAAAGAGTGACTTTTGATAGGCAATTATTGGATGATTTTACGAGATTTCGAGATATGCTTTCAAAAAACATCATAAAATTAAATCAAAAGAAACAATTGACAGAAGAAGACCTTGATGAATCTGTACAAAGGATATTGAATAGGCTAATTTTCATCAGAAATTGTGAGGACAGAGAATTAGAGGAAAAAAAGTTATGGGAAGCTAAGAATGAAGCAAAAGTATGGAAAAAGGTCAAAGAAGTTTTTGCCTATTATGATAAGCACTACGATAGTAAATTATTCACTTATGATTTGAATGACCCACAGAACCTACATCTGTGTGATAAACTGGATATTGAAGATGGAGTTTTAAGAGACATACTCAGTGATTTATATCAGACAAAGGATAGGTCTGTTTCTTACGATTTTAAAATAATTCCAGCCAATGTGCTAGGCACCGTTTACGAACAATACTTGAGCCATATCCTAAAGAAAACGGAAAAAAGGGCAGTTCTTTCTGAGAATCAAACACATCGGAAAGAGCAAGGAATCTATTATACGCCCACATACATTGTTGAATACATAGTTGCGAATACTCTCGGAGAATTATTGAAGGACAAGAAAACCAATGTTGAACAGACTAAGATTTTAGATCCAGCTTGCGGTTCGGGAAGTTTCTTGATAAAAGCTTTTGATTTGTTGAATGAACACTACATTAAAACTGATGCGGATTATGACCAAACATTGTTGGATTTGAAAACAGACATTTTGTTCCAAGCAAAGGCCAGAATCTTGCAAAAAAATATTTTTGGGGTTGACTTAGATAAACAAGCAGTTGAGATAACACAGCTTAATCTCTTGCTAAAAATCGCGGAAAAAAGACACAGATTACCGTTATTAGAACAGAACATTAAATGCGGAAATTCTTTGATAGAAGACGGAAAAATCGCGGGCGAGAAAGCCTTCAAATGGAAAGAGCAATTCAAGGAAATACTGGAAGGCGGTGGTTTTGACGTTGTCATCGGAAATCCACCTTATGTGAGACAAGAAGAACTGCTTCCATTAAAGCCGTATCTGCAAGCTAATTACAGAGTCTTTCACAGTATGGCTGACCTCTTCGTATATTTTTTTGAACGCGGGCTTGAAGTTCTGAGAGAAAATGGCTACTTTGGGATAATTGTTTCGAACAAGTGGTTTAAGGCTGGCTATGGGAAAAACTTGAGGAAATTTCTGAACGATTTCTGGATTGAGCAATTCATTGATTTTGGAGACTTGAAGGTATTTCAGGATGCAACCACGTATCCTTGTATAATCATAATCCGAAAAATGAGAAGACAAAATCCCAAAATCAAAGTCTGCCAAGTGAAGACCCTTATGTTTGATAATTTGGGAAACTACATTGAGCAGAATCAGTTTGCAGCAAATCAGAGTCTGTTAGATATAAATGGTTGGAACTTGTCGAACCAAGATGTAACTAGACTGCTCACTAGATTGAAGTCAGAGAATATCTCCCTCAAAGAATATGTGAACAATCAACTCTCAAGGGGTATCTTGACTGGGTTTAACGAAGCTTACATAATTGATAGACGCAAGAGAGAAGAGTTGATTGCATTAGACCCCAAGAATGCAGAAATAATAGAACCATTCGTTTCTGGTGAAGAAATAAGAAGATATGGGGTAGATTCAAAGGACAAGTACATAATTCTTGCAAAGATAGGTGTCGATTTATCAAAATATCCAACAATCCTAGAGCGTTTCCAGAAGTACAAACAGCAACTTGAGAACAGAACAGACCAAGGCGATAAATGGTATGAACTAAGGACATGCTCATACTACGACATTTTCAGAGAGCCAAAAATAATGTTCAGTGAAGTGCAAGTTTCGCCAAAATTCACGTTTGACAAGAAAGGATACTACGCTAATAAGACGATATTTTCAATTCCCCGAGATGACCTTGCCCTAGTAGGTGTTCTAAATTCAAAGCTAGTCTGGTTTCTTGTTCAAAACTATTGCAATAGGGTTCAGGGTGGATACATACTGAGCTGGAAGTTCTTTGGAAGAATACCTATACCTAGAAGTTTGCCTAAAGAACTAAATTCATTGGTGGAAAAGATGTCTGGGCTAATGGAAAGATTCCTCATTCTGAAGGACAAAAAAACTGATGAAAGCAGACGGATAGAAGAGGAGATGAAGAGAACAGATTCTGAAATTGATGAATTGGTTTACAGGATTTATGGGCTGAACGAAGAAGAAAAGAAAATTGTCGAGAATAGTTTGAAGTAGTTATTGTCCTCTTCTCTATTCATGCTGGGTAACCTAACGGTATCACACCACCACAACAGACTTAACAGTACCTTCCTACGACAAGTTTTATAAGTCTCTAAGGCGTGTGGTAATTGCGTCGTGCAAGAAGCGATTTTTGCACAAAACAAGTAAAGGAGTTGAAATCGTAAAATGGCAGAGAAAGAGATGCACAAGGCAGTTTGCGCTGATTGTGGAAAGGAATGCGAAGTTCCCTTCAAGCCTGACACAAGCAGACCGGTTTACTGCCGAGAGTGTTGGTCCAAGAGAAGAAATTCGAGAAGAAGATTCTAAGTCAAGCTAATTGCTTTATCGAATCTGCCCTTCTATCCTCTTTTCTTTTTACAGTGTGAACGCTTTAGGCTATGATTCTGTTCTTAATTGCAGGCAATGTTCCATACTGCCTTTGCATGGCATGTTTTGGATGGCGCCGCATGCGTGAGTTTTGCGTTGATGTTCGAGCACAAGACGCGGAAAAGTGAGACCGAAAGCTCTAAATTTCTTGGTGCTCGTCTCTTGTAGAGCATGTAAAGAATGGGCCGGTAGTTCAGTTGGTATGAATGCCTGACTTGCACTCAGGAGGTCTGGGGTTCAAGTCCCCACCGGTCCACATATTTTTAGAAATAGAGATTGTATTGGGCTCATTTACTTGCTTGGTTTTACTTGCATTTACTTGCAAGTTCTCAAACAATGAATAAGGGACTTTATGGTAAGTGTAGATTCTTTTGTTATCCTTGAATCCTGGGTAGTGTTGAACCATCACATTAGTCCCTCTTACTTGCAGAAAACCAGAAATTCCACATATCGGGCATTCAATCTTAGTCATTCTAATCACTGACCTCCTGACCAGCGATCAGAGAATAAAAGGACCCTTCAAAAGTATTCTTCAGAGGTTTATGCATCCTATTCTCTACATCAAAACTCTTTGTGCTTTAAAACATCATTCAAACCTTAACATTCAAAGAAGAAAACATCCTATCAAAAGAGAATATTGTCGATTCCTAGGACTTCTGCCTAGAATGTGACTCCCGAATTTGAAATGCCTGAAAAAAGCAAGGGAGGGTCACAACATGGCATAACAGTATTGTGCTGCCCTGCAGAAACCTTGTTTCTAGTTCTGTTTCCAGAACAGATTGTCCTTGTGAAGTATGTACAATAGATGAGCTATACTCTATTTGATAGTATGTAACTTACATGCAAGATAGGGCTGGTTCTACGTTCAAGGATGGTTTTTTGAGGAAGAGATTATTCCAAAGGACAGAACGTTTATTAATAAGCAAACCGTAGTATTAAGTTGCATTTGGCAAATAGGACACGGGAATCTGCCAATATTCTAATCAGGCCAGAGATCTCTGCCATATTTGTCTAAGAAGCTGAAGATCAAGAGATCTTTTGTAGAAGCTGAAGATACTCTGCATCTAAGTCTTTGACCATAATACATCTTTGTTAGATCACCAAGTTGTTTGATCATATCTTCCATCTTTGGAAGATCGGTCTGTTCAACTTCTGAGAAGGTTGTTTTGTATTGAGCGGAAACTCTGAAAGATATCCTATTGAGAGATCCAGATATTTCCAGTCTGTAGGAAAGCTTCTTGAACATAGAATTGGTCAGATCTTCCAAGAACTGGGCTATCAGACAAAGATCTCCAAAGGCCAATCAAATGGTGTTGATCTTATTGTCTTCAACGAGGATGGCTTGATCCTAGTAGCAGAAGTCCTCAACTTCTCAATTCGTACAAACTTGTCAAACAGTAGAAAGAAAAGTATAATCTCCAATCTTTCAGAGTACAACGATAGAAGACTGCTGATCTATTCATGTCTAGCAAATGAGACTATCTTAGATGACCTTGGTCTTTATGGAATCTCTCTCTTGAAGATCGGGTACCAGTTACAGCCAAAATGGTTCTATGATTACTTTGCAGAGAGAAACAAGATAGTTCTAAGAAGAGCTGACTCAGAAGAAACTAGGAAAGATATTAAGTCAAAGATAACGAATTTTCTGAGTTCTATTGGCATTTTGGATTTTCCCAATACGTTGAACAATGAAATCGTAGTTACAGATTTTGTAACTTGAATTTCTAAGGAGGTGATCTTGTTGACTATATCGACTAGAGTCAAGACCCTTAACAAACTATTGGCGATTTATGAGTTGGCACTGCAAGAAGGCAGGTATCTAACAGTCAAGGAGATAGCAAACTACTTAGGGTTTACAAGGGCTCATGCCTACAACTATCACAAAGTACTAATGAGACTGTTAACTACAGAATTGGAATGATCCTTTGGTTTATGCATTGGAGGATCAAACAACCAATTCTAGCATGTAAGTTACATACTGCAGACTAATATCAGGTAGATCTAGTCGATCCAAGCCTGATCCAGGATGGATTCATCGTTTTATCTGTAACTCGGTGAGAAGATTTGCTTCATTCCAAGATCTCGTTTCCTGAGATATCATCATGGGTATGTGATAAACATGACAGAACATGCCAAAAGTGAAAAGGAAACAGAAAATAAGAATGTGATCTTCTACCCTATGAACATAGAAGGTCAAAATGAGAATATGGAAAACCGCACTGAAGATCTCATATATCCTCTGCATATCAGCAGAGAGACTGAGACTTGGATCTATGACTCTAAGATTGGATAGGTGATACTGTTGACTGAGATATTGAGACCATCAGGGACTGGTTTTGAGTGGTGTATAAATCAGTATGATGGCTGCTCACATGGCTGCAAGTATTGTTATGGAATGACTATAAGACGAAAGAATTATGAGGATTGGATGAGGGTCAAACCCAGAATCAACGTCATAGAGAGATTGAAGAAAGATATCAGGAAGCTGAAATCAAGCAATACTGTAATCAACGACATTTTCCTTGGATCAATCACTGACTCATACCAGCCACTAGAAGTGACAAACAAACTAACGAGACACATTGTTGAAATTCTGATACAGAATGAGTTGCCCTTCACAATACTGACTAAGAGTGATCTGGTTCTAAGAGATGTTGATCTGTTCAAAGACTACAGGTGGTGCAGGATTGGAGTGACGATAACCTCATTAGACGAGGGTTTTAGAAGAGAATTGGAGCCTGACTCGGTAAGTTATGAAAGAAGGATAGCCGCACTTGAGAAATTGAAAGATAACAATATCTCAACTTACCTGAGCTGTGAGCCAATCTTTCCAGTTGGAGAGGTAGATCCAGTCTGCATAATAATGGGACTCAAAGATATAGTTGATCTGTTTGAGTTTGGAATGTGGAGCAAATACAGGACTCAGGGAATCAATGAGTACTATTACAAGGATTATAATGATGCTTACTATGTCTCAATATTCAGAAGGATAATCGATTGCTGTGAGCAGTACAAGATAAACTATGGATTGGCTGCACACTCAAGGGATTTCATAGAAAGAAATGGCTTACCATATAGAACGTACCGACCTCTGAAAACCAAGCTTTTCACTGATCTGTCCTTTTTTCTACATTAGTCTAAGCTGTTACACGTTCATTAACTAAGACTAAATTCACCAATATTTTGTTGGTGTTTCCAGACAGACAGATCTAGCATGTAAGTACCATACTGTAAGCTATTATCAAGCAGATACACTATATCAGGGCTCAAATACAAGAGATCAATGAAGGAATGGCTGGTCATTATCTAACTGGCTGTCAACATTATGTCGAGAGTGTAGAAGGGAAAAACATGGAGACAAAGAAAAGCTAAATCTGTGAAACGCTTGATATTTTAAACATGAGAAGAAAAATCGCAATATTGATCGCAGTTCTTTTATCTGGATTTCTTGCTTACATAAGTGTGTCAGGAGAGATTTTGATTAATGAAGGAAACCAAATCAGAGATTCCAACCCAAGTGACATAGGGGGACTAACACCACTCGATGTCGATATTTCTAAACCATTTACAATTAACTTTGGAAGTAATTTAATTGTGTGTGACGCTAATCAATTAAGAAATGGTTTGAATGTATCAAGATCATTTTTTGTTGATTTTAGCCTCCCGATCCAGATAGATTTGAGTAATGAAACCCTTGAAGTTTCAGTTACTATAGAGAACGATCAAGGTCAACCATTAGCAAACATAGTGAATAATCAATGGCGAGTTTTTGAACAAACTCCTCACTGGGATAGAAACTACAATTCTTCTGCTTTTGAACTGATAGGTCAAGATAATACGCCAGTGCTTCAAGTTGTATTAATTCCTAACAATAATACCGTCGATATTATGGGAGATTTCTATTCTCAAACAGGGCGTGACCTCGTAACACCTAACGGGATAACTTGTTATCTGTTGTCAGAACAAGTAAACAAATCATTGTCTCCTTTGTTTAGGTACCCAAGTGATGAATACTGGGGACAATCTGCTGGATCTAACGGCTTATCGAAAGACCAGATAGCAACAAATACTATTAAAAATGGATATACCCGTCTGATGATTGGGGTTGTAGGAGGTGCTGTTCTGGGCACTTGTATTGCATTTATGGCAATTTGGAAAAAAGAGAAGAAACCAAGATTAAGAAACATTGGTGACAGAAATCTTAAATCTACACGGCAACAGAGGACAGACTAGAGGTTCAAGAATGAGTGAAGATGTAGGTAGAAATTCAGATACTACTTTCATTGTCTTTATGATTGTTTTGTCGTTCGCTATCTCAATTGGGATTACTGGTCTTATTAGTTTAAATTATGGGTTCCAAAACTTGAATGCTCCAATAGACGCATCAATCGTAAATGGAATGTTGACTGCAACAGCAATAGTTTTTGCTTTTGTCACGTTTGAAGCAAGAGAAATAGAGCCATATAGAGTGAAATTTCTCCTTCTCATGTTGCCTGTAATATTCCTTATGACGACAGGTGGATATTATTTTTCTCAGGTGATGGACCCGAGTATAGGGCATCCTACTAAACTTGTGCTTGTAGTAGCAATGGCTAATTTCTATTTCAACATCCTTTGTTCTATAAATGCCATAATGATAGAAAACCTAGAAGATGAGAAAAAAGAGGATATGAAAAGAAGAAAGGAAAACCTGAAGGTTGCCTGATCAGTCAATTAGCTATTCTTATATTTCTTCTTGATCTTAGGAATAATGACAGAAATCAAATCTACAGCAACAGAAAAACGTATCTTAGCCAAACTGTATGAGGGCATACACGATCAAAGCTAATACTAAACCAGAAACCATTTTCAGCAAGACTTTGGCCATCTCACTGCTGTTCCTTTCATTCTCCTTCTTTAGAGCATAACCAAATGTGTCTCCAATTGCATCGTAAGAGATTTGCACAAGGAAAGCCAACAGTAGACCATAAAGGATCCAACTCGTTTCTCCAATTATCATATTTTTTCACCTCTTGAAACCTCAAGATCTTTCTGCTTTAAAAGTATAGACAGTCAAGCCCTGTTTTTCAAAAGTTTCTGGCTAGGCTGAAAGAGGAATGTGAGAAACTTGAGTTTTTCCACCTAATGAATGGCGATTTCTGGGGCTTAGAATGACAAACCATTCCAGCTTGTAAGTACCATACTCAAGGACATAATACAGTAGATTCATTGGATCAGAGCTTAAATCAAGGAGATCAGTTGTTCAAGACTTCAATGATCTACCCCTTATTATTACTGAGATTTCCTTTAGGCATAGTAAGGAAGAGAATCCAAGATGCCTCGCAGGATTTACATCTTGAACAAAACACATATTCTTGAACACTTCATTAGTAGATCACACTGGGAATTGCATGAATTCAATAAAGTGGGAAGAGTATCTTACTAAATCTGTTACAACATTTAGGGAAGAGTTTGGGAAACTTGGTCATAGACAGCAACAAGAAATCCGAGAAGGAGCTTTTCGTTTCACGCTCCTTGAACCCTGTCAAATTGAAGTTCTAGATTTTGGAACAAAAAACGGCGTCCTTATTCTGCCAATCCATGATAACCAACTGCCTGATATGACGTTCAAAGTTCACAGAAATGTCAAAGATCTCGATACTAGTGAATTCTTAAAGAAATATTATCCTGATCTTGAAAAAATGCCAATGGATCTTCTTTCAAGAGATAGTTTTGTTATTATGTTGGAAAAAGATTTTTCCGTCTTTCTCGGCAGACCCTCACCCAGTGTGCTTGCTGGTGTGTTCTTGCGAGACTCCAGTAAACATGCTGTTGAACATTTCAAAAATAGACAAGTGAGCCTTATTAAAACCACAACTGATGGGCTGAAGAAGGATATAGCCAGAATACCAGAGAAGGGTACCCGGGATGAACTTCTAATTCATGCAGACAAGATCGAAGGAGCATTGCGAGAAATTAAAAGGGTTGACGAAGATGTCAGCAGAGTAAGACAGCTAGTGGGAGCAACCAAGGAAATTCAAGACTGGAGACTTCTTGTTTCAGATGTTGATAGGTTAAAAGAAGAACATGTGCCAAGAGAAGTCTTTGAGGCTAGAATCGATGAACTAACTACTCGAATTAACTCTTTTTCTCAGATAAAAGAAGCGTATGACAAGGTTCTGGCTCAGCAGAATGATTTTATGAAGCAGCAGGCAGATGTCATGAAGCAACAAGCAAGCTTTGTAACTTGGATAAAATATGCAACAGTATTGCTACCTGTGGCAGTAGTGCTAGTTCCAATAATAGACGCTTTGATTCGTCACTTCATAGGTACAGCCTAAGGCCCTGTTCAAAGGCAAAGAAATCAAGAGCAGGGTTGGTACACGTTATTTCTCAGATAATCTTAAGGGTATTTGAATAGAATAAGCAGTTTCAGCATGTAAGTATCATACTTTAAGCCTATATTACAAGTATTCAGGTTATCAGGGCTTGAATATAAGAGATCAATGATCAGAATGGAAAAGTACAAGCTAACCCAAGCTTAGTTTCTCCCTGGAATGCCTGGTATTCTTAGTTTCTATTATTGTTAAAATATGAATATCTGTAGCCTGAACAGACTTTATGCTATATGTCATTGGTATTCTATCTAGACATATTCTGAAGAGTATATCAAAGAAAAGAGGGGAAGGAATGGCTAGTCATTGTCTAACTAGCTGTCAACATTATGTCGAAAGTGCAGAACAGAAAGCTATGAGGAAAGAACAATGCTTCATTCATATGAGAAAAGGGATCAGGTTTACCCCGAATAATAGTATTCTATGAGAAGCTCTAGACGACTTGCTTCTGGCTTCTTTTGAGGTTTCCATGTAGTTTTCTTTGCCAAATAATCAAAGATATGACCACAAGAGTGAGTCCAATAGCGATGAGGATAATAGGAAAACTTGGGTCTAAACCTGTGTTGAGAATTTGTACAAAGCCTGAAGCAAGCACTGTCACTTGATACTTCATTATGTACACCCAATGTTCTGAAACGGGCTTGTCAAGAGATTGGATGATTGTATAGGTCACTTTTTCATATGGGAAAGAGACTTCAGGTGCAATCACATCGTAGTTGGCTGAACTGTTAGGCAAGATGTAGATAGATTCGCTAATATTTACATTCAAATAATTGTTGGGCGGCAAGACATAGATTGGTTCACTGTCATTTATTACACTCACATATATAGGGAATGAATAGTGGTTTACTACCAAGAAACGGAAATATGCACCTTCACTAACAACATGTGCACCTTGGACTTCCAGTTCATTCCACCAGCTAGGATCTCCTAAGACAACTCTTGGAGTCAGAAGCATAACCAAGATCAATCCCAAAATGAGTAATTTGCGAAAAACAATCATTTTAGCTTCCTCTTTCCATATTCAAATTGATTCTATAATGGAACCCGTTATTTAATTCTATTTCTTAGAACACCTTATTCACAATGGTTCTAGGGACTCCCTAGAAAATGTTCAGCATAGTATTCTATACATGGAGACAAATCATAGAGACAAATCCAATGTAAACCTGAAAAATGGCAAGAAATCTTAAATCTGCACAGCAACAGAAGACTAACTAGGGGTTCAAAAATGAGTGAAAAGAAAGATATTAAGACAATTCTTGAAAAATTAACACGATTGGAGAAGAAAATAGACGATATTTTAAGCAAAGTTGAGGACATTGAAAGACATGCGGCATAGAAAAGGCTCCTAGTCAAGTTGAAAGAGGAATATGAGAAATAGCTAGGTTCTTCGAAGTTTTCTCTTTCTTGAATGGATGGAGATTTCAGGGAGTGTCATGCCCTCTTTATGTGCCTTTTAATGCTTGTAGCTATTCAGACGGATACGGAATCTTTGGTTTGTTGTTTCTTTGTCACTTCATTCAGGATAAATGCAGAGAGGAACAGAGCCAATGAAGGAAACACAAGATAATAGCCTAGCTGATAGTCCTCATTACTATAGCCTAATATCTCGCCAGTGTAAAGCATAAGTCCTAAAACAGCAACAGACAAGCAAACTGGAGCAGCTAACATAACCCTTCTTTTGAAATGAATGGAAGCTATCCCGAATGCCAGAACCAATGCTTGAAAAATAAACATTGCCAAAGGTATCAAGGATATCTCTAGGCTGAAAACATTCTCACTGAACCAATAGTCGAAGAACCAATAATGATGGTTGAATGTAAAACCCTGTAGCCAACCATAATAGTTAGCTTTGAAAGACCAGTAGGTGAAGTCTATTGGACCAGCAAGAGTGAGTCCTCTTACATAGTAGAAGGGAAGAATGATTGAAAACAAAAACACTAGACACCCGAGGATTGTAGTAAGTAGTATCAGAAAAACAAATGCTTTCCTCGGAATGGTCAAGACCAAACCACATCTAAAGAGATACTGCCTAGACTTCTTAAAACTTCGTTTAAGAGCAATTCTGCTCCAAACACGGACTTCCAGATGAATGGAGATTTCAGGGAGTTCCTAGAAGTTTTTCATCGTAGTTTCGGTTAGGTTATGCATAAAGAAGAAAATCACAAGCTGAAGGAGGATAATCTGTTCTATAGTTTAGAACAATTGTACAAATGCATAGAATAAAGAACATGTTGTCTCAATAGTTCTTCATAGGTGAGGAAAGAGCAGAACTCCTTTCTCCTTTCTCCCTCTACTCTTCTCCTCACAAATCAGAAGCCCTAATGCCTTATGGATATGGCCTTGAGACTTCCTGTATTTGAGATAGGAGTTCCATTTGCAGAGTTTGAAGTGCTCTGATAGTTTTCTGTTGGATATCTTTCAGCAATGGCTTGTAATAGAATTTCATAAATACGGTCTGACTTATCCTTCCTTGAAGCAGGTCAACTAGCTCTTGTGGCAGATCATTCCTTAGCCTTGTTGCATAGATTTTTCTCAGTTGCTTTGTCCTAGTGTTGAAGCCCTGTCTTCCAATCATTGTGTCTATTGCTGAGTATTTCATGCTTGGTTTTGCTTCTAGCACAAGTTGGAGCAGTTCTGGAGTTATGAAAGAAATGTATGCATTCTTTGACTGTCTGAGGAATAGATCTGGAAATCTGAAATGCTGCAACATCAACAAATCTTTGTCAAGGTATGAGTCAAGTTTTCCTCTTTCTGAAAGTTCTGTGATTAGCTTGCATGACATTGCTGCTTCAGAAGGTCTTAATCCAGTCAGAACATCAAAGATCAATACCGTTGAGTAGTCTTTAGGTAACTTCTCAATGACTTGTTTAAGCCAGATTTCTGTCTCTTCTAAGTTGCTGTTTAGAATACTGAGGAATGTCTCCAGGCTAGTTGTGTTTTCCCATTTCAAGCCATAGTTTCTTATTGTCTGTTTCCATTGATCATAGACACCAAGATACTTAGACAGATTACTCAGTGAACTCATGACTATTCTTCTAAGATCTTTGCTCAACATCAGAAGCTGTGAAGCCATACTAGGCTTTTCCAAAATCACTGCATACTTCTTAGCATATCTTAGAGCTTCCCTCGCATTCCTTTTTCTATGAGTCTTAACAAGCCAAGAACCAAAGTTTTCCCATATCTGCTCACTAATAAGACCCTTGCACTCAGGAGGTCTGGGGTTCAAGTCCCCACCGGTCCACTCCGCATTCTTCTCTTTCGAATTGCTCCAATCAAGCTTTTCCGAGCGTTATAGGATGCCGTAACGGCGTCATGAATTCCTGCAACTCTAGCCCAACTTCCTCCAGCATCGATTGGTCAGAGTTTAAGAAATCCAACGTGCACCTATTGAATAGTGAGACGAAGAACTGATAGGGCGGAAACAAGAAATGTGAACCTGAGGGGAAGGTTAATGAAGATAAAATTCTTGGGCGCAACGCGTCAAGTGACGGGATCAAGCTACTTTCTGGATGCTGACGGAGTGAAGATCCTTGTCGATTGCGGATTGTTTCAGGAGAGGAACTATTCCTACAGAAACTGGGAGGCCTTCCCCGTTCCTCCAGACCAGATTCATTTTCTCCTGCTCACTCATGTTCACTTGGACCACTCCGGACTTGTTCCCAAGTTTGTCAAGGAAGGATTTTCCGGAGACATCCTGCTGACCCCAGCATCCAAAGCGCTTTTTCCCATCGTGATTTTGGATTCTGCTAGAATGCAGGAAGAAGATGCTGCCTTCAAGAAAAAACGCCATGACAAGGAAGGCCGGGCCGGACCATACCCGGAAATCCCCCTGTACACAGTCCAAGATGCCCAAAAGTGTTTTCCTCTTCTGAAGGAGGTTCCCTATGAAGAATTTCTGCCGCTGAACGACCGAGTCAAGGTATGTTTCCACGATGCCGGCCACATCCTCGGCTCGGCCATGATTGAGATAATTGTGCAAGATGAGAACGGGTCGCGGAACATCATCTTCTCTGGGGATATTGGCCAGTGGGATAAGCCTCTTCTGGGCAATCCATCTGTCTTTGATCGAGCGGATTACGTGGTCATGGAGTCCACCTACGGAGATCGCAACCACGACAATCCCCAAGACATTGATGATAAGCTCAGCAAGGTCGTCAATGACACAGTAAAGGCACGCGGGAACGTCCTCATCCCCACCTTCGCCATTGAGCGTGCCCAAGATCTGTTGTACCACTTCAACCGCTTGGCGCGTGCACAAAGGATCCCTTACGTAGTGACATTTCTCGACAGCCCCATGGCTGTTGAAATCACGAAGGTCTTTGAACAATTCAAGGAGTATTTCGACAAAGAGACGCAGGAACTCTTCAAGGATGGTCAATCCCCCTTTGACTTTCCGGGGTTGAGGCTCGCTGAATCTGTTGAAGCATCCAAGGCTATCAACCTCATCAAAGGATCAACCATCATCATGGCCGGTTCGGGGATGATTACAGGAGGACGAATCAAACATCACTTGGTCAGAGAGATAACTCGTCCAGAATCCACGCTTCTTTTTGTGGGGTACCAAGCAGCTGGGACGTTGGGACGGCAAATCTTAGACGGTGTTTCTCCCGTCAGAATCCTCGGCCAGTTTTATCCGGTGCAGATGAAGATCGAGAGAATCGATGGCTTTTCCGCTCACGCCGGCATGAACGACCTGCAACGCTGGCTCAGCAACTTCAAATCCCCGCCGAAGCACGTTTTCCTGACCCATGGCGAAGAGGAATCGATTCTAAGCTTAGAGAACTATCTTCGTTCTAAGGGCGGATGGCAAGTGAGCGCACCAGCATACATGGAAGAATACAACCTCTAACTAGTCCGAAAACCGCCGTCCCCAGCCACCCCTTCCAGGCAATACAAAACCGTACAAGGGAGGTATGAAGTCGCTGCAATCGTTTACCGTGCGCTTCAGTATTCTTCTCTCTTCCAAATGTTGTACGGACACTGTCTCCAACAATACGTGCTCGCCTTGTAAATACAACCCTGGCATTCGAGCCTGTCAAACCGTCTACGCCTGCTCACAAACGGACTCTCTCAATACTCTTACGAACTGTCTTCCTCATTAAGTCTTGGATAGCACGTTTGTTCTGTCAGGATGAAATGGAGCACGCGTAGCCAGAGCACTGTCACAACAACTGAGATAAGTGCAATAGCCATCGCGATCGCATTGATTTTGTCAATTCTCACCTCCAGACTTAAACGATGAAAACCGCATTGTACGGAACGAATTCGATTAGCGCACCACATTCGTGGAAAAATTGCATTCACTTCTTGCAGAAAGCATAAATATGACATATGTCATATTGCCCTCTAAACCAAAGAATATTGGAGGTAACCTTATGTCTGAAAAGAAGAAACTGGCATTGATCGTTCATAGTGGAACGCTGGACAAACTCTATTGTGCCTTCATACTGGGGTCGACCGCAACGACAATGGGATGGGAAGCACACCTTTACTTCACCTTTTGGGGTCTTAGCGCGCTTGTCAAAGGAGCAATGGAGAAAGCAGGCTTGCCAAGTGACTACAAGAACATGGAGAAACAAATGAGAGAAAAACTAAAGCAGATGAAGTACCCGACGCCCTACGAGCTACTGAAAAGGATGAAGACTTCTGGGCTCTTGAAGATATACGCCTGCACTCCGAGCATGGAAATGTTCGGTATCAAAAGAGAAGACCTGATTCCAGAAGTAGATGAAATGGCAGGTGCGACAACGTTCCTCAATATAGCAAAAGATGCAGACGTAACTCTACTGGTCTAGTTAATACGTTGATGTCACCAGGTTCGAGGAAAGAAATGATGAAACCCAGTCTTCATGCAGGCAACAAAGTGTACCCATTTTTTTGACGATTTGGAACACACAGCGCGCGATTGACATATGAATATAGGGAGGTGAAAATGGAATGGATATGGAATTTAAAGGAAGCCGAACCGAGAAAAACGTGTTAGCAGCATTTGCCGGTGAATCACAGGCAAGAACTAGGTACACTTTCTTCGCCAGCGCAGCCAGAAAGGAAGGATACGAGCAGATAGCAGGCATTTTCGAGGAAACCTCTGACAACGAGAAAGAACACGCCAAACTGTTCTTCACACACCTGAAAGGCGGAACAGCCGAGATCACCGCTTCCTATCCAGCAGGCATAATCGGATCTACAGCCGAGAATCTGAGAGCTGCAGCAGAAGGTGAAAAGCTGGAATGGGGTACACTATATCCGGGCTTTGCAGAAACAGCTGAACAAGAGGGTTTCATAGATGTTGCGAAAACATTTAGGTCGGTTGCAAAGGTTGAGGCATATCATGAACGGCGATATAGAAAACTGCTAGCAAATGTAGAAACGGGCAAAGTATTCAAAAGAGACGCTCCGACAAAGTGGAAGTGCAGAAACTGTGGCTTCGTGTTTGAAGGCTCAGAAGCTCCAGAAAAATGCCCTGTCTGCAGCCATCCGAGAAGCTACTTCGAAGTCTGGTGCGAGAACTACTAACATTTGAAAAGGGAGTAGCATAGGAGCGCGTGCTTCCTCTCTTTTCTCAAAGCTTCATCCTTCGTTATTTTCGATAGTTTCGTTTGCTGTCTTTCTTGATTCTGCCAGCTTGGTGCGTCGTTTTGATATTTGCGTCAAAGTCCTGAGCGCGCTATTGGGAACTAGTAATATCTCTTCAGCGCGTTCCGCTGATCTGTTGCCAATTTCACTTGGCGAGGAACTAGTATTCCTCGCCAATCCGCTTCAATGATGCTCTTTCTATGGCTTCCAATATTAACACTGTGGACATGAAGGGCGTAAGACATTGCACGGTTTTGGGGATTCTCTATCTGAAGCATCTGTCTAAGGCTAAGGTGCTCAAAGACTCGACGTAATGGGCGCAAAGAGTTGCCATGGCAGGAGATAGCTATGTTACCTGGGTTTCGTCGGAGCCACTCTTCAAGCTGGACCAGAAAGGGCAAAGTTCGATTTTCGACCATCCTTAGGCTTTCTCCCTCAGGTGGTGGAAAATCGTAACCCCGATGAATTTTGGCAAACCATTCAGGCCTTTCGTTGGCAATCTTTCTCTTGCTTTTGCCCTGAAGCAGGCCATAGCAACGTTCGATGAGCCGGTCGTCCGTGAAAACACGAATGGCAGAATGTTTCTCAAGGACTATTTCAAGAGTTTTGCGGGCTCTTTTGAGATGTGAGGAAAATGCATAGTCAATCTTGTCTCGCTTTAGCTGCTGTGCAATCTCTTGTGCTTGTGAAAGTCCCTTTAAAGTGAGTTCTGGGTCTCGCCAGCCCGAGAATATTCCACGGCTGTTATCAGTTGTCTCAGCGTGCCTAAAGACAAACAACCTGCAAATCATCAACCCTTCCTCCGCACGAGCTAATGTAGTCTTCTGACAGAACTTATCACTTTTCATCAGTGTGAATCCAGGAGGCACCTGCAGAACTAAACACGGAGTATGAACAAGCGAAGAAAACCTAAATTCCTATATCCAAGCGGCGCAGGCCAGGAGTTCAAGTTAACCCTCTTCGGGAGAATACCGTGGACTCCATAGGTATCTCAGGGTGTCTCGTATCTCTCTGTCCAAGTAGCTTTCAAGGTTGCGAGCAATATCCGCGGCTGTTACGACACCACGAAGGGTTCCTTCCCTAACGACTGCTAGTCTCCGAATTTTATGTTGCTTCATGATCTTGGCTGCTTCTGTTAAATCTGCATCCGGATCAATCGTTATCAATGGTGTCGACATTATTTCGGCGACTTTCACATTCTTCGGGTCAAGCCCTTTTCCAGCAACCTTCCAAGTAACATCACGTTCAGTCACTATGCCGAAGGCTCTGCCTTCCATTAGAACAATAGCGCATCCTTCTCCTTTTTTGAGCATGTTCGCAGATGCTTCAGCTACTGATGCGCTCTCATCAGTGATAACTAAATTCGTTCTCATAGCTTCAGCCACCCTCATAGACCTCCCTCCTTACGATTCATAGTATCTCGAGTCACTTAAGCGCGTGTTATACTGAGCTACCTTATTCCAGCATCTCTTCTTAGAATGTCTGCTTTGTCAGTCCTTTCCCATGTGAAGTCTGGATCATCTCTTCCAAAATGGCCAAACACAGCCGTTTTTCTGTATATTGGTCTAAGCAAATCCAGATGTTTTATGATTGCTCCAGGTCTCATGTCGAAGTGCTTTTTCACTAGTTCAAGAATTTTTTCATCGGGTAATTTTCCCGTGTCGAACGTATTTATCATTACGGAGATTGGTTGTGCTACGCCAATTGCATATGATATTTGGATTTCGCATTGATCCGCCAGACCCGCGGCGACGACATTCTTTGCAATGTACCTTGCCATGTAGCATCCAGATCTGTCCACTTTTGATGGGTCTTTTCCAGAGAAACATCCTCCACCGTGACTTCCAACGCCTCCATAAGTGTCGACAATGATTTTTCTTCCTGTCAAGCCTGAGTCTGCCAGAGTTCCTCCGACGACGAACCTTCCTGTCTCATTGATGTAGTATTTTGTTTCTTTGTCAAGCATAGTCTTGGGTATGACCTTTTTTATAACCTGATTTATTATGTCTTCCCTCATCTTTTCTCTGTCAACCTTCTCAACGTGTTGGGCAGCTATCACAACAGCCGTCACTCTTCTTGGTTTTCCTTTGACGTACTCAACTGTGGCCTGCGACTTGCCATCAGGCCTTAGATAAGGTAAAATTCTGTTCTTTCTGCATTCGGAGAGTCTTCTTACGAGATTGTGTGCTAGCATTATTGGTAGAGGCATTAATTCTTTTGTCTCATTTGTTGCATAGCCGAACACCATTCCTTGATCTCCAGCTCCCTGTTCATGAGTTTCGGTCTCATTAACTCCCATCGCAATGTCTGGGGACTGCTCTGTTATCGAAACCAGCACGCCACAAGTTTCCCAATCCATGCCATCTTTGGCATTATCCAACCCTATTTCTTTCAATGTTTTTCTAACGATGCTAGGAATGTCCACGTAGCAGGAGGTTGTGATTTGACCAGTGACTATAACGTTTCCTTGCATTACAAGTGTTTCGCAGTCAACTCTTCCTTTAGGATCTTTACACAAGACAGCATCGAGCACAGCGTCTGACACTTGGTCAGCGACTTTGTCTGGATGTCCTTCTGCCACGGATTCCGAAGTGAACAGATATTTTCCATTTTTTGTCATTAGAATCCTCAATTAGGCTTCTGATGTGGATTCGTAACGATTTCGTATTCTACTCTTAAGAAACTTTCCCTGAGTGCGAGCTATTAAGCAGCGTCGACTGCTGCCGACGCAGTAATACGAGTCAACGAAGGAGCTGAGGCTCTGGAGGTGACAGAACCTAACGCTTTTCGAATTACTTGTAGATTTTCAGCGGCTTTCCCAACAAACCTTTGTCTACTTCCACTATGCCCAAGCCGTCGTACTTTGGAAATGTTCGCATAGAATTCTTGACTTTAGTTCCGCCCTTCTTGACCAGTTTGTCTTGGAGCATAATGTCCGAGTCTAGGTCTGCGTATTGAATGTTTTTCACGGCCGCGGCTAGGTGGGCTGCTGCAGTGATGCCTATCCCTGACTCGCCCATGCATCCAATCATGCATTGTACTCCTGCGGCTTCGGCAACGTCGGCGATTTTCCTTCCTCTCAGTATCCCGCCGCTTTTCATCAGTTTGATGTTTATGAAATCAACGGCTTCTGCCTGTATCAGACGCAAAGCATCTTGGGGCGAGTGGACACTTTCATCGGCCATTATCGGTACGGGTGAGTCTTTCCTGACTTTTGCCAAACCTTTGATGTCTTCTGACGGTACGGGTTGCTCGGCAAATTGGATTTTGAACTTCTCTGTCTTGTTAAGGACCTGTATAGCTTGCCGAGGTGTCCACCCTTGATTTGCATCAATCCTGATCTGTATGTTCGAGCCTACCGCTTCACGGATTTTTCTTACGCGTTCAGCGTCTTCAACTGGGTCAACTCCAACCTTCACTTTCAAGGCTTTGAACCCTTTCCTAACGGCTTTGACAGCGTCTCTAGCCATCTCTTTTGGAGATTTAATGCTCAAAGTCAAGTCTGTTAAGACTTCAGTTCGGTAGCCGCCCATCACCATAAAGAGGGGCCTGCGGGCTGTTTTTCCCAGAACGTCGTGCAGGGCTATGTCAACGGCTGCTTTTGCTGCCGGATTTCCCTCAATAACGGAGTCCATGAATTCGACGGTTTCTTCAATTCGCAAAGGACACCTACCAATAAGCTTGGGAGCAATCTTGTCAAGAGCCGCGATGACGGTTTCCGAGGTTTCACCGGTCACTCTTTTGGACGGTGAAGATTCACCCCAGCCAGTGACATCGTAGTCTGTGATGATCTTAACGTTGACATTGCAGCTTTCCGTGCTTGCTCCAGAGGCAATTCTGAAAGGTTCCTCATATCTCAAGGTGACAGCGTAAACTTCGATTCGCTTAATTCCCACCTGATTCACCTTTGGGCATTACTATCGCCTGCTCGGAGGTTCCGTAAGTAACGCTTTTTCCTTCTAACAAGAGTTTACCTACTAGAGCGCATGTAACAGCGTCCAGCTCATGATCGCTCATTCGACTGTTCAGCCCTCTCACTCCTACCTTCTCCAAACCCGCTCTCAATCTCTCCAGCCCTTGTTGCTTTCTGGGAATTCCCAGAACGTCTTGGGCGCCTCCCGGATAGACCTCTATCACTCTAGAATGCTTGTCTTCAAGGATTCTTCTCAGATTTATGCCCCGGTTAGTGAGTTTTCTCATGGGACCGAGGGTGATTGGGAAGAATCTTATCCCTCTCCGCAGGAGTTCCTTGTCACATTCCCTCAAGTGAACGTTTGTCCTCTGCTCTATGGACTCTCTCCCTGCCGGAAGACTCAAAGGCGCATCGATAGCAACTATCTTGGGTTTGCTTTCCTCTATTCTCTTCAACACTTCTTCATCTTTGTAGACTAGAGAAGCCTCTGCTTTCATATCCTTGAGGACGCAAAGACCCGTGGGTCTGCTTTCGACTCCTGCCAAATCTACGCCGACTATTGACATCCGGCATCAATGTACTAGTCCAGCGGCTGGACTTATAATTCTTCCACAAAGGCTCCGCCTACGCGTGCTCCGGACAAGGACTTGGAATGAAGGAAACACGCGCTTGAACTAGTGGATACATGCGCGGTCCATTCTGGATTGTCGATTCTTCTTCTTGCTGAATTCCACTGATTTCTCATAAAAAAAAGATAGGGGTGAAGTGTTCTTGTGTGAGTCTAGATTTTTCTTTTTCCCAGCGTAGATCTGAAAGTCTTCCCGCAGTGCTCAAAGAGTCCGATTGTTAATTCTGTTCTCTTGCCGCTCTTGTCTGGTTTGCCCGCCATCTTCCAAGTCTTCTTAGGAGTGCTGACTTCTTTTCCACATAAAGGACATTTAGCCATATATCATCCCTTTCCAACATTTACATGGGATGAGCATAAAACATTTTCCATTGCAACCACCAAAATCAGCCAGATCACACCCCTTCCAGCCGCAAACAACCCAAAAAACACACATCACAAGCACAGGCTAACCAATCAACAAAGAATCCTCAACCGTTTGAGTCTCAAAAAAATCACGGATTGAGCACTCAAAAGCAGAAGGTCGAAACCCGACATGCAACCCGCACGAACAACCATCAGAATTCACCCTTTGACACTCAAAAACCTCGCGGAATTGAGTAAAAAAAGCTTCAAACCAACATGCTTCAACAATGTTTTGACACTCAAAGAAATCACCGAGTGAGTACTCAAACACAAGGGCTCGAAACCCGACATGAGCACCCACGGCTCCAGTTTACTGCTTTGTTTCTTGCCAGCGTTGGTGACCGTTCAGTGCTGTTTCCAGCGTGTCCAGGGCTCCTGTCAGCGTTGGTTTTTCAGGGTTCAAGTTGCCAAGACTCAGCCTTATCGTGTTAGTCTTTGCTAGTTTGTAGTCGTTTTTGAAGAGGAAGAACGTTCCAGGCACTGCAGCCAAGCTGTAGACAGGGATTGTGCACTCGTTTGTCCATCTGTACGTGTCTTTTATCGGCAGTTTCACCCAATAGGTCACCCCCACCTTGCTTGGGAAGAACTGTAGGCCTTCTTCGTTCAGCCACTCTCGAGTTTGGCTCATCAGATGCGCCCATTTATGCTTGTGTTCTTCAAGCTTTTCCCTGCCTTCAGACAGCAATTCTGCCGCGATAAGCTGCACAACATTGGGACTGTTGCCAACAGTGTTCAGCACGTCCGCGTACAGTTCGTCGACAAGTTCCTTCTCAACCAACGCGATGCCCAGTTTTAACCCTCCCAGACCGTAGGCCTTTGTGAAGCTCGTCGTAACTATGCCCCACTCTGGATCCACGGAGAAGAGCGACGGCACCGTTTTGCGGTCAAACTCAGCGTATATTTCGTCGCACAACACATAGAAGCCGTGCTCGCGCGCAACAGTCATCATCTCCCTCAGTTCGTTCGCATTGGACGTTGCTCCGCTCGGCGCGTGAGGATTAGTCAACACGAGTAAGCCAGTTTTTTCTGAAACGACCTTCAGAAGTTCATCCGCGTCAAGCCTGTAGGCATCTTTCTCTCTTCTTTCCAGCCTTTTCACATGCTTGAAATGTTCCTGAACCTGCCTCAGCAAGGGTTCGTAAGTGGGATATTCCACCACTGCCTCGTTTTTCCTGGGGCTTTTCTCTGTCAAGCATCTGATGATGCGGGCGTTCTGGCCTGAAGCTCCCTCGCTAGAGACGAAAACGTTTTCAGGCTTCACATCGTACCACTTGGCCAGCTGCGCCGTTGTTTCAGGATTCCCATGATCGTAGTTGACGCTCAAATCCAGACGGTTCAGCCTCAGGTCGTGAGTGAAGTAGGCCGTGCCGCTGGACCTAAAATCGTATCTTACCTTGGGCACATGGACATACCAGTCTAGATACATTGACGGATGCTTCAACTCTGACGCCTAGACACTGTAGAACCTGTTTGCCGCTTAGCTTTTTCCGTTAGAGCCCTCTTGTCTGAACATGTTTTTATTCAATGAGATTCTAAGGTTAGCTTTGACGTGAAAGTTTGGTGAAAATCAAGGAAACCGAGAAAGGTCTAATCTTGGATGTCTATGTGAAGCCGCGGTCAAAGGAGTTTAAAATCGTGGTTGAAGGGGATGATATCACGATTCACTGCTCGGAAGAGCCCGTTGAAGGAAGGGTCAACAAGGAATTGGTTAAGAAGCTTTCAAGGTTTTTCGGCAAGAGGGTGGAGCTTGTTTCTGGTTCTTCTTCTAAACAGAAAAGGTTGCTCGTGAAAGACGCTGAAAAAAGCGACATCGAACGTGCACTAACGCGCGCATAGCCATATTCACTGGTCGTGAAGTTGGAAGCGCAGTATTGCGGCTATTCCACCGAACGAGTTTTTAAGCATCTGCCCTTCTTCTGTTTCGGTTGATATTATCTCCACCTCGGTGTTCGTGTATTCCGCAAGTTTGGCAAAATCATCTATCAGATCCTCTGTGTCCGCCATGCCCAGCGCTGCAGCGTTGCACTTTGGGCACGGTCTTCCAGAGAGGCCCTGCTCAAAGCTGACCAGCGTCTGGCTTTTTATCGTGTTTTGTTCTTGGTAGCCGCAGGCATTGCACTTCACCGTGACTCTCGTCATTTCCAGCCCTTCAGAAAGCAGCAACGTCCTAACAGCTCCCGCTTCCAGTGCTCTTCTGACCTCTTCTTCGCCGTACGTGATTTTTCCAGTGTCATGTCCGACTTCGTAGAGGAATTGCTGCACCATCCTCCTCTCTTCTATGTAACGCACCTTCCGCATAGCTTCTGGAGCTTTCTCAACAACTTCTTTGACGCCCTGCTCTTCCACGTAAGCCGTGTCCACGGTGTCGATGATCTTGTTTTTCAGCATGTAATTTAGGTACTCGCCCTTTTCAAAATCGTACTTCGTGGGTCCGGGCCCGGCGATTATTAAGCCCTTCAAGTTTTCAATGGGCAGAAAAATCTCGTTAGCGTGTTCGCCCACTCGCGTGAAGTATTCTTGAAGCCTCATTTCCCTGAGCCTCTCGTACCTTCTCGCAGACTGTCCGCCCGCGCGGGTTTTCCCCGGCACGCCCGACGTCATTTCCCTGACTATTTCAAGTCTTCTGCCCTGAAGCGTTGCAAGCGTTGCGCCTGAAGAGTCTATGAGAAGTATGCCGTACGTTTCCTTTTCTCTCAGCATCTCTTGCAGGTACTCGGTGTGGAATCTCGCGTCGCACCTGTAAAGGTATATGTGGATCGGCTCAGGCGGCACAATCACGTAGGTTTCGATTCTTTCGCTTCCAGCACCGTTCTGGGGGATGGCTCCGCAGAATATCACCAGCCCGTTTTCAGGCGGTTCCTTGAAGAGTTTGAGGCGCTGCTGGACTTTCACGATTGCGTCCATGACGTTTTTTCGGGTTGTCGTAGACTTAATGTTAGACGCGGTGCCGTACTCGTCTCGGAGCGTGTTCAGAACGTCGCTTATCTGTTTTCCAGGCGGAACGTAGACCGAAACGAGTTCGGTTCCACGCCCCTCTTTTCTGGCCAGCGTCATCAGTGTCTTTTTCAGCCTGAACAGTTCCAACGAAGTTTTCTTTGATGTGCTCAATTGCCTTCACGGGACGTTTCAGTGATAACGCTACATTGAGGCTTCAAATAAGATTTTGGGAGCGCGGCTAAGTTGTCTCCAAAGCCTCTTTTAGAAACGCTTTGTACGGACCTATCTTTCCTCCGTAGTTGCCTGCCGAAATCTTGACGACGCCGGGCACGCCTGCTGCAGCCTTCACCCCATCGCCTATAGCCCTCTTAACTGCTTCAAGGCTTAAGCCGTTGATGACGATTTCGTAGACGCACTTCACGCCTTCGGGCACCTGCGAATCGGGCACGAGCTCTCTCAACCTCGGACAGAAAGGATGATTCGTTGAAGCTTTCAACTTGTACTTCAGAGAACCGACTTTTGAGCCCGAACGGCAAATTCCGCCTGGAAAAGGCAGGATAACCTCGCTTTTCTTGGCTTTTATGGCTCTCACCGCTTCCTCCGCCGCCGCGAGGCCTGAAGCTCTATCCTGAGCAAAGATGATGAAGTTGCCGCCGGCTATGGCCTCCGCAATGCCGAATCGGTCTTCAACGATGAAGTCGCCGTCCATCACGGGGATTTTCCAAACCTTGCGTGATCCCACCAAGCCCTTTCTCTGGAACCCGTCGCCGAACAGGCATATGCTTCTTCCAACCTTCAGCGTTCTCTTTGCGTTCGGTATGGCGTCAAAAGCCGACGTCGTTGGACACGTCATTACACACTGTCCAATGCGCAGTATCATCTGTCCGTTCAGCTCGAACCTGCTGCGATTGTACATTTGTATCAGAACGCCGATTCGATTGTCTGGCGTCTTTTCCGCCAGCATGACACTTTCGATTCCCGCTTCAGCTGGGGACATTATCACGCTCGTCGCCAATCCAGTTGCAACCTCGGCAGCTGTCAAAGCCCATTTCTCCATGTCCGCAGTAATCAGAACTCTTCCAGCCCACATAGGAAACATTTCAGCAAACGTGTCCGCTATGGCGCAAACGTTACCTGTCTGGCGATGTTTTACCAATAAACTGCCATCGTCGGCTTTGCCGGTCAGCTCAAGATTGCCTGTGACTTGCATGAATTCTGGCTTGTTCTTCTCAAGTGACATGCTTGAACCCTGCCTTCAGTACATCTTCATCCTCTTTAAGAGTTTTCATGGCTTTGGCTGTCGATTACGATTGTTTGTGAAAATTGTTTCTGCGGAAAATAGGTAATAACATGCCTTTTGACGGTTCGTCAGCGCTTGAGTTCTTCTACTAATTTCACGACCTCTTTTACGACATACCTGTTTATCATTCTGCCTTTTTCAGGTGACGCCGCTGTTGGATCGCCTATCACTCCGCTTGGGAAGTAACGCTCTGGGTCGGCCACTATTTCGAACCTTGGGAATTGTGGAAAACTTTTCGTGCCTATGGCTTTTATCAGTTCAGGTCTTATAGCCATTACCCGTGAAGTTTCAATCGTCCCTGCGTGACCGTCCTTCTCGCTGAAGTATTTCCCTTTCAATTCATAGGCGAAGTCGTAGTCTGAACAAACCATTATCCTCGGTCTTTTTTCAGGGCTTTCCTTTTCATGTTGCCAGACAACTTCCTGAGCCGCAAGTCTGAGGGCGGCCATGTGCGCTTGACCCGCGTGACCGCTCAACACCAGAATCCTTGTGAAACGGTTGCGGAGGAACTCTTCAAGGATGTCTCGCGTCATCTTGTACAACGCACCGAATGTTATTGAGATGGTGCCTGGAAAACCCCGTGCAGAGTTGCAGACACCGTACCGCAGTGGAGGCGCGACAAAGCACCCTGTTTTCTTGGCTACTTTCAAAGCCACGTACTCAGGTTGCACACTGTCCGTACAGAGCGGCAGATGATCTCCGTGTTCTTCAACGCTTCCAATAGGAATAATAACAACGCTTCTCGCCTTTGCCCTGCTTTCCGCTTCCTTCATGCTCAGCTCGTCAAACCACAATCGTTCTTTCTTCTTCAAGGTGCTTTCTGCAGATTTGGCTTTTGTTCTTTTCATCTGTTCACATCCTTTAAGGAAAACCCTTGAATTTCATTATGCTGACGTTTTGACTTATAAATTCGTTCATGCTGATGATGGTGTTGTTCTAGGGCTTAGTGACCTCTGCTTTTTCAGCGTTGATTCCGCGCCAGACTATTTTGTACCCGAGGGTTTCGAGCGACTTAGTTGCGTCTGATACTCCTTCTGTTTCAATGATTCTTATAGCGTCGGGCAGAGGCAGTCTGCCTGTTCGGCTTAGTTGTTCTTCGATTTCCTTTCTGATCTGTTCAAGCTTGTCTTTTCTAACTAAGCCGCTGGGCATCACCGTGTAGCCTTCCGGCGGCTTCTCTGTCAGTGCCACTTTTACCGCCTCGGTGGATACGCCGATTCTGGCGGCAAACTCTTCGTAGTTGACAACTGCTTCGGTGAATATCACAGGCAGGTTTTTCAGGAATCCTGTTTGTGTTGCTTGAACGCTCTGGAATGCTCCTTCTAGGTAGCGGAGAACAGGGGCTAACGGGATTTTGTCGCGGTAGTATATTATGTTTATTTGTGCGTTTTTCTGTAGGTCTGCGAGTTTTTCGCAGGCTAGATTTTCGTTGACGGCTACGAGCGTGTTTGCATCGATCTTTTTCAGTTTCTCCATCTTGTGGAGCAAGTATTCGAGTGTCCAGAACCCCACGATTTCCATGTACACTTTGACGCCTTCCTTTTCGAGGGAAAAGTCTGGTATTATCACCTGTTTTCCCACGGGAACAGGTTCAGGTTCTCTTTTCAGCTGCCATCCTGTTCTTAGACCTTCAAACTGCCCGGCGAAGTCCTGTTCGACGATGCTGTCGTAGGATACTGTTGGCTGCTGAGGGCTCTTGAGCATTGAGCGGTGTTTCCAGCTTTCAATTTTGAAGCTGCATATCTCGTTTGTGTATCTCCACAGAATCTTCGCTTCAACAGTCCACTCTGGGCTTGCGATGATTATGGGGAGAAGCTTGGCCGTTGCTGTCCCGTACCTTCTGGTGAGTTTGAACAGGCTGGCGGGCCCGTCTATCTTCACCCAGAACCCGCCGTCCTTGTAGACCTCGTAGATTAGTCCCAGCCTTTTCACGGCGTAGAATATCTTCTGCCAGTTGCCTGACGCAGTGAAGTTCAGTTCTGTCGAATCGAAGAGCAGTGTTTGTGTCAGGCTGAGGTTGTACTCTTTCAGCAGTTCATCAGTCGTTGGCGGCTCGAATTTTTCAAAGACTAGTTCACTGTCAAGGTCAGCGTAGAGAAATTCGTCAACAGCCTGAGGCGTTATCTTCAATTCTGAGGATACGGTTTCGACTATTCTGTTCCTTCGTTCCGTGGTAGTCGCAAGGCCAAACTTTTCTGTTGCCTGAAAAACTCTTCTTCTCAGCTCTACCGGGTTGATTTTGTCGTTGCACTTGAACGTGCCTTTTCTGTCCAGGAGACAGGCGAGGCCTCTGACAAAGCGGTATTCGTATCCTTCATCCTCAAGTTCGCCGGCAAACGCTTTTAGAACGCTTTTCTTTTCGCCTACTTGGTTCTTGTAGGCTTCAATCAGGCTGTTTGCGATTTGCAAGGTGTCTTCGGTCGCTCTTGCGTATCTGGGCCAGATGTTGCCTTTCCTTTTCCACACCGCAAGGAGTTCGCTTGGAAGCAGTGTTCATTCCTCCTTGGACTTTTTGTGTCGTCGTCTGCGGCTTATTCCGACTTCCACGGTTTCTTTGGACACGATTTCTACAAGCTTGGCTTTTTTGCCTTCCACTTTTCTCAGGATTCTTCCAAGTCTCTGTATGTATTCTCTTGTGCTTCCTGTTCCGCTCATTATGTAGCCTGCTGAAGCGTCTGGGACGTCTATGCCTTCGTCGAGGACTTGAGAGGTGACTATGGCTTTGTATTCGCCTTTCCGAAAGTCGTCCAGAATTTCTCGTCTTTCCTCTTTCGGCGTTTGGTAGGTAATGGCTGGTATCAGAAACTTGCGGCTGATGGTGTAGACGAGGTCGTTGTGCAGTGTGAATATCAGTGTTTTTTCGTTACTGTTGGCTTCAAGTTGTCGTGCCAAGAGACGCAGTTTTGCGTCTGAGTTGAGTGCGATTTTTAACGCACGGTTTCTGGCAAGGAGGGCTTCTCGCGCGCGGTGGTCTCTGCCGGTGGCCATGATGAACTTCTGGAAGTCTTCAGCGCTCCTGAGGGTGATTCCTTTTTCTCTCAGATAAAGTCTGAAGGTTGCCATCTCATCGTCGTAGGCTCGTTGTTCTTCCGGAGTCAATTCAACGAATATTTTCTCGTACGTGTACGGTGAAAGGTGTTCTCCGGCCAACTCTTCAACGCCCACGGTGTAGACTGGGTCTCCGACCAGCGGCGGCAGGAGTGAGTGTCTTTCGTCGCTTCTCTCGTACGTTGCGGTCAGGCCCATGCGGTACGGTGCGATGTACATCTCGGCGATTTGCATGTAGCTCGGCGAGGCCAAATGGTGAACCTCATCGAAGACTATTAGCATGAACTTGTTGCCGAGTGTTTCTGCTTGGAGGTATGCCGAGTCGTAGGTTGAGACGGTTATCATTTTCACGGTGTTTTCGCCTCCGCCAACGGCTCCGGCTTCTGTGTTCAGATACTCTGCAACTCGTTTTCGCCATTGGTCTATGAGGTCTAATGTTGGGACAACGATGAAGGTCTGCGTTTTCAAGAGGCTTATTGCCTTCAACGCCACGTAGGTTTTGCCTGCGGCTGTGGGCAGGACCAGGATTCCGCGCATGTTGGCGTGGCGCCACCTGTCCAGGGCTTCTTTCTGGTAAGGACGCAGTTCCACGGTTGAGTTCAGCTGCTGAACAGGGGGCAGGTTTGGAACGTCATCTTGAAACGCAAGCTTGCTTTCCTTCAGGTAGGCTAGCACGTCCCAGTAATGCAGGGCTTTGATTCTGTAACACTCAACTCGGGGATCCCACTTGCCGTACGGAGTCCCAACCTCCCCGCGTAGCAGAATAGTGCCCTTGTCAAACCACAAACGAATCATGAGCAGACAATCATTCTTTTCGCAGCTGAACTTTAAACTTCTTTCGCTTTCACCTGAGCCTGTGCTCTTCGGCGTCGCGGTGAAGGTCTACTGCTATAGTGCTTCCATTTTTCCTGTTTTTCTTGCTGTGCGTTCGAATGCTTCGAATAGAAGGTATCCAACGGCTATTGACACTGTGCCGACTGCCAATTGCTCAGCAAGGATTGGAGATATTGCAAGCAGTGAGGCTCCTTTTATGGCCTGTCGGGCCGCGTTTATTCCGTAGGTCAGGGGAAAAGCGTAGGAGACTGGTTGGGCTAGTGGGGGCAGGGCTTCAACTGGGAAGTTTACTCCGCAGAATATGAGAAGTATGAACGTGAATATGTTTGCGAACACTATTGGGTTTCTGAAGTGAAAGCTGAATCCGCCTATTAACAGGCCGAATCCTGCCATAGTGAAGGCCGTTAGCAGGACGGTTATGGCCAGGGCTAAGGCATTTGCTTGTGAAGTTTACTCCGAATATGAAGGCGGCGAAGAAGAATGATATGGCTACACTGATTAGTCCGTCGAGCACGTGTATCATGGCTCTGCCGACGAAGAGGGGCAGTCGGCTGGCAGGAGTAGCCAGCACCAGTGGCAGTGTTCCGTCCCATTTGTCGTGGCCTGTGATCTGGATTACGGAAAACACGGTGTTCCAAGAGAGAGCTTGCAGAGCGTTGCCGATGGCTATGAAGGATATCACGTCTGCGCCTCCCCCCGAGAAAAGGCCGACGAACACGAAGAAGGCCATTTGAGAGAAGGAAAGAACAAGCTTCATCGTCAGCCACATGGAGGGGTTCAGCCAGTCGAACTGCGCTCGGAAAGAGAACACGGCGCTGCTTACGAAAACTCTCAGGCTGTTCATGCTTCAATCAGCGTCCCCTTTGTCCTTGCTCTTTTCTCAACCATCTTGAACAGGGCAGTGGCTATCACAGCGTATGCTAACGTTATGAGAATCATAACCGTCAAGTCTAGGAACAGCGCGGTGTTCGTTCCCATGCCTTTCCAGAACGTTTGAGAAGCGTAGTCTTGACTTGTTGTCAGTCTGATGGCGTCTATTCCCCAAGTTGGTCCCAGGATGTAAGCTGCGGGATGAATCCAGAAGGGAAGGAGGGCGATTGGAAACATTGAACCCGAGATTATGTACAGCGGAGTCTCCAGCCCGTTCGTCAGAGTCTGTGCTGATCTGGAGAGTACAAAGGCGGAAGCGAATATCAAGCCCAAAGCAGAGACTGAAAGGAGCGTGAGTAATAGCGAGATGGTGAACAAGATAGGGTTGGCTATTCCGAGGGAGATGTTGAAGACGAATGTTCCCACGATGAGTACGGCCACCATGTTGGTTAGGCCGAAAAGAGCGTTTGAGATGGATCTTCCGGCGATGACGTGGATGAGTTTGGAGGGGGCCGCTATCACTTCTTCCAGTGTTCCCTGCCACTTTTCGAATTCGATGGCGAACCCTGACGAGTAGATGGTGTTGCCCCACATGCCCATCATTCCGCCGCCTAAAACGGCGTAGAGGCCGAACGGTGCGCTGGAGCCCTTGAAGAGCGTCAGCGCCACGGTGGTGAACACGAAGGGTGCGATGATGTTGGGGATGATCCACTGGGGATCGGCCATCCAGTGAAGCATGGCCATCCTGAAGGCGCTGTAGATAACTGTCAGCGGTTTTGACACTCTTGCACCTCTGTTGCTAGCTTGTTACGAGTTTCAAGTAGGCGTCTTCGAGTGTTGGCTCTTTGATTTTGATGTCGTAGATGCGGCTGTTCCTGAGTATCTCCTGCACTTCTGAGATTATTTCGGAGCCTTTTGGAGTCTGAATCTTCAGTATCTGCTTGTTCTCGCCCAGGTCGGCGCTGACCGACAGGACATCTTTCATTTCTTTGAACCTGGCGACTTCCTTTTCTGTGATTCCGAATCCTTCAACCTCCACGACGCTCGTTTCCATGACGTATTTCTTGAGTCCTGACGGCGTGTCGAGGGCCACGATGTCGCCGTTTCTTATTATCGCCACTCTCCTGCAGAGCTCGTCGGCTTCAAACATGTAGTGCGTCGTTAACAGGATGGTTTTGCCTTTCTCAACCAGTTCTCTGATCATTTTTCTTGTTTCTATGGCGATTTCAGGGTCCAGCCCGACTGTCGGCTCGTCCAGGAAGATGATTTCAGGATCATTGATCAATCCTCTTGCCAAGTGTAGCCGTTGTTTCATGCCTTTGGAGTATGTTTCTACGCGGTTGTTGGCCTTGTCTGAGAGTCCCATGAACTCCAGTAGTTCTTTTATTCTCTTGTCTCGAACGCTTTTGGGCACTCCGTAGAGGTCGGCGAAGTATCGGAGGTTGTCTACAGCGCTGACTCTTGTGTACAGGCCCCTTTCTCCGCCTAGGACTATGCCGATTTTTTCTCTGATTTTTGTAACGTCTTTCTGACTGTCATAGCCCAGCACCGTGGCTCTGCCCGAGGTGGGAATGAGCATGGTGGTCAGAATCTTTATCGTGGTTGTCTTTCCAGCACCGTTCGGGCCTACCAGTCCGAAGAGTTCACCATAGTCCACCTCGAAGGAAACGTCTTTCACCGCAACCACTTGGCTCTTTCTTCTTCGCACCGTTCCCCTCGTAACTTCGAAAATCTTGCACAGGTGCTCCGCTACTATAGCCTTATCTGGAGCAGATGCATCGCGCGAGCCAAGTTCACTCATGAGGGTTCAAGTCTGGAAATTCCATTGGACCAAACAGATAATACCGCACTTTTCTTTAAAGCTTGCCTTTCAATGCGCGGGCAGTTTGGCAAACAGTATTCTGCTCTCGTCTGCAATGAACATGCATATAAATCGGAGGGAAATCTTTTTTCCATGGTGTTGGTGTTGGAAGGCTGTGTCTTCTGTCGTATCGTTGGAGACGTCACTCAGGCAAGCATGGTTTATTCTGATGAGAGAGTTTTGCCGTTCATGGATATTCAGCCTGTCAATCCGGGTCACATGCTTGTGATTCCGAAGCGTCATGTTCCACGCTTGGCGGAGCTTGATGAAGAAACGGGAGGGCATCTGTTCAGGGTTGCGATGCGGGTTGCCGCAGGTCTCAGGCTTTCAGGTTTGAAGTGTGAGGGAGTGAACTTGCACTTGGCGGATGGCGAGGCTGCTGGTCAGGAGGTGCTGCACGTTCACTTGCACGTTATTCCCAGGTTCAACGGGGACGGTTTCGGAATCAGATTCGGCAGCAATTATGGTTTTAGACCGGACAGAAAGGAATTGGACCTGAACGCGTTGCACATCAAGCAGGCTATGCCTTAGGGCAGCCAGCTTTTCGGAGGTTCAGTCTTAAGGGTTTTCTTGTCTTCGCGCTTTTCAGTCACCGATTTCTTGGCCAGTTCATAGGCCATTTTGTAGTCGAATATGCCTTTAGGCTCTTCTGCAGCCCTTTTGATCAGTGCCACCTCGATTTTGTTCTTGAGTTTTCCGATGGCAAGTGCGCCGATGCCGAAAACGCCGGGCAACATCTCCTTGCCATCCGTGCTAGAGTCCAAGCCTGCAACTCCGAGCGGTGGAATCGCGTTGATGTCGGCTACGATTTTGCATTTTTTCCCGCTTTCTTTGAGCACGCCTAATGGGAGTAGTTCGGTTCCGGCTGCTCCAGCTGAGAGAATGATTTCCGCGTTTGATATGGCCTTTCCAACGTCTTCGGAGGTCTGAGCTTGAAAACCGCTGACTGTTTCGGTTTCGAACTCTTCGTTTATCTTCGCTGCTACGGATGAGGCTCTTTGAAGCGTGCGTGAAGTCACGATGACTTTGGCCTTTTCAGATGCGTACAGCCTCGCGGCGGTCTGGCCGACTGGTCCGGTTCCTGCCAGCACGGCGACATCCTTGTTCTCTAAGGTTCCTGTGTTCTTTTCAAGTGAGACCTTCAGGGTTTTGGCAACTGCGGCTGACGCGGTTGTGTAAGCTCCTCGGGGGTCGATTATCACTGAGAGCTCGAAGGGTGGAAACATGCATTTCTTGGCTCGTCCCAGAATTTCGTTTGCGAGGTCAAAGTCGCGTCCGTTGATGAAGACCTTCGTGTGTTTTGCTCCCTCCGGCCCTCTGGGGAACATTGCGTCGTACAGGATTCGGTCCGCGTCCTCAGCGGTCACGTTTTCGTACTTCATTATAGTAGCATCTGGAAAAGCGTCTATGGTTGTCAGCATGTCAAAGGGGCTTGCGTGCTTGTCTGTGTCCAAGAAGATGAACACTTTTTTGAACTGCGGTTCCGGCAAGATTGCACCCGCGCTAATGTTGAAAACGTGCAGATTTAAGAATTGCCGTACACTTTCCTGTAGGCCATGATGGAACTTGCGCAAGAGCCTACTATTGCTTGTTGTTGCGTCTCAGCTTGAAAATGCTGATGAGTAAGGGGACACCAACAAGAAATGATACTATTACGACGAGGAAATCCTCAATGTATGAGTCGACAGCAGCTCCGACAAAGATCAAGTAAAGTCCTGTGAAACCCCCGAAAACATTCGGAAACAGAGTGTAAAGACCGCATGGAACAAGCAGAAAAACCCTTACAAGGGAGTCTGTGACTGTGCACACAAATGATATCAGAATCAGGGCAATTGTGAGGCGTTTAACGTTGTCTCCAAATAGGTTACGACTGAACTTGGCGCTGGGATAAATAAGGATTAGAGCAAACAGGATGTCCAAGATTGTCCACAAGGGGAGCGCTCTCCCAAACGGATTGATAAAATAGGCTGAAAGCATTACTACATAGGCTACCAGAACTGGTTTCCACTTTGCTTTAGCCAGGAATCCTGCCATCAAGACGCTGACAGGTTCAGCGATTATGCCGAACATCCAAAAAATGTCCGGTCTTATCATCCTCGCAATTGCGCTACCTACGAGTGCCGCAAAAAAACCGGTTTCTGGACCTAGAACTATCCCCTCTACTGATTCTATGTAGATTGCCCAGTTTCGCCAAAGTCCAAAAGAAACAAAATAAAGCACAACATGTAGAGCTGCAAACACTGCGGTGAGGCTTACTGCCTGCGCTTTGCGCATTGAACCACAGTTCAGAATATGTTGAGCTGCAGAAAAGGTTTAGGTATGAGACACAACGGCCTCCAGTGTGATTTCACTTTTTTCAGAGTTGTATGTTGGGTCAGTCTGCGTCGGTTCCGCACGTTGCTGGCAACAGATGCTTGAAAAGTCAAGTCTTCTGCCATTTCTCCACTATGATCATTGCTTCTGTTAGCGTTGAGGCTTTGCTGTCAGCTTCGTCCGGCTTGCTTTGCACAGTGTTTTCTCTGTCAAGCAGGATTGTGTGCACACCGAGTTTCTTTGGGATTTTCGCGTCTACGAGCGGTTCATCGCCTATCATGACTGCTTGGTCCGGGATGACCTTGAGTTCTTTGAGAGTTTTCCTGTGCATCAGCGGGTTGGATTTCTCGCAGCCCGCCCGGTAGCCCGTCATGATCACGTCAAAGCTGTCTTTGATGGGTTTTATCGCGGAGTGGAAAATGAAGTCTGGGATGGTGGTGACGATGGCGGTCTTCATGCCAAGCTGTTTAGCTTTCAGGACTGCGGAGGCAGCGTCTGGAAACAGGGTGTAAGCGTTGCGGCGATTGTGGAGTAGCGCAAGACCCTGTAAGCTTTCACTGTCAATTTTAGTGTCAAGTCGATGCAAAACCTGCTTAAAAAAAGCTTGTCTGTTGCGGTATCCTCGTTTTGGGTAGTCTATCATGCCCACGTAGTGGGACGCGGCATCCCAAGACTGGGGATAGACTTCGTAGCCATGTTTCAGCAGGAATTCTGAGATCTCTACCGAGCTTAACGGGTTTTCGAGGTAGGCTAGAGTATCATGCAGGTCAAAAAGCACGGCCTTCAGAATCATGCTCTATTGCCCTCTTTTAGTCATCTTAACTGCTATTTATGGCGTATGCGTTTTTTGGGGCCAGTTTGGCCCAGAGTTGGGTTCTCTCTTGTCGCAGAATACCGCAATTGTTTAATATGAAACACATTAGTTCTAGGTACTCATTAAGAGGGCTTATGTTGGTATCAGTTGACATTTTGGAAAAGCTCTGCAATGCTTGTGGAGTTGCAGGTAGGGAAGAGGAAGTTCGAAGTTTGATGCTTAAACTGTTGAAGCCGTACGTGGATGAGGTCAAGGAGGATAAGCTGGGTAACGTGATTGGGATAAAGGAGGGGGGGAAGAACGCCCCTAAAGTGATGCTTGCTGGTCACATGGACGAGATAGGCTTGTTGGTGAAGACGGTTTCGAAAGAGGGTTATCTGCAGTTCGCGAAAATAGGCGGAATAGACGATCGGGTTTTGCTGGCGCAGAAAGTGATGGTGTACACTGAGAAAGGGCCTTTGCACGGGATCATAGGTTCGAAGCCTCCGCACATACAGAAGGAAGATGAACGCAAGAGGGTCATCCCTTATGATGAGTTGTTCATCGACATTGGAGCTGGCAGTCAAGAGGAGGCCAAGAGAATGGGCGTGAAAATCGGTGACCCAGTGGGGTTCGACGTGAAATTTGTCGCGATCAACAAGGACATAGTGATTGGCAAGGCTTTCGACGACAGGGTCGGATGCACCGCGATGATTGAGGTTTTGAAGCGTTTGCAGAAGACGGAGTGCACGGTTTACGCTGTGGGAACGGTGCAGGAGGAAGTGGGGGCGCGCGGGGCAACAACCTCTGCCTTCGGAATCTATCCTGATGTTGGACTTGCGCTTGACGTGACGGTGGCCGGCGACATCCCGGGAGTCAAGGAAGTTGAGGCCCCGACCAAACTCAAGAAAGGCCCGTCGTTGTTGATTGCTGATTCCCTGCACATATCACATCCAAAGGTGCTGAGACTGTTGACAGAAGTGGCGGAGGAGAACAAAATTCCTTACCAACTTGAGGCAGGCTTGCCGGGAGGAACAGACGCCGGACGCATCTCATTGGTAAGAGAGGGAGTGCCCAGCTGCAGCATCTGCATACCAACACGTTACATTCACAGCCCAACATCGCTCCTCAGCCTAACCGACGTGGAAAACACCGTGAAACTGACCGTTGCCGCAATCAGAAAAATCCCGAAACACTTCTAGTTCCGTCTTTGACGCATAACCAACAAGATACGGCGTGCCACTTCTCTCGTTCGCGTGCTCCGATATCAAGAAGTGTTGCCTTGACTTGTATCTGCATCTCCGGCAAAGCATGATGCGTCAAACATAAAATGGTTCCCACAAAACATATCTCAACGTATGTCTTGAGTGCTAGCGCCGTGGAAGATGGTGTGAAGCTGATGAATCATGAAGACTCGATTGGTGTAAAGGCTGTGAAGCACTTCAGGGATGACGGGTACAACTGTTCCCAGAGTGTTCTGTTGACGATGTTTGAACATTGGAACAGCAAGAATGAACTGGTCCCCAAGGTTGCCACTGCTTTTGGCGGAGGAATGGGAAGATGCGGTTCCGTTTGCGGGGCTCTGACTGGAGGCTTGATGGCTATCGGAATAAAGTATGGAACCAACGAACCCTCAGCGGAAAAGCGTTCTAACGCCTACAAGCTTGCAAGAAGGTTCTATAGGCAATTTGAGAAACAGAATGGAAACGTCATGTGTCGAGAGCTCATCGGGTTCGACCTTTCTGATGCAAAGCAGCTTAGAAAGGCTCAGGAAGAGGACGTGTTTGAAGAGAAATGCACCGTTCTAGTGAAGAAGGCTGTTGAAATTCTGGCTGCCCTCGGTCGAGGCGCAGTTTAGGCACCGTTGATCCTTTTCACGAAGTACCTTATGAAGAAGAAAGTCACCAGTGCTGCAATTGCATATGACAGGAGGAAAACCAGCGCTCTACCCAACGGCGATGCTCCAAGGACCCCGAAGGCCGATTGACTTTCAACTATTCCCAACGCAACGCTGTCCCAAAGGCCGTGAGCAAGAATGAGCGGCGTCAGACTTCTTGTTTTGCTGTAAAAGTAGCCGAAGAGCAGTCCTATGATGAATGTGGTCAAGACTCGCTGTGCCATGTCAAACGGGTTGAACGGAGAAAGATCCCAGACCAAGTGCCAAGCTCCGAACAGAATTGCCTCGACAAGTATGGCATCTGTCACTCTGAAGATTTTTTCAAGATGAGTCTGCATGTATCCTCTAAAGAGTCCTTCCTCGCAAATGCCCACACACAAGGTCATGAAGGGCAGCACCAGCAGAGAAGGAGTAAGGTTGAACGTTTCGAACGGCATTTGGTTGGTGAAGCCGTAGATGAGCAAATAATTGATGGCCGTCGCAAGTATGTTCATCGTGAGGAAGAACGATACTCCGTAAAGGAGTGATCTTCCAGGTTTTTTAACGGTGAAGCCAAAAGCGGAAGGGTTCGTTCTCTCGATGACGACTATCATTGAAATTGTGAGAAAAATCACAGGAGTCTTTTCAAACGGCACACCGAGAACCACAACCGACGGGAGTCGAACAAACATTGCCAAAAGGAAAAGTGCGAAAACCCAGAAAATGGCTTCACTGTTGTTTCTTGCACCTATCTCTTTCGAAAGCTCTCTCTTCCGCCTGTAATCTCTGTACCACATGTAGAGTGGAATCAACAAAAGAAGCGACATGAGAACTGGAACTGAAGCGAGAGATTCGTCTTGTCCAGGAAAAAGATAAGCGATCAAAAGAACGGCAAAGGCAATGGCAAAGTAGGCCAGAACGATTTGCGGAACGGGGGTTTCTTTTTTCAATGCCCGTTGAGCCTCCAAGACTGTGAGTCAACTTGGCTGGTGCTTGAATTAAGGTTTTTCACTTTGAGCGAGATGCAAAATCGTTTTAAAACCAAACACTTCATTATTCTCACGGTCAGACGGTTGGACGACAAAAAGGGCTATGAATTTCTGGAGCACACTGCAGACGCGTACATCGCTGCCTACGGTAAGGATTTGGCTGAGGCTTTCGAGAATGCTGCGGTTGCAATGTTTGACGTGATGACCGAGGTTGAAAACGTACGTTCAAAGGTTGAGGACTCGGTCGAGGTTGAAGGCGAGGATGAGTATAGCCTGCTCTACAGTTGGCTTGAAGCCTTGCTTATAAAGTCTGAAACGAACCGGATGCTCTACTCCAAATTCAGAATCCTACACATCGGAAAGTCTGCAAATGTTTTCAGGCTTGAAGCAAGGATTTGGGGAGAAAAGTTCAACCCAAAAAGACATCTGCAGAAGGTAGGCGTCAAAGCCGTCACCTATCACCGCATGGAGATCTTCAAAGAACACGGAAGAGTAACACTGAAATTCATTCTGGACGTATGAGAAATCGCTCAAAGGCTTGTTTGCAAAAATCTTAAATCTGCCTGAACGGCTAGTATGAAGCAGAGAAGGGAATGTTGGACGCGTCGAGTTCATGAACAATTTTAAAGGCGTAGTAGAACGGCTTAGAAACTTGGAAAATGAACGCAAGAATCTTCTGCTGGAGATTGAGGAACTCAAGAAGATGGCGGACTCAAAGGCGAAAGCTCTGGAAAGCGAGGTCGGCATGCTGAGAGAGGAAGTGAAGTCGTTGAGAGTGCTTCTTGGCGCCGAAGAACCTGCAGTTGAAGAGGAGCAACAGCAGAAAAAGAAGCCCCGCAAATAATCAGATCCACTGTGAATGCTGTATTCTTGTGATGAAAACGTTTAAGCAGTCAGTTGCCGCTAGGGTTCCCAGAAATGAAGCGGATGATAAGCAGATGCGCATGACAAAACTTGAAGACCACGTCGATTTGATTGATGTTGAAACGGCTGGCTTCGAAAACTTCATTGCAAGCTATGTTTTGAAGGGGAAAAGCACTGCAATCGTTGAGACAGGTCCGAGTTCTTCGGTGCCTAACCTCCTTTCTGGTCTCAAGAAACTCGGCGTCAAACTGGAAGACGTTGCCTATGTTGCTGTTTCGCACATTCACCTTGACCATGGGGGAGGTGCTGGAACCCTGTTGAAAAGTCTACCTAACGCAAAGGTCATTGTACATCAGAAGGGCGCGCCTCACTTGGCCAATCCTGAGAAGCTTTGGCAGCAGTCGAGGGAGGCTCTTGGCAAGATAACGGAGTTATACGGTGAGCCTGAACCTGTTCCGCTTGAAAGAATCATCGCGGCAGAGGATGGCATGACCTTTGACCTTGGAAAAAACGTCAAGTTAAGAGTTGTAGAAACTCTCGGCCATGCTTCACATCATCAGAGCTACTATGAAACTTTGGGCCGCGGACTGTTTCCAGGAGACGCGGCTGGCATTTATCTGAGAGAATTTGATACTATTGTGCCAACGACACCCGCACCTTTTCGGCTTGACACCGCGTTAGCATCTTTGGACAAGCTCATCAGCCTGAAACCGAGGGCTCTGTACTACAGTCATTTTGGAGAGGCATCCAATCCTGTTGGAAGACTTCAGGCATACGCTGAGCAACTGCGGCTATGGAGTAAGATTGCAAGACAAGGAATAGAAGAAAAGCGAAGCTTTGAAGAGGTGCGCCAAAAGATTATTGAAAGTGATGATCAGATTCGAAAGGCTGTGAAATTCATTGAAGCTCACTCCGTGTTGAATGAAACCGTTCTTAACAACAGTGTGCAGGGGTTTATGCAGTTCGCTGAGAAGTACAGTAGTGGTCAGCCGTAGCTTGTTGTAAAACGTCAAGATGGTTTATATTTGCGCTTCTTCACTTTTCGTGTAGTAACAGGTGAAAAAATGGAAGAGGGAGAAGGTCATCTTCCTTCGGGGAGAATTCCGCTTGAAAAGATAAACGACTGCTCATGGCGCATTCCGAAGTACAAGCCGGGCATGAAAGTCACCGGCATGGTCTTCGCTAACAAAGAGTTACTGGACAAGATGCAGACAGACAGAACCCTTCAGCAGTGCGTAAACGTTGCACACTTGCCTGGCATATACAAATATTCAATTACCCTGCCGGATGGGCATGAAGGCTACGGTTTCCCGATAGGCGGTGTAGCCGCGACAGACTATGAAGAAGGTGTGATCAGTCCAGGCGGCGTGGGCTACGACATCAACTGCGGTGTTCGCCTCGTGACGACGAACCTTTCTGAACAGGACATAAGGCCAAAGCTCGGTCAGCTTGTGGACGCCATTTTCAACAACGTTCCCTGCGGACTTGGAAGCCGCCGAAAAGACTTCAAAGTGTCGCAACACGACTTGGACACGCTTACCGCGAGAGGTGTTCCTTGGGCGATCGAGAAGGGGCTGGGCTGGCCTGAAGATGCTGAGCACTGCGAGGAAAATGGTTGCATGAAAAACGCCGACCCTGACAAAGTTTCATCAAACGCAAAAAACAGGGGGTTAACGCAGATTGGCACTCTGGGCTCAGGAAACCACTTCCTGGAAATCCAGAAGGTGGACAAAATAACCGATTCGCGGACAGCCAAAGCGTTCGGAATAGAACACGAAGGCCAGGTCACTATAATGATTCACTGCGGCTCAAGAGGTTTCGGCCATCAAGTATGCTCAGACTACCTGAGAGTCATGGAGAGAGCGGTTCAAAAGTACAATATAGTCCTGCCTGACAGGGAGCTTGCGTGTGCGCCTGGAAAAAGCCAAGAAGCAGAAGATTACTATCAAGCGATGGCGTGCGCCGTCAACTACGCATTCGTCAACCGACAGACAATCCTTCATTGGGTGCGACAGAGCTTCCAGCAGGTTTTCAGAGAAAACCCCGAAAAGTTCGGACTGAGACTCGTATATGATGTCGCCCACAACATTGCCAAAATAGAAAATCACAGAGTTAACGGGGACCAGAAGAAAGTTTGGGTTCACAGAAAAGGTGCCACAAGAGCATTTCCGCCCGGCCACCCGGAAATACCGTCAGAATATCGTTCTGTAGGTCAGCCTGTGCTCATCCCGGGAAGCATGGGCACAAGCTCCTGGCTTTTGGTCGGGACAGAGCAGGCTATGCAGGTGAGCTTTGGCTCCACTGCCCACGGGGCTGGTCGCATGCTAAGTCGAACTGCGGCAAAAAGAAACTTCTATGGCGGAGACGTCAAGAAGTCTCTGGAGAGACGAGGGATTTACGTTCGAGCTGCAAGCCCGGTTGTCTTGGCTGAGGAAGCAGATCCAGCCTACAAAAATGTTGACGTCGTTGTGGACGTAAGCGACAAAGTCGGGATAGCCACAAAAGTTGCCAGATTAGTTCCCTTGGCTGTTATGAAAGGCTAGGACTCTTTCCAAGGAGTCTAGACTTCCCCTTCTCCTGCTTCAGCCAGTCTGCCTTCACTCGTTTTTCTTTTCTGTTCTCAGTTTCTGTTCTTCCACAGAATGTGCCCTGTGAAGCTCCCTCATGTACCATGATCTCTCTCTCGCATAGTGTATTGCCAAGGCTATTCCGAGAAAGATTAGGACAATGCCCACGGAGGTCAGAGATGTGCCGAGGAGGCTGTCCGGATTGGGCGTGAAGTGATAAGGGAATATCAGGAACCAATCTAATTCTGTACCGACGATTGTAGTCGTTATTATCGTTTCAAGCAGGCCGCCTACGAAGAACACTGAGCCGATGATGATAATCAGGTAGCCGATAGTTTCATTGTGTCGCGACTCTTCCGCTTTCTCATGCAGATACTCACTGAAAAGCAATCGGGGCCCTCGATTTGTTTTCATGGCTTGGTGTCTATAAGTCTTGCGATAAGCCTCGATGTTCTTACAGAATTGGCGAAGTCTATATCAAAAGCTTCCGCCTAACTGATACGTAGCGTTTGAGAGTCACTAGTGATTGGAATGCCTTTCAAGGATGAGTGCGGATTGTGCGGCAGGGTTCTCTCGTACAGTTATCTTAGACGTTGTCAGAGGTGTGGGCGACTCTACTGCAGGGACTGTATGGTTCCCGATGTCTCGACAGGCGACCCAACGAAGTTGCTTTGCCTGAATTGTGCGCGGAGGATAGTTGCGCCGAAAAGCGTGTCCAGATACGGTGGACTGACAAGCTATCTGAGGTTCCGAGGTGCTTTTACGAGTACGGTTAAGCTTAGCTTCGCTCGCATGGATGGAATAATCGGTGAGAACTTGCCTATGAGCGCTTATCGTAGCGAAAAATGGTGGGACAACCTGCCTGGAAGCCCACATGCTAAAGGCTGGCTGGACGCGGGCTGGGAGGTGCGAGAAGTGAACCTGAAAGAAGGCTGCGTCGTCTTCAAAAAAGTGAAAGAAATGCCAAGGAAAAAAAGAGGCCTTAGCAGCGAGATCAAGAAACCATTCACGCCTGTCCATGTGCGCATTCCTAAACCCAAAACGCCATCAAAAACTAAGGTGTCAAGACTCTATGCCAGAATAAGGAATTTGGAACGACAAAAGACTTCAATGCCACAATATCGCGGCAGTTTCAAACCGAGACCCAAATATGAGAAGAAACTCTTCAAGCCGGACGAGAAACCGCGGTAAGCCGAGAAAGAAATCTTATCTATACCCCCTATGCTATTTTACTGCAGAAAAAAGGGCGGTCGTCGTCTAGACTGGTTTAGGACACAAAGCCTTCAAAGGCGAGTGTAAGCCTTCCAAGCTTGTGATCCCGGGTTCAAATCCCGGCGACCGCACCAAGAGATGCACACACACTTTTGCGAAGCGACGCGCGCCGGGGCTCATATTCGGCTTTCGACACGTGCGCATTAGGTTGGTTTCACGAATTCTTGGACGTGCAGAGCCCATTCAGTTTCGTCTGATGTAACCACTCGGATAATAAATCTGCCCGCCTTAAATCATTAATACTATCACAAACTACCATTAGCAGGATAGGCTTGCTGAACCCACTTATGGTCTGGTGTTCAACCAATGTCGAAAGAGGAACGTATCCGGAAGATTATCGAATATCACGGAAGAGAGGCTGAAGGTGAATATTGTAGAGAGGTCGGTGACGATCTTGTCTATGACGAAATAACTTGGAAAAACATAGAACCCTTCCTTCCTGAACGAGGATGGATTCTCGACGCTGGCGGAGGCGCAGGTGTCTGGTCAATAAGAATGGCTGAAAGAAGCAAATGCATCGTCGTTCTCCTCGACGTGACTCGTGATCTTTTGAAGACAGCAAAGAGAAGAACCAAGAACAAGATTGTCAATGAACGTGTTGAGGTGTTGGATGCCGACATCCGATGCATTCCACATCAGGACGCGAGTTTTGATCTTGTACTGTGTGAAGCAGACCCGCTGTGCATCTGCGGCGACCCTGAAAGGGCTGCAAGCGAACTGTCAAGAGTGCTCAAGCCCAACAGGTATCTCGTTGCAAGAGTGGATAGCACCCTCTATCGTGTCTTCAGGGCCTTGTCGCAAGGAAAGTCCCTTGATAATGTTCTGGATTTCCTGGACGAAGGAATGTCGCCGGCTGAAGATGAGGCACCCTTTGAATCCAAGTCCTTCACTCCAAGCGAGCTAATCGAGTTGCTACGGAAGAATGGTTTGGAGACCGTTAGAATTGTCGGCAAGCCAATAGGCTTCGGTCCACACGTGCTTGACGTGTTTGTCGCAGCTATTCCAACAGAAAAGCGTCAAAAGATGTTCGAAAACACAGCAGAAAAGAAAAAGTTGGCCAAAATATTGCATAGAATCTACGATGAGCCTTATGTTGCGGGTATAGGAAGTCACCTTCACGTAGTTGCTGTGAAAAGACAGGAATGCATCTCGCGCTAGATAAGTAGCCTTGAAGTCTATCCTGCGGTCGTTTTATAATTTATTATCGAGAAGATGTCGTAATTGTCTCCCAGATATTCTCTTCCACGCAGATACTCAAGTTCTATCAGAAAGCCCATGCCCACAATTTTTCCCCCGAGCTTTTCAACCAGTTCTGCGTTGGCTTTTATCGTTCCTCCTGTTGCCAGCAGATCATCGACGAGCAAAACATTTTGGCCGGGTTCAATGGAATCCTCGTGAATCTCAATCGTGTCTGATTCGTATTCTTTGTTATATGTTAGGTTCACTACTTTTGAGGGCAGTTTGCCTTTCTTTCTGATTGGAACAAAGCCAACTCCAAGTTCGTAGGCTAATGCGCCTCCTATTATGAAGCCTCTGGCTTCGTTTGAAACTACCAAGTCTATTTTCTTGCCTCTGAAGTGGTTTGCCATCCGTTCAATGCATCCTCTGAAGGCGTCCTTGTCTTTCAGAAGGGGTGTTATGTCCCAGAAAACGACGCCTTTGAACTCTGGTATTCTCCTTATTTTCGACTTCAGATCCAAACTCGACACCTCACTTCAACTGATGGTGCGTTTTCAAACCGATGCGCTTTTTAATGCGTCTTTGCACTCGCACGTTCTTTCCTTCGGTATCTCTGCGATTGTTTTTATGATGACCTTCTTGACTTTTTCGATGTTCTGTTTCATAGTACTAGCAACTTCACCAGCACTTACGGGATGATCTTTCCACACATCATAGTCAGTCACAGTCGCTATCGAGGCATAGCATATCTCTGCTTCTCGAGCCAAAACGCACTCGGGAACGACTGTCATACCAACCACGTCGGCGCTCCAACTCCTGAACATCTTGGATTCGGCCTTCGTTGAAAACCTCGGGCCTTCTATACAAACGTAGGTGCCAGTCTTATGATAACTTATCTTCATTTCCTCAGCCACTTCTATCAGAATCTTCCTCAAGTCCGGACACATCGGCTCAGCCACCGAAATGTGGCACACCTTCGGGCCCGTGTAGAAAGACTGTTCCCGCTTTGTCGTTCTATCTATGAACTGATCAACGAACACAAGGTCTCCAGGCTTGTACTCTTCCCTCAAAGAACCGACAGTTGACGGAGCCAGAATCCTTTGAACGCCCAGTTCCTTCAACGCATATATGTTGGCTCTCGAATTTACGTCCGTCGGCCTTATCGTGTGCTTCTTCCCATGTCGCGGCAGAAACGCTACCTTTCTGCCTTTCAATTCGCCAACAATAATCGAGTCTGAAGGCGGCCCATAGGGTGTGTCAAGCTTTGTTTCCTTACCGTTGTTGATAAGCTGCGGATCGTAAAAGCCTGTTCCTCCGATGATTCCGATTTCTGCTTGCATGGAAATCTACTAAAATACCGTGAATTTATAAGAGTAGCGGGTGGGGGGCACTGTCAACTTGCTTGTCGGAATTGCATATTTCATCGCACGCGCCCCTTGCATACTGCCTTTCTTCCCTGCGTATGCCGCGGCATATACGGGACACCCAGCAGGGTGCACAGCAGGCAGGGCGGGTTCTCTTCCCCACGCCGTGGTAGTCAGGAGGAAGAGGGGATAGAACTTTGCCCCAATCTCCTTAGAGGTCTGCTCAGATTGGCTCTTTTACTGCTTCTATTACTACTGATTGTGGTCTGAGAAGAACTTCTTTGAGAGGTGGATGTTTCTTGATCCCTTGCTTTGTCGGCTGTGGCTCCACGAGCCTTCTTATGAGAAGCCTGTTCTTATGGAGCACACTGAAATAGTTGGTTAATATCCTGTGGAAGCTTGTAGTCTCGAATGGTTTCAGGAGTCTCTCCATTTTCCAACGAATATGGTCCTCTGCAGTTCCAAAATATCTCGTAGTTGTGCTTATTCTGTTTCCTTTGTCAACTACCATTTCGAAACACGGATGAGGAATTGAAAACACGAACCGGCCTCTGTTCTTCAGCACTCTTGCCACTTCAGATACCGCTCTCTCGTAGTTCTTGATATCCTGCAACGCCATGAAACAAGTCACAAGGTCAAAGCAATTACCTGAAAACTCAGACAGGTCAGCAGCATCTGAAACACGGTAGTCTATGCCCAGCCTCTCTTTAGCCTCCTCGATTCTCGCAAGTCCTATCAGTCTCGCCGAAAAGTCTGCCCCCGTTACTCTGGCACCTTTTCGGGCCAGTATTCGGGTGTTGTATCCTTCGCCGCAGGCCAAGTCCAGCACAAGTTGACCTTTCACGTTTCCTATCAGTCTGAAAGCTGCAGGGTTGTTAAGCTCATCCCTGTAATAGTCCTTACCCTGCCTCACAAAATCAACCCAGGATTCTGCCGCGTCGTCCCACTGTCTCATCTCAGAGTCTTTCTTTGGCAAGAAGCAACACTGCCTATTCCACGTATCGCAACTTGTCATCAGTCCAATTCGGGCATATTTAAGACTTGGGTTTTGGGGGTAAAGTTTTATTTCCTTCCTTCCTTCCTTCCACGCACGACGACGAACGACGACGCTAAGCTCCACGCGCTTGGTTTGTATCTTATCTGGTTTTGGTATGTCTGCCATTGTGTGTTTCACGTCTTTCGCTATTATTGTATGTATTATTGCCAGAACAGAAAACATTAGGAACAAACAACAGAAACACCCAAGAACACGCTACAACACTAACACAAAACACCCAGAAAAATCGTACAGTACGCTATACGTACACTTAAACCCCAGCATACAGAGAAACTAGAAATAGAAACAGCTAAACAAAATCATACACATACAGAAAACCGTACTACACCGCGCGCGCACTCGACCGCTCCGCTGCAACCATCCACGCCCAACTCAGAGCTCACAACGAGAGCATAGACAAGCTGGGCTACTGTGCTGAGTGTAGGCGACTTAAAGGAACACATGAAGCTCACAAGACAGACAGTCGCGACTTGGCTGCGAAGAGCAGTCCTCAAACCAATGCGAACTCTTCGCCATAGATAACGCGCGCTGCATTCATAATGTATATTAATAGTCCATAAAACTAATCAATACAAGTGAACTAATTAGTGCATATCAAGCGAGGGATTTTAATATGGAGTCTCACAAAATTGTCGGATATGCATTGCTGGCAATTGGACTTATAGTTGTGATTATTCCCCCCTATTTTGCGTCTCCATTCTTTTCAGAGGCGC
>Ga0208321_1000114_pt1 | contig 94314 bp, 84 predicted proteins | sample June2015DPH_4_15_FD_184692 | JGI IMG/M metagenome (GOLD analysis project Ga0208321, IMG submission 184692) | Peatland microbial communities from SPRUCE experiment site at the Marcell Experimental Forest, Minnesota, USA - June2015DPH_4_150... | ecosystem: Environmental > Terrestrial > Soil >... | reverse complement strand
TAACGTCCGGCGAACCGTCTCTCGGCTCACCGGCAGAAACAACACGCGCCGCAGAAACTGGCTGATCTTCTTAATGCCCAAGTCGGGATGACGACGCTTGAGTTCGACGACTTCCGTCTTCACCGCCGCCGCAACTTTCGGCCGCGGGCGGCTCGGACCTGCCGACTTGGACTGCAAGCCCGCTTCGCCCTGGTCACGGTACAGCCTCACCCACTTGGACAAGGTGCTTTGGCCCACGCCCATTTCGCGGGCCACCCGCCCCACGGGGAAGCTTTCCTCCAGACATAACTGCACCGCTTTACGCCGGAACTCAAACGGGTGGGAGTGAGCGTGCGGACAATTTGACCGTCGCGCCGCCCCCCTCGGGGGGCGGGTCTTCTTCCTCTTGCCTTGAACTTTGTCGATGCCTTCCATAGGTAACACTCCTTTCGGTCCCTTCCAGGAACCTCGGCTTTGGAGTGTTACCCATTTTCCTTAGCAATTACTGCTCATCATCTGGTCGTTAGCCCACATCTCGGTTTCACCATCTATCTCGTGGCCCCTGTGCCACCCTGCGGCAGGCTTCGATCTGGGCTTTTTTCTGTGGGACGGGAACACGTGCGAGCTCCGGGACGCTGGCGGCCCCAGCGGCGAGGTCGGAGACCCCCCCTGGCCAGCCGACGCCCAAGCAGTGCAGGAGCCGCTGAGGCACTAGGACGTCAAGACCACAATGGTTTACACATACGTAATGAACTGTGGCGGTCGAGGGGTTCCAAGGCGTCTCGACCGTGTGCAGCAGGTTCTGCCAGTCGAGAGCTGGAGGATTATCCGGACCGAGTGGTCCGCATAAGATTCCGGAGGCAAATGTGTAATGGTACAGAAGTCTCTGAATTGTAGGCAGTTGCTGCGGCTCGTCAGTCATAGTTTCGTCTTATGCCGACCGGGACAGGTTTTCATGCGGGTCAGCGTGGACAAGAGTTAGCGAGGAGGAATATATGAGACTGTGGCGACTCGATTTGGAGAACTTCCTGCGCATTGAGAACACTACCATTTATAGAATAAAAACAGGCGTATGTCATACTTGGTTTGCTCTTCCTTTGTCATGGCGCGATTCTCCGCTTCGGCTTTTGACAGGATCTCATTCGCCTTCTGCCAAACAACAATGCTCCAACGCCGAGATAGTGGAGGTACTCAAGTGGTGCAATCCTCAGGGTCATTTCAAGATGCTCGCGTGGGGATCTGCGTCGGTCGAGGGGGTTGTCTTACGGAGGGTCAAGCGCCGCGGTCTTGCCTCAGGGGCCGCCCTCTTCGCTGCGCGCCAAGGCCTCGCGCCCGATGGAATCTTCCGGGAATAACGTCACGTATCGCTTCAGCGCTTCGCGCGCTTGCGGGAGCCGGTCGAGACTCATATAGCGCAACACCAGCGCCTGCAGCAGGTCCGCGGAGAAAGGCCACGCGGCGACGCCCTGCTCGAGCACCTTGGCGGATTCTTCCACGCGTCCCAATCTGGTCAGCGCCTCGCTGAGGTCGAGGTAAGTGGATTCGTAGTCTGCGCCTTTTTCCACCGCACGTGTCAAGTACTGCATGGCTTGCTCGTTTTCCCGGTCAGAAAGGGCTTTCCGCCCCAGGCAGGCTAGCACGGCGGGTTCATCCGTTGCGGACTTCCGCAGTTGCTCCAAAAGCTCGAGGTAGTGACGGGTTGCGTCAGGAGATTTCGTGCTGAGCATGACTTCGTTATAAGCCAGCAGCTTGACGAGAGGGGGGATCGGCTTGGTCGCATCCTCTCCTCGCCGGTCGACGCACACCAAGCCGGGCAGGTCCGGGTCGCTCTGCTCGAAAGCGTAGTCGGGGTACGGCTGCCCAGCTCGGCGCACGATGCGATGATTCGTATCTTCCGAGTGGGGGATGCCCGCCACGCCCTTCCTCGGCATATGGCAGCCGGCGCAGTCATTTGCCGGCTCCTGCCGCGACCGCTCCGCGAGCGAGAGCTTGCAGCTCTGGTTGGTGTGACAGGTAAAGCATTTCTCCCGATAATATGCCACCTTGTTCTCGGCAGTAGGAGGGTTGTGAATAACATGGCAGGTGATACATCTCAATTGGCCATTGCTATCATGGAAACACCTGCTCATGGCCATCAGAGAGTGCTTGAACCACATTGGGGTGGACACGGTCCCTTTGACCGGAGGAAGTGATTCCAGCCGCTCCAGTTCCGCGCGTTGCTCCTTCTTTACGGGAACCTTGAACAACGCCACCGTTTCGTAGAGGGGTGTTCCAGGCCGGAAATCCAGTTCGCTTTTGCCCGGCTGTAAAACGCGTGCGTTCCAGCCCTCGTGGCACTTCAGGCAGACGTCATCCGCCAGGCGGGGGGAAAGCCTTGCCGGGTTGACAATCGTGGGATCCGGCTTTCCGTACTTCCGTTTGGGATGCTTGCCGAATTCCTGGAGGTGCAACTCACCCGGACCGTGACAAACTTCACAACTGATGCCATATTCCATGAACCGGAACGGAGGGTCGCGGTACACGCCCGCGCGGTTCGGCACCTCCTGCGGCTGGCCATTGTGACAGTAAGGGCAGAGTGCTATGGGTCGGTTGAAGGGACGAGGTGCAGCTTGATAGCCCGGGGCCAGGTCCCACCCCTTAAGTCTGAGGTAGTAGGAAAGCGGCGCCTGGAAAAGGTTTTGGCCCCAACGGATGATATAGATGTTGCCGGTTAAGTGCCCCCCGATTTTGTACTCAAGCTTCTGCGCGGAGGTGTAGATCTTGCTGCCGCTCGCATCAAGCTGGTATTGAGTTTGAAAAAGGTCGGAGCCGATCCGGGCCACCTGATAGTAGCGATCCACTTTCTGGTCATACACCACGACCCGATCCGGGACTTTCGCCAGTTCGGAGGGAGCGTTGGCGGGGCCCATGGAACTTCCGTGGGGCGTTTGATAATAGTTGTGGCAGACCTCCTCGTGGCAGCCCGCGCCTTCGCACGTCTTCGACCCCACGAAAGCCACGCCGGGGGCCGTGTTGCGATAAGGGATCGTCTGCTGTTTGTGACCCCCAGCCACTACCGCGGTTGCCAAGGCCAGAGCAATAAGACCAACCTGTCGAACCTTCCCCATAACCGCCCCCCACGCTGATTCGTCACCTCATTCCACAGAGCCACAGGTAAACTCCTGGAGTAAGAGAATGCCTCCTTATGCACAGGAAAGAATACGCCCGGTATGTGCTTATTTCAACGCCGATTCACAGTTTTTAACCGGTTGGGGTAGGGATACCAGTTGCCTGATACCCCCGCACAGATCCGTCCGTGCGATATAGGAGACCGACCGTGAACCACATGGTTGCCCTGGCCAACTCTGGCATGTACGTGGCTTAGCAGAGAGGCTGATGCCGCAAACGGGCAGAATGTCTCTTGACAGGCAGAACTGTATCTCGCATTGTACACGACGAGATTGTGGGGAACCTGGAAGCTTTGGCGCGGCAAGGGAATTCCGTGGTGGTGGGCCAACGGCAGTACTGAAGTCGGCCGCGAAGATGGACCATGCCCGCACCGGGGGAACGTTGCTGAACCAGAAGTTCACACCCAAGCTGCTGGAAGATAAGCAAGGCCTCGATAGCCTTGCCCACCTGGTCCGGTCGTACTTCAAGCTGGACGGTCACCACATTCAATTCAACGTCGTTACGGCGGATACCTTGCGAGCCGCCCAGGCCAATCCGGAGAAATATCGCGACCTCGTCGTGCGGGTCGCCGGCTATAGTGACTACTTCTGCGATTTGACCGAAGCGCTGCAGAACGAAATCATCGCTCGCACTGAGCAAAAGGCTTTTGAAACGTCCCCCGCACTTCGGGTCTAGCAGCTTGTGGGGAGACAATTCTTCGGGGGAAAGGAAGAGCGGGGTGGAATGCATCCCGCATCGTCGGGGGCTACGGCGCCGGGTTTGTAGGGCCGGGGCTTGCCCCGGCCAGGCCGCAGCGCATCCCGCATCGTCGGGGGGGCCCGCCGCCAAGAGTGGCGAAAAAGAATCTGCACTCCTTACCCTTTCCTTCTTCGGCGGGGCTAGAGAGGCTGTGTGAAAGCGGGTGGGCGGCTCCAGCAGCGTTTTCACAAAGACTCCAAAGCCTTGTCCTGTCTCCAGATGCTTTTCCAGCAGGGTGCTGAAAAACTCCCGATGGCCGTCATTCTGAGCAGTCCCGCCTTGCGGGACGACGAAGCATCTGCAGTTCTGTCCTGCGTCCAAACCCGCTGCAGACCCTTCGTCCACAGAACGGGTCAGGGTGACAGTGGGGGTGACCGCTGGAGAAGGCGGAGTGCCTTCGCGGAGCTTACCCTGAGCGCCTCACGCATGGAGCTCAGGATGACATGCTGGGAACGGTTTTCAGCACTTCGTGTGCGTGAGGAGTTGAAATGCCACTGAGAGTCGCGATTGACATCGGCGGGGGTTTTACTGACCTCCTCGCCGTGGACGAGGAAACCGGGCAGATGTCCTGGTCCAAGACCCGAACCACACCGGATGATCTGGGCCGATGCGTCAAAGAGGTCTTCAAGCTGAGCGGAATCGATCCTGCCAAGGTTGGCCAGCTCCTTCACGGTCAAACGCTGGTTATCAACACGATTCTTCAGAGAAAGGGCGTCAGAGTCGGACTGATCACCACCAAAGGCTTCCGCGACATCCTCGCTCTGCAGAGGTCGAATCGCCGGGATGTTTTCAACCTTCGATATCTGAAGCCGGAGCCGTTCGTTCCCCGGACCAGGAGGCTGGAAGTCACCGAGCGCACGTTGGCGGACGGCCGGGTTCTTCAACCGATTAATGAAGAAGAGCTGTCGAATGTGTACCGCGCCCTGCTCAAAGAGCAGGTGGAAGGGATCGCGATCTGTTTTATCAACAGCTACAGCAATCCCGCTAACGAAGTCCGGGCAGCAGAGATCATCAACGGACTCTGCCAGGGGCAGAGGTCCGACGGGACTCCTTTCGTGTCCATCTCGAGCGAAATCTCCAGGGAATGGCGGGAATACGAGCGAACCAACACTTGTGTCTTGAATGCTTACGTGAGGCCCTTGGTTGACAAATACCTGCGCAACCTCACGCGCGATTTTCACGACCTAGGGATGAACGCCACCCTTTACATGATGCTCTCCGGCGGCGGAGTCGCCTCTTTCGAATATGCCGCCCAGCGGCCCATTGAAACGGTGGAATCCGGGCCGGTGGCCGGCGTGGTGGGAGCGCTCGCGGTTGCCGAGCGTCTCGGAACGAGGAACATCCTAGCCCTCGACGGGGGAAGCACAACGACGAAAGCCAGTCTCGTCGAGGATCTGCAGATGAGGTTTACGGCCGACTACGCCGTGGAGAGAACGGAATACAGGCCGGGCTATCCCATCAAGGTTCCCGTGGTGGACATCAATGAGATCGGGATCGGTGGCGGGAGCATAGCGTGGGTCAACGAGGTCGGCAGCCTCCGAGTAGGTCCCTTGAATGCCGCTGCGGACCCGGGACCAGCCTGTTATGGACTGGGGGGGACAGAGCCCACGCTGACGGATGCGTACCTTGTGGCGGGGTTCCTGAATCCGGACTATTTCCTGGGAGGCGCCCTGAAAATCTATCGGGATGCGGCGGAGAGGGCTGTTTCCACCATTGCGAACCGCTTCCGGATTTCGCTCGAGGAAGCGGCGTTCGCTATTCTGCGAATCGCGAACGACAATGCCGCGCAACTCCTCCGGCTTGTCTCGGTGCAGCGAGGTTACGATCCGCGGGATTTCGCTTTGGTGGCTTACGGCGGGTCCGGTCCCATGATCGCCCCCTTCATCGCAGAAGAACTGGAAATCCCCAAGATTGTCATTCCCGCCATCCCACCGGGCAACTTCTCGGCCTGGGGATTGTTGATGAGCGATATCAAGCATACCGTGGTGCAGACTCTGGTCAGACGCCTGGATTCGGCAGACACAGGGAGCCTCCTGAATAGCACCTACGAAGCTTTAGAGCGCCATATCGCGGCCTTGTACGCTCAGGAGGAAGTCACCACGGGCGTTCAGTTGGAGAGAACCGCCGACCTCCGCTACTACGGCCAGGAACATACCCTCACCGTGCCTGTCGAGAAAGGGCCACTCACCGCAAGAGAGGTCCACACGATCGGGTCCACTTTCAATCAGTTTCACGAAAGGGAATATGGATTCCGCCTCGAAAGCCTTGTGGAACTAGTGAACCTGCGCGTGTGTGGGGTGGCGACCGTAAGGAAGCCGGGGCCGGAGCCGGCCAAATCCGCGGCCCCGAGCGCCCGAGAGTTGCAGGGGGCGGATCGAATGGTCTTCTGGGGAAACGCGGGCCGCGTGCGCACCGCGGTATATCGCCGAGATCTCTTGCCGGCCGGGGCTCACTTCCGCGGCCCCGCCATTATCGAGGAACCCACAACCACCATAGTCATCCCCAGCTCGTTCACGGCAGTCGTCCACGAAACTGGAAACCTTATCCTGGAGCGAACCTAAAATGGCCTTGCCAGGCGGCGGTGACGCTTTCACGCTCAACATTATCCATAACGCGCTGGTTTCCGCCAGCGATGAGATGTTCACGGTAACCGCTCGAACCGCGAAAAGCCCCATCATCTATGACGTTCTGGACTTCTCCGCGGCGCTAACGGACCCGGAGGGAAATGTCACGGCACAGGCCGTGTCTTGCCCCGTGTTCGTGGGAGTGCTTGACTTTACGGTCAAGGGAGTCCTGAAGAAATACGGCAGGGAGGGATTGCGGCCGGGAGACGTCATCATTCTCAACGACCCCTACATTTCAGGGACACATCTGAACGACGTCGCGATCGTCATGCCCATATTCTATCGCGACACCCTCGTTGCCTTCGCCGCCAGCAAAGGTCACTGGAACGACATCGGGGGAATGACGTTTGGGAGCTGGGGCCCGGGAAGAACCGAGATTTTCCAGGAAGGGTTGCAGATTCCACCCTGCAAGGTTTACGCGGAGGGGAAGCCCAACGTTGACATCCTGGAAATCATCAAAGCCAATTGCAGAATCCCGGAGATGTCCATCGGTGACTTGGAAGCTCAAGTTGCCGGGGTCAGAGTCGCCGGCAAACGCGTGGGGAAAATCATCGACAAATACGGGCTCGAGACCTACTTCGCCGCGGTGGAGAACATCCTCACGACGGGGGAGCAGACCGCCAGAAACCGTCTCCAATCCTTGCCCCAGGGCCGGTTTCGTGCCGAGGATTTCCTGGATGAGGGTGGTGAAGGCGATCAGCCACTGCCGGTGCATGCGGAGATCGAAATCAACGACCACGAATTCAAGGTCGACTTTAGCGGAAATGCAGCGCAACTTCCCTTCTCGCTCAATACAACTTATCCGGGGACGGTGGCGGCGGTGAGAATCGTATACATGTGCCTTATCGATCCCCACGCCCGCTACAATCAAGGCCTCGTTTCCCGGTTGAAGGTCATCGCGCCGGAGGGGAGTGTCTTCAACGCGGTCAGGCCGGCTCCCGTTTCTGTTTACTGGGAGGCGCTGACCTATGCGGCAGATCTGGTGTGGAAGGCCCTTGCGCCCCACGCAAAGGACAGACTTACGGCCGGGCATTTCTTGAGCGTCGTCGGGTTGATCCTCGCCGGAGTCAACGACAAGACCAGCGAGCCGTTCGCCTTGGTGGAACCGAACCCCGGCGGCTGGGGCGCCGGATACGACCGCGATGGCGAGAGTGGGCTGGTGAGCTTTGCCGACGGGGAGACCTTCGCCTCGAGTGTCGAGATTCTGGAAAACAGGTATCCTCTGATGGTCGACAGGTATGAGTTCAACACGGAGGACGGCGTCGGTCACGGCAAGTATCGAGGCGGCTTCGGTATTGTCAAGGATTACCGAATCCTGAATAGTGCCGCCGAACTTACTACCGACATCAATCGGGCCGTCGTCCGTCCTTGGAGCATGGAGGGCGGACGACCCGGCACGCTCAACTGCATCCTGGTACGGAGAGAAGGAAAAACGCTGCACCGCATCAGGAAGATCGTGGCGTGCAAACTGCAAGAGAACGACGTGGTGAGCATAAGGACAGGCGCGGGAGGAGGCTGGGGAGAACCCTTAGACCGGGACTCGGCGCTCGTGATCGAGGATGTTAGAGCCGGCCTGATCTCGGCTCAGGAGGCCGGGAGCATATACGGAGTTGTGTTCGACCCCGAAAAACTGGAGGTGGATGAAGCCGCAACGATTGCTCTGCGAGAACGCTTGCGGCAGAAAAGCTCAAAGGCTGGAGACTAGACGGCAAACGCGGGAATTCTGTTCCGCCGCGACGCTTCCGTCCCCCGCCGACGCCGCGATGGCCATTTGTGATCGCTACTCCCTCTCCGTGGGGCGGAGGGGCCTAATCCCCGCTTGAAACGTCGCCCTTACGGTGAACCTAAACGCACGCCGGTCTGAGGCGAAACCTCTCTCGAGGTGACTCCCGAACCGATCTATCCATTCGAGCATATCCGCTATGACTTCGTTTCAGACCTCCGCAGGGACCAGGCAGGTTGGGGTTGGTGAGATATTCACGCAAATGCCGCTGACCCGGGAACACTGGAAAGCGGGCATCGCCATCTTTTTCTCCTTTGTCATTGAAGCCTGGGAAATGATGATCATCATCATGGCAAGCGACGTGATTGCCGCTGACTTTAAACTCGCGCCCACCAAACTCGGCTCACTGATTGGGTCCATCTTTTTAGGCATGATCCCTGGCTGCTTATTATGGGGCAAGATCACTGACTACGTGGGTCGCAAGAAATCGATGATGGCGAGTCTGGCTTCCTACGGCGTGCTGTCCCTTGTGAGTTCAATTTCGTTCAGCTATTGGATGCTGTGGTGGACGCGCTTTGTCTCCGGGGTGGCACTGTCAGGAGTCCTTGTTTCTTCCTTCGTCTATTTTGAGGAGTTGCTGCCCGTCAAGAGCCGCGGGCGCGCGACCGTCTACCTGGCCTCCGGCTGGCCGATCGGGATGCTCATTGCCATTGGCGTGACGCATGCCCTCCGGGCCACAAGCTGGCACTGGATCCTGGCGGTGAGTTCGTTGGCTGGCTTTTGGGCATTCGTGGTCTGGGCGGCAGCTCCCGAATCCCCCTACTGGGCGGTGGGCGAAGGGGAACAGGAGCTCGCGAAGCAGTCGCTGCGACGGCTGTCGCAAGGCCGGTTGCCGTTTGACCTGGACCGAATTGAACTTACGGTGGACGAATACAAGCGGGGCTCCTTCCGTGAGCTGTTTCATCGCAAGCTTCTCTCGGTGACGGTGCTTCAGTCGGTCGTCAACTTTTGTTTTTGCTGGGGCTACTGGGCGTTGGCCTCCTGGATGCCAATCCTTTTGAGCAAGAAAGGCCTGTCCACCCCCCAGGGAGACGAGTTCATTGCGCTTACGGCGCTGGTCATGTTCCCCGGCTACATGACCGCGTCGTGGCTGACGGCTCGCTACGGCCGCAAGAAGATCATGGTCATTTTCATCAGCCTCGCGGCCATCTTCGGGTTTGCGTTCGCACAATCCATGACCTTGGGGCAGATGTACCTCTGGAGCTTTGGACTCTATTTCTTCAATCAGGGCGCCTGGGGGGTATGGGATACCTGGATGGGGGAACTCTATCCCACCGACGTTCGGGGTGTGGGTTACAGTGTGGGATTGACCGTGCAACGGATATCGAACTCCCTGGCCCCGCTGGTCATAGGGTTCTTGCTGGCTAGGAATACCAGCTTCTCCTTAACGGTGTCATTCATATCGACCTTCCTGGTGGGCGCCGTAATCTTCACGTTGTTCCTGAAGGAAACCGAAGGAGAAGTTTTGCACTAAAGGCGTTTCGTGCTAACCTTACCCGTTGCTGTAGAGTCGGACCCATGGTGGTCATCTCCAGTTCGATGACGATTCTGATCGAAAGACACTGCCTGCCACAGGTATTTATCCGCCCCGCAGGTTTTCTCCTCTCCCATGCCACCTGCCAGATCACGCCAGCAATCATTCCGGCGGCCGATCCTGTCATGGCCCCAAGAGAAAGGACTATCAACCGATGATGCATACCCTGGCAAATCTGAAGCGAACGCCTATCAAGCTGGCCTTGCTGGCGTGGCTGGCTTTAAGCATGAGCGCCCCGCAGGGCCTTGCTGCACAACCCGGCGGTGCGACGCCGAACCGGGCCCCGCTCCAACCGAACGCCTTCAACCTGCTGCCGCTTACCTCGGTCAAGCCCACGGGTTGGTTGCTGCGACAGTTGCGCATCCAGGCGAATGGCCTGAGCGGTCACCTCGACGAGTTTTGGCCCGACGTCGGCCCAAACAGCGGCTGGTTGGGCGGCACGGGAGAAAGCTGGGAGCGAGGACCCTATTTCCTGGATGGGCTGGTGCCCCTGGCGTTCTTGACCGGTGACCAGAGACTCATCGCCAAGGCGAAGAAGTGGGTAGACTGGACACTCGAACACCAGCAACCGAATGGCTGGATCGGCCCCGCCCGGAACACGGACTGGTGGCCGAACTACGTCATGTTGAAGGTGCTCATGCAGTATCAGGAGGCCACAGGCGATCCGCGCGTGATTCCCCTTATGCAAAAGTACTTCGCTTACCAGGCCCAGGAACTGGACGCGAGGCCGCTCAAGGAGTGGGCGATCTTTCGATGGCACGACGAGGTGCTGAGCATTCTATGGCTCTACAACCGCACCGGGAACAAGAGCCTGCTGGAGCTAGCTCGCCGACTGCACGCTCAAGGGCACGATTGGGAGGCGCAGTTCGCTGACTTCCGCTTCAAAGGGAAGATTGACCATTCGCAAGCCAACCTTTCCACACACGGCGTGAACAATGCCATGGCCATGAAGGCTGCCGCCGTGTGGTGGCTAATCACCGGAGCGCAGAAGGATCGGGAAAGTCTGTACCAGATGCTGAATGATCTCGACCAGTTTCACGGGCAGCCGTCCGGCGTGTTTGGAGCGGACGAGCACTACGCCGGGCGCGACCCCTCGCAAGGAACGGAGTTGTGTGCCGTCGTGGAAGCCATGTTCTCTCTGGAGACGGACATCTCCATTCTCGGCGATCCTGCTTTGGGAGATCGCTTGGAAAGGATCGCCCATAATGCCCTGCCCGGAACTCTGACCGCCGACATGTGGGGCCACCAGTATGATCAGCAGGCGAACCAGGTCCTGTGCAGCTTTGCGAACCACCGCTGGACGACTAATGGTCCCGACTCGAACCTTTATGGCCTGGAACCCAATTTCGGCTGCTGCACTGCCAACATGCATCAAGGATGGCCCAAGTTCGTGGCCAACCTGTGGATGGGCACCCCGGATCACGGCCTCGCGGCGGTCGCGTATGGCCCCAGCGAAGTGTCCACCTTGGTGGCGGAAGGAACGCCCGTGACCATCGTGGAGAAGACGGACTACCCCTTCCGGGAAACCGTAACCCTCTCCGTGAATCCCGCCCAGCCCGTCAAGTTCCCTCTCGTGCTGAGAATTCCTGCGTGGGCGACGGGGGCCACGGTGGCTGTCAATGGCACGGGGCGCGAGGGCGTGAAAGCGGGCGAGTTTTGCCGCGTGGAGCGCGAATGGAAGAGTGGTGACGGAGTCGAAATGCGCTTCCCCATGCGGGTCGCAAATTCTCATTGGTACAACAACTCGATTGCCGTGGAACGCGGGCCTTTGGTGTTTTCGCTCAAAATCGGGGAGAGCTGGCACAAGGTCAAGCAGACGGGACCGGCATCGGATTGGGAGATCTATCCCACTACCCCGTGGAATTACGCGCTGGCCATAGACAAGGACAAGCTCGCACAGTCTTTCGAGGTAACGGAGACTACTCTTGGCGATCAACCCTTCAGTGCTGAGGGCGCTCCCGTGGAGATTAAAGCGAAAGCGCGACGGCTACCGGATTGGCAAATTGTAGATGATTCCGCGGGACCATTGCCCATAAGCCCCGTAAAAAGCAAACAACCTGTGGAGACGATCTCCCTTATTCCTTACGGTTCAGCCAAACTGCGGATCACAGCATTCCCATACACGCTGAACTGAAGCGGGTGGCACGCTCGGGTTTCTCGATACCCGCGGAAGATACCGAAAGCACGGGGTTATCCTATGAAGACTGACTCAGAGAATTGGATGGCCGAGAGGGGAACCCTTTCAACCTCCGTCAACGGGCAGGCGCAGGGAGATCAGCGCTCGGGGCGCACGGGACGTGTTAGCAACCTGAGGAAGTCTTACCGGCAGATTCGTGACATGATCGTGCACGGACGACTCGCGCCGGGCAGCCGAGTTGTCGAAGCGGAACTGGCGGAACACTTCGGGGTAAGCCGCACGCCCGTGAGGGGCGCCCTTCATATGCTCCAAGGTGAGGGATTCATTAATTCAGCCTCCGGTGATCGCACTAAGGAACGCCTGACCGTGGCTCCCCTTACTAAGGAAGACGCTGGGGAGCTCTATGCGATCATCGGTCATCTGGAAGGCTTGGCGGCACGGAAAACCGCGCAGCTCGACTTGGCAGCACGGTCCGTCGTCATCCACAAGCTGCGAGAACTCAATGAAGGACTCCGGGAGTTGGGTCTGGCAGGGCGAGAGGATCCCAACCTCATTTTTAACCTCGACCTGAGCTTTCACCAAACCGTGGTGGATGTCAGCGCTGGGCCTCGCTTGCGCAGGCTGCTCAAGGCCGTCAAACCGCAATCCGAGAGATATTGGCGGCTCTATGCCAGTGGGATTGTGAAGCAGCTTGGTGTGATGGTGGACGAGCACTCGGTAATTATCCAAGCGCTCGAGCAAGGGGACTGTGACCGAGCAGAACGTGCCATCCAGACGAACTGGCTGAACGGCGCGGAGCGGCTCTTCCGAGTCATCGATACCATCGGCGAGCGCGGCAGTTGGTAGGAAGCTGTCCCAGGATTGCGCCAAATGGCCGGGGGCGCGGGCCGCTCTGCCTAACCTCCGGTCCACTTGGAAAAGCGCGTTGATCGAGCCCCGCCTTCCGCGTCCACACGTCCCATCAATCAGTTTTCACACAGATCACCGTCAATGGGCGGGTTCTTAAATGGGGTTGAAATTACAGGGTCATTTCCGCTTCAGGTTCTCCTCCGCCATGGAGAGCGCTTTTTGCGCCGCGTCGTCTTTCGGTCTCCAGGCAAGATACTTCTGATACTCGGCGATGGCCCTTGGCCAATCACGATCTGCACCGGCCATTTCTGCCAAAGCGCGAAGCGCATCGCAGAGACCCGGGGCCAGTTCCAAGGCGCGGCTGAATTCAGCCTTCGCCAATCCCGTCATACCTTGTTTTTTGCGGGCGAGGCCCAACAGGTAATGCGCCTGCGCATGATCGGGATTCAGCTCAAGGACGGTGTGAAGTTCCTTGATGATCTCCGCCAAGTCTCCGGAAGACTGCCAGAGACCCGCCGCAAGTCGGTAATGCGCTTCGGCAAAATCCGGGCTCAGGGTGGTTGCTTCACGCAGTTCTGGGAGCGCCTCGGCCGTGTCGCCCGCCCGCAGGTGATCGCCGGCGGCCTGTAGCAGGACCACGGCGCGGCCGCGCGCTCCGCGCAGCGTATCGATCTTTTGTGCCTCTCCCCGTTCTTTCCCGGCGGCTTCGCCTTCCCCAACTCTCTGCAGTGCCTGAGCGAGCGTCAGACGCGCTTCGGAAGAGTACGGGTCCAGACGCACGGCTTGGCGGAGTTCAGCGATGGCGCCGCGGAGATCGTGGAGGGCGAGCAGGAGCGCGCCGAGGCTGTGCCGGACCTCGGCGTCTTCAGGTTGTTGGTTGGCCGCGAGTCGCAGCTCCGCAGCCGCCGCTTGTAGGTCTCCCTTTTGCCGCAGCACAAGCCCCAGCGACCGCCGGGCCGGCGCCTGGTGAGGATCGAGCTCAATTGCTTTGCGCAGTTCGGCTTCTGCGCCCTCGAGGTCACCCTTCGTGCGAAGGGCCTCCCCAAGGTTGTAGCAGTACGTAGGGTCGTGGGGAGCAAGGTTGGCAGCCTTGCGGAGCATTTCGAGGGCTCCGGACGGATCCTCCGTTTCGGCCAGGACCTGACCAAGCGCTAGGTAGATCTTAGGTTGGTCCGGCTGTTCTTGGGCGGCTGCACGCAGTTGCAGGATCGTCTCGTCGAGGTCGGCCTTATGTGGGAGCTTCCCCGGGGTGCGGTAGCATTGCCAGAGCTCGAGCCCCAGGTTGTAGCGCGCCTCCCAGAATTGCGGGTCCGCCGTCACGACCTGCCGCAGCAGCCAGATAGCACCGTCTAGGTCTCCCCGCTTCCAGCAGGCGGCGCTCAGCCCGTAGCGGGCTTCGATCAAGTCCGGCTTGAGGCGCAGGGCTTGCTGATACTCCTCGATCGCTTCCGCGGTACGGCCGGTTCGAGCATAAAGCGAAGCCAAATGGTAATGAGCCGGGCAAAGGTTCGCATCGCTTTTGATCGCTTTCTCGAATGCCGCGGTGGCATCTGCGTTGAGGCCTTGGTCGCTGAGGATGACTCCGATGAAATCCTGGGAAGCGGCGTCGGCCGGGTTGACTTCCACAGCAGAGCGGAAGCGGGCCAGCGCCTCGTTCATTTTGTGTTCCTCCAGAAGAGCCATGCCCTCGCGCCGATACCGTTCGGCCAACGGAGAATCCTTCTCCCTAGCGGTCGTCTGGACTTGGGAATGCACCTGGGCCGCAGTCAGGACACATATCACCAGGCAGGTGGCCAGCCCGCGGCCTGCCACTGCGCGGCCTGACAGGATTGATTTCGCTTGAGCTGCGGCCACCATGGCTCCCATTGTTAGAGCGTTGCGCCCCTCCGACCTCCTGCGGCTCAGACCGGCAGTTGCTCTGGAGGTCTTACTTTTCGCCTTCGCGAAGGAGCTTCAGCAAGTTCCGGTTGATGTGTTTCTCTCGGTCTTCATCCCGGAATTTCACGAATTTGGCAAACAGCTCATCGGCCCGCTCTTTTTCCCCTTTCCGGCGATACGCTTGAGCGAGTTGGTAGCAGGGCGTGAGGTCCTCGGGGTCCAATTCCAGGGCCTTCTCGAGTTCTTGGATGGCTCGGTCTACCTCGTTACGTCGCAGGTATATCTTCCCCAAGGTCAGACGGGATGTCGAGAGACTGGGGTTCATCTGCACCGACCTCTCCAGCGCCCGCAGGGCTTCCTCCTCTGAGACGAGACCGGAGCCGGCCGACCGATCCGCGCTCTCTCCCAGCGCATACAGCAACAGGTAGTCGTCCGGATGGGCGGCCAATCTTCCCCGCAAAATCCCCAGGCCCTTGGCCACTTGGTCCGTTTGCATTAGCGCCATGCACATGGCGAAGTAAGGCATGTTGCTTTGCGGGTCCAATTGCGCCGCGCGTTCGAAGTCCGCGAACGCTGGGGTGAGTTGCCCTTGAAAGGCGCGAACTGCGCCCCGCTGCATAGTCAGGCGAAAGGAGTCCGGGATGTTACGAAGGGCAATGTCCGCGATATCGAGGGCCAATAGGTAATTGGCGTGGTCCACCCCCAGAGCCATCAGGTCGAGGTAATTATTCTCGTCCTTAGGATCAATCTGCGTGGCTGTCCGCAACGCGTTGTACGCTTCTATGGTCTGATTGTTGTGCTCGTACGCCTCCGCCAGGAGGTTATACAACTCGGCTTTTCGGTAGCCCTGGGCAATCACCTCCTGCGCAGCTTGAATCGCTGCGGGGTAGTTCAGGCTTCTCACGTAAGCCAACGTCAGGTTGAACCCCACTTCATACGGGTCAGGGTAGTCCTTCTTGGCCAGCTCGAATTGGCGGGCGGCGGAAGCGTATTTCTCCAGTTGGGCCAGCATCAACCCGGCTTGGAAATGGGTTTGGCCGTCAACTCCTGGGCTCAGATGCTCCAATGCTTCCGCAGCCCTTTCGCCCTGGTTTGACTGGAAGCAGCTTCGGGCGAACCGTAAGACCGTGCGCGGGTCCCTCTCGAACAGGACCGCGCTCTTGAGGTACTCGTCAACAGCCGGGCCGAATTCGCGCTTCGCGTAATGGATCTCCCCCAGGGAGAGATGGGCAACCGGGTCCTGCGGCGCCCGCTTCAGAACTTGTTCAAAGTGGCTGCGAGCCTCTTCCAGGCGGTTCATGGCCAGCTCGTTAAGGGCTAGGTTTTTCAAGGCAGGAAAGAACTCGGGATTCGATCTGAGGGCAGCCTGGAAGTGAGCGTTCCCTTCTTCCGGCTTTCCGGACGAGGTGAGTGCAATCCCCATCAGATTGTGAGCCATGGGGTCGCCGGGGAACCTCTCCAGAACCTCCTGGAGGAGCGCTATCGCGCGAACGTACTGCCGCTGCTGGATGTAAGACTCGGCCTGGGTGAATACTGGCGAAGGCTGGGAAGTCTGAGGCTGGGCGGCGCCTGCCAACCCGCAAAGAAGCAGCGCGGCTCCCAGACACTCCCCGATCTTCTTTCCGAAACCTCTTCGTACGTGCACTGGGAAAATGCTAAACATGCGGTCCTCAAACCCGACCCTAGGATGCACAATCCACCATTAAATATCAAGACCTCGCGGGGGAACTCGGATCAGGCGCTCCCGGGTTCACCGAAGACGCCTACCGAAGTGCATGGCAACACGTTCTGCCAACGGGCGTCGTGCCTCCCCCTGGCCGGAATAATGGTCGGGCCGTCAGCGAGCTCTACGCCCACCCGAAGCGCGCCGAGCCGTCTGGTTTCCGGCTGGCTGACCGCAACTGTGCGTTCAGCAAGCACTGTAATCGCTATCATTATTCATTTATCCCCGGCCGAGCACCGGATGGAATCTAAGTCCTTGCTTCTAAAGTGCTCCGCGCCTATAGCTGAAAGATATTAGCAAAGTCAAAAAAAAAGGGTCGGGATCAAAAAAAAAGACTTGACAAGCGCTTACATATTGACTATAGAGATGGCGTTCAGTATTGCATACAACAAGAAGTTCTGTACTCAAAGGAAACTGGCGCAATCAAGTAGTCGAGACATTCAGAAATCAACCACTGTAGTTTGAACGCCTGCGTCACGTCTTGGGCCGCTCCTGATCGGGACTGGAAGAACGAGTGGTTATGTCGACCCTTCGTGGAGTACTCGTGAACGGATCACAAGGTGGCGGCCTATTCTCATTATCATTCGATCCCTCCAGGCCCCGCAGGAGCAATCTCGCGGGCTTGCATTGCCCATCCAAGGGGGCCCGCCTGGGGCCCCAAATCAGGAGGAATTAATATGCGTATGCGAAGAAGCCTTATCGGGCTCGTAGCCCTGTTATTTCTACTGGCCTTGTCTTCCCTGAGCGCCTGGGCGCAGTACGAAAGCGCAATCGAGGGAACCGTTACCGACCCCTCGGGTGCAGTCGTGCCCAACGCCACAGTGGTTGCCAAAGACACGGAAACAGCTATAACGCGATCGGTGCAAACTTCCTCAGCAGGCAACTATCGCATTGATGCTCTCCCGGCTCATTTGTTCGAGATTACGGTGAGTGCGCCGGGATTTAAAACCACCCTGCAACAAAACATCCGGCTGGAAGGCAAACAGACGAAGACGGTCAATGTCACCCTCCAACTCGGAACCGCCACCGTTGAAGTGACCGTTTCGGCGGCGCCGGCTGCGGTCGAGACGTCCGAAGCCAGGGTCTCGTCGCAGATCAATGAAAGGCGCGTGGAGAACCTGCCCATGGTGGGCCGGAACTTCTACTCGCTCGTCGTCCTGACGGCGGGCATCGTCGGTTTGCCGGCGGGCGGAGGTCAATCCTACGCTCAGGCCTCCGGCGACATCTTCAGCGCGGAGTACGGGGTAAACATCCAGGCCAACGGCCAGCGCCCGGAATCGAACAGCTACCTAATTGATTCGGCGAGCGCCAATGGCAGCCCGCGCGGTGGCGTCGTCAACATGGACCCCAACGCCGATTCGGTCCAGGAGGTGCGCGTCTCGGTAAACAACTTCTCAGCCGAGTACGGACGCAACTCCTCGGCCGTGACCAACGTGGTAACCAAGTCGGGAACCAATGACGTTCACGGGACGCTGGGCTTCTTCCACACCGACAATCGCCTGACGGCGGGAAACATTTTCCAGGCGAAGACTATCGTACGCTATGATGGCTCAACCAACCGTATTCCCGTCTTTCAGCGCAATGAAGGTAACTGGAGCTTGGGCGGACCCATCCGGAAGGACCGCACCTTCTTCTTCGCCTCGATGGATTTCTTGCGGTCGGGTGCGGGATCAACCCAGGTGGGCACCGTGCTCACGCCGGACTTGATCAATTACCTGAAGGCGAATTATCCCAATAACAAGTCGACCTTCCTGGGTAGTAGCTTCCCGCCCATCGGTACGCCCGTGGGGGTTGTGGCCACGGCGGGCTCTGTGGCGGGCAGCAGTTGCACCGGGAGTGGAACAATCACCACCCCCATTGGGGCTTTGCCCTGCAACTTCCCGATCACCGAAAATATCTCATCCAGCTACACGAATCCTCGGAACGGCCGACAGTGGAATGTACGCCTCGATCAGAACTGGCGCAACGGCAAGGACCGGCTGTATGTCAACTGGTACAGGACGAGCCGACAAGCGACTTTCGCAACCTCGATCTATCCGGCGTTCACCATGCCCGAGCCCGAATATGGGGAGATGCTCAATCTAAACTTCACCCATCTCTTCTCGCCCACGTTGCTTTACGAAGGGTCGCTGACGGTGACCCGGGTGCGAGGAGACGTGGATGTAGCGGTTGCCCATCCCGAAATTCCCAACATCAACGTTCCAGGGCTGACTGCGTACGGAATGGGGTTCAGCGGTCCGACCTTCATCCAGACCAACGGCGAGTGGCGGAACGTGCTGAGCTGGAACCGTGGAAAGCACGCCTTCAAATTCGGCGTCAATACCACGCATGATGATGGTTGGGGCAGCGGGGCCCAATTCGGAGGTGAGTACAGCCGCTATTTCTACCGCTTCACCAACCTGTTCGATTTCGCCCTCGACAATCCTATCGAGGAGAGCCATTACGGGTTCAATCCCGCTACCGGAGGGCAGATCTCGTACAGCTTCCTTCCCGTCTTTAGTCACTGGGGGGCCTTTGTCAACGATGACTGGAAGGTTAAGTCGAACTTGAGCGTCAGTCTGGGGCTTCGCTATGACCTGTTCGGGGTCCCGTACGAGCAGCACAAGCCGAAGGGCCTCTTCTCGCGAATTGTGTTTGGCAGCGGGAGCGACTTTACCTCAAGGATCGCGAACGCGTCGATGATCCAAGGTGCTCCGCTCCTCGGCTCCGACAAGAACAAATTCGCTCCTCGTATCGGCATCGCCTGGGATCCGACAGGGAAGGGAAAGATGTCGGTCCGGGCAGGCGGGGGGGTCTTCACTGATAGGTTCTCTGGACAGTTTTTCAGTGACTGCTGTGTCGACCTTCCGATGTTCGCGGTTATCACCGCAAATCCGACCATCCCCGGGCCGAAACCCGTATATGGTTTCGGCACGTCGAAGAGTCCACCCTATGGATACCCGGCGATGACGGGCATTACGGTCGGCGTCGATCCGAAGGGCGGCGCCCTGGGGGCGAAGAGCGGGATCTTTCCGTGGCAGCCGAACCTGCGCGTTCAGTATTCTGAAAACTGGTTCATCGGCATACAGTACGCCTTCACCAACAACTGGGTGGTGGAGGGCAACTATGTCGGCTCAAGCGGTCACAAGCTGTACCAAAGCTATGACGTCAACCGCGTGGACGGCGACCTGCTGGACGGCACGCTGGATCGGCTGAATTCGAGCTTCTATGGCATTGATTACGGTCAGTCCAATGGCGCGTCAACCTATACGGGCGGCAACTTCAGTGTGAAAAAGCGATTCAGCCGCGGTCTGGATTTCCAGGCCGCTTACACGGTTGGCAAGGCCCAGGATAGTGCCAGCAGTTACGGCAGGGGCCTCAACATGGCGGATATTTACAACCTGAAGCTGAACTATGGCCTTTCCAACTTCGACGTCCGCCACAAAGTCGCTGCCAGCTTTGTCTACGATATCCCTGGTCCGAAAACCGGGTTCTTAAGCAAGCTGGCTGGCGGATGGCAGGCTGGCGCTATCGTCATCCTGCAGAAGGGCGGCCCGTACGACGTCATGTGTTACGATGCGTTTGTCCCGATTAAGGATACGAGTGGAAAGATCATCGGGAACAAGGGCTGCGACTACAACGCCGACGGGTTCAATGCTGACTATCCTAACCTGCCCTCGTTCGGCAGATTCAAGAGTGGGAACAAACAAGAATTCCTGAATGGTATCTTCACGAGGTCCGATTTCCCAGCACCGGGCCTGGGTCAGGAAGGAGACCTCGGCCGCAATTCTTACATCGGTCCGGGATACATCAACACCGACTTCAACCTCGTCAAGAACAACAAGATCCCGTGGTTCTGGAAGGATGAGGCCGCAAACATTCAGCTCCGGGGTGAGTTCTTTAACCTGTTCAACAACGTGAACCTGCAAAACCCCGATGGAAACTTGTCGGACGGCACCTTCGGGAAGAGTACAAGCGTCTACCCTGCACGAAACATTCAGTTTGGCTTGAAGATCATATTCTGATTCGGATCGAACCCTCCTCTTCAGGCCTCGCAATCCCAGCACCCGGGTCCGCCGGGTGCTGGGGTTCTTTTTTTACGCTCGACGGACCTCAACAGCTCTTGCCCATCACCTAATCCCATCCACGAGGCTTGCCATGGGAACTGGGACGGTTTAGTCTCGACGAGGATTCCTGAAAGGAGCGGCGGCATTGCCCCTGGAAGCGCGGGGTGCGCCCACGCTGCTGAGAAGACCATGACTGTTCCGACCCCATCGGTTGCGTCCGAAGCAGCCTCGCCGCCCGCGACCGGCTTTGTCCAGGGCCTCGGTCTGTTTGACTGCATCATGATTGTGGCCGGCGCGATGATCGGATCTGGCATCTTCATCGTGCCTGCCGCCATGGCACGCGAGATTGGCAGCTCAGGCGGTCTGCTGCTCGCTTGGGTTTTCGCCGGTGCTCTGACGATTGCCGCCGCGCTCTCCTACGGCGAACTCGCCTCGATGATGCCGCGTACCGGCGGCATGTACGTGTACTTGCGCGAGGCCTTTTCACCTCTGTGGGGCTTTCTCTACGGCTGGACCTTTTTTACGGTCATCCAAACCGGAACCATTGCCGCGGTGGGAGTGGCCTTTGCCAGGTTTCTCGGGGTGCTTTGGCCGGTGGTCGCGGAAGACCGATATCTAATTCCTCCACTTCACGTGTCTCCCAGCTACGCACTTTCACTATCAACTTCTCAACTCGTGGCCATTGTGGTTATTGCCCTGCTGACCTGGACCAATAGCCGAGGATTGGGGTATGGGAAATGGGTCCAGAATCTTTTTACGGTGGCCAAGGTTGGAGCGCTGCTGGGGCTCATCACGGTTGGGCTTGCGCTGGGTTGGAACGCTGCCGCGGTGAAGGCGAACTTCGCACACCTCTGGACTGCTCACCTCCATCCTTCAGGCGTCCCGGGATTGGATGTAGCCACGACGCTGGGTCTTTTCGCGGCGATTTGCGTCGCCCAGTCAGGTTCGCTCTTCGCTGCCGATTCCTGGCACGACGTGTCCTTCGCGGCAGACGAGGTCAAGAATCCACACCGGACTCTTCCTCTCGCGTTGGGGCTGGGGACATTGACGGTGATTGCGCTGTACCTCCTGGCGAACGTCGCCTATCTGGCGACCTTGCCACTCCCCTCGATTCAGGATGCGCCTTACGATCGCGTGGGCACCGCCACGCTGCAGGCGATCTTTCCGGGCTTGGGCAGGACGCTCATGGCCGTCGCCATCATGATCTCCACGTTTGGATGCATCAACAGCCTCGCGCTGGCAGGGTCGCGCGCCTACTACGCCATGGCTCGCGACCGTCTGTTCTTCGCTCCCGCCGGGCGCCTGAACCGGGCGAGGGTTCCGGGCTGGTCACTTCTCGCGCAGGGGGTTTGGGCCGCTGCTCTGGTTCTGCCCAGAACCTTCGATTCCATTACCGCCAAGTACGGCAACGTCTACAGCAACTTGCTGGACTACGTTATTTCCGCGGCTCTGATCTTCTATGTCCTGACGATAGCCGGCCTTTTCCGGCTGCGAGCCACACGGCCCGCGGCGGACCGGCCCTACAAAGTGCCGGGCTACCCGGTGGTCCCGGCCGCGTACATCCTGGGCGCGACAGCCGTAGTTCTTTGCCTGTTCATTTACCGCCCCTATACGACGTGGCCGGGACTGTTGATCGTGGCTTGCGGGTTGCCGGTTTACCGGCTGCGGCGGCGGTGGGCAGGGGGAAAGACCGATACGGAGCAGCCTAAGCCGGACGCCTCGCAGCGCGCGTCGGTGTGAGGAAGCACGTCTGTGTGGCTTTTGCGTTTCTGAATCGGAGCGGAGGGACCATGAAGGATATCCCTTAGCCAGAGCGCCCTTCGGTCCGAATAACTACCCTTTGTTCCGCGACCGTGCGGTATCATCTTGTTTTGGAGGGAGGAACCCATGACAAATCTTAATCGACCAACCAGAAGGCAGTTTGTTTCTACAGCAGCAGCGGTAGCGGGAGCTGCCCTACTGCCCAATCGGATTTTGGCTAGTCCCGCGCAGGTCACTGCCGCAATCACGCCCGGAATGAGAAATAAGCCAGCAAGCAAGCAGAAAATCTTAGGGAAAGTCGAGCCCTTCCCCTTGACCCAAGTCCGCTTGCGAAAGGGCGTGTTTCAGGATGCCCTGGAAGCGGACCGGCGCTATCTCCACCTGCTCCCATCTGACCGGCTTCTCCACACCTTTCGCGTGAATGCCGGGATCCCCTCCTCGGCTGAGCCCTTGGGAGGATGGGAAAAACCCGATTGCGAAGTGCGCGGTCATTTCACAGGAGGCCACTACTTGTCCGCCTGCGCATTGATGTATGCCAGCGTGGGGGACAGTGATTTGAAAGATAAAGGCAATGCGCTGGTCAGCGAATTGGCCAATTGCCAAAAGGCCCTGAAGAACGGCTACCTCAGTGCCTTCCCCGAAGAACTCTTCGACCGGCTGCGCGAGGGCCGGAGGGTCTGGGCTCCCTTCTACACCTATCACAAGATCATGGCCGGCCTCCTGGACATGTACGTCCACTGTGGAAACGATCAGGCGCTCTCGGTAGCGGAGGGCATGGCGGGGTGGGTCGGGCACTGGCAGGAGAGCATTAGTGACGAGCACATGCAACGGATTCTGCAAACGGAATTCGGCGGCATGAACGAGGCACTCGGGAACCTCTGTGCCGTGACCGGAAAGCAGCATTACTTGGAGTTGGCGGGACGATTTGAGAAGGCGATGTTCCTTGACCCGCTGGCCGCACATCGCGACGAGCTGAAAGGAATCCACGCCAACACCCACATCCCGCAAGTCATCGGCGCCGCCCGGCGCTACGAACTCACCGGTGAACCTCGCTATCACGACATTGCCTCGTATTTCCTCCAGACGGTCACCGGCGAGCGGATCTATTGCACGGGAGGCACCAGCAACGACGAGTTCTGGCGCACGCCGCCCGGAAAGCTCTCGACGGAACTGGGCAAGCTCACCGAGGAATGCTGCTGCGGCTATAACCTGCTTAAACTGGCACGCCACATCTTCGGATGGACAGCCGACCCGCGCGTGATGGACTATTACGAGCGCACGCTCTTCAACAGCCGGCTGGGAACGCAGAACCTCGAAGACAGCGGAATGGGCTACTTCCTCCCGCTCGGGTCAGGATACTGGAAGTACTTCAACACGACTTACGACTCTTTCTGGTGCTGCACCGGGACGGGTGTCGAGGAGTTTGCCAAGACTGCCGACTCAATTTACTTCCACGATGACCACGACATCTTTGTGAATCTGTTCATCGCCTCGGAGGTGAATTGGCCTGAAAAGGGCTTGCGCCTCGAGCAGCAAACCAACTTCCCCGAGGAAGAAGGCACCACCTTGGTGGTGCACGCGGATAAACCCACAGAGCTGGCCCTCAACATCAGAATTCCCAACTGGGCGACCCGCGGAGGCACGGTCAAGCTGAACGGAACGAACCTTGGCGCGTTCTCAAGCCCCTCGAGCTACTTGACGCTGAACCGCACCTGGAAAGAAGATGACCGAGTGGAGGTCAGCCTGCCCATGAGCCTCCGCATCGAGACCATACCTGATGACCACACTCAGCAGGCCGCGATGTATGGACCGCTAGTCCTGGCCGGGCGACTGGGAACCGAGGGTCTCTCCAAATCGATGTTCTATTCGGAGTTCGACACCGCCCCCAACGGTGACCCGATTCCTGTTCCCGCCATCGCCACCAGCCCGAATGATCCGGTGGGTTGGCTGAAACCGGTCTCCGACCAATCGCTGACCTTCCAAACCGTCGGGCAGGCGCAAAAACTCACCTTGATCCCGCTCTATAAGCTGTTTGGGGAAAGGTACGCGGTGTACTGGAAAACGACTTCCGCTGCGGTTTGAAGACCCAGCCTGACTTCCCCGCCTTGCCCGTGGCATCGCTGAGCGAGAATTCCAGGCGGGGCGCAAGCATGTTTCCTGCGAGGGTCCGGTTCCCGATACGAGGTTCAACCAGACCCTCGAGAGGAGGAAATGATGGGTGGCAAGATTTCCCGGCGTGCACTACTGAAGAGTGCCGTGGCTGCCGGAACCGGCTCGATTCTTCCTGCCCGGGCTGTGGCCGCCTCGTTGGGAGGTTCCGCCTCCGCTCCAAGGAATCCTGCCAAGCTCGATCGCATTCTTCCCCTGAGTTCTACCAGTGGGGTTTACATTCCTCCGCGCGGCGAAAGCTTCATGAAGTTCAGCTTCGACTTTCCCGAGCCGTCGGTGGAATTTGCGGGGTTGCAGTTTTCCTTTCGGGTATACACCTTTGAGAATACCTACGCGCTGGATCGTGAGCAAATGACCGTCGAGGACAACTCCGACGGATTGGCGGTTACCTGTTCCGGCTTCGTCTGGGCAGGAGGTCAGCAAAAGGCTCCCGGCCGGCTGCGCGCCCGGTTCCGCAAGAACGGGACTTTCATCGAATGGGATGCCCGCGTCGAAATGGAACAACCCGTCAAGTCGATCGCCGCGGTTGTCCGAGGCGTTCCGCGCGGAAAGATTTCAGCCGGCGGCCAGCGTTTCTTTGACCCCAAAGATGACGAATTCCTGTTTGGCTACCCCTTTGGCGGAGGCTCGCTTTTCATCGCGCGAGGACTGAACACGCCGCTCCTGGTCATTCAGCAAGGAGACAAAGAGTTTTTCTTCTTGTCCGCCCTCAACCAGGCGGTTCGGGCGAACCGGTTTTATCTCCAGCCCGGTGAGCGCTCTTACCGGGTCGAACTGGTTTACGAAAGGGAGGGTTGGAAAAAGAGTAATGGGTTGGAGAGCCCCGTCTGGCGCGCTGGCGCCGTGGATTCGCAGGAGGCGGCGTTTCAGCCCCATTTTGAACACCTGGAGCGCGCTTTCAAAATTCCTCATTGGGAAAAGCGCGAGGACGTTCCGGATTGGCTCCGTAACGTCGCGCTCGCTGTATCCCTTCATGGTATGCACTGGACTGGATATATTTTCAACGATTACGCCAAGATGCAAACCATCCTGCGCTGGGTGGCTTCCCAGATTCCTGCCGCGCGAGTCCTGGTCTTCATTGCGGCTTGGGATGGCCGCTACTACTGGAATTACCCGCTCTATCAGCCTGCGCCGCGCCTGGGCGGCGAAGCGGGCTTCAAAGCACTCCTGGAAACCGGCCGGCAGATGGGTTTCCACATGATGCCCATGTTCGGGACCAACTCCGCAAATGAACGTCTCCCCGGGTTCTCGAAATTTGCGGACGCCACCATGGCACAGATTGATGGTGATCCCTTTTACCTGAATTGGGTGGACTGGGACAACGATCGGCACATGGAAGGCTGGATGCCCTACATGAACGTGGGCGTCGACTCCTGGCGGGAGTGGCTCGCTTCCCGAATCGACGATGTTCTCAACCGCTACCCTGCCGACGCGTACTTCCTCGACATCGCGGGCGGCTGGGAAAACAACACCAAGGCGGACACCCACGAGGGCACTCAACGGCTCGTTGCGGATCTCGCCCGAAGGCGCCCCGGCGTCCTGTGCTGTGGCGAGATGCACTACGACGCGCTGATGTCCTTTATTCCTCTTTATCATGCCTTTTCAGAGTTTGCATACCCCGCGGCCGTCACCAAATACGCCCGCTTCTTCCAGCACCTCAGTCATCCCGCTCCCGGACGCGGGAGCAGCGGCGTTCACGAATCCGGCTTCAGCAAGTTTGATCCCGAGACGCTATCGCTCAATGAACTGGCCATTCCGACCCTCACGGTTGTCGACGACACGTTCGACCGTTACCAGGACGTGATGGCGCAGATTATCGCGCGCGCTAAACATCGAGCAGGTATTGCCTGACTTGGGTAGGGTTCAAGCACGTGGGAAAATCCTGTTCAAGAAGGAAAGCGATCACCCGAATGGGGGCTGCCGGAGCCGGTGCGCTGCTACTGGCCAAGCCGGGCTGGGCGGGCTCGGGCGTCTCAGCCGTGGCGGCCCAGACGCCGGGCCTCAAAGTGGCTGGATGGGCAGCCGAACTGGCGATCGCTCCGATGAGCGCGCGAACCCTTCGCGTGTCCCTGCTTCCTCTCAATCCCCAGGAGCAGGCGCAACCCATCCCTGATGACGGAGTCCTGGTCGCCTCGCAGGGGGGGGGGGAGGCGCCGATCCGCATCCGGTCGGTCTCCGCGGAAAGCAACCTCGCCTGTGGGACCTTCGAGCTGAAGATTCTTCCCCAGCCCCTGACGGTGATCATTCGGGACCAGAACCAAGCCGAGTTGCAGCGTCTTCAGATCGACATGAGTGACGGGAGCGTCGGGTTCCTTACCCACGGAGCCCCGGTTTTCGGATTGGGTGAGGGCGGTCCGCAACTTGACCGCCGAGGGCACGCTTACTCCATGAAGCATGGTCAAGGCACCCCGGACCTGGCTACGAACGGCGCGCGAGTTCCAATTCCCTGGCTCGTGGGTGCAGATGGATGGGCATTGTTCTTCCATCTTCCTTTCGGAAGTTTTGATCTCACGGCCAACGAAGGGCGCTTCCGGCCATGGGCGTCCGGGGCAGCCCTCCCCCTGGATCTCTTTCTTGTCGGCTCCCACCAGCCCCAGGAAATCCTGGCCGAATATGCCCGCCTGACCGGGTTCCCCCACATGCCCCCCATTTGGTCTCTGGGTTATCAACAATCGCATCGAACGTTGGCGAACCGCGACGAGGTGATGTCAGAAGCCCGGAGATTCCGCGAGGATGGTCTTCCCTGCGACGTGCTGATCTACCTGGGGACAGGTTTTTGTCCCTCAGGCTGGAACCGGGGACACGGGTCATTCACTTTCAATCTGGAGGTTTTCCCTGACCCCCAGCGAATGTTCGAGGAGCTGCACAAGGAACATTTCAAGCTGGCGCTGCATGTCGTGAATCCTCCCCAACACTTACAGGGTCGCGCCGCTGACGCCTCCGGCGGGTCCGGGGACCCGGATCGTGCGGCGAACTATTGGTCGAAGCATCTCGAGGTGTTTCGTCTGGGTGTCGACGGGTGGTGGGCTGATGAAGGTGACTCCCTTGATCCCGAGGTTTGCCTCGCTCGAAATCGCATGTACTGGGAAGGTCCCCAAGTGGAGAGGCCGGGCCGGCGGCCTTATACGCTGAATCGCAACGGCTACGCGGGAATGCAGCGTTACGGATGGCTGTGGTCCGGAGACATTGACTCCACCTGGGAAGCGTTGCGGTCGCAAGTTGGGGTGGGCATTAGCGCCGGCCTCAGCGGAATGCCCTACTGGGGAACGGACACCGGCGGCTTTGTTACGACCCCGGAACTGACGGGCGAGCTTTATGCCCGCTGGTTCCAGTTCAGCGCCTTCTGCCCGTTGTTTCGGTCGCATGGGCGGACGTGGAAGCTGCGACGCCCTTGGCAGTGGAACACGGGCGATTTCGGTCCGACCGAGCTTAAAGGATACGGTCCGAACAGCGGACTCCCCGATATTAAGGAACTGCACAACCCGCAAGTTGAACCCATCTGCAGGAAATACCTCGAGCTTCGTTACGGCCTTCTCCCCTACACCTACACGCTGGTCCGCGAAGCCCACGACACGGGACTGCCCCTCATGCGCGCCCTGTGGCTCCACTACGATGACGATCCCCGGGCCGTGTTGCGCTCCGACCAGTATTTGTGGGGGCGGGACATCCTCGTTGCTCCGGTCACCGAGGAAGGCGCAAAGGCCAGAACCCTTTACTTACCGCGCGGCGCTTGGTATGACTTCTGGACGAACGAAAGGATGGAGGGCGCCCGTGAAATCTCCCGGCCCGTGGATCTTGCCACGATGCCTCTTTATGTGAGGGCAGGCGCGATTCTTCCTTTCGGGTCCGTCAAGCAATACACGACCGAGCCGACCGAGAGCCCTCTTGTGCTAAAGATCTATCCCGGCGTGGATGGCGAATTCACGCTTTACGAGGACGACGGAGTCAGCTTCGATTTCCTCAAGGGCGAAGAAATGTGGCTGCGGTTCGCTTGGAAGGATCGTCACCGGCGTCTAGCCCTAAGCCTGCGAGCTGGGTCGAAGATGCGGGCGCCTCACCGACGTACCATCGAGATCGACATTCCCCCGGAGAATCTGACCAGAGAGATCGTGTTTGAAGGGAATCCGGTCGAAGGGGCGCTGTAAGAGTCGGGGTCATAACCAGTCGGCTGCGCTCTCCGGAAAGAGGGCTGATTGCATGTTTCGTGACTTTCTTTTGTTGGTCCCTCTCGCTGCAGCACTTCTTTTCGCGCCTCTTGCGTAGTCTGCTTCTGCTCAGTTGACGGTTCGCGATTCAGTGACCGGATCGCCCATCGCCGGGGCGATCGTGATTGAGTTCGGCTCCGGCTGGCATCGGAAAAAGCAGGCGCGGATCGAACCGCATTGGACGGGTCCACGTCGCTAACTTCGGTCCACTTGCCATCAAACCTCGCCGCACCACCCATCTGTAGAATCCGGTCGGCCATCTTAGCCCGGATTTCCGATTTGAGTCTCGGCTATTAAATCTGTGCTGATCTCCGACGCCTCTATTCATACGGGTTTTAACGTGCTGAAGATGCTCCGGAGGTTAGCACCCTATGGGTGAGAAACAAAACCAGCCCTTTCAGCTTTCTTTCAACAGCTCCTTGAAGGTCGATTTCCAGGGATCGCGAGTCACGTCGGACGGTGGCCTGATTCTGGTGCGGGAGTTGGACGAACGTTTGGGTTTGGATGAACTGATCGAACGGCACTTGACCGATACGCAAGTCAGGAAATTGAGGATCTGCGACGGATTTTTCGTAGTGCGACAGTTGCCATACCAAGCGAAGTTTTAAGGAAAGCACCGGCACGGGGCCTGTCATTTTCATATGCGACGACCTCTCCGCGGATTGGGATCAGGCAAAACTGCATAAATCGTGCAACGCCTGCGGTAAAGGATCGCTGCGTATGACTTTTGAGTTTCCACGTGAGGAAAAGGAAACATTAACCGTCGTTCACATTGTTGGGCTAACACCGACCGAAAGAGACGGCTACCTCCCGATGATGTGGGAGACGACTCCAACAACCGAGCCAACCGGTACGAGATGGTTTCATTTCAACTACATTTACCGAAGAGGGAATTGGGGCCTCAACAAAGCAGCGATTTTCAAGAGCGGCGACCTCAAACGTCTATTCGACCTTTACCACGAAAAAACTGGGATTCAGTTTGCTCCTTGACAGAATCTCCCTCCACGCACAGCCCCGAACCGGCTATAGGCCCTTCATCAAGTTCGCCATCGTGGTATCCAAACCTGTGGCGATGATCTGGAGTGTGATGATCCCAGGGTTGCCCATAATCAGGTGTTTCTGGGCAGTCCCGCAGAGGGGCTGGCGCCCCAATCGCATGAAGAGCTTACGGTGGGTTGCGAAGAAGGGTTTTTGGGCAAGGCCAAGAACAACCGCTAGGAACCCTTGTTGCCGCAGCTATTGTGTCTCTTCTTCAATTGGGTCTGTGCCTGAAGCTGCTTCACCCGCTCCAGGACTTCTTGCTTGCTAAGCAGGCCCTTCTCGGTGAGCAGTTCCACCAGCGCATTGAGGGTCAGCATGTTCGAGTAGGCCAGTTCCTCGAAGCTGACGGTCTGGCTGTTGCGTTCGGATGCCACGTTCGCCCTCCTTCACCACGGACACCTGCTGAAGTGCGGTCCACGAAGCTGGCGAACCAAAACGGGCTTGCCAGAAGGGGAGCAGGCAGGGTGGGGGGCAACTGTTCCTGCCAGCCAGCATATTCAATCTCTACTTTCTTGCTCAGACTAAGTCCGCGATTTCCCCGTTGCCGCGCTTCGCCGCAATCCTGGGGACAGGTGCAATTTCGTTTCTCATCTATTGGTTCGCGGCGGTAATCAATTGGATGTGGAACCAGGAATTCCGGGCTAAGAAGATTGCAACTGGCGCAAGTATTTTCGGCGCGGTATGCGTCCTTGTCTTGGGATATGGCTTGTTCGTGCAGATAATCCATCCTGTTGCACCTCATGTCCTGCTAACGAGTCCAGCTTTTGCGTGGATATGTTTTGTTGGAGGCTTGATTTTAAGCGCGTGGAGTTTCATTCGGCCTGGCACACGGCGCGAGGTATGGGCAAATAAAACAGCGACAGTCGCCCTCTTGCGAAGTCCGTACACCGGAGATTCCCTGCATGTTGTCAGCGAAGACGGTCATGAAGCTTTGGTCAGCCAGGCAGGGGAACGGTTTCCGGTTCGCAACGGAATTCCCGTCTTTTTAGACCCGGAAAAGCTCACTGGGTCCAACCGCAAGTACAACCGGCTGTATGAAAGTATCGGCGGCTTCTATGATGACATCCAGAGGGTGGCGTGTGCTTTCCGGGGCATCAATCCAGACCAATACCTTTTGAGTTATCTACGCTTCCTTGAAATCAATCCTGGTGATTCAGTGCTGGAAACATCCGTGGGCACCGGTCTCAACTACAAGTACCTTCCGCGTGGTGCAAGACTATTTGGTCTTGATCTCTCGGCGGAAATGCTGACGAATTGCCAAGCCAATCTGCGCCGCTGGGAGATGGACGCCGATCTTTTTCTCGGGAATGCCGAGGACCTGCCGTTCGCCAATGACAGTTTTGATGTTGTCTTTCACGTGGGAGGCATCAACTTCTTTAATGACAGAGCAAAAGCGATCCGGGAAATGATCCGTGTTGCAAAGCCAGGGAGCCGCATCCTGATTGCCGATGAGACCGAAAAGCACGTGAAAAGCACCTATGAACGAATTCCCATTACCAGTGGATACTTCAAGAACCGCCAGGAAGCTGTCACAGCTCCTATTGATCTCGTACCCCCAGAGATGCAGGAAACACATCTTGAGATGCTGCGGGATGGGCGATTCTACGCGTTGACATTTCGTAAACCCTCCTCCGCGATGCCAAATCTCACAAACTCGCATACATTGGGCTAAATCGCGCCGCGATCTTCCCGCTGGGTGATTCGTGGCCTGTGCAATGCCACTCTCGCTCAATGTAGCCCAGGCGAAAAGCCTCAGGACAATTCTTCATAACCCAGAGTCAGTGCTCGATCGGCTAATCGGAGAAGTGCCCGTCACTGGCCACATACGGGGTTCGAGCCCTGGGGAAAAGAGCCATAAGACGGGACACTGTTGTCAGCCGCGTTTCCATGCATACTGGGCCGGCGGCGAGGGAGGCCGCCGGTATGCCAGGACGAAAAACAAAAAAGGGGAAGTCCCGTTGCACGAGAACCGTTCTTCGGATTCCAGATTTAGAACAGTCGAAGACGGCTGTTCTCAACTCACTTCCCGCCAAGACTTCTCAAGAATCCTACGCTCACGCTATCGATGAGTTTATTGCATGGTACTGCTCAGAACCGCGCCTTGCCTTCAATCGCCCCGTTGTTCTTCGATATCGAATCTATCTGGAGCAGAAGAATCTCGCTCCCTCGACCATCAACGTTCGCCTTGCTGCGGTGCGCCGTCTCGCCTATGAGGCGGCGGATACTGGACTCCTGAGTCCGGAACTTGCGGCCGGTATCCGGAGGGTGAAGGGGGCCAAACGGTTGGGGGTGCGGATTGGAAACTGGCTCACTGCGGAGCAGGGCAGAACACTGCTCCAGAGTTCGGGCTCGGACACCCTACGGGGCAAACGTGACCGGGCGATTCTCTCCGTGCTGCTGGGGTGTGGACTCCGGCGTGCAGAGCTCGTTGGTTTGAGCGTGCAAGACCTGCAGATTCGGGAAGACCACTGGGTGTTCGCGGACCTGATTGGAAAGGGCAAGCACATTCGGACTGTGCCCGTGCCAGGATGGGTAAAGACGGCCCTCGATGATTGGACCGCAAACGCGGACATCACAGGCGGAAACATTTTCCGTCGCGTGAACAAAAATGGAGTTGTATGGGGCGAGGAAATCTCGCCCAAAGCAATCTGGCACGTCGTCAGACGTGCTGCTCAACGCGCCGGAATCCAAGGCCTCGCTCCACATGACTTGCGTCGGACCTGCGCTCGTCTGTGCCATCTCGCGGGAGGAGAGTTGGAACAGATTCGGTTTCTCCTGGGTCACGTCTCCGTTGAGACGACCGAACGATACTTGGGCTGCAAGCAGAAACTCCGAGACGCTGTCAACGACCAACTTGGGTTGGAAGGGGTGTGAGCGGCCGTTTATCCGAAGGGGACTTCGGGGGCGTTTGGTGGTGGGAAGGGGATTTCACACCAGTGATCCACGGCTGCGACAAGCAACCTGCGGTAAGAGGCCCCCCTAGAGCCTCCAAACGTTTGAGTTCAGCCCCAGCCGTGGCCGCGGACGGAACGAAAGGTTAGGCGGCACCGGCCTGTGCTCGATCGCGTGCTTTATCGGGCTCAGCTATCCCAGACGGCCTTAATCCCTTAAATAGAAGCCAAAAACTCAGTGCTATATCGAAAATACCCATCGGCGTATCGAACCACCACAGGTCAACGATCTTGTCGAAGTTGGGGAAAATGTAGAAAACGAAAGTACACGCCACGCAAAATGCAGACGAGATCACGCCGAAGGCAGCCAGTGCTCGAGGGATATAGCGGGACTTGAACCATAGGTAGCCGCAGACCGTGGATGCCAATGCACCAAACAGCAGTCCAACGTAATAGTAGTCAAAACGCGTGCCGAGATAGAGCCTCGCCAAGGCCTGCAATCGCGCCGCTTCAAATGCTTGCAAGTAATCAGCGCCACTGAGGAGCCGCAGAGCATCAAAGAGATTGAGCGTCATAACAAGCCACATCAAGACCCATACGAGCCTCCAGAATGCCGCAAGCAAGGCAAGGCCCCGATTGACCGGTTTGAGAATCACGTAGAGCGCTGTGAGAAGCACGACAACGCCTGCGCAGTAAATGAGATCGCCGACGATGCCGATACGAAAGAGTCGTTCGTGCGCCAGGATATTCCGAGCGGTTTCGGCATTGTTGTCGACAATCAGACGGTCGTGGATACCAAAATTGACGTAGACCACGGTCGCGAACGTGATTAGGTATGCAAAACCCGCGACTCTTGCAGCTTTGCGTTGTGACTCGTCGATGGTGTGGATCGCCATTTTTATTCCGCCTCAGCGGCATTATGCCCCAAACCACCGCCCAGTTTCACGCATAACTATTGAAAACAGCCCTTTCCACCAGCAATCAGCCACGCTGTCCCCAAATGGGATTCCGTTCCTCGAAGGGGACTTCCGGAGGATCAGGAGGTTGCACTTCAACGAATAGGCCGTAAGATCGGCATAGGGGCGGCGGTCACCCGCCGACCCCTGCCACACCACCGTGCGTACGGGTCCGTACACGGCGGTTCGAGTTGGTTACGCTAGCACCCCTCGATCAGTGTCGGAAGTCCGAGTGATTTGAAGTATGTATTGGAAAGCCCAACAGACAGGGCCTTAGCCCGCGCAAGGTACCAAGGGCCCCGCCCGCTGCCAGCGGTGTTGCTCGCCAGCCTGGGACGCACCCCCAGTTGCAACAGCGCCGCCCGGCGACGGCGTGGGGTTTTCCACTGCCGCCACAGAGCCGCCCGAAGCCGCAAGCGGACCCAGCGGGTGAGGTAAACGAGCACTTCGGGCGTTTCGCAGAAGCCGAAATAGTTGCGCCAGCCCCGCAGATACGGGGCCAACTCCGCTATCGTCGTCTCGATGCTGACGCCCTTGGCCCTTCGCGTGATCTCCCGAATTCGTTGCTTAAACCGATCCAAGGCCTTGGGCGCTATGACACGCTTGACCTCCGGGCCGGCGCTAAAGCTGAACCCGAGAAACTTTCGTTCCCGTGGTCGCGCCACCGCACTCTTCGTCTCATTTACCTTGAGCTTGAGCCTTTGCGTGATAAATCGCGTGATGCTCTCCATCACCCGTTGACCCGCCCGCTCGCTGCGAACGTAGATGTTGCAGTCGTCCGCGTAACGAACGAAACGATGTCCCCGGCGCTCCAGTTCGCGGTCGAGTTCGTCGAGCACGAGGTTGCTTAACAGGGGCGAAAGAGGTCCCCCTTGGGGAGTCCCTTCCACACTAGGGCTAACCAACCCGTTCTCCATCACCCCGGCATTCAGGAATGCCCGGATGAGTTTCAACAGCCGCTTGTCCTCGATCCGGTTCGCGATCCTGCCCATCAGTTTGTCGTGATTGACTCGATCGAAGAATTTCTCCAAATCAAGATCAACACACCAGCCGTGACCTTCGGCGATGTACTGCTGCGCCTGGGCCACCGCCTGATGAGCCGACCGTCCCGGCCGAAAACCGTAGCTGTGATCGGAAAATGTCCGGTCCCACCGCCCCTGCAGAACCTGCATTACCGCTTGCTGGATAAACCGATCCAGCACCGTCGGGATGCCAAGCTTTCGCACCCCGCCGTCCGGCTTGGGGATTTCCACCCGCCTTACCGGTTTCGGTTCGTAGGTCCCGCTCAACAGTTGTTCCCGGATGGCTGGCCAGTGCCGCTTCAGATAGTCCGACAGCGCCACGACCGTCATGCCGTCGACGCCCGAACTACCCTTGTTCGCCTTCACCTGCCGCAATGCCTCCTTCAGGTTTTCTCGCTCACATACCTCCTCCATTAATCGGTCGGTTTTAGCTGGGTTTTCGAGTCCACTTGTCGCCCCCGACGATTCAGTCTCTTCCCCTGCGACACCTCGGGCTGCACCCGTCAGCGCAGATGAGAAGTCCAGTTCCATCTGGATATTCTGCCGCTTGTCGTCGGTGAGACTCATGGCCTACTCACCGCTCTTTCTCGTTCGGGCCTTCTCCGTAGCCGGATACTATGCCCGATGCTGACTTCTGCTCCGCGGTCAGGTTGCCTTTCGGCAGCCTCAGTCGCCGAGGCGACACGAAGCAGATCTCCTGGGGTAAGCTCAGCCGCCTTCCGTGCACAATCGCCGAATCTACGCTTCGCACCTTGATGGAAGTGGACTTCGCGGTAAGTTGCCCGCTCGTCCGGTGCTGGCGCCTTATATCCGATTCTTGTCCATCGACTCGCACGTTTGATCCATGCTGCCTTCGGACCCCACCTCGCGGCGGTAGCCCTTGCATCATCACTAGGCCTTCACCTCCATCAGGTTGGCCAGAGGACTTTCACCTCCAAGCTGCTGAGCATGCCCAGCACACAACTAAGCCGCTGGCGCGGCGGACTTAGATTGGTGCGTTAGATGACGGGCCGCGTTAACTTGGGGGTTACAGAAAGGAGGTTTCTGTGACCCCACTTCGTCAACGGATGCTGGAGGAACTCCAGCGTCGCAACTATTCACCTGCCACAACGCGCGGCTACATCCTCGCGGTCAAGCAGTTCGCGCAGCACTTCGGTAAGTCTCCAGAAAAAATGGGAGCCGAGGAGATACGCCGGTTCCAACTTTACCTGCTCAATGAAAAAAAGCTCGCCCCCGGCACGGTGGAGACGCGCATGTCAGCCCTGCGCTTTCTCTACAAGAAGACCTTGAAGCGACGCGATCTTGCCTACGATGATCTGCTCTTCCCCAAGACGCCCCGAAAGCTGCCGGTCGTGCTGAGTCCGGAAGAAGTGACACGCCTCATCGAAGCGGCGCCGAACCTGATGTATCGGACGCTGCTGATGGTTCTTTACAGCACGGGCATTCGCCGCACCGAGGCCTCGCTGCTGAAAGTGAGCGACATCGATAGCGAGCGCCGGGTGATTCACATCCGCCAAGGGAAAGGCTCTCGTGACCGTGATGTTCCGCTGACTCCCAAGCTGCTGGAAGCCTTACGCGAATACTGGCGCTGGAAGCGGCCCGAGGTTTATCTGTTTCCCAGCACCCCCGGCCATCGGGGCCTGGAAGGGCCGATTTCCGACACGACGGTTTGGTATGCCTGCAAAAGAGCTGCCTCGAAGGCAGGTATCAAAAAGCGCATCGGACCGCACACCCTGCGGCATAGCTTTGCCACGCATCTGCTGGAAGCCGGCGCCGACCTGCGCACCATCCAGTTGCTGATGGGCCATGAGCGCCTAGAGCACACGACGCTCTATTTGCACCTCTCCCAGCGTCATCTGCATGCCGCCCTCAACCCCCTCGACCAGATCCAGATTCGCGGTTACGGCGAAGCGCGGTCGTCGGAGGATCAGCACACGTGACGCGGCCACCCTGGGAGGTGGCCGATGTCATCCGCAGGGCCGGAAGCAAGTTCCTGGAGCGCTATCGCCAGTCGTTGACCTGGGCGCAGGTCAAAGTGCTCACGGCGATCGTGCGCTGCCGTACGGCTGCACTGGGCGGGCACCGCGACCAATGCCTTCGCTGCGGCTATCAGGCCATCTCCTACAACTCCTGCCGTAACCGGCATTGTCCGAAGTGTCAGACCCAGGCCCGGGAGAAGTGGCTGCGCCAGCGGCAGCAGGAACTCCTGCCGGTGGGCTATTATCACCTGGTCTTTAGTGTGCCGCACGCGCTCGTGCCGCTGATCTGGCAGAATAAGAAGGTTCTTTTCACCCTCTTGTTCAAGGCCACGGCGGCCACCTTGCTGGAAGTGGCCGCCGATCCGAAACATCTCGGTGCTCAGATCGGATTCCTCAGCATCCTGCACACCTGGGGACAGACCTTGCAGCCGCATCCCCACATTCACTGTGTGGTGCCAGGAGGAGGACTGTCGCCCGATCACCAACGCTGGATCGCTTCACCCTCCCACTTCTTCTTACCAGTGAAAGTGCTCAGCCGGGTTTTTCGTGGGAAGTTCGTGGCAGGATTGCGACGCGCTTCTCTCCGCGGTCGGTTGGCCTTCCACGGAGAATGCCTGCCCTGGGCCAACCCGAAAACCTTCGCGGCGTTCTTGCGCACCCTGCTTCGAGAGGATTGGGTGGTCTACGCCAAGCCACCGTTCGGCGGGCCCGAACATGTCCTGCAGTATCTGGCTCGCTATACCCATCGCGTCGCTATTTCCAACCACCGCCTTCTCGCCGTCAGCGACTCTCACGTGACCTTCCGATGGAAGGACTACGCGCATCACAGCCGGCAACGTACCATGACCCTTACGGGCGGTGAGTTCCTGCGCCGCTTCTTACAGCACGTCTTGCCCAAGGGCTTCCCGCGCATTCGCTACTTCGGCTGGCTGGCCAACCGTCGGCGTAGCGAACTGCTTCCCCGCTGCCGCCTTCTCCTCACGCAGATGCCGCCCGCGATACCTGTGGCTCCTGCGGGCGAGCCCGCTGTCTGGCTGTGCCCTTATTGCCACGGGCCCATGCGGGTGGTCGAACGGCTGGCGGCCTTAGAGATTCCCGACGCCGAAAGCAGGAAGGTGAGCATTCATGACAGCTCCTAACGACCTGCGCACACCCGATCTCCCCGCGTGCGCTTCCCCACGCCGGGCGGAAGTGTATTCGGCCACCTGCAAGGCGTTGGGATCGCAAGCCAAATGCCTGCTCCGACAAACCACCATCCTCCCTGAGCGGCATCTTCAATGGTCCTCCTCCCTCACCTCTCGTGCATCCCATCCGCCGTTCGGCCATCCGCTACCATTGAAAACCCATAGGCTCTAGTTTGGCGGACGCCGCGCCAGCGGCTTACTTCTAACGGCTCTATCGAAAGTGCCCCGAACTCACCCCTCCGCCATCATCACAATTCACCCGTCGGGGCACTTCCGATAGAGACCTACCGTTTTACAGCCAAGTGGATAGTGTCCGAGGTCGCGTCCCAGCGCCGGGAAGGGTTGTGGCCTTGACTCGGGGGTTGAGCGGGCGTCTAATCGTGATGTCGCAACCGGCAATCAACGAAGTCGTTCCGGTCAAAGCGGTTGCCATTCGGATTCGCCGGCGGCGGTAGCATGTTGGCCGAACCGGAAAAGCCTCATCAAGATCGGACTGAACGGGACCCATATCCGCTGAGGCTTGGTGAGAATCGATCATGGGCAAAAATGAGATAGTCGATTCGTTCAGGCGACAGCTGTGCCACGTCTATGGCTATGATGAGCACGTCAAGTTCGTCGGTACCCGCAATCCTCCGCCATCGGCAATAGAGATCAAGGCGTCTTTGGAACCTCGCGACTTCCTCAATTTTGCAATCGAGGATTCCATAGCGCTTGAGAAGGAAAGAAATAGGATTAACTGTCTTGGAAACTGCAAAAGGGCGATTGATTCCCAGGTAGATCGCCTAATTGCGCGGTTAGGGTTTCGTCTACTTGCTAGAAAGCAACGCTGGAACGTTCCACGGAAGATTCAATTCATATCTGAAATTGGAGTCGTTGCTCCCAGAATTCTGCATCACGTTAACCAGCTCAGAAATCTTCTTGAGCACGAGTTTGCTCCACCTTCAAAGCAACAAGTTGAGGATGCTTTGGACGTTGCCACCCTATTCATATCCTATGCGGAGCTGGTTAAGATCCCGTCGATGAATTGGACCTTGGCCAGCAAGCTGAGTGTCCGTTACGACTACGATGAGATGGTATTTCATTTTTTCGAGGAGGACCCGTCAGATTTACCGGAAAGTGACCTCTCGCCACGGGTCTCTTTGGCGTATGGCGAGGATGGATTTCAGGATTTCTATGACTTCTTGGTGAAGATCGTTCCGTTGATGGAAAGAAAGCATCGCTTCGGTGAGCCATCTGACGCGGCGGCTGTTCGGAGCGATGGTGCAACGAATGGCGGCTCTCACGATCCGAGCAGGGTAGAACCACCGGTTGTGGCGATGAAGAAATCGATCCGAGGAAAGACCGCTAAGGAAGGGGTGTGTGAAATATCCGGTTCCAGCAGTGGTGACAACGACTCTTGAGGACTTCTCGAAGGGCGATGCGGAGCCGATGACACTCCCGGAGAAAAACTTGTGCTTGGTCGGGCGCAAATGGGTGTATCCTCTCAACCGCTGGAAGGCCAAAAAGCTAATTCCGGTTGAATTTGATAACAACATTGATAGTCCGACAGCGGAACTCCCCTGCCAGCAATTCGTTCCGATAACGGATGCCCACGACGGGTTGAGGATCGGATCATGATCATGACAAGGAAAAAGAAATGGCTGATCGGGGTTGGGCTGTCCTTGGTCCTGGTAATGGCGGCCCTGTTCGTGGCGGCTTTTTTTCTTTCAAAGCACTTCGAACCCTATATTCGCGAACAGGCGATCGAATACCTGCGCAGGCGCTTTGATAGCGAAGTGGAACTGGCGGGCCTACACGTCAGAATGCCCGAATTTTCGCCGGTGCGTCTATTGCTCACACGCGGACGGGGTGCATGGGCGCGCGTCGACGGCGAGAATCTATTGATGCGCCATAAGGGACGGCGCGACGTGCCTGCCATGTTTGGCATAAGGAAGTTCAGTTTCCAGGTGGACCTGGGATCGCTGTTTGGTCCCCAGAAAATCGTGTCCTTTGTAAAGCTGGACGGCATGGAGATTCACGTTCCGCCAAAAGGCCAACGGCCGGACCTCAGCCGGGGAGATGAGTCGAAAGACCAATTGGCTCAGTCGAACAGCCCGCAGTCGACGGTGCTGATCGAGGAAGTGATCGTCCGGGACGCCACGTTGGTCATCCTCCCAAACGATAAGAGTAAAGTGCCGCTGCGCTTCGATATCGACCGCCTGCGTCTCGAATCCGCGGGTCTGAATGTTGCGATGAAGTATGACGCGACCTTGACAAATCCCAAACCGCCCGGCGACATTCAGAGCCAGGGTAGTTTTGGACCTTGGTCCGCCGAAGAACCCGGCGATACACCGCTCGCCGGCACCTACAGTTTTCGGAATGCCGATCTCGGCGTTTTTCCAGCGATTGCCGGCGTTCTCAATTCCACTGGCACTTTCGAGGGTACCCTTTCCACGCTCAATGCGCGCGGTGAAGCTGCCGTGCCCGACTTCCGTCTGAAGAAATCCGGCAATCCAGTGCCGCTCGTTACGCGGTTCGAGGTGCTTGTAGATGGAACCAATGGCGACACGATTTTGAAGCCCGTCCACGCCACGTTGGGAACCACGGACTTCACTACCAGCGGCGGAGTCATTAAGCACAAAAATGATCCGCGACGGACGATCGGGTTGGAAGTTTCCGTGCCCAGGGGCAACCTGGCTGACTTTCTCCGGCTCGCCATGAAAGGCCCGCCCCTGATGGAAGGCAAGATCGTGTTGCATTCGAAGATTGACATTCCGCCGCTTTCCGGAAAGGTGAAGGAGAAGCTGCTGCTCGACGGGCACTTCGAAGTGTTGCGCGGCAAATTCCTGCGGTCCGCGATTCAAGACCAAGTTGATGCATTGAGCCGCCGCGGCCAGGGTCAGCCCAAAAACACAGAAATCGATGAAGTGATCTCGCTCATGGGAGGCACATTCAAGCTGGAAGACCAGGTGATGAGCTTCAACCCACTCTCCTTCAGCGTGCCGGGGGCGGCGTTCGACCTTGTGGGCAGCTATGACATTTATCGGGATGTACTCGACTTTCGCGGCACGATGAAGCTGCAAGCGAAGGTTTCGCAGACGATGACCGGCTGGAAACGATGGGTGCTGAAGCCGGCCGACCCGTTCTTCGCAAAGGAAGGAGCAGGCACTTTCCTTCGGATCAAAGTGGAAGGTCCGGCCAACCAGCCGAAGTTCGGCTTAGACCGGGGGCATAAGGAGCCGGAACAGCGGGCCAAAAGTTCGCAAAAATGACACACTGGAAAGCGAAGGAGCGAATCACGTTTAATATTCTCCCAACTTTGAATTATCCCTCCTTTTTCTTGGTTGCTCGTTCGCGCTTCTTCGTCGGCTGTGTCCGTTTCGGCATCTCAGCGGTCGACTTCAGCGGCCAGCAGCCCAGCCAAAGCGCCTTTCTCACGGAGCGGAATGCGCATTTTGTTTCCTGGTATTCTCACAAATGGCCTTAGCGACAGTGGCGACAATAGTTTGAGCGTCCGCCATTATAGGAGAATTTCTCCTTAAGACCCGGACAGCTCCGTTTGTGGAGCTTTTCTTGGCGCTCGCTCGAAGAGAATCACAGTACCAGCGACTGATGGCAGTCTACGGTGACCACGTTTATCACTCCGACGCTGCACTTAAGTATCTAAGAGAGGCTTCGGGATTGTGGCCCAGATAATCATTGGGTCATGGCCGACGAAGCGAGGATTTACCGATATGTTTGGGACTACGCAAATGCAATCCAGTTATTTCGCCGACTTGTAAGGAGTTGGCCCAACGGGAAGGAGCGGCGACAGGCAACAGTTGACTTGATCGAGACACTATTGACTGCTGCGATCCATAGGACCGTACTCGAGATGCCTGGCGGGACGAAGGTGGCCCGGACTGTCTTGTCATCAGAAGCAGAAGCATCCCTGGCTCAGGTCGCACACTTTCGCAAGGTTTCGAGCGACGTCGCGATTCTGCGCGATAGGGCAACTTTCGAAATTGACCAACACATTGATTGGCCCAAAGTCGATACCATTTACAGCCTGGTCGTTGGAGGTGTGAATCTCTACGTTCCTACTGTAGTAAAGAATCTCAGCGAGTTGCGGAACCAGGAGATCAGACTCGCTGAGCACATCAGTGATTTAGTCAGAGAGGATTTCACGGGGCCGGAAGCTCTTCGGGGAATGGGATCGCTATATTTGCGAAGAGCTGAGAAGCGCGCTTCGGACAATCCCGTCGCCGACTGTCAGAAAGCCTACGCTGCATTCGATGCCTGTCGGATTTTGGAGGATGCGTTCCTTGGATCGGGCACCGAGACAGCTGCGGGAGACTCTGCGCGCGCAGTCCATCCGCGACCCGCTCACCGGCTGGTTTAACCGCCGCTACATGGAAGAGACGCTGGAGCGCGAGATTGGACGGGTGGCTCGAAACAAGCGCCCACTGGTGGTAATCATGCTCGACGTAGACAACTTCAAGGAATTTAATGACACCTTTGGGCACGAAGCGGGTGATGTGGCCTTGCAGAATCTGTGCCAAATGCTGAAAACGCACATTCGAAGTGAAGATGTCGCCTGCCGTTTCGGAGGAGATGAGTTTGTGCTCATCCTCCCCGACACTTCTGCGGAGCTCGGTGCGCAGCGGGCGGAGGAAATGCGGATCGCCGTCGGACACGAGGAAATACAATACCACGACCATTTGCTGAGGCCGATGACGTTGTCGTTTGGCATCGCCACCTTCCCCGCAAATGGCAGAACCTCCAAAGACCTGCTGCGGGCTTCTGATACTGCTCTCTACCGCGCCAAGAGCGAGGGGCGCGATAGAGTGCGGTTGCACGGACAGGCCTCTGAGCCGACCACCGGGAATTGATCCAGTCAAGCGATGTGGAGCCTATCTCTCGGAAGCGGGTTGACCACTCTTTCTTTCTATTTAACATAGGCGCTTACGGCCAAACATCGACAAAAAATTATCGATCTTGCAGAATGCTTCTTGCGCCTTCTGGTTGCCCCGCCAGGGGCCACCGGCACAGAATCAAATGTTGTCCTGCTCACCCATTCTCTCCTACCCTTCCTGAAGAAGTTCTTCCAGGGTCCAGGTGTGATCTGTAATGCCAGCTTCCATCGCAGGTGTGACCCGCAACGTTTGACGGGTTCGGCAGAAATTGTAGGTCAAAACAGTTGCCGCCGTAATGTTACCAAAGGCTTTGCGCCCCTTGGCCTGCGGCGAGCCGGGCGCGGGAAGCTTCGTGTACACCCGGCTGCGGCGTCATCGGCGCGAAGTTCATCGGCGTCTTGGAACTCCGAGTTCGCTTTCATATAGGCGAGCAACTCATCCACTTGGCAGAAGGCCAATGCTGTGTACGTGTCGGCGGCTCCGTAGTAGATGGCGATCCGGCCGCTGGGAGCATCCGCAATCGCTGCGCACGGGAACGTGACGTTGGGCACGAAACCAACGGTCTCGTAAGGCGTCTCCGGTGTGAGTATGTAATCGCGGGTCCGCAACAACACCTTGCTCGGATCCTCCAGATCCAGAAGCGCGGCGCCCATACTGTAGACGTAGGCGTTACAGGTAGTGCTGACGCCATGATAGAAGAGCAGCCAACCTTCTGATGTTTCCATGGGCACCGGGCCCGCGCCGACCTTGGTGCTCTGCCACCAGGTCTTTGGTTGACGCTGCATCACCAGCCGGTGCTTACCCCAGAAAATGAGGTCGGGGCTGTAAGACAGAACGATGTCGCCGAAGGGAGTGTGCCCCGAGTCGCTGGGGCGGCTCAGCAAGGCATAGAGTCCATTGATTTTTCTGGGGAACAGCACGCCGTTGCGGTTGAAGGGCATCAGGGGACGCTCCATCTTGATCCAGGTCTTGAAGTCCGTGGTGCGACCCATTCCGATGGAGGCTCCGGGAAAATCGTCACACCACGTGACGTAGAAGGTCTCGTCAATCTTCAACAGGCGAGGGTCATAGGCGTAACCGTTTTGCACTTTCTTGCCGGCATCGTTCTCCCACGGAATCACGTTGGAGTCGAGGTCCCAATGAATGCCGTCCTTGCTGCGGCCGAAATGAAGGTCGGCCACGCCATTGCGGTGATCGGCACGAAATACTCCCACGAAGGCCCCTCCATGTGGCCACGCCGCACTATTGAAGACGCGGGCCATGCGCCCGCCGGGGTTCCACCCAATAAGGGGGTTCTCCCTATAACGCCAAACCACGTCGCTGCAACCGGCAGCGCGTTCTTGCCAAGGGAGGTTCGGCAGAGACTGACCCACGAGGGTCGGCTTCGCTGATGGTCGTGCGGTCATAAGAAAAGATCCCCCTTTCAAACCGTGCCCGCGCTGTGTACCGCGGCTTCACGGCGGACCTTGAGTTCGGCCCCGATCTGATCCATGAGCTTAGCATCAAGGTTGTATACGGCAATGACGAGCACCGTGAAGAGAGAGGCTGCTGCCGGAATCAGGCTGACCATCAGACGAATGCCATACAGCGTCCCGACATTCTGCGCGACATTGGCGTGGAAGCCATAAAACGCCAGCAGCCATCCGGCGATGGCGCCCCCCACGGTCCAGCCCATCTTCTGCGCAAACGTTCCCGCCGAGAAAACCAGCCCGGTAGCGCGACTTCCGAATTTCCACTCCGCATAGTCAGCGGTATCGGCGTACATGGCCCAAACCAGCGGGTTCAGGGAGCCCGTAAAGAGGGACCCAACCATATTGCACGCGAAGATCAGCGCCAAGTCCTTCGCGCCGGCAAAGTAGACAGGAACCAGGGTCAACACGTTGATGATCGAGAGCCACATGTAAGTTCTCTTTTTCCCGCCAAAGAACTTGGTCAGAGGAGCCGTAATGGTGACTCCCACGAGCGAGCAGACCGTGCCCGAAAGGAAGTAAGTGGAAAGGAGCGTGACGGAATCGAAGTGGTGGGCGAAGTGGTGCGCAGGCCCAATGTTGAACGCGATGTCCACGCCTTGGACCACGAAGTACTTGAAATAATAGACGAGGGATGCGCCGCGAATCGAGACCCAGGTGAGAAACACAATGCTGGCGGCACCCAAGGCAAGCCACGGCCGGTTGTGCAGCAGGTTGCCCAAGTCTCCACCGACCGAAGACTGGTCGTCTGCGGCGCCGACGACGCGCTCGCGTGTGGCAGCGAACGTAAAGAGGAAGAAGCACATTGCCGCAAAGCCGTAGAGGCCCATGGTCAAAGGGAACCCGGCCTTGTCGTTGCCGTGGCCAAGCGCTCTGACCAGATATAGAAACGTGCCTTGCACAATCAGGTTTCCGGTGAAGGCGCCAACAAACCGAAAGGAGGAGAGCTTGGTGCGTTCGTCGGAATCGGGCGTGATCACACCCAGCAGCGCCCCGTAAGGGATATTGATCGCCGTGTACACCAGCATCACCAGCATGTAAGTGGCATAGGCATAGGCCAGCTTGCCGGTCGGCCCGAGATTGGGCGACAGAAAGGCCAGTACTCCTGTGATAAAGAAGGGGAAGGCCATCCACAGCAACCACGGGCGAAACTTGCCGAAACGCGACTTCGTCCGGTCCGCCAGCATTCCCATCATGGGATCGGCGAAGGTGTCTCCGGTCCGGGTGACCAGTATCATCGTGCCTACGGCCGCAGGCGCGAGCCCGACCTTGTCCGTATAGAAGTTCAGAAGGAACAGAACGAAAGTGTTGTAGTAGAGGCAGGATGCCAAGTCGCCGGTGGCGTAGCCGACGCGTTCCCTAAGACGTACGGGTTGAGGCTCATTAGAAGCAGGCATGGATGGCTCCAGTTATGAGGCGTAGCGACGCGCCGGGCCTATTTGGCCCGGAATTTCCATTATCCGCCTCCGGCCCGACCGATAACATACACCTGACTGCCAGTGCATGCAATTGTCAGTCGGGCTTGCAGTGCAAGGTGCTTCCACGGGCCGCACGCGCTGCGATTCGCAATGCGGTTGGAAATTGGAGCACGGTTTCGTACTGGCTCGATCTGGGCAACAATGCAGATGGCGGGCAGTTCATCCTGGGCGAACCGCTCAACGAGCGGAATCGCAAGGCAAAACTCCGCCTGAGGTCTGCGGCGGAGCTCTTTCCGGAGATCGTGGATCCGAATCTCGACAACGACGAAGAACCGAGCTGAAGCTCCGCTGAGGCAGGATTCCTCCGGCTGGCTGTCGGCTTCTTGCTCCTAGCGTTTTTCCGCAGCCTGTTACAGCCGGCCACTACCCTTGTTGGACTATAATTGCGTTGCAGGTTTCTGGAGCACAGAGTCTCGCGTAAGGGAAGGTTTTGTGCGACGCAAAGCAATCCTATTGGCGAAATGGCTCGCAGTCTTGGGGCTGGTTTTCTCTCTAACCCCGTTTTTGTTCGCCCAATCGGCGGGGAAGGATCGCGTCGCGCGGGCGGTTGACGACTCGTCAGGGGTCACACTTCAGGGCAATGTCCGCCCCATGTTCCGGCCTGAAAACGACATGGGACCGGTCGAGGGCTCCTTCAAGCTCGAAAACATCTCCCTCACGTTCAAGCTCACGGAGAGCCAGCAGGCCGGCTTGACGGCGCTCCTGGACGAACTACAGAATCCCTCTTCGCCGAACTTTCACAAGTGGCTGACCCCGGAGCAGTTCGCCGACCGTTTCGGATTGAGCCCAAGCGATGTCGAAAAGGTCGTCAATTGGTTGCAGGCGCAGGGATTCGCCGTGACCCAGACGGCTCGCAGCCGCAATTGGGTCTCTTTCTCGGGTACCGCAGCGCAGGTGCAAGCAGCTTTTCAAACGCAGATTCACCACTTCTCGCTCAACGGCGAGACGTACTATGCTAACGCGACTGAGCCTTCCGTGCCCAGCGCCCTCGCGGACGTGGTCTTGGGCATTCAGGCGCTGGACAATTACCCTCTCAAACCGGGCAGCGTCGTCCGCAGGGTGAAGTCGAGTCTCAAACCGGACTTTACCTCCCACATCAGTGGGAATACCTACGTCGCCCCGGGCGACTTTGCCACCATCTACGACGTCAACGCTCTTTACAGCAGCGGAATCGATGGCACGGGACAGTCCATCGCGGTGATGGGGCAGACGGACCTCTATGGGGGCGGGAGTGATATCACAGCTTTCCGCAATGCCTCGGGGCTGCCGGCGATCCCCCCAATGGTTGTCCTGGTCCCTGGTTCGTCCGACCCGGGCGTCGTCTCAGCGGATATCGTTGAAGCCAGCCTGGACGTCGAATGGTCGGGCGCCGTGGCCAAGAACGCCACAATCATCTATGTCAACGGGGGAAGCAACGGAGTCCTTAAAGCGTTCCAGTACGCCATCGCCAATAACACTGCACCGGTCATCAGCATCAGCTATGGCCTCTGCGAAGCGAAGTGGGGTTCCACGACACTAAATACCTTTGCGAGTCTTGCCCAGGAGGCGGATGCACAAGGACAGACCATTGTGGCTGACGCCGGCGACTCTGGCGCAGCCGATTGCGATTCCCCTTCGTCCATCGTGGCGGTTGCCACGCAGGGCCTGGCTGTAAATGCGCCCGCCAGTTTTCCCTACGTTACAGGAATGGGCGGGACGGAATTCAATGAGGGCTCGGGGACATACTGGGCAGCGGCTACCAACGGGGTGGATGTTTCCCCTTCGGCCCTTTCCTATATCCCAGAGATGGTATGGAACGATACATCGTCACCGTTAAACACCCAACGCAATCTGTGGGCAGGGGGGGGCGGAGCGAGCGCCTACTTCTCCAAGCCGATTTGGCAGACAGGAACCGGCGTGCCGAACGACAATGCCCGAGACGTTCCAGACCTTTCCCTTAATTCCTCCTTCTTTCACGACGGAAGCTTGATGTGTGTCCAGGGGAGCTGCGTCAGCGGATTCCGTGATAGTAATCAGGACCTGATTGCGGAAGGTGGAACCTCTGTGGCGACGCCCTGCTTTGCGGGGATTGTTGCCCTCATCAACCAGAAGATGAACACTCCAAATGGCCAGGGCAACATTAACCCCATCCTCTATTCCATGGCGGCGAGTACGCCCGCCGCGTTCCACGACATCACGACCGGCAATAATATGGTGCCCTGTCAGGCCGGAACTACGGATTGTCCCAACGGCGGCGCGATTGGCTATAGCGCCGGCATCGGCTACGATCAGGCGAGCGGGCTCGGCTCCATTGATGCTTTCAACTTGGTCACCGCGTGGGGTTCGTCGGTTGCCGGGAACTTGCCGGCCCCGACCTTGACCGCACCTGCCAACGGAGCGGCGGGGGTCGCTCTCTCGCCTGCCTTCAGTTGGACGGCGGTGACCGGTAACGCCGGTTACCGGATCATGATCGCAACCAGTCCGGCCGATCTGCCGACCAACCCCGCAACAAGCACTTGCAGCGCGTGCACGATTGTTGACACGACCAGCACGAATTCGAATTTCTACACTCCGCCGAGCGCTCTGGCTGTGGGCACCTACTTTTGGCAGGTGCAAGCCCTTGAGCCCTCTTCCAGCAGCGGGACCGCTGCTTGGTCAAACGCTTTTAGCTTCACTACGAACGGCCCGACGCTGGAGGCGCCGACGCTGACCGCACCCGCCAATGGAGCGACGGTGGTCTCGCTCACGCCCACCTTCAGTTGGACAACGGTCACAGGGAATGCCGGCTATTTAATATTAATTGCTACTACGCAAGGCGTGCTGCCTACAAATCCTGCGGTAGGGACCTGCGGACGCTGCACAAATGGTACGACAACCACGACGACCTCTTACACTCCGCCGAGCGCTCCGGCTGCGGGCAATCTGGCCGCGGGCACCTACTATTGGCAGGTGAAAGCCTTGTCTTCTTCCAGCGGGGTGTACGGGACTTGGTCAAGCGTCTCCAGCTTCACTAGTGTCGTTCCGGATTTTTCGCTGAGTGCTTCCCCCAGCAGTTTGACGATGAATCCTGGGAGCAGCGGCACATCCACGCTCACCTTGACACCGATCAACAACCTTTCCGGCAGCAGCGTGAGCTTCTCCTGTAGCGCTTCCAATACGCTGCCGGGAGTCACCTGCTCGGTCGGGGCCCTCAACAGCAACAACACGGCCACTGTCACGATTACTGCTTCGTCCTCGGCATCGAACTTCCCTGCGCCGCAGAAGGACCGCCCGTTCAAGGGATGGCCGGTGCCAGCCTTGGCAGCGGCTTGCCTGCTGCTGATGGTCCTAATCATACTGCGCTGGCGTGATTCACAATCTTTGCTGTGGAGACCGTACGCGCGGCAGGTCGCGTTCGGCGCCATACTCGTAGCGTTGCTGGTAGCCGGCCTTAGTTGCGGCGGTGGAAGCAGCGGAGGTAGCGGCGGGGGCACCACAACCCCCGAATCCGGCACCGTCACCGTGCAAGGCACCGGCCCAACCACCAGCCATAGCGTGGCGATTTCCGTGACGGTCGATTAAACTGAATTTCCCACCGCGGAAGGGAAAGGCAGTTCCGCAGGGCGGGATTGGAAGACGAGAATCGGCGGCTGAAGCAGATCGTGGCGGACCTGACGCTGGACAACCAAGCCTTGAAGACGGTGCTGGCAAAGAAGTTCACGCGCCCACGGACCGGCGCGCGGCGGCGGCAAAGGAGAGACAAGAACTGCTTGTAAAGTCGACCCTCGCCCAGCACGCGCTGGCCTTGCTGGCCCGGCTGTTTCGCTACGGCGAAATCAGCTATCATGGCGGTTTCATTAACTTGGCATCGGGGGCGACCTCCGTGCTAAGGATCGACCCGCAGTGCTGGAAACGCACTCGGCGAGTGAACAAGCACACCGCGCCGTTACGTCAGCGGCAGGAGGATGGTTCCAATTGCGGAGCCAACTGAGGACGAGTTGATGGCCTGGATCCCCGAGTTTGAAAAGAAACTCGGGGGAAAGAAAAGCGGGAATCTGGAGTTCAAGGTCAAGGCATTATGCAACCGAGAACTACTGCTTGCTTCGCCGTGCTCCCTTGACTATCATTGCGGGCAAGGGAGGGACGGAAAGTGGTCACTTTCAGAGTCTTGCCGCACTTAGTTACTTATCGACCGATTGGGGAACACAGAGTGGTCGGCAACTCGCAACCCGTGGGGCATCACTCGTCTGTACATGTAATTCTACTCTTTTTCGTTTTTCTCGTCCTACCTGGGGTTGCATTGGCCCAGCAGGAGGGGCGCGGCACATCGGGGACCCTACCCGTACTCAAAGAAGCTCGCCAGGTCAGAGAACTCTCTTCAGAAAAGGCCACGCTTGGCTACCCCATTCAACTGCGCGCGGTGGTCACGTACGCCGAGTTCAGCCACGGACACTTGTTTGTCCAGGATGCAACCGCCGGAATCTACGTTGACCCTACCAATCTGGCGGTCCAGTTGCACGCTGGCCAGTACGTGGAGGTTGAGGGCAGAACGGCACCAGGGCTTTTCGCTTCTGAAATCGTGAATCCTCGCGTGCGCATCTTGGGCGAAGCTCCGTTGCCAGTGCCACGAAGGGTCTCTGGAGAGGAGTTGGCGTCGGGAGTACAGGATAGCCAGTTTGTTGAAGTGGAAGGCATCATCATGTCTACCGGCGAGAATGATGGACGCTTACTCCTGCACATTGCCTCCAGAGCGGTTGAATTCCCGGTCTACGTCTTGGTCCAAAAGCCTGCCCCGGAAAACTTGGTAGGAGCAGCAGTGCGACTGAGGGGAGTGTCCAGCGGCATCTACAATGCTAAGACCCAGTTCATCGGCGCCGCGCTGATGATCCCTGGCTTCGACAATCTCCTCGTGGAGCGCCCCGCACCGACCGACCTTTTCTCGGTTCCTTTGCGTCCCATTCACATCGTTCTGCGACTCACTTCACAGGGAGCATTCAGCCAGCGCGTGAGGGTTCAGGGAGTAGTCACTCTTCAGCGCCTGCGGAGATCGATTTTCATCAGTGATGGACAGCAGGGCGTGGAAGTCCAAACGGGCCAGACAACGGTGCTCAAGCCCGGGGATCGGGTCGAGGTGGTTGGATTTCCTGCGGTGGGCAACTACAGCCCCGTCTTGAAAGATGCGATCTTCAGAAAAATCGGAACAGGCCCGCCACCCCGACCTGTGACCGTGACGGCACAACAGGCGCTCGCAGGCAGCTTTGACTCCGAGCTGATTCGAATCCAAGGACGATTGTTGGACTTCGGTAGGCAAGCGGGCCTACGAACACTTTCTATCAGCACGGACAACCTGAATTTTAGGGCTGAGCTTGAGGAGGCGATAGCAGGGCAAGCTCTGGCCCACCTCCGTGTGGGCAGCCTGGTGCAACTGACCGGGATATGCAACATTGGTGTCGATGAGAACAGGGCCCCCGTAGGCTTCGGACTTCTGCTTCGGGCGCCGGAAGATGTGGCGGTTATTCAACAGCCTCCGTGGTGGACCCTTGAGCGCGCGCTCTCCCTGCTGGGTTTCACGGGATTGGTCATCCTCTCGGCGCTAGTTTGGGTAGTCATGCTTAGACGGCGCGTGCAGAATCAAACCGAGACGATTCGGGCGACATTGGAGTCCACCGCGGAGGGAATCCTGGTTGTTGATGAACGAGGGAAAATCACCGCTTTCAATGAGAAATTCGGGGAGCTTTGGCGGATTCCGAAGTCCATTCTCGCGTCGAGGGACGAGGACAAAGTGGTCTCCTACGTGTCCTCACAATTGAAGGACCCAGAAAGTTTCCATCTGAGAGTAGCCGAGCTTTACGCCCATCCGAACGGGCAAAGTGATGACGTTATTGAACTCAAGGATGGAAGAATCCTCGAGGGGCAGTCCCATCCCCAGAGAGTTGGAGGGAAGAACGTTGGGAGGGTCTGGGGATTTCGGGACGTTACCGAGCGCACACGGGCCGAGGAAGTGCGCTCGAAGCTGGCTGCCATCGTTGAGTCGTCCGACGATGCCATTATCAGCAGGACGTTGGGAGGGACGATTACCAGTTGGAACAAGGGCGCTGAGGTGATCTTCGGCTATCGGGCCGACGAGGTTATGGGAAAGCCCGTTTCAATGCTTGCGGCCTCCGACCATGTTGACGAATTGGCGGTGATTCTGCACAGGGTCAGGCAGGGTGAGAAAATCACCCATTTTGAGACCGTACGAGTGCGAAAGGATGGCTGCCGGATTGATGTCTCCCTCACGATCTCTCCGATCCGGAATGCCGCGGGAGACGTGGTGGGTGCTGCGACTATTGCCCGTGACATCACGGAGCGCAAGCGGGCGGAAGCGGCGCTGATGGAGGAGAGACATTTGCTCCACACCCTCATGGACAATGTCCCCGACGTGATCTACTTCAAGGATCGCGAGAGCCGCTTTACCCGGATCAATAAGGCACACGCGAGAGAATTTGGGCTAAGCGACCCTGCCCAAGCGGTGGGCAAGACCGACTCCGACTTCTTTACTGGTGAACATGCCCAGCAGGCCTATGCCGACGAGCAGGAGATCATCAGAACGGGCCAGCCGGTGTTGGGCAAGGAGGAGAAGGAAACCTGGCCGGATGGCCATGCGACCTGGGCCTCGACCACGAAGATGCCCCTGCGTGATACCAACGGGAACATTATCGGAACCTTCGGCATCTCCCGCGACGTCACCGAGCGCAAGCGGTATGAAGAGTCTGTTCGCGCCAGTGAGGAGCGCTACCGGCTGCTCTTCGAGAGGAACCTGGCAGGGGTGTATCGCGTCACGGTGGATGGCCATCTTCTGGACTGCAATGACGCTTGCGTACGCATTTTTGGCTACGCGTCAACGGCCGAGATGTTGGAGCGCAGGGCTGGAGATTTGTATTTTGACGCCACGGCCCGCGACGAGTTTCTCGGTAGATTGAAGGAGCATGGGACTCTAACCAATTTCGAACAGTGTTTGCAGAGGAAGGACGGGAGCCCTTTGTGGGTCTTGGAGAATGCTACCCTGGTCATGAGTGTGGAGGGGGAGATCGCCCACATCGAAGGGAGCCTTATTGATATATCCGATCGCCGGCAGGCGGAAGAAGAATTGCGCCGCGCCAAAGAGACTGCGGAAGCTGCCAGCCGGGCCAAGAGTGATTTCCTGGCAGTGATGAGCCATGAGATCCGGACCCCCATGAATGGGATCATTGGCATGACGGAATTGGCCCTCGACACCCCCCTTTCGCGTGAGCAGCGAGAGTACCTGAGCAGCGTAAAAGAGTCCGCTGACACCCTCCTGACCTTGATGAATGACATCCTGGATTTCTCCAAGATTGAGGCCGGGAGACTTTCGCTCGACATTTGCGAATTCGACCTGCAAGATGCGCTGAGCAACACCATGCGGGCACTCGCCGCTCGGGCTGATGAGAAGGGACTTGAGTTGACATGGGAGACCCTGCCCGACCTTCCGGCCCGCTTAGTCGGAGATCCTGGACGGCTGCGACAAATCCTTCTGAATTTGGTGGGGAATGGCATCAAGTTCACCGAACGCGGGGAAGTGGACTTGCGAGTCGAGATCGAGTCACAAGGGGAAGATTGGACCACCCTGCATTTCTGCGTCACCGACACCGGCATCGGCATCCCGCGGGAAAAGCAACAGCGGATTTTTGGGGCCTTCATGCAGGCTGATAGCTCAACCACACGTAAATATGGTGGGACCGGCCTGGGCTTGGCTATCTCGTCCCGACTGATAAAGCTGATGGAAGGCCGAATTTGGCTGGAGAGCGAATCGAACAAAGGAAGCAGGTTCCATTTCACGGCGAAGTTTGGCCTTGTGAAAGGGCCGCAGCCACGGCCCGCTCCCCTGGTAGAGGTCAGCCTGCAAGGTACGCCTGTGCTAGTCATTGACGATAATGCTACCAACCGGCGTATTTTGGAGGCCATGCTCGAGTCCTGGTTCATGCAGCCCGCGTTGGTGGCGAGCGGGCAGGAGGGTCTGGTCGCGATGCGGCGCGCAAAGGACATGGGCAAAACTTTTCCTTTGATTCTGCTTGATGCCCAAATGCCGGATATGGACGGCTTCATGGTCGTTGAGAAGCTCAAGGAAGATCCCACCCTCGCCGGAAGCGCGATCATGATGTTGACCTCTGCTGGACAGCGCGGTGACGCCGCCCGCTGCCGCGCGCTTGGCATCTCGGCGTATCTCGTCAAACCGATCCGGCAGTCCGAGCTCTTGGAGGCAATTCTGCTCGTTCTTGGCCAGCACTCCCAGAGAAAGGACCACCCTGACCTTGTCACCCGTCACACGATTCGAGAAGAGCGTCGCAAGCTCCGCATCATTGTGGCGGAGGACAACGCGATCAACCGAGAGCTCGTGACGCGCCTGCTCCAGAAACGTGGACACACCGTTATGGCAGTCACGACCGGTCGAGAAGCTGTCGACCTATTGGATAAGGACGCGGCGAATTGTGACATCGTACTGATGGATGTGGAAATGCCGGACATGGATGGCTTTCAGGCCACAGCTATCATCCGTGAGAAGGAAAAGATCAGCGGCAAGCACATCCCGATCGTTGCCCTGACAGCATACGCCATGAAAGGTGATCGTGAACGTTGCTTGGCGGCAGGCATGGACGGCTATGTGCCCAAGCCCATCCGACACCAAAACCTGTTTGAAACTATCCAAACACTCGTCATGGACGTGCCCAACATTCCCACCCACGCGCCTCCTGAAAAACCTCCGGTGGAGGTTCTGGATGAAGCGCTGCTTATGTCCCGTGTGGACAACGACCCTCAATTGCTAAGGGACCTCGTGGACCTGTTTCTGGAGGAGTGTCCGCATCTTGTGGATGAAATCAGGGTCGCGCTGGACAGGAAGGATGCAAAGGTCCTGCAAAGAGGCGCGCATAGTCTGAAAGGCTCCACAAGTAACCTTGCTGCGAAGATGGCCTCGGAAGCAGCGCTCAAGCTCGAAAGGCTCGCTCACGCAGGGGACTTGGTGCACGCCGAAAGTGTGCTGCAGGAGTTGGAGTGTCAACTGGAACGCTTGAAGCCGGCTTTACTCGCCGTTCGGACGGAGACAGAGAAAAGACCGCTCTGATTGCCGCGGAAACAAGTTAGAACGCCCCCGCAGGCTAACTTGTTCACGCAGGCGACGGCAACTTGAAAGCCCCAGGGTTGCGCCGTAACATAGACCCTGCGAAGAACCCAGCGAGGTAACTCAGGAAGATGTCCACCACGAGAATCCTGGTCGCCGAAGATGAAATCACCTTCCGCCATATGCTACAGACTTTCCTTACCAAGTGGGGCTACCAGGTTGTGGTCGCGAGCGATGGGCTGGAAGCGTGGAAGGTGCTTCAGGGGGAGGATAGACCGCGGCTTGCCCTTCTGGATTGGATGATGCCGAACATGGATGGTGTGGAGATCTGCCGTGCGATTAGGGAAAGGAAGCCAGACCCTTACATTTATCTCCTCCTATTGACAAGCCGGGATCAAAAGCAAGACGTGGTGGAAGGTATCGAGGCTGGCGCTGACGACTATCTCATCAAGCCTTTTGATCCGCGGGAATTAAGAGCCCGGATCCACGCGGGGGAACGCATCATTGAGTTGGAGGACAGGCTGATCCGCGCGCAGGAGGCGCTCCTGGAATTGGCAACTCATGATCCCCTGACGGGTCTATTGAATCGCAGGGCATGTCTCGACTCCTTGTTGGCTGAATTAAGTCGGGGATGTCGCTCCGGAAACCCGGTATCCATCGTCATGGCTGACATCGACCACTTCAAGAGAATTAACGACACCCACGGACACCTGACCGGGGATGAAGTCCTTTGTGAAGTGGCTCGCCGAATGCAAAGCTCACTGCGGCGCTACGACACCATCGGTCGATTTGGTGGGGAAGAGTTCCTCTTGGTTCTCCCCGAATGCAGTCTGGAGGAAGGTGTGAAACTGGCAGAGCGAATATGCCACCTGGTTCGTTCAGAGCCGGTGAAAGCCAAGAATAAATCCATCGACGTCTCAATCAGCCTGGGGGTGACAGTCGCCAAGCAACTTGTTCCGGCGGACCTCGAAGCATTGCTGGGATCGGCGGACGCCGCTCTTTACCGGGCGAAAGAGGCAGGACGCAATCGAGTTGAATTCTCTGCCAATCCCCGTCCCTCCTCCGGGACCCCCGACTGAATTGCATGTCGGGAAACTAGCCCATGCAAAATTCAGCTTTCAAGCTTGAACCGGGTCGACGCCAGGTTGTATAGGCGTCGCCAGACAAGCCGATTGATGGTAACGACCATCGCCGCCAAGGAAACTGTGGCCGCGAGGAGCAGACGGGAGTTGCCACTGTCCGTCGCCTGACTGATCACAGCACCGAGTCCCATAATCGAGAAGGTTTGCCCCCGGAAATGGAAATACTCCGCGACGATGCTGGCATTCCATGCTCCGCCAGAGGCGGTGACCAGCCCGGTTATCAAGTAGGGAAAGATTCCGGGCAAAAGTAATTTGCGCCAGCGTTCGAGGTTACCCAAGCGGAACACGCCGCAGACTTCCTTGAGGTCCGTCGGAATGGCGCTGGCCCCGGCGATAACATTGAACAGGATGTACCACTGTGTACCCAGCAGCAAGAGAACAATCGAGCCAATCCCCAGTCCGCCGCCGAGGCGGAGCAGCAGAAGCAGAACGATGGGGAACAAAGCCGTGGCGGGTACGGAGGCTGCAATTTGAGCGATCGGTTGGGCGACAGCGGAGAGCTTCGGCCTTAACCCTATATAAAGCCCGACCGGAATCGTCCAGCATGCCGCCAGCAAGAGAGTCGCCTCGACTCGAAGGAATGTCGCTCCGGCTCCCCACAGGATTTCTCGTATTTCTGGTCGCGAGAGCGCGGCGAGCATGCTACTCATCTTCCCGACCGCGTACGCGACGCCAAGCAGCGCAACCACCAGCAGGGCACGTGACGCAAATTTCACCAGCCCACGTCCCAAGTGATACCGGTGGGGGGATGCTTGGGCTCGAGCAAAGTACAGATTCAAGGCCTCGCGGAGAGGTAGGACAGACACGCGGGCGGCAAGATGAAGGATCTTCGAACGGCGCAGCAGATCGAGAACGGGTGATCGCGGCGTCACCGCAGCTTCGACCTGCTCAAATTTGAACTTCTCAGCCCAAGCGATGGTTGGACGCCAGATGATCTGGTCAACCAGCACGATAACCGCCACCATGGCGGCCAGTCCCCAGATAATCGCTCGAGTATCTCCCGCATTGGCTGCGGTTTGGAGGTATGAACCGAGGCCGGGAAGACGAAGGTCGCGATTTCCCAAGACAAACATCTCGCAGGCCATCAGAAAGAACCAAGCGCCAGCCACCGACATCATGGAATTCCAAATCAGTCCGATGGCAGCGTAAGGCAGTTCCATTTGCAGGAACCTTTGCCACCAACTCAACCGGTATACCTTTGCCGCTTCACGCATCTCATTCGGAATGCTCTTGAGCGATGAGTAAAAGCTGAAGGTCATGTTCCAGACCTGCCCGGTGAGGATCAATACGATGCACCCCAGTTCCACGCCCAATTGCCGAGTGGGGAATAAGGCAACCATCGAGACCATCACGCTGGGGAGGAAGCTGAGAACAGGGATGGACTGCAACGTGTCCAGTAGCGGAATCATGAATCGTTCCGCTTTAGCGTTGTAGGCGGCAATATATCCATAGACGAAAGTGAAAGCCAAGCTGAGGACGTAGGCCATCGCAATGCGAGTGAGCGAGAACAAGGCATACTTCGGCAGTGCTCCGGGATGGAGTTGAATTTCAGCCTGAGTATTGACGGGGCCAATCCCGTAGCGACTGAACGTGAGCAAGCCATAGAAGATTGCCAGCCCCGCAAGGATGATGGGCAAGTCTCTCAGAAAAGGTGGGACAGTGGGAGGAAAGATTCCCCAGGGCGGAGGTGCAGACGAAGCTTTTTCAGTTCGCGGCGTCATCAGTGATGCAGAACATCTTCGGGAGAATCCAAGGAGCTTGTGCTTTGGTGCGACAGAAGTCTGTCACTTTCGGAATCGTAGGTAAAAATCTCGCCATATCGACCCCAATGCAGGGCAGTCTCGATCTGCCTTTGGGCCTCATCCTCGGAGAAGTGTTCCTCCAGGAGATCACGAAAGAACTCAAGTGGCATAGCGTGGTCTGACTTACTCTTCAGACCATTGTTAATCTGCTGAAGCAGCGAGACATTGGCGAGTGCGGCCTCACGGAATAGGAGCTTTCGCGTGGAAATGTCGGCCTCGGCAAACGCCTTTCCCTTTGGGGTAATCTCAACATCGCCCTTATCTGATCTGGCGAAGGCAAGTAGCGTCGCCGCCTCGACGATGGGCAGCAAGTCTCCGACATCCATCAACAGTTCTTCAGCTAGGTGGTACAGGTCCTCCTTGCCGCCGCGGTCATCAAGTATTTCGAGCAGTCCCGCGACTCCGCCCGGCCGGGCATGGGGCAGCATCTGGGAGGGCGTTCTCGCCAGCCGCTCCGCGGTTGAGGGCGGCACGGGCTCGAGCTGCGGCTGTGTCATCAGCTTGTAAATGTAGTCCACATAGACGAGGAACTCGGCGGAAGTGTGTTCCCTTGGCTGCCGGAGCGGAACACGAAAGTCGGCGCGGATTCTTGCCGGGTTACGCCCCAGGACGATTATCCGGTCCGCGAGCAGAACCGCTTCCTCGATGTTGTGAGTAACCAGGAAAATGCTTCGGGTGGGGATCTTCTTTCCAAGCCACAACTCCATCAGTTCGCCCCGCAGATTCTCCGCTGTCAGGACGTCAAGAGCCGAAAAGGGTTCGTCCATGAAGAGAATTTCGGGCTCCACCGCCAAAGCGCGTGCGAATCCTACGCGCTGCTTCATGCCTCCCGAGAGTTCTTTGGGGTACGCGGTCTCAAACCCCTTCAACCCTACTTTGTCAAGGGTTCGGAGCGCGCGATGATGTCGTTCGAAGTGTGCCATACCCCGTGCGAGGAGTGGAACCTCAACGTTATCCAGAACCGTGAGCCAGGGAAACAAGGCGAAGCTTTGGAACACGATGGCGACGTTTGGCCGGCACTCATTCAGCGGTTCATCATGCCACAGGATTTTGCCGCCGGAGGGTGGCGCGAGTCCGGTGAGGATTCGCAAAAGGGTGGATTTACCACACCCAGAAGGGCCGAGAAGGGCCACAATCGAGTCGGGCTCCACGGACAGATTGAGAGGAGCAATAACCTGAATCTGTCTGCCGTCCGGCTGTAGAAAACTCTTCTCAATCTGGAGAGCCGCGATAATGGGTTTGACCACCGAGGGAGGCCTGGCAATAGCTGCCCCCAATTCTTCCCCAACTGCTTCGGCAGGTTGCTCTCCCGAGAGTTCGTCCATCAAATGCTGCCAGGCTTCCTCCGGTAGCTCATCAAAGAATTCATGACGCTCTTCAGGCTTGGTCTTGGCAATAATAGCGCGCAGTTCTTCTGCCGGCCGGGAGTGGAGCAGGACATAGGAGTGGTAGTAAGGAAAATGCCCAACTAATGTCGCCGCAAAATCAACGGGCAACGCACGAAACAGGATCTGCTGCTCTTCGTAGGGGATGCTCATGACCAAGTCTGCTGCGACATCGGGATCGAGACGTTGTAGCAGCGCGACGGCGTGCTGCGAACGTCCTTGGGACAAGAGCTCTTGAAGTTTCTCGGCAGTCGCTGGGTTCATCGCGTGTACCCCATAAATCACTGTAGCACTAGGCGCCAACTTCATCGCGCGGCGCGAAGAAAAGCAGATCCTTCGCTCCGCTCAGGATGACATGTCATTCTGAACGGAGCGCAGCGCAGCGAAGAATCTGCTTTTGGTTGCCGCTATGCCGCACTGTGGAACCTGAACAGCTTCCACGGTCCCAGGCAAAGTTTTTCTTGGGCGGCAATCATGTTACCAGAAGCAGGGGGTGTTGGGGTCCGATGTTGCCCTGTGGAGCCCAGCGGGTTTTCCCTGGGCAGTCGCCACGGCGACCGTCCCCGCCCGCAAGGGCGGGTAGTGGGTCAATTTGATGCTGTAGCGGCGAGTTTATCTCGCCAAATGGCGACGTAAAGCCGCCTCTACATCAAATTGACCCAATACCGAAGGGCGGGAGGACTTCCGTTTTGTGCCTTTCTCGCCGATAATAGATCTTGGAAGCTGGAAGACTCACCGCCCTTATAAGGAACATGTCTACCAACCGCCGTCCAGATCCTGAGCAACTGTTGCGCCAACTTCAGGCAGAGGAGCAATACTACAAGCGCGGACGACTCAAGATCTTTCTCGGATACGCGGGAGGTGTGGGCAAATCATTCCGCATGCTTGACGAGGCGCGGCGCCGGCGGACACGAGGAGAGGATGTTGTGGTGGGTGCGATCCAACCCAAGGTCTCAGCCGAAGTCGAAGCCCTGCTGCAAAAAATGCCAGTCATCCCCCTCCGTACCATCGGTGGCGTGCCCACGATGGACGTGGAGGCCATCCTGCGTCGCCACCCCCAAGTCTGCGTGGTTGATGGTCTGGCTTATGACAACCCCCCTGGTAGCCCGCACTCCAAGCGCTGGCAGGATGTAGAGCACCTGCTTTCGGCGGGCATCTCGGTGATTGCCACGGTCAACGTCCAACATATCGAGGAACGGCGGGAGGGGGTGGAGAGGATCTGGGGCAAGCACGTGACGGAGACCGTTCCGGAAAGCTTCTTGCGCAATGCGGACGAAATCGAAATTGTGGACGCACCGCCCGATTTTTGTCTACAGCGCGACCCCAGCCCTCTGGCTGCTGGTGAGACTAGCGCTACGACCAGCCTGCCGCAACAGCTTTCTGGACTACGGGAGATTGCGCTCCTGCTGGCTGCGGATGTGGTCGACTTTCAGCTTGAGGCTTACCTGGCGCGTCATGGCATCGAGCAGCTTTGGGGCGCCCATGAGCGCATTCTCGTTTGTGTTTCCCCTTACGCTGAAGCCGCCGAAATGATCGCCAGCGGAAGGCGCAACGCCGAGCGATTCCATGGGGAATTGTTTGTGGCGTACATTAATCGGCCAGACGTCACATTGGAAGAAAAGACTCTCCTGGAGAGAAACTTATCGCATGCGCGGGCTGCCGGCGCGCGCATCGAAGCACTGGATGGCGAGGATCCAACCTACATCATCATGCAGTTTGCGCGGGCCCACGGCATTACTCAGATCTTTTTGGCGAACAGAATGAGCAACAACTGGTGGGATCGCGTCTTTGGCAGGCCTGTGGAACACCTCATCCGGGCAGCGGAGAATATCGACGTCAGAGTGTTCCCGGTATAGGATGCCGTACATGTCCGAGTCCGTCCGTCGAGGCACGCTTAAGATCTTCCTGGGTTACGCCGCGGGCGTCGGCAAGACTTATCAGATGCTGGACGAAGCCCACAAGTTGAAGAATGAGGGTATTGACGTCGTGGTTGGCTATTTCGAGCCCCACGGGCGCATGGACACCATTACTAAAGCCGAGGGCCTGGAACTCTTACCCCGCCGCAAGATCGCATACCGAGGAGCCGTGTTTGGGGAAACGGATGTCGGTGCCATACTGCGTCGCCGTCCCCAAGTCTGCGTCATCGACGAGTTTGCGCACACGAATATCCCGGGGTCGGAGCGAGAAAAGCGCTGGCAAGACGTGAAAGTCCTGCTGGACGCCGGCATCGACGTGTTGACCACGATGAACGTGCAACACCTGGAGAGCCTTAACGACCAGGTCTGGCAGTTCACGGGCATCCGCGTGCGTGAAACCATCCCGGATTGGGTAGTCAAGCAAGCCGACGAGGTGGTCATGGTCGACTTGCCTCCTCAGGCCCTGCTCAACCGGCTGATGCGCGGCGTCGTCTATGCACCCGAAAAGGCGCACCAGGCGATGGAGAATTTCTTTAAGGAGTCGACTCTTGTCGCCCTGCGTGAGTTGGCCATACGCCAGACCGCGCATGAGGTTGACGTTCGGCAGTCGGTCCAGGACGAAACGGAGGCGGTTGGGATTGGAGGCGAAGACCATGACTCGCTTTCATCTCAGGGGCCTCGGACGTCCGACCGAATCCTCATTCTCGTCACAGAAGACCCCTCTTCAGCGGCGCTAATCCGGCGCGGCAGGCGTGTGGCCGATTACCTGAAGGCGGATTGTTTCGCGCTCTGTGTCTTCCGCGACGGCAGCTTGCACAATATTCCGGCAGGCCAGCGCGAGGCCGTAGAAAAGCACATGAAATTCGCCCGGAACTTGCATATCGAGCCCAGCGTGTTACAGGGCGAAGATGTGGCCCAAACTTTGGTCGACTTTGCCCGCCTCCACAAAATTACACAGATCTTCCTTGCCCGGCCCCAGCAGAAGAGATGGCCGATGATTTTTGGCCGCGGTTTGGTGGAACGGGTGGTCCGCTTAGCCCACGATATCCAGGTCACTATTGTGGCCGAGCACCGCCGACAGCAAGAAGGCTAGGCCAAACCCGCCCGCTGTCTTTGCCGTGAGACAATCAAAGTGAGGACCATGGACGGCGCCAGGATTCCTTGATGAGTGAGATCTTTCAGCGCATTCTCGGCTTGGTAGCCAGTCAAGAGGTACTCATCTCGGATCACGGGTATGATGAGCTTGCGGCAGATGGTATTCTTGTGAGGGATATCCTTGAAGGGGCCAGGGAGGGCGCCGTGGTCGAAGAGTACCCGGCCTATCACAAGGGGGCGTGTGTGCTTGTCCTGCAAAAGGACAACAAGGGCAAGCCCATCCATGTTGTATGGGGTATCCCGAGCCAAGCGGATTCTCCCGCCGTGGTTGTCACCGCGTATCGGCCTGACCCAAGCCGATGGGCAGACGATTTTCTCAGGAGAAAGTCATGACCAAAAGGCATTACACCAAGTTCATCCATGAGGGACAATACGCTGCTGCGGTCGAGGTTGAGTGGGTTGAGTCCGACACGGGGTGGTCGCCCTATTTGTCTGTGGAAGACGCACAAAAGCTGGATGAGGTGCGCGAGGCGTTAAAGACAGGTGATCTAAACAAGGCGGGTCAGCTTGCCCGTGTCTATCAGCTCACGCCCCTGGCTGTGTGAATCCACAAGCAGTAGTACGTCGGTGGAAAGCCTACGGACAGAAAAGGTCGCCGCGGCCACTCCGTGGCTGTTTGGTTTCCCGACGTGGGTGAGGTAGACTGAGCCTGTGATTTACGAGTGGGATGCGGAAAAGGCGAAGGGCAACCTGCGAAAGCATCGAATCTCCTTCGAGGATGCGGCAACCGTCTTTCTCGACCCATTGGCCTTGACCTTTCCCGACCCGGATCACTCCAGTGGGGAGGATCGAGAGATCACAATCGGCCGTTCCAGCAGACAGCAGGTTGTATTCGTGTCGCATTGCCAGCGCGGGGACCGCGTCCGAATCATCAGCGCGCGGAAGGCGACCAGAGGAGAGCATAGGCAATATGAAGAAGGCATCGGCGAAGGGAATAGATGACGATTTGAGGCCGGAGTATGACCTCTCGCAGCTCAAGGGAGGAGTTCGCGGTAAGTACTACCTTCAGGCAACTGCCGGGACCAACCTCGTGTTGATCGAGCGTGAACTGGCGGACGTCTTCCCTGACTCGGAGTCGGTGAACCGGGCACTCCGACTGTTGGTGAATACAGCAGCGGCGGCAGCAGGTACAGCGCGCCGCCGGCCTGGCGCCTCGAACAATCGCCCGAAGTCGGCCGCTGGAAAAGGCGGTCGCTTAGCCGCAAGACGTTAGGTCTTGAGCGATTGCCCCCGTTCTTCGGCGACATCATCGACCCGCATCAAAGCGCGGAAGCGCCTGGCAAGGCACCGCGGGCGACGGCCAAAAGCGGGGCGCTCCTGAGCGGCAGGTCCTTAGCTGTTCGCCGCGCACCGCGTCTTGGATACGACTTGGCAAGCAGAATTTCGGAGGCAAATGGAGTCGTAGCCACGGTCAATCTGCTTTTGATTGACCTTGGGTTCGTCTCGCACCGAAAAGCCCACAGACAGAAAGGCTCAGTCTGTGGCTACCGCTATGTTAGCTGATCAAAGGAGAATATGGCATGAACGAATCATCTCAGGCATCAGCATCGGCCCGGTCCAAACTAAAACGAACCATCGAGATTGTGGTAGCAATCGGATTGATGATTATTAGTGGTTTTGTTGGAGCCATGATCGCTGATTTCTATGGCGGAGTCAAAGAGGCTATCGCTACACAACCATACATTGCAGTGGTCATGTCGCAAAGGTCCGTAGATTTCCCGATACCAAGCGAATTCCTTGTTGGTTTTCAAGAGGCCTACGCCAATGGGAAGGCATATATCGAGACGCGAGATGGGAAAAAAATTGACATCAGAATAATTGAGGATCTCGGCTCCACTGACGAAGCGGCTCGGATCGCGAAGCAGCTCGTCGACGACAAAAACTGCATTCTAGTAATCGGCAATTCAAACAGCACTCTTACGGATGTCACTCTTGATATATTCCTCCGGTCGACTGATCGACCGGCATATCTATTACCCATCGCAACTGCGAACGATATCCTTACTAAAGCCAAAACTGCCGGGCACGACGCTGTGCTTCGGATGGTCCCTGACAACGCGAGCCAGGCCGAGGTCATCCAGAGACTTGTGAGAGAGATGACCAAGAATCAGCGCGTTGCGATCTATGGTGACGAAGAAAATTCATTCTATTCGCTCGGCCTTTCCCGTGACATCGCAAGTAGAGTACGAACGAGCGGCGGAAAAGTTCTTATAGAAGAAATGCTCGGGCCTAACAACTCTATCGACTCTTCCCTTCGTTGGTGGGCCAAGCCAGCGCTACCACCAGAGATCATTGTCTACGTGGGCGTGGCTCACCACGGATTGCTGTTGATTGATCAGTTGTCGGAGATCAAAGTGTCAGCGCCTATTATTTTCACCGACGGGTGCATGGTGGGCTCGCTGCTCACAAACGTCTCGAAGATTCGCAACAGGGCATTCGTTCTGTCGCCTGTTGGTTCTGAGAAGGTGACGGATCAAATGCCTACATATGAACCGATCGGGAGGGACGCGTATAACCTCGCCACCCGGATCATAAGTAGTTGCCAAACATATTCACGGGCCGGAATACGGGCATGCATGTCTCCAAAGAACGCAATCCAGATGGCGAATGGCTTCGCCGGAGAGTATCGCTTTAACGCTGATGGTAACAACGATGCCATGACTTACAAGGTGTATGAGATTACTGGTGGTCACCTTCAGAGGCTAAAAGGCTACTGAGGGTAGCGCTATCGCGAAGCACGCGAAGGAGACGACTGTCTGCCAGCCATAACGCTTCTTCAACCGAGACACACGTATGCTCCGGACCCCTCAGAGGAGTCGATCGGAAATGTGTACATGCCGACATCGCTATTGACCGTTGCGGCGCGGCTGCTAGCTGTTGGCGTCGAGGTCGACCTTTGTGATGACAATCTCGCACAATGTTCTCTAGAGTGCGATGTCCTCGGTGTGAATCTTGTGGGTGCACCATACGTGGGTCGCGCGCTTGAGTTGCGGCACCGGCTGAAGGAGCGTGGTCGTAAGTCTAGATTTGTATTAGGTGGCCAGGTGGTCTCGGGCTTTGCTCCAAATGAGATCCGCGAACTATTCGGTGAGGATACTTTAAACGGGAACGATGATGAAAGGCTCGCGTCGGCCGTGGGTGTCGATGTTCGGGCCGTCCCATTACCAGAGATGACGAGCTTAATCGATGCTTACGAACTTCTCAGTGACGAGTGGATGAGCCTGTATCTAGCGAACGAGTTCTCGCTATTTGTGTCGCAAGGTTGCAAATATCAGTGTACTTTTTGCCCAGCCCAGAGAACGAAGTATGACAATGTAACTGGGAAGATTCAACGGGTAAACGAGTCGTATCGAGACAGCGCGATCATCGAGAAGGATCTGCGATACTTGGTGGAGCGTGCGCAGAGACTAGGATTTGATAGACTACGACTATACCTGTCGAATTTGGACCTGTTCCAGACGCCAAGCCGGTTGCGAGAGTTCATGAATCTCGTCCGGGGTGTGCGGACATCGAGTGGTGGGTCTATCATCGCCATGCGGGGCTTGTCGACTGTCGCTTCATTTCTCCAGGTTCATCGATCACAGCCTGGAATAATCGAGGAGGCGGTACAAGCAGGTCTCCAAAGAGTGGGCTTTGGAGTCGATGGTGCAACAGCTCAGGTTTGGCTTGCGACGAGAAAGCCGCAGAGCGGGGCAATGCCTGCGGAGGCGATTGCGGTAGCGCGGCAGAAATATGGACTTACGCCGGAGACCCTTATGGTGTTCGGACATTCTGGCATCGATACGGATTCGTCCCTTGCGCAAGCGGTGGAGTTTACAAAGGCCATGTGGGATGAGCATGGATCGCTGCCAAGGCCGCATGTTGCAAAGACAGTCGTCCCTGGCAATGATGCTTGGCATGACCCAGCGTTCCGGCATGTCGTGCGTGCCTTACTAGATTGGCCGACTGGCTTTCAATCACTCGATTTCACTGCTCTTCCGTCGCCACTTACGCACCCGGAGAGAGAGCTGAGGGAGCTGACGTCGAAGTACTACTTGGAAGTGTGCGGTATGCCTGGCGCTGTCACGCGTTACGTCTTGCCTGAGTTGCCAGACATGTCCAGCGATGACGTCCGGTATGTACGAGAATTTAATAAATGCAGATATGATATCTGATGACATAAAGAGCGGCGGCGTATACATTGTCTTTGATGTATGCGCCCATCACTAAGGGGGACTAAAGTGCTCGCGTGTCCCCCACCGCCGCGCCGGAGTACTGGCAGCGTCATTGGGCGGATCTAATAATTCTGGCGGGGCCCTCTGCGCGCGGATCGCAGGCCCGGAGGGTCTGCGCCAGCCGCCCTCAGGCAAACACTTGTTGCAGTGTTTTCAGCGTCGAAGCCAAGACTGCCGCGCTAATGTTTCCCAGTCGTTTAACGAGCCGAATCTTGTCCAGCGTCCGGAGCTGGTCCAGAAGAATCAGCCTGCGCTTTCCTTGAAAGGTAACTGCGATGCGATAAGGCGCCGGCCTGGCTCCGGTAGTCATAGGAGCCACAATCACCGTGCGCAAGTAGTCGTGCATTTCCGGCGGCGAGACGATCAGGCAGGGTCTGGCCTTGCGGATCTCGCTGCCGGCCGAGGGATCGAGCGTGACCAGCCACACCTCCCCGCGAGCTACCATTGAAGGTCTCCGTCATTCCGGTTCCCGAACTCCGGCCAGACGAGCTTGTCACCCCCTGCTTCCGCCAATTTGCGGCTGGCTTCCGCCCAGCCTTGGCGAGGGTTGCGGCGCGGCTTGCGGAGAACGATGGCGCCTCGTTCGAGCGCGATCTCGGCCTCCTCGTCCAACCCGGCCTCCTTCAGCATCGGCTTGGGAATAATGATTCCCCGCGAGTTCCCCAAACGTCGAATCGTCGTAATCATGATCGCCTCCCTCGGTATAACAAAATTATAACATGGCGGGCTGACCGGAAAGCAGGAATGTCTTCGGATTCGGTCCCTCACCGCCGCGCCTGGAGAAGTCGACAGTCGAAAGTCGAAAGTTGAAAGTCATGCGCTGCGAGACCGCCCTTCCCCTCCCTGGTGAGAAATTCGGCTAAGGCGTTTGCCGTCGCGGGCTTGGGCTGATTTCCGGCCCGCGCCGCAAGAACGATCATCACTGCTGATGCCGCCACCGAGAGCCAGCCGAAGGCATTGCCGTAGCGCGCGTGGAGGGTCGGAGTGGCCGGACCGAGAGGCAGGTCGACAAGCACGCTACTGCCGGGAAGATAATCGCTTCGCTGGCGCGCAAGGGTGTGGCCGTAGCGGTCGCTGACGTTCAGATAGCTCTCGCGGCCCGCCCGGACGACCGAGTACCCGCTTTCGACTCCGCGCAGAGCGGCCACACTCGAGGCCATCCAGGCGTCGCGGTAGAAGTCCCAGGCCGGCACGAGCATGGCGGAGACGCCGAGCCGCCCGTAACGCCGCCCGAAATCGGTGAAGATCAGGTCGCGGCAAATCGCCAGCCCAAAAGGCGCGCCGCTGACGGTGCGCCCAATCTCTTCTTTCCCCGGCGCAAGATCGCTCTCCAGGTGAGGGACAAGATGCTGCTTGTGGTACTCGGCCAGCAGCTCTCCCGTGGGACTGAACAGCCATGACGCATTGTCCTTGCGCTCGGCGCGGATGAGAGGCTACTCATCTCGGCTATCGAGAAGCGGGCGAGCCGCCGAGTGTGTCAAAATGCCACGCTTATACACTCACTCGTATATCCCCCGGGATAGTTCTAACCCCTTGAAAAACAATGGGACAAGGTGCCGCGGAGGCAGAACACTACAAGAAAAAGGAGACCCATTGGAAAAATGGAAATCTCGCCCCTACTCGCTACCCCGCCTTGCGGGACGCCTGCAGAAGCGGGCTGAAACGCCGCTGCGTTCCGCGCCTACGCAAAGGATGGGCACAACATACGTCTGCTGCGGAAGCGAAGAACCGGCTTCGTACATCAGACTTCGCTGAAAGCTGAATCGAGGAAGGAAGCCATGTAATAGGCGTCCAGGAACTTGAACGGTGCCTCTCCCGTGGTGTAGTGGCCGCAGGGCAACACGGCCACCTTAGGGTCAAGCTGGAGACGAACGGATTCAGCGATGATCTTTCGCGAGAACTCAGGCAGGAAAGTCAAGTCGTAGAGGGCATAAATGAAGAGCGACTTCTTGGGCCAGCGAGCGAACTTTTCCGCATAGGCAATGGGGCTGATGGCCATCCAGGCGCGGCGAAGGCGGTCCAGGCTCAAATCGGCCTCGAGCCCGGCGCGCACATGACGCGTGGCTTGACCCGTCCAGACCACCTCACCGAAAGTCGTTGAACAATGGTTGAAAACGTTCACCTTCAAACGCTCGTCATGCGCGCTGGCCAGGTATGCGTAACACGAGCCCAGGCTGGTCCCCACAATGCCAAGCTTGCGGCACCCCTGGCTTTCCAACCAATCCAGGCACGACCGCGTGTCGACCACAGCCTGCCGGGCGGCATCGAGCGTCCGGCCCAGATTCGATGAAACAGCATAATCCGCGCGCTCAATCTCCGGCGGCTTCCGAAGGTCGTGATAGGGCAAGCTCAAGCGCAGCGCCGAAATCCCAAGCAGGTTGAAGATGCGGCAGAGCGCGTTGTGGCTCTCCAGGTCGGCATTCCACTGCGGCAGTACCACCACGGCCCCGCGCCGCCCTGCCGGAAACCAAAGAGCTCGTACGCGGTTGTTATTCGGGACCGGAGTCCTGACGGGAGATGTAAAGAACAGGCAGTCCCCTTCCAGATGAAAGTCTGAAGGTGTCTTGTAAGCGTAGAAGACGTCACTTTGCGCAAAGATTTCTTGGTTCAGCTTGCCAAGGAATTCTTCTGCATCGGAGTCCGAGGCGGGAATTTTCCCGTTCACGAACCGCCAGCCTGCGGTCCACTCCAGTCCCCAATCCAAGGGGGACACCACTCGATTCTTATCCCGCTCTGTCAAACGGGTTTCCCACGCGTAAATCCACTCCTTGTAGCGCTCGAGCATGGCCTTCAGGGCACGAGTCAAAACCTGCAATTATAACCTGAGAAGGTGTGAAAAAATCGCGTTTTGGCGGCGCGTCGCAGGGGCAATCCGCCGGCTCGCGGATGGTTGTTCCAGGGCGGCTCCGTCAACCGGGGGGATCGGCTGACGGAGCCGCCCCTACAACGTAGTTTTTCACACCTTGTGAGTGAGGTAGGAAGATGCCGGGAGCCGGAGGAATGGTGCGCGAGGGGCCCTTGTAGCACTCCATAGAATCTCTCAAATCGCCTGAATCGTTGAGGAGAAGGAGGCGGGATCTTGACAGCCGAATGCTGCAAGGAGCCCACCTGGTGGATAAATGGGCCTTATACCAAAGTACCATTGCAGGCTTTTCTAATGAGCCTTAATCTCCGGCTTTGACAGATCACTGAATCTAGAAGGGTGGAGAGATGGTCACTCGTTTGGCATCTATCGTACTCGCTCTCCTGTCCTTTGTCGTGCCCGTCTCGGGCAGCGGCCGCGGTTTGCACCGCTCATCCCTGTATTCCTCGGCGCGATCTCACAGCAACGTTGTTCACGTCAGGTCTTACACGCGGAAGGATGGCACAGTGCTCGGAGGGTACACTCGGTCCTATCCTGGCAAGGGGTCCAGCCGACACAGCTCATCGGCCTCGGGTGCCCGCTACCATAGTCCTATTTCTGTCCCCAATGGCCGGGACAGCCACGGTCGGATTAAGCGATCAGTGGCCGCGAAGGATACCTTCAGACGTGAGCACCCCTGCCCGTCCACCGGTAGGGCCTCCGGTCCATGCCCTGGGTATGTGATCGACCATGTTAAACCGCTCGCGTGCGGCGGCCTGGACGGTCCGAGTAACATGCAGTGGCAGACAGTCGCTGATGGGAAGGCAAAGGATAAATGGGAACGAAAAGGGTGTGGCAGATTCTCTATAAGCACACGAATATGACCATCGGGTTTCACGATGGTAAAGTCGCTGATGTGAGGCGATACGTGGAAGCAGCCGCCGCAGGGGCCCTCTTCATGGGCCTGACTGGTTTTATTGTCGGAGTCTTTCTTACTTCAGATGCGCCCAGGCCACGCCGGCATACAAAACGGCGAACCCCCACCGGCGCAGGGTTCGCCGTGCAGCCCTGCGCCGGTTTCTCCACCACTTGGTGGGTCCTACTCACTTGGAGGCACCGGAGCAGGAGACGGTGGAGCTGGAGGCGGTAGAGCTGGAGGCCCAAATCCCGGTTCGGCGTGGGGCCCGCGTTCGATATTGATACCCCGGTGCTCAGGTGGACCGGGAGGCCCAAATCGCGGCCCGGTGAGCGTCGTGGCGATCCCCGGCAGGTCGCGAAGCTTCTTCCACTGATCGACGGTGAGAACCCGGCGAATCGCGAGTAGCATCTGGGCATTCGACTTTTCCAGGTTGGCTCTAGCCTGAGCAACTTTATCGATCTGGGCAATCACCTGGGCTTCGTCGGGCTGATCAGCTTCAATCAGCGGCTCCAGGATCGCTTCCTGCTTTTCCAAAGCGGCGTGGAGATCGATGAGTTGCAGGCGGTGATCCTGGAAGATCTTCTCGATCTTCTGGACCTGTTCATCGCTGACCCCGATCTTCCGCATCAGTTCCGAGTCTTTCCACCATTTTCCAGGACCACGGTGACCCATACCAGGTCCACGATCGCCGGGTCGGACCGTTATTATTCGAGGGCCCATTTGGGTGCTTGGCCCCTCGGCCGGTGCAGGGGCGACCTGGGCGTTGGCCAGCCCGCAGAACGCGATCACCAGTGTCAAGCTAGCTATGGTTGCTTTCATCTTATTTCTCTCCTTTTCTTTAACGTGCTCTTCGTTTGTTCTTTATTCGTTAGGATTTCATTCCGCTCCTCGGCGATCAGGACTGCGGGGGCGAGGGCTTGGGGAACCTCACGTGCAAGGTCTCCTTGAACCTCCTGCAACAGGACCTTGTCCGCATCCTCCGTGGCTTTATTTTGGGGAGGGTTCGGAGTGCGCGTCAGGAATATAGCGGCAATCAGAACCATTACCATGGCCGCAACCCAAGCCCAATGTAATGGATACCAATCGGAAACCCGTTCACGGATGGCGAGCTGCTGCTCTCTCCAGAAATTGTTGTCACGTTGGGCAGCCGCATGAATCGAATCGCGAAAGTAGGAGATGGTGCTCCGCAATTCCTCCGCCGCGACAGAGCAAGCATGGCAGGTCTCAAGATGACGACTGACGAAATCGTCTCTGGTGCCGAGCATCCACTCAGTGATTTGGTCCTCGCTCAGATGGTTATTCACCTGCTTTACCTCCCTTGAGTCGCTGCCGGACCGCGTGGACCGCACGGAACAAGTGGGTTTTAACCGTTCCCAGCTTCAGAGAAGTCACCTCGGCGATTTCTTCCAGGCTCATTTCCTCGACAAAGCGCAGGATGAAGATCGCCCGCTGCTGGGGAGAGAGCTTTTCAACCGCCGACCAGACCGTGGCTACCTCCTCTCGTCCAAGGAGGACCCGCTCCTGGGACGCATGGGGGTCCGGCAGCCTCTGCTCGAGGTCCACAACATCCTCAAATGGTGAGGACAATCTATGCCAAAATTCCCTCAGGCGGCTTCGTCGGTGATCGCGAGCCAAGTTCACGGCGATTTTGAGCAGCCAAACGCCCACACTCGCCTCACCCCTAAAGGAAGCACGCCTCTGATATGCTTTCAAAAAGCACTCCTGGGTCAATGTCTCCGCGGCGTCGGAGTCTCGGAGCATGCCGAGCAGAACTCGGTAGATACGTTGCTGGTGCGCCCGTACAAGTGGCGTAAAGTCATCGAGTGCAGTCATCCCGAGGCCTGCTTTCTCCTGAACGGGAATCAAAACCGCGGCTCGTTCATTCTGCACCATGCCCGCTCCTCATTACATCAAGACGAGTCAGGTATCGGAAGGTTTACATGGAGCAGCCCAAATTCCCAATTTGATCTCACCTTGTGAGGGTGCGCGACGTAGAAGTGGAGGTCAGACATTTTTCTTGATTTGTTGCACGCTTCTGAACGTACTGGCACGCAAGGGCAAAGGCCTGGAGGGCCGATCCCGCCCTGCGGGATAGCCCAGGGCGCCAGCCCTGGGTGCAGAAAGCCCTCTTGTTCGCGGGAGCCCCAGCGGGGCGAAAGAAAAGGTTTCGACGCGGGAACTCTCCCCGGTTCTGCCGCCCCTTCCGGGGCTTGAAAGGCGCTAGGGCTTGGTTTCCCAGGGCTGGCGCCCTGGGCTAAGTTCTATCGCCCGCTAGGCGGGCTCCCCGGACCACCCTGCTGCTGCCGCCGTAAGCTTTCACAAATATGTCATGCACCAGCGGCAGGACTCCCACTTTTATGTCGCACGCCCACGTTGTGAGCTTTGCTTGACGAGTCTTAGCATTACTCGTAGACTACAAACTTGCCCGCATAATTGGAGCCGACTTCGAAAACTATGCCATCCCGAAGCATTCTCGTCGCATTCTCGTTGGCTCTGGCACTGACTCCGGTTGGTTGGTGCCAGAGCAACATCCAACTGTTTCCTATCGCTGATGTCAAGCCGGGCCTGAAGGGCGTCGGCCTCACAATCTTCGAGGGTGACAAGATTGAAGAGTTTCAGGTCGAGATTCTCGGCGTACTGATGAACGTGCTGGCGCCAAAACACGATCTCATTCTGGCGCGACTTTCAGGAGGCCCGCTCGAGAAGACGGGAGTCATCGCCGGGATGAGTGGAAGTCCGGTTTACATTGACGGCAAGCTTGTGGGCGCGGTGGCTATTTCATTTCCATTTTCGAAAGAACCCCTGGCCGGCATTACGCCCATCAAGGAAATGCTGCAAGTCGTCCCCGAGGCGAGTGGTCAATCGCAAGCTCAGGCGGAGATACCCCTGGACTTTCGCATGGCTAGAACCGCGGCCGGCCTTCGCGAGAGCGCGCGCTTGATTCCCCAGCAAGATTTTAGCCCGGAAAGCTTCCGCCGATTCTTTCCGGCGCGCCCAGCGGAGCTTTCACTCCCCGCCCTTCAGTTGCCGTTACGGTTTGGCGGGTTCGCCGCCGACGCATTAGAACCCTACTTGCCGCTGTTTCGCCAAATGGGGTTTGAACCCATGATGGGCGGCGCCCTTTCGGGCGGAGAGAGCTCGACACCGGTGAAGGGAGAATTAGAGCCCGGTTCGATGATCAGTCTGTTGCTGGTCCGAGGCGATCTCAATTTGAACGCGGACTGTACGGTCACCTACCGGCAAGGGAACGACCTCTATGCATGCGGGCATCGGGTGCTTTCGGTGGGCCCGGCTCAGATCCCCTTTGCGTCCTCCCATGTTCTGGTCAGCGTACCGAGCATCGCCGCATCCTTCAAGCTGGATGCTCCGGGGCAAGTGGTGGGAACGATTCGTCAGGACCGCTTTGACGCCATCTATGGCGTGGTGGGAGAAAAGAACCCACCTATGATCCCTGTGACTGTCCAGATCCAAAGCACACTGAATACCCAGGCGGACTACAAGTTCGAGGTTATTCAGGAACCGTTCCTCTCGCCCCTGCTGGTGAATCTTGCTGTCGTCTCAACCCTGAGCAACACGGAACGAGCCCTCGGTGCATCCACATTGGAAATCAATGGGAAGATCCGGCTGGGCGGCGGAGAAGCTGTGGACTTCCAAGACGTCTTGTCAGGCGAGATGGGGACCGCCGCGCTGGCGGGTTCGGTGGTGGCCACCCCCCTCACCTATCTCCTGGGTAGCGGTTTTCCTGATATGCGCATCGAGGGCATCGACCTCTCGGTAAAATCGAGGAACGAGATGGGTCTGGCCACGTTGGAGCAGGTTTGGAGTACAGAATCCGAGGTGAAACCCGGTGACCACATCGAGGTCATCGCCCTTTTGCGGCTCCCCGGTGGGCAAGCGGTGACCCAGAAGATTCCTGTTGACATCCCTGAAAGCGTGAGCGACAAGGCCTTGATGCTTGTGGTGGGAGGCGGGTCAAACATCAACGCTTTGCAGTTCCGACTCACGCCGCCGGGGAGCGACGCGCGGGACATTCATCAAGTCGTCAAGGCCCTGAATCGTATGCGACGGAATAATCGGCTCTACGCGCTACTCATGGCCCCCCAGCGCTCGTTCATAATGCAAGGGGATGAATATCCCTCTCCCCCACCCTCCCTGGTACAGACCTTCATGGCGGACCCCGCGGCTGCATCCAGCGTCAACCTCAGCGGCACTTCGGTGGTCGGCGACTTTGAGGCGGCAGCGTCTTCGTTCATGATCCACGGCCAAAAGACGCTCTTCCTGAAGGTCGTCGGGCCGGGCCTCTAGCTCTGAAAGCGTCACCGTTTGCAGGCAATCCCACCGAGAGGAGTCACCGGAAAGGTTAGGGCATGAAACCAAACAAGATATTCCAGCTTCTGATACTCACGTTGCTTTTCTCCTCACCCACAAGAGGAGTGGGGACCGCGTTTTGGCAGGTTGGCTCATTCGAGGAGTTCTTACAGGGAACACTCTCCAATGTTTCTCTGGATACAGAAGGGGATTTGCATCTAGCGCCCGGGTCGCGCGTGGTTTTCAACCCTGAGGAAGCGCTGGCCCTCTCACTCGCCCGCGACCGGAAGGGCAGCCTCTATATCGGCACAGGCCATCAGGGAAAGGTCTTTCGAGTAGATGCAAAGCAAAACTCCACCCTCCTGTTTACGGCCCGGGAGCCGGATGTTTTTGCCCTGGCCGTGGGCCCCGACGGATCGCTTTACGTGGGAAGCTCGCCGGAAGGCAAAGTCTACCGAATTACACCCGACGGGCAATCCAAAGTATTCTACGACCCACGCACCAAGTATATCTGGGCGTTGACACTGGACGCGCAGGGTCGGTTGTATGTAGCCACCGGAGACAAGGGTCAGATCTTCCGCGTCGACCCGGCGGGGAAGGCCGAGCTTTTCTTCGACAGCAAACAGACTCATATCATGTGTCTGACTCTCGAAAAGGACGGAAATCTGCTTGCGGGAAGCGTCCCGAGGGGGCTTATTTACCGCATTACTCCGCAAGGGAAAGCCTTCATTCTTTATGAAGCCACCCTGCCGGAAATCCATGACTTGGTGACAGACTCCAGCGGGCGCATCTATGCCGCAGCCCTGGGCGCCGCGAGCGGCAAAGGTTCGCCTGAACTTCTGATTCCTCCTCCTCCCGGCGCAGTCCCAGGCGGAGTCACCACGGTTACGGTCACGGCTTCCAATGAAACTCATGCAGCTACAGCATCTGGAGCGCAAACTCCACCCAGCGAGGATTCGACAGCGCCTAGCTTTAACCGTCCGGCTCCTTTGATTTCTGCAATCCCCAACTTTCAGATCCCGCAGGGTCGCGGAGCGCTCATTGAAATACTTCCTGACTCTTCTGCCGAGATGATCTGGAGCTCAAACAGCGAGAGCATTTTCGGCTTGGCGGTGCGCGGTAATCATGTGCTGTTTTCCACGGATTCCAACGGACGCATCTTCGACATGGTTCCCGGGCGGGACGCGCAAAGGGTAACTCTTCTCACTGAAACACACGAGTCGCTTGCCACGCGGCTAATGCTGGAAGGATCTGACCTTTATGTGGCAACCAGCAATATCGCCAAGCTACTCCGGGTGGAGTCAGAGGTTGCACCGGAAGGGAGCTACGAGTCCCCCGTCAAGGATACGAAGTTCATCTCCCGGTGGGGAGTGCTTGCTTGGCGTGGCGAGGTTCCCGCAGGGACAACGCTTGAGTTCTTTACACGCTCCGGCAATTCTGAGCGTCCGGACCAAACCTGGAGCGACTGGGCGGGCCCCTATCGCAGCTCCAACGGCGACCCAGTCACCAGCCCTCCCGCCCGTTACATTCAGTGGAAAGCTGTCCTGCATGCCTACGGAGCAAACAGCCCCACCCTGGATGATGTCACTGTGTCCTATTTGAACCAGAATCTCGCCCCCCAAATCCGCTCCCTGAACGTGAGCACGGCAGGGGAACGAACCAGCCCTACAGGAGGCAGCTCATCCGGTCTGCCCGCCGGAACGACGATTTCCGTTGGCGCCCAGCCTTCTGGGGCTTTTGGGGCTGTGGCGCCTGGGGGAAGTGTCGGGGGCAAGATTCCAGTGTTGCTGACCTGGCAAGCTGATGACCCCAATAATGACTCATTGGTGTTTTCGCTCTACGTAAAAGCGGCTGACGAGCAGGACTGGCACCTCTTGAAAGACAAGCTACGCCAAACGAATTATACGATTGATCCCGGCACCCTGCCCGATGGCAAGTATGTTGCCAAGCTGGTGGCATCTGACGAAGACTCCAACCCTCCTGATATGGCTCGCAAGTCGGAGTTGCTGAGTGCGCCATTTTGGGTGGACAATACGCCACCCCAGGTTCGAGTGGTTCGAGAGAACGTGACGGCAGAAGCGGGGGAGGTCGTATTCGAAGTGGAGGATAGCACTTCGCCGCTGCGCAGCGCCGAAACTTCGATCGACGGGAAGGAATGGAAGGACCTGCTTTCCGACGACGGGATTGTGGATTCCCGAAAAGAGACCTTTACGGTTAGGCTTTCTAAGCTGGTCGCCGGCGAGCACGTCGTGTCAGTGCGGGCCTATGACACAGCAGGAAATGTCGGCGTCGGAAAGGCCGTACTGCACATTGCCCCACCGCAGGGGACAAGCCGGTGAACCGAGGACTGGCACCCGACTACTGACCTGTTGGGAGCCGGGGCTGGAGGTTTATCAGGCAGGGATGAAGACAACTCTCATATGGGCCACCGCATCACACAATCCGAGTCTGGATGCGGCTGGAAGTGAGACTCCTTGAGCCAACAGAAGACAGCGGCTCCGAAGGCCGCTTCCGAGACTCAACTGGTTGCGCGTGCACAGCACGGAGATGAGGAAGCGTTTGCCGCGCTCTTCGAAATGCACAAGCGGCGTGTTTACTCACTCTGTTTGAGGATGACCGGCAACACCGCGGAAGCGGAGGACTTGACCCAAGAAGCTTTCCTTCAGCTTTACCGCAAGATCTCCACCTTTCGCGGTGAATCCGCTTTCTCCACCTGGCTGCACCGGCTGGCTGTCAATGTGGTGCTGATGCACCTGAGAAAGAAGGTGCCGCAACAGATTTCGCTGGACGAGGTCGACTCTTCACAGGATGAGCCGGTCAAGCGCGATTACGGCGACAACGACCGGAGGTTGATGGGTTCGATCGACCGGATCAGCCTTTCGCGAGCCATCGCCGACCTTCCACCCGGCTACAGGATGGTGTTTGTTCTGCACGACATTGAAGGCTACGAGCATAACGAGATTGCGGAAATCATGAATTGTTCCGTCGGTAACTCCAAATCGCAACTTCACAAGGCGCGGATGAAACTGCGCGACTGGCTGCGTCAGAATGAGGGGCTCATGACTCCGGGTGAGCCGGTTGTCTCCGATCAAGCTCCGACCGAAAGGTGAAGGGGAAATGAAAGAGACTCGGTACGACAGGTCCCCAGCATGTTACCAATTTGAGCTGGAACTGCAGGCCTACATGGAGGGCGAAAACGGGCCCTTTGTGCCGGCTCACACTCGTGAGTGTACGTTTTGCAGGGTTATCGTCGAGGACCTTGAAGCGCTCCGGTCGGCGGCTCTGGCGATGCCGCTGGAAGAACCCTCTCCCGCAGTTTGGTCAAATATCCGTGCTCAACTGGTTGCAGCAGGAGCGTTCGCCGAAAGGGTAAGTCTTTGGAATTGGGTCGGGCAACTGGACTTCCTTCGTCGCCCCGTTCCTGTTACGGCCTTTGCCTGCTTGCTCCTTCTTGGGTGCTTGGTGACGGTTCCCCGGACTTATCTTGAACAGGACACTACCTCCGGGCTCAGTGCCTTGCCCGCCAGAACCGCCATCCGGTCCATGGCCTTCATCGGAGACAGCGACGCCCTGGAGCGCGTGGTTCAGGAGTTGGAAGAAACGTTCCGAGCGCGTGAGGGGTCTCTCGCGCCTGATCTCAAGGCCACATACGACAACAGCTTGAATTCGCTTGACGCTTCAATTCGGGAATGCAGCGATTCACTACAGCGTGAGCCCGACAACTCACTTGCTCACGAATACTTGCTTGCGGCATATTCCCAAAAAGCTCAGGTTCTATCTTCCGCATTGGAATTCGACGAAGGCCGCTAGGCCGGCCCAGGGGGGGACCCAACAGTGCCTGATCAAAGTCAGCCAACAACGAAGAAGCGTGGGGTTACCCCTTACGGCCAAGGGCTAGTCCTGTATTTGCTGGTGCTCTCAGGAGCCTTGCTTGCTGCCGACAGCAAACGGTCAGAGAAGACCTTCGAAGCTACGCCTAATCCCCGCATTACACTTACGAACATGACGGGCCAAATCCTGGTCAGGGGATGGGACAAGACGCAAGTGCACGTTGTTTATAGCGTTGTGTCCCCTCACGTGGAGGTAGACACCGAGGTTATCCCACCCAACCAGCCCGCCGACAAGATTCACCTTGCCACACACCTCTTGGACCCCCTGGTTTCCGGAAAGGATCAGACGGCCGATTACAGCTTGGATGTTCCCATGGGAACCAATCTTGAAATCCGGAACCCGCAAGGAAGCGTGCGGATTGAGAAACTACAAGGAGACGACACCTCGGTGGAATCGGTCGGAGGCGCCATTCTCGTCTCAGATTTCACTGGCCACCTTTTCCTGCGATCGGTGGGTGGAAATATCGAACTGATTCGCCCCTCCGGGTGGGTGGAAGCGTATTCGATTACGGGAGACCTCCACTTCCTCTCTCCAACCACCTCCAAACTGCGTGCAACCACGACCTCCGGACGAATTTTTTTTGAGGGCGATTTTCCGGATGGTGGTGACTACTCACTGTCGGCCTATAGCGGCGATATGGATATACTCTGCCCACCCTCCGCGTCTTTCGAACTTAACGCTAAGACAGTGCGGGGGAAACTGGAAAACGAAATGCCCATGACCATCCGACACCGGTCAGCCACCCCGGTGTCCTCCGCCAACAGCCTCTTTGGTACTCACCTTACCGGCAAAGCCACTGTGAATCTGAAGTCGTTCAGTGGGACAATCCGGATTCGACAGCGTTAGTGAGAACAAGTCGAGAAGTCGAGGAGTCGAGAAGTTGGAGTCAATTCTTCGACTCCTCGACTTTCTTCGACTCTTCAACTTGTTTTCCTGCCAGCCACAACACTATAATTCATTGTGGAAGTTCACTTCGAGCGAATGAGCCGGCACCGACGCAAACAGATCTATCTTCTCGGGTTCATGGGCAGTGGCAAATCCACCGTCGGCGAACTTCTTTCCCGGGAATTGCGATGGCCTTTCATCGACCTCGATGCCGTTATCGAGGCCGGACAGGGCGTGAGTATACGCGAGATATTTGAAAGATCGGGCGAGCCATTCTTTCGCCAACTCGAACTCGCCGCTTTGACCGAGGTCTTGAAAACTCAGCCGGCAGTGATCGCCCTGGGAGGCGGGACTTTCGCGTACGAGCCCAACCTGGAGTTGATACGTGAGACAGGCGGGGCCACCATCTGGCTCGATTGCCCCGTCGAAATCTTGCGACAGCGGTGCGCCGCCATGCAGAATCGCCCGCTCTTTCGTGATCCCGATTCTTTCGTGCATTTGCTCGATCTTCGGCTTCCCTACTATCGTCTGGCAGAATTCAGGGTCTCCACGGAAGGCCGGGGACCACGGGAAGTAGCCGAACAAATCTTACGCCTGAGGGTCTTCTGAGCCGAAAAGAACTCGCCCTGTATCCTTCGATGATCCTGCTCCCGCCGCTCTTGGCGGGTATCCTCGCCTGCAGCGTGGCAACCTTGGGTCAGGAGACGCCGGGAAATCCACGCCTGGTGAATGTGGATGACGAAGGCGTTTTCGTGATCTCCCTGGGCGGACGCCCCGTGGGCACCGAAAGGTTCAAGATTCACTCCTCCCAGGGCAAGGTTGAAGCTCAAGGGGAGATCCGTCTCCACCTTGAACAGAATGGGAAGACGGTGGGTGTGCAGAGCTTCCCTGACCTGGTCCTGGACCCTCAACTCCGTCCCGTTACTTACACGTGGAATCAAAAGGGGCCGCAATCCTCGCGGCTGGAGGTGGACTTCAGCGGTAAACTTGCCAGGGTTCGCTACAAGACGATCAGCGGCAATGAAGATAACAGGGACTTTGCACTTCCGCCCGATGTCGTGGTTCTGGATGACAATGTAGTCCACCATTACCAGTTGATAATTGCTCGCTACCAGGCGATGGGAGGAGGCAAACAGACCTTTCGCGTCTTTGTTCCGCAGGAAGCCTTGCCAAGCCTTCAAACCGTGAAAGATATGGGAAATGCCGCAACCGCCATCGATGGAGTCACGGCCAATCTCCGACATCTCGTAATAACCACCGACGTCACACACATTGATCTTTGGGTTGACGACCAGCAACACATTGAACGGGTTTCTGTTCCTGAGGCGCAACTCGAAGCCATCCGCAAGAGGTAACGCTTCCCACTTCCACCTTCAGTGGAACAGAGCAGTCCTTGGCCGCAACCAAAAGCAGATTCTTCGCTACGCTGCGCTCCGCTCCCGCCGCGCCGGGACATGTCATCCTGATCCCGCCTTGCGGGAGAAGGATCTGTTTTTCTTCGCGCCACGCGATGAAGCTGGCACCTGGCGCTACAGAGCAGTAAGCAGAAGACCTCCGCCGAACTCAGGGAGAATTTCTTTGCAGCGCGCAAAGACTTTCTGTCGGAGGGGTCTCTCTCATTGCAGCTTCTGGTATTTGGAATCTGAGATTGGGGTTGCGACCGCTGGCTGCGCTGTACCTCTGGGGTGACACGAGATCGCCGATATCAAGCTTATGATAGGGACTTACGGCTTCATCCTGGGTGGGACAAACGCGAAGACAAAAAAGGGCAGAGTTGACCTTCTCGACCAACTCCGCCCTTTAATGGTTGTGCACTTACGAGCCTAGCAACTATGAGCAGCTCTCGCCCGCAGGCGGCTTGTAAGGGCTCGCTTGGCCCTCTCCATTCGCAAGTGTGTTCAGCGCGCACCCAAGAGAGTTGGCTTCGGCAGCCGCAGCCGCCGCTGCCGCGGAGGCAGTCGACGCTGCGGCATTGGCGGCCGCGGCGGCCGCGGCGGCGGCCGCTGCGGCCGAACTGGCGGCCGACGTTGCGGCATTGGCAGCCGCGGTTGCCGCTGCAGCGTTGTCCTCTGCCTTGCCGGCGCGGGACTCTGCCACCGCTGCAAAGATCAGAGCCCCTCCAGCCACGGCAGTGGCCGCTATGGCCCAGGTATTCGACCCACCACAGCAGCGCCCGGCTCCTCCGGGAGCTTTCCCGCCACCCTGAGGAGCGTTCGCCTCTGGGACCATCGTAATGGTCTTCCCTTTGGCTACGTTAATCGCTGGGCCGTTGCCCTCGACGCGAAGCATGCCCTCCTTCGCTGTCACCACTATCGCCCCATTCAGCATAGCCACTTCACCGAGGGTCTTGAAGCCAGAAACTGGAATCACGGATACGTCGCCGATCTTCATGCGAACGGGCATACCATCTACGTCATGAAACACGGAAACGTTACCTTGGCCTAGAAGAACTGTTACCTCGTTGGAATCTCGAAGGAAGGAAGCCACGGTATTACGGCCAAATACTATGCGGCTTGCGCTCCCGAGCGCTACCACGGCCACACCATCCTTCACCTGGAGGCTGTCACCGCTGAAGAGTGTCGTGTTGGGAAGAAGCGTCTGGCCGCCCACGGTTGCGTTCATGCTGCCCGCCACCGATCCGACAACCGCCGAACCGGCAAATACGGGTACCGCAGCGACCAACCCCAAAAGGACCAGGCACAGGGAAAGACGCACGATGAGATGCTTGCTCGACATTATAGTTCTCCTTTTTGGGCCGGGTAGCTAACTGCCTCCCATAACCCAACGTGGTTTCAAAAGCGCTATCGATTTCGCGAACTAAGTTACAATGACCTCGCCAACGTTGTCAAGTTTTTTTTTCGTCTTTTTTTTCGCCGTATTTGGCTCATTGCTCAACCCAAGCGCCCCAAGCATAGGGACTTAGCTTGTGTAGGACATCACATCCAAGATTAAAGAAAAACAATCCTCATCATGATTTCCGCATATCATGCAACTATCCAGGGCTTGCGATATTCCTTGGTCAACAACTGATTTGCTTCGGCATCGCCCGGAAACCGTTCCTGTTGTGCATCCCAGGCGAGTTTGCGGCGCAGCTTGAAGGCGATGACGCCCAGCAAGCCCGCGCTCGTCGAGCGGTGCATGGTTTCCACATCCGAATTGGGCTTCTGGCGGGACTTTAGGCAATCCAGGAAATTCAGCACGTGAGGATAGTGCTGGGCCGAGCCTCCACCCTTGATGACGTTTCCAGACGTGAATCGTTCCGGACCAAGGCGCGAGGCCTCCGGCCATAGTGTGTAGCCGCTTCGGTCAATAAACAGTGTGCCATCCGTCCCGTAAAACTGAATGCCGTAGGAGTGGCTGTCGGGGCCGTGTTCGTTGGCGACGCGATTGGAAAACCTGGCGAGGAATTCCTTCCCGCTCACCGCCGAGGCTGGGTACTCGTACAGGACTTCCAACGTATCCGGTGTCTCGCGATCATCCTCGAGAACGTATTTTCCTCCCGTCGCCACGATGGTCTTCGGAGCATCGACTCCCATCGCCCAGTGAACGACGTCCATAAGGTGAGTGCCCCAATCCGTCAGGATTCCGCCCGAGTAATCCCAGAACCAGCGGAAGTTGTAAATCCCGCGATTACGATTGTAGGGACGCTTGGGCGCCGGGCCCAGCCACCAATCCCAGTCGAACCAGGGTGGAGGTTCGCTGTCCGGTGGATTGTCTATTCCTTCCGGGTACTGGTTGCCGTGAATCCAAGTCTCAGCGAGCGTCACTTTTCCGATTGTACCGCTGCGCACCAGTTCCACCGCCTTCTGAAAGTGCTCGCCGGAGCGCTGCTGTGTCCCAACCTGCACAACTCGCTTGTACTTCGCAGCGGCCTCCACCATCTTGCGGCCTTCGAACAACGTGTGCGAGAGGGGCTTTTCCTGGTACACATCTTTCCCCGCTTCACAGGCGGCGATCATGGGAATGGCGTGCCAATGGTCGGGCGTGGCAATGATGACCGCGTCGATGTCTTTGTGCTCGAGCACGCGGCGGAAATCCTTGTAGGTTTTCGCCTTGCCCAGCGTCATCGCAGCCGCGTCGTCGAGGTGGGGTTCATAGGGATCGGCAATCGCCACGCAGTCAACTTGGCCCGTGCGCAGGAAATCGCGCAAGTCCGCCTGGCCCATGCCGCCGGCGCCGATCAGGCCAATGCCCACACGGTCGTTGGCTCCCAGAACATTGCGTACCGCGGGACCCGCCGACAGCGCCAGGCTGGCTGCTGTCATCGCCGCAGTCTTATTAAAATCTCTACGGGAAATCTTTGGTCTCTCCATAATACCTCCTTGATAATGATGGCCTTTGTGCTGCCGCTTTCCGCACAGGGTTGCCCCACGAGGGCTTGGACCAATCACTGGCGAAGGCGAGAACACCGGAGCGCATCACATAGGGCAGCGATGCAGACTGCTGCCGCTTGCATTCCGGGCCGGAACTATACTACAAGGCGAGAGCGTGAAGAAAGGTGAAAGTCCAAGCGGTCAAAGCTCCGTCAAAGTTCCAGTAGTACAACAACCTAAAACGGATCTTCACCGCTCGGGCGGCACGTCCCTCTGCCGGGAGTCCGTGACGAACCGATGTCTGCGCCACCCGTGGCTGGTCAGGGGCTTGATTGCTCCATGAGTCAGTTCTTACTTGGCCGGCGCGGCTTGGGTGGAGGTGACGGGTAGCAAACGCTTCAGGACTTCCGCCACCTCCCCAGGCTTGAAGCCGTAAGGCCCGGGTTTGCTCTTGTAGGCGACGCGTCCGTCGTGGCCAACGAGATAGAGGCGGTCAGGCCAGGCGGTGTAAGCGATCTCGGTGGTGTTCGCCAGGTCGTCGATCAAAGGCGGGATTTTGACTGCGAGCTTCGTCATGCACGTACCCGCGAGCGCGCAGCGTTCCTCAAGGCTTTTGGGGCTGGCCACACGGACCTTGTCTTTGAGGTTATCATCGTCCTGCCAGGCGTCAATGGGGTGGGCTTCCATGATGTAAACCACAAAGAAAGCCACCTGATCCTTGTACTGTTCATAAAGTTTGTTGAGCGCGGGAACCTCCCGGCGGAAAGGAGGTCAGGTGTAGCTGCCGAAAATCAGCAACACCGGTTTCTGCCGGCGAAATGAGGAGAGTTGGACCTGCGCCTTCTTATCGGCGGTGGGAAGATTGAAGTCGGGCGCAGGGTCACCGACGTTCAAGTGCCCGGCACGGGCGATAAACCAAAGCTGCTTGAAGGGAATCACCATCAAGAGTGGCCCCGGCACCTTCGACATCACTTTCCCGAAGACTACCGGTTGGCGCATTACCTCCAGCAACCCTCCCAGCAGCGCCACATAGAGCACAAAAACGATCAATGCGACCTTTCGAAATGTCTTCACTTCTCGACCTCGCAAAGAAGTAGGCAGTAGACAGAAGGCAGAAGGCTGAAAGCAGAAGGCAGAAAGCAGTGGGCAGAAGGCTAAAGCTGGTGGGTGCAAGGGAGGCGGGTAATCCAAAATCTAAAATCCAAAATCGCCCCAGCCCCCAGCCCTGTTCTTCCAACTGACGACTGACTACTGACGACTGCCAACTGACTACTTCCCTGAGAATGACATCATGATGGATTACCCAGCACCCCACAAGAACACACTACGCCCAATCCAGAGCCTTGAGCAGTTCCTCCACGTTTGTTTCGTCAACCACAAGATTGAGGCTTTCTTCCCGAAGGTTCTCAAGCTCATCAAAGGCGCGGAAAAGCCTCATCTTCGCCGCGGCGTATTGCTCGCTGGAGTCGAGTTCCCGGCTGTGGGCAGCGCGCCAGGCAGCGATCGCCCTTTGTGAAACGAAAACGCGCAAGGCGAAGGGCGGCCCTTGGTCCGCTGTCGTCACAAAGATGTAGTCGCTGCCCGGCCCAAGTCCGGCGGGGCGGACGATGCTCCGTCTCGACTCAAAGAAATACCGGTACGCGATCCCCGTTTCAGCCGCATACGATTTGTAGCGACGAGGCATGTCTGAAGCAGGATTCAGGATTCGGGATTCAGGAGTCAGAGGTCAGTTTTAGCAACCTGCCCGTCGCCGATCCCGCTGACACCTGAAACGAGTTTTCAGCTCGTCACTTGTCACTCGTCACTTGAACGTCATTCCCTGGCCCGTGAGACCTCAGTATGAGAGATCGGCGCCAGCTTGTCCAGCGACCCAGAAAAATCAAGTTCGCGAGGCGATGCCTCGGTATCAACCTCATCGACCCGGGTTAGCCATCGGCGTCGAAGACGTCGCAGGTCGGCGGCGACGTGCAAATTCGCCGGCCCCTCGAAGGCCTGGGCGCCGGACAGGCTTAATCTGGCGCCCGAGAATTCCAATGTGGTTTTCTTCAAGACTGCGCGGCGGTCGTGAACCTGAAGATTCAGCGTTAGCGGACGAAGCCCAACCGGACCTCGAAGCGGCTCCAGAGTCCCCTCGCCGGCAAGGCGTACAAATGCTCCGACAGGGTCAAAACCAACCAAGGAGAGATCACTGGCGACGACCGTAACACGTCCCTCCAGGTTCTCGCTCATTTCTTCCTGACTCAACCCCGTCGTCTCGAAGTGCCCGCTTATGGACAGTGACCCACGCGCTCCGCGAAGCACGGGAGGCAGATGAGTCACAATGGTTTGAACTCCAACGCCGGACAATAAAAGATCCGCGGCGAGGTGAGCTGGGCTACCCGTTAGGTCCATGCGCCCGATTAAACGGCCCTGCCCACCCCCAACTCGGAAAACCGCGTTGGGGAGTCGAACCACCCGGCCAACGACCTCTACATTGGTTTGGAGGTTGTCCAGCGTGATTCCCCGGTAGGTGACCTTAGAAGCCGAGAATCGCCCGCGGGCGTTCAAGGAAGCAAATAATTTGGCGGCTGCCTCACGCTCAGCAGCAAATGAACCGAGACCAGGTAATCGCTGGAATAGCGGTATGGGTTTGCGGCGCCCGAGCGCAACAAACCACAAGGCCCCCTGCCCAAGGTCAAGATTGTCGCCATGCAGGTCGAAAGTCCAGGGGCTATGCCAGTCGCCTTGGTGTTCGAGCCGCCCGGAAAAGACACTGGTCCCAAGGACAGCCAGCAGCCGGTCAACCACGATTTCATCGCCATTAACCTGGACGCTCGCCCGAGGGACATTAATGGGCTCAGTGAAACCAGGAATCACCAAGCGGGCAGCTCGCAGCTCGGCTCGGCCTTTCAGGACGGGCCGATAGGGCAAGCGGAGTGAACCCGTTAGACGGAACGAGGCGGTACCTGAACCCACGGCATCCCATCCCTGGAGGGCCGGCATACCGAGCGCGCGGCCGAAGTTCAGGACATCGCGGAGCGGCGCCGCCTTGCTGGAAAGAGTCAATTCGTAACGGAGAGGCTCCGTCCCTCGCTCGAGTGAACCTTCGGCTTCAAGGGCCACACGTGGCGCAAGAGTAATCCGTACAGGGGCGAGCCGTGCCCCGCGGTTATCGATTCGTACCGCGACTTCGGAAACCGGGAAACTTGCCGAGCGGGTGCTGAGCACGACACCGCGCGCCCCCACAAACCCTCCGTAGCGTCGCTCTGCCCACGGTCCTTGGATGGCCAGCATTCCGTCGACGCGTCCTCTGATTCCAAAGCCTCCTTTGAGTGTCCAAAGCCTCCCGGCCAGAGCCGCCAAGTCCTCCAAGCGGGAACGCTCGAGTGCAAGGACCAAATCCACCTCTGGGGAGCTCGAGAGGTGATCGATGGTTCCGGAAATGTGAACATGAGAATCTGCGAACGACGCTTCCGTAGTTTCCAGCAGAAGGCGGCCCCGATCCCGATCAAGTTGCCCCCGGAAGATTATTGTCCACGGCATGGGATCAGAAGGTGGAATCTGTTCCCAGCGATGCAGCTCACTGAGCCGGCCACGGCCTTCGAGATTCAGGGTTCGAATCGACCCTGTGACGCGCAGCTCGGCATCCATGACGCCGTACAAACCCGCATTACGGCCAGTCACCAGGGGCGCCCAGTTATACACCAGTGCCTCCCGCGTGCGAACCACAGCATTCAGTGGTCCGCGCAAATCTCTCTCGGGAGTCCACTCTCCAGTCACTTCCACGGCCCCGGGGGTGGGCAAAGAACGGTCAGTGCGGATAGGGGAACCCACCAGCCGGAATCGCAAATGATGATTGGCCGGATCAAAACTCAGTTGCGCACGCAAATCGGTAATTGCGAAGGGCTTCTTGTTTTCTCCCAACTTGAAGTTGACGCGACCGTCTTCCACTTCCAAATCCAGTGGACCGGTCGTCACTTGTGGGGAAGATGATACCGCCCCCGGCGCGCCGGAAGGCGCTTGGCTTAGGAGGAGAAGTCGTTCAACGTTCCACCCTCTTCCGGCCTCTCGGACCAGGTTAATATTCGGATGTTGAAGTCGAAAATGAGAGAAATCCAGTCGCGAGCCCAGCAAAGTTTGCCAGCGGATGTCGCACTCGATACGATCAACGCGGGTGAAGGGCTCGGACCCGAAAGCGGGGTCCTCCTGAATAACGGCGTTTTCAATGACGAAGCCCGGCCGCGGCAGCACACGAACAGACACCTCACCGAAAGTGACCTGACGGTGCAGGGCACGCTCCAGCCCCGCCTCCAGACGGCGGCGGTAGCGTTCTGCGCTGAAATAAGAGGGAATGAGCCACACTGCGACCCCGCTCAGGAGAAGGGCCAGCAAGGCGATGCGACCGCGTCGGTGGACCCGTGGGCTCATCAGCGTGCAATCATCAAGGTGCGCCGCCAGCGCGTCTTGGTGGGGAAGTGAATCAGCAAACTAAAGGTCTGAGAGAGCCTGTCGCTCCATGAAGTGCGCATGTACTCGTCGCGAGGAGTCTCGTACGACCAGTAAATCAGCAGGGGGCGGCCTGAGATCAACTCGCGTGGAACGAACCCCCAAAACCGGCTGTCCCAACTCTGCTCGCGATTATCTCCCATGACGAAGTACTTCCCCGCAGGAACCACGAGCTCTCCCTCCTTGACATAACTAGCCATTTCGGCGCTCCAGAGCGCCGCCGCTCCGTGGAAATACTCCGAGTCAGAAGGTGGGAAATCATCTCCCGACCGCAGCATATCCGGAAGGGCGTGGTAGACGAAAGGCTCGGAGAGGGGTTGGCCGTTCACATACACCTGCCGATGGAAGATTCGGACCCGGTCACCTGGCAAACCGATGACACGCTTCACGAAGTGTTCGCCGGGCTCAGATTGCTCTTCCGCTGGTCCCGGGAACTTAAACACAAGGATGTCGTCGCGGTGAACGTCCCGATAGGGCAGAAAGCGAGCAAGCACACCGGAATGGTAAGCGAAGGCAAACTTGTTAACCAGCAGGTGGTCGCCGATCAACAGGGTGTTCTCCATCGAGCCGGTGGGGATCTTGAAAGCTTGAATGACGAAGGTGGTTCCGAAGATGGCCAGGATGACCGTAACCACCAGAGATTCGAAGGTGTCCCGCGTCGAAGATTTCTTATAAGGTTCAGCCATTTCCTACAGACTTCTCGCGCAGGCGTTCGAGTACGATTCGTGCAGCTTCCTGTTCGGCAGCCTTCTTGCTCGTCCCTCGCCCACGCGCCACCACGTTCTCACTCGCCAGCACTTCCACGGTGAAGGTTTTTTGGTGCTCGGGCCCCGTCTCCTCCACAACCTGGTACTCTGCCGGCGACTTGCGAACCGCCTGAAGATGTTCCTGAAGCGCAGATTTATAATCGACCGAAAACAACTCATCCCCGGACGCGGCCAAATCCGCCGGAAGAATAAAGCGCGCGACGAACCCCTCCACGGCCTCCAGTCCGCCGTCTCGGAAGAGCGCAGCCACGAGCGCTTCCAAAGCGTTCACAAAGAGCGCAGACTTGTTACGCCCGCCAGTCTTCTCTTCCCCCCGCCCAAGCCGCAGATAGGTTCCGAGTTCCAGCCGCGCCCCGACACGACTGAGATGCGCCGCCGCCACCAAGCGCGACCGCGCCCGAGTCAGTTTTCCCTCCTCCCACTCAGGAAAAGCGTTAACCAATGCAACACTCACCAGGAAATTCAAGACCGCATCGCCCAGGAATTCAAGTTGCTCGTTGTCTCGACAACGCCCGGGAGTTTCCTGCGCGTAGGAAGAGTGAGTGAGTGCTTCCAAGAGAAGCTGGGGATTCTGGAACCGGTAGCCGATTAAGTCTTGCAAGCGATGAAAAGGATTCTCAGTCATGCCTTCAAGGCGCTACACGATGGTGAGGGCATTGGCGAGTCCGTGATCTCCCGCCGACTCCCCCGACCCAGCGAATCCCCCGCGCCATTCAGGGTTCCGGGAGGCTGCAGCCACATGCTAAGGTTTTGGGGCGGCCGAACCCTGGGCCTTCCTCCTTTTCATTTCCTCGATCTGCCGATCGGCGTAAGCCTTAATCATTGTACCCTGGCCAATTTCGCTGGCTTTCGTGAAAGCTCCAATGGCATCGTCCAACTTGCCCTCCAACTTGTAAGCCTCCCCCAAACGGTAGTAATCAGCGGGATCGGGACGGTCGGCGGTCACGGCGGTCTTGAATTCCTGCTCCGCCTTCGCCAGCTCATCTTTATCCGGGCCAGCCAGGGCCTCGGACGCCAAGTCAAGGTGGACCATGCCGAGAGATGCGTGAACGGGTGAGGCAATCCGGGCCAAGCGCGTCTGAAGATCCGCATCGGCTTCATTGGGTTGCTTCGGAATCTGCGAAATGAGCTGCAGCGCACGGCCGGCCTCGCTCTGTGCTTCCTGAAGAATCTTGTCTCGGTCGGCCTCGTGGCTGTTGAGGTACTGTGGCTGGGGCAACATCCCAAGGCTCATAATCAAGCACATGAGGTTATCAGGTTTCAACTTCAAGCCTTTTTCAGTGTACTCGACGGCTTTGTCCGCATCACCCTTTTGTTGATAAGCATTTGCGCCGTAAGAGTAAACATAGCTGAGTAAGGGGCTTTCGGGATACTTTCCGGCGAAGTCTCCGACAAGCGCAATAGCCTTATCAGGGTCCAACTCGCCCTTGATGGCGTCGAACGCCCGAAGTTGCTCTTTAGGGATATCCAAAGTCCCGGCCTGGCCTGCTCCCATAAACACCTTTGCCATTTGCGCACGGACCTTCGGCCCCGCACGTCGGACGGCCTCCACCACCTCGTCTGTAGCCGTCGCCTTGCGGAGCTTTTTCTCGATGTCCGGAGTCATGTCAAAATTCACTCCGCGCTCCTTCACATCTTTGATCACTGTCTCCGCAGGAGCACTCTTGATTTCCTTCGTCACTTCCTTCTCGGTCAGCGGGACAGGCCCCTGCGCTTGGCTCTTTCCCTTTTCCCCGGTCTGGGCCTTGGTCATTTCAGGTGTCTGTGACTGGATCTGGGTCTGGGGTTGTGGCGGCGGGGTCGGCGCCTGCCCCCTCATTTGCGCGTATAGAAAACTGGCAAAAGCGAATGCTGCCCATACCCAAAGGATTCGTTTGATTCTCATCATGGCTCTCGATTCTCAAAATTCATCTTGTGCGATTCCACATCAGATCCGTTGCGCTGAGCGTACAAGAACGACGCCCAGGTGTCAATCGACGTAACACAGCTCCTCTCACTTATGAGTTTCTTCCTTGGAGCCGAACTGTTGTGCCTCGCCGGCCTGTACGGCCCGCAAGGCCATAGGATAGGCGGCGGCAGTTAACGACGCCGCGCGGTATTGGGCCAGCGCGTCATTGCGCTTTCCCCGCAGGTCGTACAGCCGGCCTAGATAAATGTGCGACCACGTCACGAGACGGAGATCGCGGGCCGTTTCCAGGGTTTTCTCGAAATACTCTTCGGCCAGATCCGGCTTGCGCATGTTGCTCGCTACGACGGCCAACCCGAAGAGGGCACGCTCGCTTTTGGGATCCGTTTTCTCGAGCACCTCCTGGTAAGCCAACTTCGCGTCGCTGTATCGACCTCGGTAAAAAAGGTTGTCGCCTTGATCGAGCAAGCGCTCTGCCTCTGTCTTTGCAGCGGGCGCGGCTGCCTGGACGGGAGGAGTGGGCGCGGGGGCAAACGCAACCTTGGCAAGCCTCCGCTCCTCTTCAACCGGGTTAATCCCATGGATCATTTGCGCGTAAAAGACGGTCATTGAGGCCTCTTGCTTCTCAAAGACCGCCAGAGACTCGTAGAAGTAACGGACCAGGATCAGACCAGACGCCGTCATCTCCTGCAGACTTTTCTCGGCTTCCGCCTGCGGGCGCTTGTCGAGGCGCAATTCCGCAGCCCCGATCAGGCATTGTGTGACCAGCAGTGGAAAATCCTCCTTGAAAGAAGAGGCCAGAGCAGGCGCGCGGTAGGCGATTCCGCGCAGCCGGGCCTTTTCATTGATCTCCGGGGTGTATTTGGCGGCGAGAGGATCCAGGAGAAAGTGCAGGTACTGGTGACGGATTTCGTCTATCTTCGACCGCCTGGAGGCCGTAACCACCAGATAGTAATCCATTCCGTAAATCCGCGCCTGCACCTGCTCCGGCGCCCCTAACAGGTCGAGGTCGATCCGGAAGGTCCGCCCCAGATAGCCGCCCACAGGAAGGCGGAAGTACACATCCGTCATGAAAATGGCCTGGCGCGCGGCAGCGGAGTATCGAACCTCCGCTGCCTGGTAGCGCGCCTGCAATCGAGACCAGAGCTCATGGAGTTTTGCTTGTTCGTAAAAGGTCTTTAAGAGCGGAACCAGCCCGGACACTGCCCTGGCATCCGGGGGAAGGTCCGTCTGAGGAACCACCAATTTGAAGTCCGGAGGCGGCCCCAGCAGAAGGGCCAAGGAAACGTATTGACCAAGGTCCGCGCCAGGGTCGCCCTCCACGCGGTGCTGCGCGTAAAAGTTCTCCAGCCTTTTCGCCACCGGCGCCTGGGCTTGCGCCAGATACTCCCTCGCTTCCTCGCGCGTAGGGTCTCCCGTCGCATGGCCAAGACCGGTGTCATATCCGCCGACGTTGAGCGCCGCCATGACGCAAAAAACTTGCTCGCTCGACTCCAGAATGACGTTGCCCTCCTGTTGCTGAGCAGGGGCCGAGGGTGCGGCTAGCAACAGGGCGAGCACACCTATCCCCAGACAGAGACACTGGTGGGGCCTCAGCCTGAGTGGGGCAAAAGAGAACCAATCACACCTGACGACGGGATACGGGGAAATTGAAGGGACCGCCTCCAAAATAATCGCCACCAAACAGACTAGCCTCGGACTGTGATCCGCCGCAAGGAGAGGACTACTTGGCCATCCGTGGGCTTGCCAAACCAAGTCGCGGGCTGGAAATTACTGAAGTAAATAACCCGGTCAAGTTGGTGGATGAGCTCCGGGGAGGTCCCGCCGGATAATACGCGATACCCCATCGCGCGGCCACCCGCGTCGATGCGGGCGAACACCACCACCGGCGCGTCGCCGGTATTGAAGTCAAAGGGCGCCAACTCGAGTACGCGGGGCGGGGTCACAAAAGCCAGGGGCACGTCCGGAGTCGTCGTAGCCGGGACCACCACTGAACCCATGATCAGGCAAAAGAAAACGACCGCCGCCAGTACCCCGCCCGAGGCTGGCAAGAGCATCGGCTGAAGGGCATTATCCATCCACACCCGTAGCCGCTCGTGCAAATTTCTGTGCAGGCCCTGGGAGACCTCAACCCGTAATCGCAAGGCCAGTTCAGGAGGAACTTGACAACGCGGCATCCCGCGCAGCTCCGCCCGCATGCTCTCCCACACTTCCAGCTCACGCCGGCAGGACCCGCAGTAGTTCAGGTGAAACCGGATAGATTTCAGTACCTGGGGCGCACAGAGACCATCCAGGTAATCCGAATAGTGACTTCGAATTTCAACGCATCCTTCAAACATGGGCTTTGCCAAAACAACTCACGAGTTTCCTGCGAAGCAATTCCCGGCCCCGCCTCAGACGGGATTTCACCGTTCCCTCCGCCATCCCCGTCACTTGCACAATCTCCTCGTAGGCCAACCCCTCAATTTCCCGCAAAACCACTACGGTTCGATAAGGTTGCGCCAGGCTGGCGAGCGCCCGCCTCAACAGTTCTTGCCGCTCCGCCTGCTCGAGGAGCCGATAGGGAGTTTCAGAGCTGGCCCGCGCTTCTGCCGCCGACAAAGCAACTTCCGCACCCGTGTCGTCGATGGATAGGGGTTCGTGCCAATGACGCCGCATCCAACCGCGCCGGTGGTTTGAAGCCTCATGGACGGCTATCCTGTAAATCCAGGTCTTCAGACTGCTGTCACCGTGAAATTGCCGAATTCCTTTGAAGACCTTGATGAACACATCTTGCAAAACGTCCGCCGCCTCAGCCTGGTTCTCGAGAATGTGCGAGACGACGTTGAAGACCGGGTTCTGGTAAACTGCCAGCAAGTAAGTGAAAGCCTCTTCGGAGCCTGCCTGCAGCTCCGCGACCAAGGGCATCTCATCACTGATTGCGGGAAGCCCCCGCTCAAGCGCCATCCCCACGGTTCGCACGGTGTCCATTACGCCCATACGATACCACTTCCCGGCTCCAACTGCAAGACCGCGCTTGCCTTCCTGGCCATTCCTATTGACACCAGGGAGCGGAGGTTTGTTCCCAAAATACCGGACGGCCCGGTCCGTTTTAGGTCGGCGGCCACCCTGGGGCCAGGGTCGCGTCAAAGTCCCCGAAGGTTAAGATCCCAAAGCGGCTCTGCCGCCTGCTGTGCGGAAAGGCTTCGCCTTTCCGAGGGCTTGCGCCCTGACTAACCTCTCTGCTCGGCTGGAAGGCTCAGCCTTCCAGCCGAGCGGAGGGGTAAAGGGAGGCGAGCTGCGCCGGAAAGCCGGAGGCTTTCCGCACAGCAGGCGGCACAGCCGCTTTTTCCTGACTTTGACGCGCCCCTGACCCTGGGACGACTTGCATTGACAGCCGCTTCCCGCCATGATACAAATTGTATGTCAGACTGAAGGGCCTGTGGCGCAGTTGGGAGCGCGCATGACTGGCAGTCATGAGGTCGAGAGTTCGAACCTCTCCAGGTCCACCATAACCCACGCTGCATCAAACAATTACAGACAAGGAAAACCTACCGCGTGGTAGGTGCCAATTGACTCTGACCACCATCTATGACCACTTTTTGACTTCCGGTGAGTCTGGCAAAGGCTTGCTCAATTGCTTCAGCCGGTGGGTGTATATACCGCTGGGTTACGATGATGCTCGCGTGGCCGGCGATACGAGCCAGCGCATAGAGCATGAAATCAATCCACATCACGGCCTAGGATTTCTGACACCTCACTGAAGTTGATCCACCAGGCAATTCGCATCTGCCAGCAACAGTTGTGGTGCAACTCCAGAGATATGCTTTCCGGTCTGGGC